>Ga0209913_1000081_pt1 | contig 111750 bp, 87 predicted proteins | sample PersoiDNA2013203_FD_185805 | JGI IMG/M metagenome (GOLD analysis project Ga0209913, IMG submission 185805) | Permafrost soil microbial communities from the Arctic, to analyse light accelerated degradation of dissolved organic matter (DOM) -... | ecosystem: Environmental > Terrestrial > Soil >...
GTATGAAGTCGGTATGGGTAAAGCTCTCGGCGCCGGTGGCAAAGCTGATCGAGTGCGCGGTGCCGCCTTTTGCGGGACACAGCTTGCAGGCGTTGGCGTCGCCCTTGGCCGGGGTTTGCCGGCTGGTGGCGCCCAGCTCGTGGCCCGGGTTGTTCTTCTTGTGGTCCGCGCCCTTGCCTGACGGGACCAGCGCCGCATAGCGCTTCTTGTGCTTGACCACCGCGTCGCGCAGCCGCTTCAGGATCCACCGAATGCTCATCTGCGCCTGTTCGTCGGCCAGGGCGGCGAGCTTGGCGCGAAAGGCCGGCTTGAAATCGGTCAGGTGGCCGATGATGGCCGTCACGCCCGCCACCGCGCTGTCCGGCAGGTGGCTGGCTGCCACGGCGGCGGCATAGTTCGCGGCCCGTTTGTACTGCTGGCCCAGGGCGCCCAGCATGCGGCGCAAGCTGCTCGTTACCTTGGGGTCGTGCAGCTTGCGCTCCGCCTCCGCCGGTGGAGCGAGGTCGAACAGAGGTTCCTTGCCGATGCAGCGTTTGAGGACCTTGACCAGGTCGTCGGCCACGCCGTCGGCGGTATCGGCGCAGTCGCCCAGGATGCCGGACAGCTTGCCCATCGCACTGTCGACGAAGGTCTCGATCTCGCCGGCCAGCCTGGCGTTGAGGTGCACGATCAGCACCTCGATCAGCGCGGCGCCGATATCCTTGGCGCCCAGCGCCAGCTTTTGCCGCACCAGGTGCAGCGCCGGGCGCAGGGTCATGCGCGCCGCGCTCATCGCCGGCGGCACCGGCACCACGCCGATCAGGTTGATGCCCAAGCTGACCCATGCCAGGAATTCGACTTCCTTTTTGGCGATGGTCTTCTGGACGATCCCGACGACATCCATGATGGCATCGACCAGCGCCATGATGTTGCCGACCACCGGCAGGCTGCCGGCCACGGTGCTCAGGCGCTCCAGCGTCACGTAGTCGTGGCTGATCTTGCGCAGCCATTTGTCGAAGGCGGCGGCGCCGGCGCCGACGTCCTGCTGGGCTATCGTGTTCAGTGGTGCGACGGCCACTTCCGGCGCGCGTTCGGCCGGCTTGGATGGGGCTGGCGTGGGTTCGGTCATGGCGCTGTTATCCGGCGGATGGATTGAAGGGCGTGGGCGCGATGTCGGCGCCGATGGGCGGCAGCGATCCGGGCAGGCCGAGGGGCGATGCTGCGGCGCCGACAGGCTTGCCGGCCATTGCGGCACCGTAGGCATTCAGGACCGTCGTGCCCCCGGGCAGCTTGCCCGCGACATTAGCCAGCGCCGCCTGCCTGACCGTCGCCAGCACTGCTTGCGCACCGCCTTGTTGCAGCGACTGCACGGCGCTTGCCGCTCCCTGCGCGGCTTGCGCCATCGCGCCGACCTTGCCAGCTGTGCCGCCGATGCCGCCGGCGAGCAGCCCGGCCCCCGGCACCGGCGCTGGTTGGCTGGACGGTGCGGCCGTGGCAGCGGCGCCACCCTCGGGCAGTGCTTCGGCCGGCCAGTCCGTTCCCTCCCCAAAGCAGCTGCCTTCATCCCACGGGTCGCGTGGGTCCTTGCCGTAGCGGACCGTGGCCATCCCCATCGGCAGGCCCGCCACGCTGGCAAAGCCTTTGTCATCGAGCGTGCCCTGGTGCGTGCCACCTTCGGCGTCGACGACGGTGTAGTCGCCTTGCCGGATGCCGTCCTTGTTGTTGCCTTCCGTGTTGACGTACTGGTGATACAAGTCGAGTTGTCCCGGCGCCAGCTGCACGGTCTGCGGCAAGGCCGGCGTGCCTTCGCTCTGGCCGGGGTCGAAGCTGTGTTTCGCCGCGTGTTGGACCCATTTGCCCTTGGTGCCGTGAACGATCCCCGATGCGTTCCAGCGGGTGAAGCTGGAGCCGCCGTTGATCACCACCTCTTCCTTTGCCGTGATCGTGATCCGGTTCGCGGTATGGGTGATGTTGAGCTTGGCCAGGATGTTGACGCTGTCCTTCAAGGCACTGATGTCGATGTCGGCGCTGGCCGCCACCAGCTTCATGCCGGCCTTGTAGGCAAACATGCGCACCGCTTCCTTGACGCTGACGAGCAGGCTCTTGCCCGCGCTCAGGCTGGTATGCCCGCCGCTGGTCACCGCGCTATGCTCTACGCTCATCAGGTGGGTGGAACCCTGCGTTGTGGCTTCGATGCCGGCGGGGCTGGCTAGAAGCAGGTGGGCCGCCTGGAACTCCGGGAATTCGCCTTGCGCCGGCGCGCCGCCCTGGCCTTTGAGGGCGTCGACCTGCGCCTGCAACGCGGCAACGACCTGATCCTGGTCGCCGGACTGGTGCGCTTGCGCCCCTTGCGCGGCCTGCGACAGGCTGTCGTGCAACGCCTGGCCCTGGGTCATGCGCGCCAGCGTCTCCGCCATGTCCGTGATATGGGCGCGGGCATTCGGTCGTGCTTCGGTGCTGAGCAGCAGGCCCCGCTGCGCGCGCACCACACCCATGCCGTCGGTGCGCAGTTCGAAGCCCTGGCCGCGCGCATCCTTGCGGCCGGCATGATCATCGATGCGGTGGAGATAACCGAGGCTGAGCTGGCTGGCGAGGTGGTCGCTCCTGAGCTGTGCCTGGATCTGTCCCTGCGTGTCATCGAGCACCAGGTGGTTGCTGCGTCCCCCGGGTGTGTTGCCACCATCGCCCGTCAGCTCCCGGCTCCTGAGCCCCGTCAGCGCCCGCTGTTCGGGCAGCTTCCAAGGCGGCATATAACCCTGGTTATGCACGGCGCCGGTGACGATCGGATGATCGGGATTGCCGTCGAGCCATTGCACGATCACTTCCGACCCGACCCGGGGATGACTGGCCAGGCCGTTCTCGCCGCCCGCCCAGTTACTGCTTACCCGTACCCAGCAGCTGCTGCTTTCGTCCCGGTCCCAGTGAAACTTGACCTGGACACGGCCGTACTCGTCCACGTTCAGGCTGCCCTGGCCTTCCTGGCCGACCACGATGGCGGTCTGCAGGGCCAGCAGCCTGGTTTCCGTGCTGTTGAAACCGCGTCCGGGCCGCCAGGGCAGGGCCTTGCTCTGGCACAGCAGGCGATTCCTGTATTCGGAGACCGCCCCCTTGCCTTGGAGGTAATTGTTGCTCGCTTCATGGTGCACTTCCAGGATCAGGAATTCGCTGTCTTCGCTTTCGCTGAAATGCTCGAGCAAGGTGAACCACCGCCCCGGGGCGACGCGACGGTTGTTGCCTTGTGCGCTGTACAGCTTGCCGCGGGCTTCGACTTCCTCCATGCGCAGCCGCGACAGCTCGTTCGCGCCGGACTGGTGCCTGAATCCGTAGTGACCTTCGTAGCGGTGCACTTCCAGCTGCGGAATGTCGCCTTGCCGGGTCATGGTGGCGCTGTCGGCGTGGACCGGGCGCGGATTCTTGAAGTCGAAGCCGGTGACTGCCATCTGGGCGGACGCCCATTCGCGTAGCGGGCTCCACTCGCCGATCGCGTCCTCCTCGGTCGCGCCACCGGCGCGCTGGAAGCGGATGCCGGGCGACGGGCCGTCAATCGGCGATGCCTTGCGGGTATCGTCGCAGACCCTGAGCGTATGGCCATCGCTGCCGTGTTCGAACCAGTAGCTGTAGCCCGCCCCTTCCCAGCGTCGGCACACGTAGTTGTGATCGGTCTCGTCCCACTGCGTCGCCATCGTGAACTGCGGCGGTTCGCCGGCGACTTCCCATTCCCACGCGGGCAGGCTGCCGTAGCCGGTAAAGATCGCCTCCGCCTGTTCGCGCAGCCTTTGCGCATGGAACAAGCGGTTGTTTCGCCGCAGGCGCAGGTAGGCCAGCCACGGCCTCAGCACGGCTTCGTAGAAGGCCAGGCCGCCATCGGTCCTGGCCAGCTTTAACGAGGTGACGTAACCGGTGAACGGACGCAGGCTGCCGTCAGCCTGCACCAGCGAGATGCACAGCAGCCTGCCGTGCATGGTCTCGAGTTCCATGCTGGCGTCGTCGCTCAGCAGTTCCACCTTGAACTCGAAGTCGCGCGACAGGTATTCCGTGCCTTCGAACCGGTTCACCATCAGTTTGACTTGCGGGCCGTCGTTTCGCGGGAACGACAAGCGCAACAGGCGGGTGGCCTGGTGGAACTCCAGTGATTGCAGGTCGGTCATCGTGATTGCTCATCCGTTAAGCGGGCATTGCCTTGGTGACGAGATGGGGCTGCGCGCGCAGCAATCGGCCTGGCGCGCAGGTGGTCGAGCGGGCGGCCGGTGCAACAGCCGTTCCAGATGGACATCCTAGGTAAATTGCTGGGCTGGCAAATGCAACTTGCCGCCGCGTTGGCCGGGGTCAAATCGAACGCGGCTTTATCGACACGCCGGCTGCAGCGCCGGCGTCAACAGGCAGGAGTGATCGACGACGGGCGCCGTTACCCGTCCTTCCGCTCCGCATCCGCCCGGGCCTTGCGCCGGATCTGCAGCGCCCGGTCCGTGACGCCGAGCCGCTGGGCGGCACGCTGGTTGTTGTCGCCTTCCTGCTCCAGTGCCGTGCGGATGGCGAGATCGGCCGCGACCTGGCCCAGCCGGGCCAAGGTGATGCCGCGGTCGACGGCATCGCGGATGGCGTCGCAGAAGGGCTGGTCGGGCCAGGTGGGTGTCCCGTGCAGGCGTTCGTCTGGCGGCACGTCGCCGATGGTGATGGGGCCCGGGCCCGTGTGGCGGTACCAGATGCGGGCCACGGTCTGGCGCAGGTCGCGCACATTGCCCCGGTAGTCGCGGCTGAGCAGGTATTCGCGCACGGCCGGGTCGAGCTGGCGGCCCTGGCCTTTCGGGTCGAGCTGGCGCAGGAAATGGTCGACCAGGGGCAGGATGTCGCTCCTGCGCTCGCGCAGCGGTGGCGGGCGGCAGCGCCAGCCGGCGATGCGGTAGTACAGGTCGGCGCGGAACGTCCCCATGGCCACGGCCGCTTCCAGGTCGCGGTTGGTGGCGCAGACGAGCCGGAAGTGGCTGGGGTGCCAGGTATTGCTGCCCACGCGCTTGTATTTGTGTTCCTGCACCACGCGCAGCAGCTGGGCCTGCAGGGGCAGGGGCAGTTCACCCACTTCGTCGAGGAACAGGATGCCGCCGTCGGCCATCGCGAAGGCGCCGTCGCGGGCATTGGTGGCGCCCGTGAAGGCGCCCCGTTCGTGGCCGAACAGTTCCGAGCCGGCCAGTTCCGGCGACAGGGTGGTGCAGTCCAGCACCGTCAGTTCACCCGTCGTGCCGGACAGTTTATGGATCAGCTGGGCGATCAGGTCCTTGCCCGTGCCCGTCTCACCCGTGATCAGCACGGGCGACTGGGTGAAGGCGGAGACTTCGACGACGCTGTGCACGAGGGCGCGCCAGACGGCGCTGTCGCCCACCAGCCAGCCCTGCACGGCGCTGGACTGCATCAGGCGCCGCACGGCATCCCACCGTTGCAGGCGCGCGACGATCTGCTGCGCGCACAGCTCGGCCGAGGTCCACGGCAGCAGGTCCGTGGCGCCCGCTTCCAGCATGCCCCACATGGCATCCGGCTCCAGGGGTTCGGCCGCGCAGTCGACGGCCAAGACGGCCGCCTGGCCGGACAGCGATTGCAGCGTTTGTGCCATTTCCGCGCGGGCGCCGCACAGCAGCACGCCGAAGCCCTGGGCCGGCTGCTCGGCGACGGTGACGCCGGCGGCCGCCAATTGGGCGCACAAGGCCAGCGCCACCTCGCGCGCAGGATTTCCCACGGTCTGGACCCACAGCGATGTCGTCATTGCGACCTCATGCTTTATGAGCGCCGGCGTGCCGGTGCTCCTATCAATATAGCAGTCGTGTCGTGCGGTAGGGGAGACTAAAAACGACCTTGCGGACAGTGGCAACGGGCGATGAGCGGCTGCCGGCCGGCTTGACCGATCCCGGCTGTTTCGAACGGCCGGGATGGTGGGAGGGGAAAGCAGGCGGCGACCAGGCGGCCGCCGCCGTACAGCTTACTGGCGTACGCAGTCGACGAAGTAGTCGCGCTTGCCGTTGACTTCTCGCTTGACGAGGCCGTGCACGTCCGTCTCGAAGCCGGGGAAGCGTTCGTTGAAGTCGCGTGCGAAGCGCAGGTAGTCGACGATGGTCTTGTTGAAGCGCTCGCCCGGGATCAGCAGCGGAATGCCCGGTGGGTAAGGCGTCAGCAGGATCGATGTGATGCGGCCTTCCAGTTCGTCGATGGCGACTCTTTCGATCTCGCGGTGGGCCATCTTGGCGAACGCGTCCGATGGCTTCATGGCCGGGATCATGTCCGACAGGTACATCTCCGTCGTCAGGCGCGCTACGTCGTAGGCCTTGTAGAAGTCGTGGATCTGCTGGCACAGGTCGCGCAGGCCCATCTTCTCGTAGCGCGGGTTGGCCGCCGAGAACTCCGGCAGGATGCGCCACAGCGGGGCGTTCTTGTCGAAGTCGTCCTTGAACTGCTGCAGGGCCGTCAGCAAGGTGTTCCAGCGGCCTTTCGTGATGCCGATGGTGAACATGATGAAGAACGAGTACAGGCCGCACTTCTCGACGATGACGCCGTGCTCGGCCAAGTACTTCGTGACGATCGACGCGGGAATGCCCGTGTCGGCGAACTGGCCGTCGAGCGACAGGCCCGGGTTGACGATGGTGGCCTTGATCGGGTCGAGCATGTTGAAGCCCGGCGCCAGCTTGCCGAAGCCGTGCCAGTCGTCCTCGGCGCGGATGATCCAGTCGGCCTGGGTGCCGATGCCCTCCTCGGCGAAGTGTTCCGGGCCCCACACCTTGAACCACCAGTCGCTGCCCCATTCCTCGTCGATCTTGCGCATGGCGCGGCGGAAGTCCAGCGCTTCCAGGATCGATTCCTCGACCAGGGCCGTGCCGCCCGGCGCTTCCATCATGGCCGCGGCCACGTCGCAGGAGGCGATGATGGAATACTGGGGCGACGTCGACGTGTGCATCAGGTAGGCCTCGTTGAAGGCGTCCTTGTCCAGCTTGACGGTTTCCGATTCGCGCACGAGCACCTGGGAAGCCTGCGACAGGCCGGCCAGCAGCTTGTGGGTCGACTGGGTCGAGAAGATCATCGACTCCTTGGCGCGCGGGCGGTCCTTGCCGATGGCGTGCATGTCCTTGTAGAAGTCGTGGAAGGTGGCGTGCGGCAGCCACGCTTCGTCGAAGTGCAAGGTGTCGATCTTACCGTCCAGCATTTCGCGCAGGGTTTCCACGTTGTAGACGACGCCGTCGTAGGTCGACTGCGTGATCGTCAGGATGCGCGGCTTCTTGTTGGCGGCGTCGCGGGCGAACGGGTTGTTGTCGATCTTGCGCTGGATCGACTCCATCGTGAATTCTTCCAGCGGGATGGGGCCGATGATGCCCAGGTGGTTACGCGTCGGCATCAGGAACACGGGAATCGCGCCGCACATGATGATCGAGTGCAGGATCGACTTGTGGCAGTTGCGGTCCACCACGACGATGTCGCCCGGCGCGACCGTGCTGTGCCACACCATCTTGTTCGACGTCGACGTGCCATTGGTCACGAAGTAGCAGTGGTCCGCATTGTAGATGCGGGCGGCATTGCGCTCGGAAGCGGCAACCGGGCCAGTGTGGTCCAGCAGCTGGCCCAGTTCCTCGACGGCGTTGCAGACGTCGGCGCGCAGCATGTTCTCGCCGAAGAACTGGTGGAACATCTGGCCGATCGGCGACTTCAGGAAAGCCACGCCGCCCGAGTGGCCGGGGCAGTGCCACGAATACGAACCGTCATTGGCGTAGTGCACCAGCGCGCGGAAGAAGGGCGGCGCCAGGCCGTCCAGGTAGGACTTGGCTTCGCGGATGATGTGGCGTGCGACGAATTCCGGGGTGTCCTCGAACATGTGGATGAAGCCGTGCAGCTCGCGCAGGATATCGTTCGGGATATGGCGCGACGTGCGGGTTTCACCGTACAGGTAGATGGGAATGTCGGCGTTCTTGTAGCGGATCTCTTCCACGAAGGCGCGCAGGGATTTCAGCGCGTGGTCGGTTTCCTCGACCGAGCCCGCGCCGAATTCCTCGTCGTCGATCGACAGCACGAAGGCCGACGCGCGCGACTGCTGTTGGGCGAACTGGGACAGGTCGCCGTAGCTGGTAACGCCCAGCACTTCCATGCCTTCCTTTTCCATGGCCGCCGCCAGGGCACGGATGCCCAGGCCGGAGCTGTTCTCGGAACGGAAGTCCTCGTCGATGATGACGATGGGGAAACGAAATTTCATGATGTCTCCAAAAAGAAGAAGCGCCCCGGTCTTATCAGTTACCGGGGCGTCGCTGGGCGTACGGACGGTTACCGCATCGCGCCGTTTGGGTTATGCCCAAAAAAAAGAATCGGGATTCTCGCAGAAATCGCGGGCAACCGGTGAAAAAATTCCAATAAAAATTCTTGTCCGGCATCCGCTGTTTCCTCGCGAGGTGGAGGCTAGTGGCCGCTGCCGAGCAACGCGCCCAGCGGGTCGACGTGCAGCGCGGCAAAAGCGCCCAGGGCAATGCCCGCCGCGGCCACCGCGTATGTGGCCAGCAACAGCCAGCGCCGGTGCGTCAACAGGGTAATGGCGGCCAGCGCGATGGCGATCTGCTCGGCCGTCGTCGCCAGGGCCCACTGGTGGTGCTGGTGCAGGACCGTGTCGGATTTCTTGTCCCATTCGGCCGACTTGCTTTCCCAGCCTTCCGCTTCCTTGCGGATATCGTCCTTCTCGGCCTTGTAGCGGGCCACGTCGGCCCGGTATTTTTCCGGGTCCACGTTGGGCAAGGTCATGGCCAGCTCGGCCAGGTTCTGCTTGTTCGACTTGGCCTGGTAGTAATTCCACCGGTTGGCGGCCTCCGTCTTGGCGATTGCGGCGTTGTTCTTGAACAGCGCGGCATCGTTCTGGGTGGCGCCGCCCTGGTATCCGAACAGGGCGCCGATGGTGGCCAGGATGGCCGTGGTCACAGCGATATTGCCGGAGAATCGATCGTTGCCATGGGCCGCATGCTCGACTGCGTGGTCGTGCGGGCCATGCACGTGAAAGCCGTGTCCTGACATTCTGTGGTGGTTTCCTTAGCGTTTGCGTTGATAGGTGACGATGGCATAGGACAGTCCGCTGGCCGAATCATACGCCTGCCGCTGGGTTTCTTGCCACACGGTCGGATCGATGGCGGGGAAGAAGGTGTCGCAGTCGAATGCCCGGTCGATGTGGGTGACGATCAACCGGTCCGCCAGCGCCATGCCCTGCTCGAAGATCTGCGCGCCGCCGATCAGGAAGGCGGGCGCGTCGCCCACCAGCGCGACCGCGGCCTCCAGCGACGGCACCGCCTCGACGCCGTCGTGGCGCCAGTCGTCATTGCGGGTGACGACGATGCTGCGCCGGTTCGGCAGGGGCCGGCCGATCGAATCGAAGGTCTTGCGGCCCATGATGATGGGGTGGCCTGTCGTCACGCGCTTGAAATGGGCCAGTTCTTCCGGCAGGTGCCAGGGCATCTGGTTGTCGATGCCGATACCGTTGTTGCGGTCGATGGCGACGATAATGGAAAGTTGTGTCATGAATAAGGGTCCGGTTGCGGCCCGTATTATAGAGGCAATCCCTTGCCGGCCGTGCGGCGCGCCCGGGCAGGCCGGGATTGATGACGACCGTATCGGCGTGCAGTGCCGCAGGCGAGCCCGCCGCCGGCGTCGCCACCGCGAACGAAGTGCATCGGCCGCAATGGCCGTAAGAGGCGAGCCAGGCGCACCGGCCGTGCCGTCGCCTTGGTCGCACGATCCGTGCCTTCGCCCAGGCAGCACAAGCAGTACCAGCGGCACACGCCGCACGATCAGCACGAGCAGGACAAGCAGCGCGATCAGTACGATCAGCACAAGCAGCACAAGCAGCACGAGCAGGACAAGCAGCGCGAGCAGCGCGAGCAGCACAAGCAGCGCGAGCAGCACGAGCAGCACGAGCAGCACGAGCAGCACAAGCAGCGTGACCGGCGCGAATCGCACGGGTCGCGCGGCCGCATCGCCGCCACGGCCAGCCTGTCCGGCATTCCCTCAGGGTGCAAGCGCCCCAACTAGCGACCAGTCCCCTCGCCGCCGTCGCCGCCATCGTGGCGCCCCGCGGCGAGGAAGCGGTGCCGCCAACGGAAGCTGGTGTTGCGGTGGATGCCGACCAAAGTGGCCGAGTCGCGCACGGACAGCGATTCGATCAGGCTTTCCAGGAACGGGCGCCAGCGGTCGCGGCGGCGCAGGTGGGCCAGCGGCGTGCCCGTCAACGCGTTGCAGGTCTTGCGGCAGCTGGGACAGCGGAAGCGCTGCAACCCGCTGGCGAAGCCGTGGCGGTACAGGCGGCTGGCGCCGCAGTGGGGGCAGTTGCGCAAGGTGGCGCCGCGCCCATCGATGACGTCCAGGCACTGGGCCAAGGTGGTGCAGCGGCCGAACAGATCCTGCAGCGCTTTCGCCTGCCGCTCCGGCAGCACGCCGCCTTCCCCCTGCGGCGCGGGGGCTGCCGTTGCGGGCGTTCCGGTCCCATCGCCGTCCCCGCCGGCATAGTTGTTGCGACTCCGGGCTGTTTGCTTGTTCATTTCCCACCCCCGATTTTTATTTGTCTTCCGTATGACCTCGGACCAGTTCCGGCGGTTCCGCGCGCTGCCGCGCAAGTAGACAAAAAATAATCAAAAAAACTGCTTGAGTTTCCCGGGTTCGGCGTTGCAGGGGGAAGAAGACGCGGCCGTAGCGCTTGCCGCGCGCCGCGCTATACTGGGTGTTTTGACAACAAGGGAGGCGCGGCATGAAAGTCTATCTGGCGGTGATCGACACGCTGGCTGATTGGGAAATCGGCTACCTGGTGGCGGAACTGCACAGCCGCCGCTTTTTTGCCAATCCGCTGATGGACTTCGCTTTCCTGAAAGTGGGCCTGACCGTGGACCCCGTCACCAGCATGGGTGGCGTGACGCATGAGCCGGACCTGGCGCTGGCAGACCTGGTGCTGGAGCAGGGCGACGTGCTGGTGCTGCCGGGCGGGGAAACGTGGGACCAGCCCGAGACGCGGCCCCTGCTGGAGTTCGCCCGCGACGCGCTGGACCAGGGCCATTACGTGGCCGCCATCTGCGGCGCCACGGACGGCCTGGCCGCCGTCGGCGCGCTCGACAACCGCCGCCACACCAGCAACAACCTGGACTTCCTGAAGCAGAGCTGCCCGGCCTACCGGGGCGAGAAGCTGTATCGCAACGAGCCGGCCGTGCGCGGCGACAATCTGCTGACGGCGACCGGGCTGGCACCGCTGGAATTCACGGCGGAGGTGCTGAAGATGGCGAAGGTGTGGCGGCCCGAGACCATCCGCGCCTGGTACCAGCTGCACAAGACGCGCAAGGAACGCTGGTACCACGCGCTGGTGGCGTCGATGACGCCGCCTGCCGCCATGGAAGCCGCCCCCAGGCCTGACCTTCAGGCCTGAACTTCAGACCTGTCCCATCAGCGGGATCACGCCGAACAGCACGGCGGCCACCAGCATCACCAGCGCCGCCGTGATGGACCACAGCAGGGTGTAGCGCTGGTGGTCGCCGAACTCCACTTCCGACAGGCCCACCAGCAGGTAGGTCGACGCGACCAGGGGGCTGAGCAGGTGCACGGGCTGGCCGATGATCGAGGCCCGGCCGATTTCGGCGGCCGAGATGCCGTAGACGGCGGCGGCCTTGGCCAGCACGGGCACGATGCCGAAGTAGAAGGCGTCGTTCGAGATGAAGAAGGTGAACGGGATGCTGAGGATGCCCGTGACGATGGCCAGGTAAGGCCCCATCCACGTGGGAATGGCCGTGATGACGCTGGTGGCGATGGCGTCGACCATCTTCGTGCCCTGCAGGATGCCGACGAAAATGCCGGCGGCGAAGATCAGCGACACGACCGGCAGCACGTTCGCCGCGTGCGCCGCGATGCGCTCCTTCTGGTCCTGCATCTTCGGATAGTTGATCATGATGGCCAGCGCGAAGAAGATCATGAACAGCGCGGGCAGGGGCAGGGCACCCATGATCAGGGACACCATCAGCACCGCCGTCAGCAGGAAGTTCACCCAGATCAGTTTCGGGCGGGCGATGCCCGGCGGGGAACCGCTGACGCTTGCGCCGGTGTCTGCGTCGATGGTGGCGCTGACTGTAGTGATCGTGGCGCCCTCGTGCCGGCTGCCCGGCATGTGCAGCACGTTGTTTTCGCGGGCCATGCCGGCGGCGTAGGCGCCGTGCATGCCGGTGGTGCCGTTCATCCGGTCAGGCATCGCCACGTCGGCAAAGGCGGGCTGCAGCGCGCTCGCCTGCGCCGCCTCCGCCTTCGTTTGGGCGTCGAGCGAGACGACGCCGACGCGCTTGCGCTCCTTCATGCCCAGCATGTAGGCGACGAACAGCACCCACAGGGCCGTCACGGCCATCGGCAGGATCATCGGCACGAAGATGTCGCCCACGTCCACGCCCAGCGCGCTGGCGGCCCTGGCGGTGGGGCCGCCCCACGGCAGGATATTGAACACGCCGCCGGCCAGCATGATGACGCAGGCCAGCACCAGCCGGCTCATGCCGAGCCGCTTGTACAACGGCAGCATGGCCGACACGGTGATCATGTAGGTGGTGGCGCCGTCGCCGTCGAGGGAGATGAACATCGCCAGCGCGGCCGTGCCGACGACGATCTTCATCGGGTCGCCCTGCACCAGGCGCAGGATCAGGCGCACGGCCGGGTCGAACAAGCCGGCGTCGATCATGATGCCGAAGTAGAGGATGGCGAACATCAGCATGACGCCCGTCGGCGCCAGGTTCTTGATCCCCGTGAGCATCATCGGGCCGAGGGCCGCACCGAAGCCGCCCAGGAGGCCAAAGGCAATCGGGACGATGATCAGCGCGACCAGGGCGGGCAGCCGCTTGGTCATGATGAGGAACATGAAAACTACGACCATCGAATAGGCCAGTACGGTCAACATACGAATTCTCCTTCCAGGCGCGGGGCCTGTTTTGACGGCTTAAAGTGCGGCGGTGCTTCGGGCGACGCGGCAATACGGATCAAACGCGGGTGGTACGAAGGGGCGCGGCCAGGACGGCGGGCGCAAGGTGTGAGGATGGCAGGGCAGGCATGGGCGTCTCCGGATGTTATCTTGCTTATATGGTCTTGTTTGGCCAGACTATACGGGCGCACGCCTTTCATTTAGCTTTCAGCGGGGCCGGCGTATCATGGCAAGCGTGAAACGACTCCCCCTGACTCTTCTGTTCGTGCTGTCGTCGGCCTGCCTGGACGGCCATGCGGCACCGCGCGAGGCCGAATGCCTGGTCCCGTCCAAACCCGGTGGCGCGATGCACCTGACGTGCCGGCTGGCCCAGGAGGCGCTGGCGGGCCAGCCCGGGGCGCCCCGCCTGACCTTGCGCTACCTGCCCGGCGGCGTCGGCGCGGTGGCGTGGCACACGCTGGCGTCGCGCCGCCGTGGCGAGCCCGATACCCTGGTGGCGTTTTCCGGCGGCTCCATCCTGAACCTGGCCCAGGGCAAGTTCGGCAAGGCCAGCGCCGCCGACGTGCGCTGGGTGGCCGCCTTCGGCGCGGACTACGGCATGGTCGCCGTGCCGGCCAACTCGCCTTACGGCAGCCTGCGCGAGCTGATCGAGGCAGTGCGACGCGACCCGAAACGCGTCGTCATCGGCATGTCCGGTACCATCGGCAGCCAGGACTGGATCAAGATGGCGCTGCTGGTGCGCCAGGCGGGCATCGACCCGCGCAGGATGCGTTTCGTGGCGCTGGAAGGGGGCGGCGAACAGTTCGTCGCCATGCAGGCCGGCCACGTGCAGGCCGTATCGGGCGACACGTCCGAAGCGCTGCTGTATGCGGGCCCCGCCAAAGTAAAGGTGCTGGCCGTGCTGGCCGAGCGCCGCCTGCCCGGCAAGCTGGCCGGCATCCCGACCGCGCGCGAGCAGGGCTATGACGTCGTGTGGCCGGTTATTCGGGGTGTGTGGATGGGACCGGGCGTGCCGGATGCCGATTACCGGCGCTGGGTGGGGGCGTTCGCGCGGATGGAAGCGTCACCCGGCTTCGCCCGGCTGCGCGAGGAAGCCGGGCTGTATCCGTTTTCGCTGACGGGCGACGCGCTGGCGCGCCATGTCGAACAATCCATCGAGGCCTACGACCGGCAGGCGCAGGAATTCAACTTGCTGCGGCGACAGTAGGGCTGGCCTACCGCGCTGGCGGCGTGTCCGCGTGCTCGTAGCTGAAAATGCGAGAGATGCGCCATAGGCCACCTTCGAGCAGCATCAGCTGGGTGAAATTGGCGCTGCCGACGGCGAATTCCGGCTTGCCCTCAGGTCGCACGTAGAAGCGGTGCTGGCCGCTGACCAGAACGCCGTACAGTTCCTCGCCTTTGCGCATCGGCGTGAAGCGCACCGTACCAGGGACGGCTTCGCGGCGCAGCTTGTCGCGCGCCTTGCGCATGGCGCCGTTGGCTTGCGACAGGGCCGCCTTGCCGATCAGCGTGCCGCCGCGGTCGTGGTAGAACTCCACGTCGTCGGCCAGGAAGGCGTTCATCGCATCCGGGTCGGCGCGGTTGTAGGCATGCCAGTAGGCGTCGTCCACGCGTTTCGCGGCCGCTTCCCAATCGTTCGCCGCAGGCGCGGCGGCCAGGGCGGGCCCCTGCGCCGTGGCCAGCAGCGCGGCAGCTAGCAGCGCGCAAAGCATTCTAACCGTCTTCAATGCCTATACCGCCATCGGCGCGGTAAGCGGCGCGTGGTGCTCGTAGCCTTCCAGGCTGAAGTCGGAGGGCTCGATCTTTTCCAGCCATTCCGGTTCGTACTTGCCCGTGTCGGCAAACGCCGGCACGCGCGCCGAGATCGCCAGGCGCGGCGCCGGGAAGGGGGCGCGCGTCAGCTGCTCGCGCACCATGTCCAGGTGGTTTTCGTAGATGTGGGCGTCGCCGATGAAGTAGCTGAACCAGCGCGGCGTGTATCCCGTCAGGCGGCCGACCAGTTCCAGCAGCACGGCGCCTTCGGCGATATTGAACGGGGTGCCCAGGCCGATGTCGTTGCTGCGCACGTACAGGCACAACGAGATTTCCTTCGTCGTCGCGTTCGGAATGAACTGGTACAGCAGGTGACAGGCCGGCAGCGCCACTTCGTCCAGCACGGCAGGGTTCCAGCCATGGAACAGGATGCGGCGGCTGCCCGGGTCGTTCATGATCGTGTCGAGGCATTCGCGCAGCTGGTCGACGGCCTTGTACAGCAGCACCTTGGCCACGCCGTTTTCCTCCAGCGGCGCCACCACCGTGAAGCCGTTCCGTTGCGCGGCCGCGATCTGGGCATCGGCACCGGCATCGAGCACCTTGTAGGCCGGCCATTCGCGCCACTGCACACCGTACACGGGCCCCAGGTCGTCCAGGCCCGCGCGGTAGGGATTGGCCAGCCACTGCCGGTTTTCGTTGGCGTTCTGGTCCCACACCTTGCAGCCCAGCGCGCGGAAGTCGGCCGCGCTGCGCGAGGCGCGCAGGAAGGCGCACAGTTCGCCCACCACGGACTTGAACGCCAGCTTCTTCGTCGTCACGGCCGGGAAGCCCTTCGACAGATCGAAGCGCATCATCGCGCCCGGCACCGACAAGGTGCGGATGCCCGTGCGGTTGTCCTGCCAGCTGCCTTCGGCAAGGACGGTTTCGATCAGTTGCTGGTACTGCTGCATGCGGTTCTCCGGGTGGTGCGCGCGGGGCGCAAAACGTGCAATTTTACCAGTCGGACGGGCTTAGCGCTTGGTCCGGGGCTTGGGCGCCGGGCCCTTGCCGGCCGCCCGGGCCAGCGATTTGGCTCCCCGCCCGCCGGCCACCACGATGGCGCCCTGGGGCACGGCGGCCGGGCGAGGCTTGCGTGCCGGCGCCGCTTGCGGCTTGGCTGGCGCCGCACCCGCAGGCTTGCGTGCCTGGATTGGCTTGGCCGGCTTGCCCTTCGGCGCCGCTGGCGTGGCCGCACCGGTCAGCGGCACGCGGTGGTCCGCCTCGAAGCCCGGCTCCTCCTGGCGCGGCAGCACCTGGCGGGTCAAGGTTTCGATGGCGCGCAGCAGTTCCACCTCGTCGGCCGCCACCAGCGAGATGGCCAGGCCGGCGGCGCCCGCGCGGCCGGTGCGACCGATGCGGTGCACGTAGTCTTCGGCCACGGTGGGCATGTCGAGGTTGACGACCAGGGGCAGCGCCTGGATGTCCAGCCCGCGCGCGGCGACGTCCGTTGCCACCAGCATCTGCACCTGCTGCGTCTTGAAGCGGTGCAGCGCCTGCAGGCGGGCCGGCTGCGGGCGGTCGCCGTGGATCGCCTCGGCGGAAAAACCTTCCACCTGCAATTGTTTGACCAGCTGGTCCACGCCTTTTTTCGTTTTCGCGAATATCAGCACCTGACCCCAGCCCTGTTGGCGCGCCAGGTGCATCAGCAGTGCCGGCTTGGCTTTCTTGTCCGTCGTGTAGACCAGCTGGCGCACGGTTTTCGCCGCCGCGTTGGCCGGGCTGGCCTGGATCGACAAGGGATCGTTCAGCAGCTTGTTCGCCAGCGCGCGGATGGTGTCGGAGAAGGTGGCGGAAAACAGCAAGGTCTGGCGCTGCGCCGGCACGGCCGCGAACACGGCGTCCAGTTCCGGGGCGAAGCCGAGGTCGAGCATGCGGTCCGCTTCGTCCAGCACGAGGGTCTGTAGCTGGTCGAAGGTGAGCGCGCCCTGGCGGTGCAGGTCGAGCAGGCGCCCCGGCGTGGCCACCAGCACGTCCAGGCCTTTGCGCAGTTTGTTGATCTGCGGTTCGATCGGCACGCCGCCGTAGGCGACGAAGCAGCGCAGCGGCAGGTTGGCGCCGTAGCGGCGGAAGCTGTCGTAGACCTGTTCGGCCAGCTCACGCGTGGGCACCAGCACGAGGCAGCGCACGCCCAGCGGCCCCACCACGCCTGCCATCGTCAGCGCTTGCAGGATGGGTAGCGCGAAGCCGGCCGTCTTGCCCGTGCCCGTCTGCGCCGCCGCCATCAGGTCGCGCCCGGCCAGCACGGCGGGAATGGCCTGCTTCTGGACGGGCGTGGGCGTGTCGTAGCCCAGCGCCGCCAGGGTGCGCAGCAGCGGATCGATCAGGTTCAGGGATTGAAAACTCATTGCGCCGCCTCCAGGGCTTCATGCCACGTGCGCAGCGCACCCAGCACCTGCTCGTCGGCCAGGTTCAAGAGGTTGTCGCCCACGTACCATTCCGTATAGCTGTGCTCCGGCAGGACCGAATGGTAGACGTAGTTATGCAGCCACACGCGCTGTTCCTGGGCGATGCGGTTGCGGATCTCCAGCGCCCGCTCGCGCGACACCGGCAGGTGCAGGTGCAGCATGTTCGCGTGCGGGCGGGCCGGGTTCGGGCGCAGCAGGGGGAAGGCGCGCAGCGTGTCGAACAGCCACTCGGTGCGGCGGAAGTACGCCGGCATCGCCGCCAGCCGTGCGTCGAGCTGCATGGCCGCCGCTACCGCGTACGGCGAGCGGTGGATCACGTTGCCGCCCTGGCGGCGATACCATTCGCGGGCGCGATCGACAAACGCGGTGCCGCCGGCCAGCACGGCGCCACCCAGGCCGCCGATGCCCTTGTACAGCGACACGTAGACGCTGTCGAAGCCCGCGGCCAACTCGGCCAGGGGACGGCCGTAGCCGGCGGCCGCTTCCCACAGGCGGGCGCCGTCCATGTGCAGGTGGGTGCCGGTGGCGGCGCAATGGGCCTTGATGCCGGCCAGTTCTTCCCATGACGGGCACTGGCCGCCGATTTCCCGTGCCGGCAGTTCCAGCGACACGGCGCCCAGCTTGTCGGGAATGGCCTGCAGCTCGTCCAGCGTGAAAGGGCGGTGCGGGCTGCCCGTCTGCAGCGCGTGGAAATGGCCGAACAGCTGGTGATTGCCCCGTTCGTGCTTCAGGATATGGGCGGTGGAGTGCAGCGCCACCAGCGGGCTGCCGCGGTCCGCGCAGGCCAGGCGCAGCGCCGTGGCCTGCGCCATCGTGCCCGTAATGCAGAACACGGCCGCCTCCAAGCCCAGCAGGGCGGCGACCTTGCGTTCGAGCGACTGCAGCAGTTCGCCATCGCCATAGACATCGTGCTCGATGCCGTTCTGCTCGCACCAGGCGGCCATGGCCGCGAAGGTCTGCGCGGGCGTGAGCTGGCGGTGACCGGGCAGCACCGTATGGCAGCGGTGCCGCAGCTGGCCTTCGTCGATGGCCGGCGTCATTGGGTGGCCTCGTCCAGCGCCGTATGCGTCACGTGCACGCTGTGGAACTGCAGCGCGGCCAGGTTGGCATAGATGCCGCCCAGGGCGACGAGCGAGCGGTGCGTGCCCGTTTCGACGATGCGGCCGTCTTCCATGACGATGATGCGGTCGGCGCGCTGCACGGTGGCCAGGCGGTGGGCGATGATGACGGTGGTGCGGCCTACCATGGCCGCTTCCAGCGCCGACTGCACCAGGCGCTCGGACTCGGCGTCCAGGGCGCTGGTGGCTTCGTCCAGCAGCAGCAGGGGCGGGTTCTTCAGCAGCGCGCGGGCGATGGCGATGCGCTGGCGCTGGCCACCGGACAGGCGCACGCCCCGTTCGCCCAGGAAGGAGTGGTAGCCGTTCGGCAGGCGTTCGATGAATTCGTGGGCCGCTGCCATTTTCGCCGCCTGGATCACTTCCTCGTCGGTGGCGCCGGCGCGGCCGTAGCGGATGTTTTCCATCGCGTCGGCCGAGAAGATCACGGTATCCTGCGGCACGATGCCGATGGCGTCGCGCAGGGTGTGCAGGTCGAGCTGGCGGATATCGACGCCATCGAGCCGGATCGCACCTTGCTGCGGGTCGTAGAAACGCAGGAACATCTGGAACAGCGTGGTCTTGCCGGCGCCGGAAGGACCGACCACGGCGACTGTTTCGCCGGGCTTGATATCGAGCTGCACGTGGGCCAGCGCCGGCGCATCGGGCCGCGACGGGTAGAAGAAGGTGACGTTGTCGAGCGCCAGCGCGGCGCCGTTGGCCGCGCGCGGCGGTAGCGGCACGGGGCGGGCCGGCGACTCGATAGCCGACTGCACCGACATCAGTTCCAGCAGCCGCTCGGTGGCGCCGGCGGCGCGCTGCGCCTCGCCCATCACTTCGGACAGCGCACCGATGGCACCGGCCACGATCGACGCGTACAGGATGAACTGGCCCAGGTCGCCGCCCGTCATCGTGCCTTCGATGACGGCGTGCGCACCGAGCCACAGCACGAAGACGATGGTGCCGAACACCAGCACGATGGCCAGCATCGTCAGCAGCGCGCGGGCGCGGATGCGGCGCATGGCGGTGGCGAAGGCGCTTTCCACCGAGGCGCCGAAGCGCTCCGTCTCGATCTTCTCGTGCGTGAAGGCCTGCACCGTCGGCATGGCGTTGAGGATTTCACCGGCCACCGCGGAAGCGTCGGCGATCCGGTCCTGCGAGTCGCGCGACAGGCTGCGCACGCGGCGACCGAACATGACGATCGGCAGAACCGTCAGGATCAACAACCCGATGATGATGGACGACAGTTTCGGGCTCGTCACGAACAGCATCACAAGGCCACCGGCGAACAGCAGCAGGTTACGCAGGGCCATCGAGATGCTGGTGCCGACCACCGCCTGGATCAGGGTGGTGTCGGTGGTGATGCGCGACAGGACCTCGCCCGTCTGCGTCGTCTCGAAGAATTCCGGGCTTTGCCGCACCACGTGGCGGTATACGGCGCTGCGGATATCGGCCGTGACGCGCTCGCCCAGCCACGACACGGTGTAGAAGCGCGCGGCGGTGGCCAGGGCCAGCACCGTGGCCACGCCGAACAGGGCCAGGAACACGGCGTTCACGTGCTGGATGCTGCGCACGCCGGCAGAGGCACCGAAGCCCAGGTCGATCATCTGCTTGAACGCATACGGAATGGCCAGGGTCGCGCCCGCGGCGACGGTCAGCGCGATACCGGCCAGCACGAACTGCAGCCGGTACGGCGCCAGGAACGGCGCCAGCCCGCGCAGGGCGGCGATACTGCCTTTCTGCTGTTCCCGTTGGGTGCCGCCTGCTGTGGCGGTATGCTGCTTGGCATTGCTGGTGGTGCTGTTGCTCATTATGTTGGCTGCAAAAGTGAGGCAGTTTCGTTGATGTTCGTGGACCTACAGTTCCATCGGCCGCACATAACCCGACAGTTCCAGGTAGGCGCGGCCGGCCGGCTTGCCGTCGCGGCGCACCGATACCGCGCCTTCCCAGTACACCGCGCCCGTCGAGCGGCGCGAATCGAGTTCCTGGTCCGGCTGCAGGGGCTCGATCTCCCAGCTGGCGGTGCCGGTGACGATGCGCTGCGCCACCGGGTAGGCGGCATTCGTGCGCGGCGAGCGCCAGTGGCGGCGTGGCGTGAATTGCACGTCGTCCGGGCCGAACTGCGTGATCTTACCGGAAGCGTCGCGCCAGGTGGCATGGGCCCACAGTTTAGCACCTGTCTTGCTGCGGATCTGGAAGGCCATCAAGGCGCCGCCGTCGTCCAGGTTGGCGCCGACCCAGTCCCAGCCCGCCGCGTCCGGCCCCAGCACGCGGGTCGACCATTCGTGATCGAGCCACGTCACGCCCGTGACGGTCTCCCTGGCGCCGCCGGCGCGGGTGATGGTGCCGCCCGTGCGCAGCTGCGGCTTGCTGTAGTAATAGCTGGCCTGCTCCGGGCGCGGGCCCTTCTGCGAGTAGCCGCCCCTGCCATGGACCAGGACCGGCTGGGTCGGCGTCAGGTCCAAGGTCAACGTGAAATCCTTGGCGCGGATCGTCACGGCGTAGCGGCCGTCGGCCTGCCGCACCATGCGCCAGTCGTCCAGCTTGATGTCCGTGTCGCCCGTCTTCGCGTAGGCCAGGCCGAAGCCTTCGCGCGCGCTGCGCTGGTCGTGCAGCAGCTTGCCCTGGGCCGGGTCCGACAGTGCGGCATGGCCGATGATCAGCTGGCGCGCGGCGAAGCGGCTGGGGTTGTCGACATCGGTGGCGCCGGCGCTGCGGAAGAACGTCACCTGGTAACCGAGCTTCCTGCCGCTGTTCGTCGTCAGCCAGCCGGTCGCATACCACCATTCCGTCTTGAAGCCGGGGTGGGCGCCGAAGTCGCGCGGGAAGGCCAGCGACTGGCCGGGCGGCAGGGGCGTGACGGGCGTGAACACGGGCGGCGCGGCCAGCGCGGCGGAGCACATCAGCAGCAGCAAGGCGAACAGCCGGCGCATCACCAGTCCTCCCGCACGGCGCGTATCGGGCCGCCCGACAGGGCCTGGCGGCCGGACACCAGCGCCGTCAGCATGGCCGCCACCAGCAGGGCCACGGCGACGCTGGCCAGCAGCGGCCAGGGGTAATGGGTTTCCATGGTCCAGTGGAAGGACTGGGGATTGACGACGTGGACGAGGATCAGGCTGATGGCCCAGCCCAGCACGAAACCGGTGCCGATGCCCAGCGCCGTCAGCGCGCCGCCTTCGAAGGCGAGGATGCCCAGGATCTGGCCGCGCGTGACGCCGACGTGGCGCAGCATGCCGAATTCCTTGGCCCGCGCCAGGGTCTGGGCCGAGAACGTGGCGGCCACGCCGAACAGGCCGATGACGATGGCGATCGCTTCGAGCAGGTAGGTCACGGCGAAGCTGCGGTCGAAGATCTTCAGGGACAGCGCGCGGATTTCCGTCGGCGCCGTGATGTCCAGCGCGCCGCCGAAGGGCAGGCGCTTCAGGGCTGCCTGGGCGTCGCCGACGGTGGCGCCCTTGGCCAGCCACAGGGCCGCGTCGCTGACGTCGGCGTCCCCCGTGAAGCGGCGGTAATCCGCGCGCGCGATCTGCACGGCGCCCGTGGCGCGGGCGTAGTCGCGCCAGATGCCGGCCACGAAAAAGGCGCGCGGCGTGCCCCGCAGCGGCAGGGTCAAGGTCGAGCCTGGCGCGATGCCGTACAGGTCGGCCATCGCCTCCGACACCCACGCTGCCGGCAGTGTGTTGCCGGCCGGGCGCGCGGCGGGGCTGCCGACCAGCACCAGCGCCTTGTCCGGATGGGCCGGATCGATATCGCGCGCCAGCAGGGCCACGCTGGGGCGGCTGGGCACCAGCGACACGGCGCCCAGGCGCATGAATTCGGCGCGGGCGATGCCCGGCGTCGTGCGGATGGCTTCCTGTTCGGCCGGCGTCAGGCCGGCCGTGGCGCCGCCGCTGGCCGTGCGGGCATACAGGTCGGCCGGCAGCACCTGCAAGATCCAGTTGTCGACCGAGACGCGAAAGCTCGCCACCATGATGCCCATCGCCACCATCAGGCTGAAGCTCGACAGCACGCCGCCCAGCGCCACGCCAGCCTGGCTCGATGCATTGGCCAGGCGCGCCAGGGTCAGTGCCGGCACGGCCGGGGCGCCGGGGCGGTGGCGGGCGTAGGCCTGCCACCGCCGGTGCGCGAAGCGGAAGGTCAGCGACGCGATGCGGGGCATCAGGGCGATGCCGCCCAACAGCAGCAGCGCGATCGACAGGTAGCCGAACAGGGGCAGCTCGAACACGGGCGGCAGCTGCGACATGGCGGCGGCAATGGCGATGCAGGCCAGGGCCGGCCAGGCCGGGGAAAGCCGCGCCAGCGCCACCTCGTCTGAACCGGATTTCAAGGCGACGGCCGGTATGGCGCGGGCCGCTTCCCACGCCGGGGCGGCGCAACCGAGCAGCGCCACGCCCACGCCCAGCGCGAAATAGACCGTCGCCGCGACGGGTGTGAACTGCACGGTGGGCTGCACGCCGGCGAAGTAACCGGCCCCGAGGTCGCCGCCGAAGAAGCGCAGCGCGGCCGCGGCGATGGCGTAGCCGCCGGCGATGCCGATGACGGCGCCCAGCACGCCCAGGCTGAAGCCTTCCAGCAGCACCTGGCGCAGCAGCCGGCCGCGCTCCATGCCCAGCACGCGCAGCAGCGCGAACTGGCCGCGCCGGCGCATCACGGACAAGGCCTGCGTGGAGAACACGAGGAAGGCACCCGTGAACAGGGCCACCAGGGCCAGCACGCTCAGGTTGACGCGGTAGGCCCGGCTCAAGTTGCTGTTGCGGCTTTCCTGGTCGGCGTCGTTCGGCTGGCCGACCCGAAAGCGCCCGGGATACTGCTGTTGCAAGGTGCGCGCAAGCGCGGCCTGGAAGGCATTGCGGTCGACGCCGTCGCGCAGCTTCAGGTCGATGCGCGAGAGCTGGCCCAACCGGCCGAAGCGCCACTGGGCCGCGCCGATGTCCATCACGCCCAGGCGCTGGCCCACCCTGGCCCGGCCCAGCGAGCCGGCCACGCGCAGCGTCAGGGGCTTTGTACCGACCTGGAACGTGACGGCCGATTGCGGGGCCGGCGCCACCTTCAGCCACGCCAACGCGGCCGGCGACAGGAACAGCACGTCGTCGCCCAGCGCGTCGGCGGCCTGGCCGTCGCCTGGGGTGCCGATCAGGTCGGGCGTGATGAAGCCGGCGCGGAACACGTCCAGCGCGATGATGCGCAGGGGCGGCCGGCCATCCGGCATCGACGCATTGAACTCGAGAATCGGTGAGGCGACGGCGACGTCCGGGTGCACGGCCAGCACCGGGTAGATGGCCTCGTCGAAGGTCGGTTCGGTGCCGCCGACCTGCACGTCGGCCTGGCCCGACAGGCTCTTGATGGCGGTCGAGAACTCGTTGAACGCGGCCGCGTTGATCAGGTGGATGGCGAAACCCAGCGCAACGCCGACGGCAATGGCCGCCACGGCCGTGATGGCCCGCACCGGGTGGGCGCGCCATTCGCCCAGCAGCAGCCAGCGCGACAGGCGGCGCAGCGAACGGGAACGGGAGCTGGGAGTGGGGTCTTGCACTACAGAGTTCAAGCGGGACACTCCACGGCCAGCCGTTCGGCCGCGCGCGACGCCTTCAGCCGCGCGGCGTCCACCGCTTGCGGCGAGGCGCGCCGCACGTCGTCGTCGGCCCACTTGCGCGCCAGGCGCAGCTTCTCGCATTTCTGGCGGCGCACGCCGGCGGCGCGGTCCAGGCGTGCATCCTCGCGCTCCTGCAGCGCTTCGCGCTTGTGGCGTTCCCGTTCCAGCCTGGCGGATTCTCGTTGCATGCGTTGCAGGTCCTTCGCCGCATCGGGGCCTGGCGCCGGCGTCGCCGGCGTGACCAGCACGGTCTCGGTGCCCCGTTCGCAGGGCGTCTGGCTGTACGCGACCTTGCCGCCCACGGTGCACTTGTAGACCTGCGCGTGGGCGGCAAAGGTGGCCAGCACCGTCAGCGCGGAAGTCAAGGCCAGGGAGCAGGCGGCGCGGTTCACAGGATCTTCCCCGGATTCATCAGGTTCAAGGGGTCCAGTGCAGCCTTGATGGTGCGCATCAGGTTCAGTTCCACCGGGTCCTTGTAGTGCGCCAGTTCGTCGCGCTTCAGGGCGCCGATGCCGTGTTCGGCCGAGATCGAGCCGCCGAAGGCGACGACGGCGTCGTGCACGACGCGGTTGACGGCAGCCTGGTTGGCAAGAAAAAGCTCATTCGGCGTGCCGTCCGGCGGCGCCACGTTGAAATGCAGGTTGCCGTCGCCCAGGTGGCCGAAGCACACCAGACGGCAGCCGGGGAAAGCCTGCTGCAGCAAAGGCTCCGTGTGGACGATGTACTCTGCAATGCTGGACACGGGCAGCGAGATGTCGTGCTTGATATTCTTGCCGTCGGCCGCCTGGGCCAGCGGGATGTGTTCGCGCAGGCGCCACAGGCCTTCGGACTGGGCCACCGAGCTCGCCACCACGGCGTCCAGTGCGATGCCGTCCTCCAGCGCGGCGCCGATGGCTTCTTCCAGCAGGGCCACGGCGTGGCCGGCCGATTCGGCGCTGGACAGCTCCAGCAACGCGAACTGGGGGTACAGGTCCGCGAAAGGGCGGGGCAGTTGGGGAAAGTGCTTCGCCACCAGCTCCAGGCAGTAGGCCGACATCAGCTCGAAGCCGGTCAGGCTGGCGCCGGCCCGGTCCTGCATCAGCGACAGCAGCCGCAGCGCGTGGGCCGGCGAAGGCAGGGCCGCGAGCGCCGTGATGGACGCCTTCGGCTGCGGATACAGCTTCAGCACCGCGCCCGTGATGATGCCCAAGGTCCCTTCGGCGCCGATGTACAGGTCGCGCAGGTCGTAGCCGGTATTGTCCTTGCGCAGGCCGCGCAGGCCCGACCACAGTTCGCCCGACGGCGTCACCACTTCCAGGCCCAGGCACAGTTCGCGCATGTTCCCGTAACGCAGCACGGCCGTGCCGCCCGCATTGGTGGCCAGGTTGCCGCCGATGGTGCAGCTGCCTTCGGCCGCCAGCGACAGGGGAAACAGGCAACCGTGTGCCGCCGCCGCTTCCTGCACATGCTGCAGGATGCAGCCGGCATCGACCGTCATCGTGCGGTTGACGGGATCGACGGCGCGGATCGTGTTCAGGCGGGCCAGCGAGATGACGACGGCGGTGCCGGCGTCATCGGGCACGCTGCCCAGCACCAGGCCCGTATTGCCGCCCTGCGGGACCATCGGCACGCGTGCGGCGACGCAGCTGCGCACCAGGGCCGCCACTTCGTCGACGCTGCCGGGGCGCAGCACGGCCAGCGCCCGGCCCGTGAAACGCCCCCGCCAGTCGCGCAGGAAGGGCGCCATGTCCTCGGGCGTGTCCAGCACGTGGGCGGCGCCGGCAACGGCGCGGCACTGGTCCAGGAAGGCGTTCATGGGTGGCCGTTCCGACTGTTCGATCCCTTGTTGACCTTGTCCAGCAGTTCGCGCGCGGCCCGCTTGGCGGCGCGCTTGTATGGCTGCACATAGGCCAGCGCGCAGATGAAGAACACCGTCACCAGGCCCGCTTCGCCCCAGCCCAGCCATGGCATCACGCGGTCGCTCCAGCCCCGCACGACGCCTTCGATGAAGTAGACCAGGATCATCATCGACGTCCACTGCAGGGTGTACAGGTCGCGCTTGATGATGCCGATCAGGGGGAACAGCAGGGGCACGGCCTTCAGGGCCAGCCAGGAGCCGCCCGGGTGCAGCGGCGCCAGCATCAGTTCCCACGCCAGGCACCAGGCAATCAGGATGCCCACGCTGAGGAGGGCGCCCCACCAGGCCAGCTTCTGGCGCAGGCCGTGCATCAGGCGCTCCGCGCCGTCGGCGCTGTCATGCGCACGGCGGTTTCGGCCAGCCGCTTGCCCATCGCCACGGCCAGGCGTTTTTCTTCGTCCGTCACGGGCTTCTTGCCGTCCAGGCCGGACCAGTGGCTGGGACCATAGGGCGTGCCGCCGCTGGCCGTCGTCATCAGGTCCGGCTGCGTGTAGGGCAGGCCCATCACCATCAGGCCGTGGTGCAGCAGGGGGATCATCATCGACAGCAAGGTCGACTCCTGGCCGCCGTGCAGGCTGCCGGTGGACGTGAACACGCAGGCCGGCTTGCCCGCCAGCGCGCCCGACAGCCACTGGCTGGAGGTGCCGTCCCAGAAGTACTTCATCGCGGCGGCCATGTTGCCGAAGCGGGTGGGCGAGCCGACCGCCAGCGCGGCGCATTCCTCCAGGTCTTCCAGTTCCACGTAGGGCGCGCCTTCTTCCGGCACGGCCGGCGCCGTCGCTTCGGCCACGGTGGACACGGCCGGCACGGTGCGCAGGCGGGCGTCGCAGCCCGGCACGCTTTCGATGCCCTGGGCGATCAGCTCGGCCAGTTTGCGGGTGGAACCATGCCGTGAGTAGTACAGCACCAGGATTGTCAGGTTGGAATCATTCATCGTTGGTATTATATGGCCCTTTGTGCACTCTTGTGGACCTGCCATTGCCGGTTCCGCCGTCCCCGCCGCATGCCGACCAAATACCTGACGCCCTTCATCCAATACATCGCGCAGCGCTGCAGCCGCGGCATGGAGGAATTGCGCGACCTGTCGTGGAGCGAAGTGCGCGACCTGTTCCTGTTCGCCCGGCGCCGGCTGCGCGAGGAAAGCCTGCCCCAGGTTGCGGGTGGCCTGACCTTCACCACCGTGTTCGCTCTGGTGCCGGTGCTGACGATCGCGCTGGCCGTGTTCACCACCTTCCCCATGTTCAAGTCCTTCCGCACGGCGCTGGAGGCGTATTTCATCCAGAGCGTGATGCCGAAGGCGATCTCGAACACGATCCTCAGCTACCTGACCACGTTCGCCTCGCAGGCCACGCGGCTGTCGGCTGTCGGCGGCATCACGCTGGTGCTGACGTCGGTGGCCATGCTGGGCATGATCGAGCGCGTGTTCAACCGCATCTGGCGGGTCAAGGCCGAGCGGCGCCTGACGCGGCGCATCCTGGTCTACTGGGCCCTGATCACCTTGGGCCCGCTGGTGGTGGGCGTGTCGCTGTCGCTGTCGACGCAGGTATTCTCCGCCACCACCAGCCTGGTGGGCAGCGTGGCCGGCGCCCTGTTCTACACGGTGCTGTCGCTGGTGCTGACGACAGCCGGCTTCACCTTCCTCTACATGGCCGTGCCGAACCGGTACGTCGACTGGCGTGACGCGCTGGCCGGCGGCCTGCTGGCCGGCATGGCCTTCGAACTGGCCAAGCGTGGCTTTGCCGTCTTCATCACGCAGTTCCCCACGTATTCGAAAATCTACGGCGCGCTGGCGGCCTTGCCGCTGTTTCTGCTATGGGTCTACCTGTCGTGGATGATCACGCTGGTGGGCGCGCTGCTGACGGCGGCGCTGCCCGTGGTGAAGTACGAGCGCTGGTGGCACGAGCCGGCGCCGGGCAGCGCTTTCGTGGATGCCATGGCGGTATTGAAGGTGCTGTACGTGGCCTGCCGCTGCGGCGACACGGCCCTGGTCAGCGCCAGCGCGATCCGCGCCCGCACGCGCCTGGGCTTCGACGAGATGGACGCGCTGCTCGAACGGATGCAGGGCGAAGGCTGGGTGGGCCGGGTCAAGCTGGAGGCGCCGCCGCGCGTGCAGTTCGGCAAGCACGTGGGCGGCGACGCCGACAGCTGGGTGCTGCTGGCCAACGCCGAGCGCCTGACCCTGGCGGAGGTCTACCGCCTGTTCGTGTTCGGCGGCATGCTGGTCAACGCCGGCGTGGCGGGGGACGCCGGCGACGCGCGCGAAACCGAGGTTAGCCGCGAGGCCAGCCGCGAGGCCGCCAGGCTGGCACGCCAGGTCGAGGATGCCGTCGAAACGGGCCTGGGCCGCACCCTGGCCGATCACTTCGGCCCGGTGGACTGCCGCTGAGCCGGTTCGTCGAGGAAATGGGCCAGTGCCGCCCGCACTCCGTCCGGCTCGTCCGCCATCAGTTGGTGGCCAGCGTCGACCTGGACCAGCGCGGGAGCTGGCAGCGCCGCCACCAGCGCCGTGGCGCCGGCGGGCGGCGTCATCACATCCTGGGCCCCGGACAGGAACAGCACCGGGCAGCGCACCGCACCGGCAGCCTGGGCGCCGTTGGCGTAGGCCTTGCACGCCGCCAGGTCGTTGTGCAGCAAATGCACGGGATTGGCCGCCGCCACGCGCCGCATCAGCGCGCGGGACGCCTCGATGCGCTGCTGCGCGCCGGGTGGATGCGACCAGCCGGCCACCATGTCGATGGCAGTCCCTTCGTCTTCCAGCGCCGCCTTCAACAGGGTGCCGGACACCTTCATCGGCCACGTGCTGCCCAGCAGGGCCAGGTGCGTGACCCGCTCGGGCGCGCGCGCCGCCGCTTCCAGCGCCACCAGGGAGCCCATGCTGTGGCCGACCAGGGCCGCCTGCGCGACGCCCTCGCGGTCGAAGGTTGCCAGCAGCCAGTCGGCCATCGCCTCGACGCTCGCCAGCGGCGTGCCGGCGGCGCCGTGGCCGGGCAGGTCCGGCGCCAGCACGCGCCAGCCTTGTCCGGCGAAATGGTCTGCCAGGGCGTTCCAGACCTCGTGGTCGTTCAGCGCTCCGTGAAGAAATACCAGGACAGGCGCGCTCACCGGGTGCTCCGGACGGTCAGTGGGGAAGGGTACATGCGGGTCTCCTCGAATAGGTTGTTGTCGGCGATGGCAGCAGCGATGCTAACCGCGATGATGCCTCCTTTGGTGGACACGTCAACACTATTGCATCTGTCATATGTGCGAGGCTGGATTTTTTCAGTGCCATAGGCTACATTCGCTGAAACAAGAGCAAAACTCTCAAGCTGTTTCAAGATGGGCATGCCGGCATCACAGTCTGGGCCATGTTGAGACAGTTTCCTGGCACTTTTTCGCCGGCCGGGCGCTTGCCCGGCCCGGGCGTTTGCTCATCTTTTTCACCAGCATTTCCACCGCGGACAGGACGGCCACCATGAAAGTCTCAGAAATCCTTCAAGTCAAAGGCAATATCCTCTATACGATCAGCCCCGACCAGCCCCTATCCGAGGCGGCCGATACGATGGCCGAGAAGGACATCGGCTCGCTGGTGGTGATGGAGTACGGCGACCTGGTCGGCATGCTGACCTTCCGCGAAGTGCTGAAGGCGCTGCACCACAACCAGGGCACGGTCGGCGGCGGCACGGTGCGCAAGCACATGGACGACCACCCGATCACCGTCACGCCCGATACGGAAGTGAACGAAGTGCGCCGCATCATGCTGGAAAAGCATGCGCGCTACCTGCCCGTGATGAATGCCAAGACCCTGCTGGGCGTGATTTCGTTCTACGACGTGGCGCGCGCCGTGCTGGAAGCGCAAAGCTTCGAGAACCGCATGCTGAAGGCCTATATCCGCGACTGGCCGGCCGAGGAAGACGAGTTCGCCGCCGCGAACCAGCGCTGATTTCCCCGGCGCGCCAACGAAAAACGCTGCCTCGGCAGCGTTTTTTCATGCCAGCGGGGCGAACGCCTCGGCACTCTTGCGGGCCTCGTCGGCCAGCCAGTCCGACAATTCCTCGGCCGGCATCGGGCGCGCGAACAGGTAGCCCTGTGCCAGCGGGCAGCCCAGGTGGTACAGCACCTGGGCCTGGCGCTCGTCCTCGACGCCCTCGGCGACGATGGACAGGCCAAGGTTGCGGCCCAGCTGGATCACCATCTCGGCAATGCTGCTGCCGCGCGAGGAACCGGTGATTTCCGTGACGAAGGCGCGGTCGATCTTCAGGCGGTCCACCTGCAGGCGCTGCAGGTGCGACAGCGACGAGAAGCCCGTGCCGAAGTCGTCGATGGCGATCTTGACGCCGGTCTGGCGCACCTGGCTCAGCATCTCGATCAGCATGTCCGGTTCTTCCATCGCCATCGATTCCGTGATCTCCAGTTCGACGAAGGCGGGCGGGGCGCCGGAGTCCTCCAGCGCCCGGCGCAGCATCGACAGGAACTGCGGGTGGCGGAACTGCACCTGCGAGACGTTGACGGAAATCGTGAAGCCCAGGTGGCCGGCCGCGCGCAGGCGCACCAGTTCCTTGCAGGCCGTGCGCAGCACCCATTCGCCCAGTTCGATGATCAGGCCCGAGTACTCGGCGATGGGAATGAAGCGGTCCGGCGGCACGAACTTGCCGTCGCGCGTGCGCCAGCGCAGCAGCGCCTCGGCGCCGACCGGGTGGCGGGTCTGCAGGTCCACCTGCGGCTGGTACATGACGAACAGTTCGTTCTGGCTGAAGGCATTGCGCAGCGCGTGCATCATGCGCACCCGCTCGCGAATCTCGACGCCCATATTGCGCGAGAAGTAGAAGTAGCCGGCACGCTGCTGGGTCTTGGCGCGCTTCAGGGCAATGTCGGCGTCCTTCAGCGCGTCGCTGCCGCTGCCGTCATGCTCGGCCAGGCGCACCAGGCCCAGGGTGGCGGTCAGCTGCACGTCCTGGCCTTCGATGTCGAAGGCTTCCTGGAACTGGCCCAGCAGCCTGGCCGGGTTGACCAGCATGCCGTCGCCCAGCACACAGAAGATGTCGCCGCCGATGCGGGCCACCGTCAGGTGCGGGTCGGCGCCGGCCAGGTTGCGCTGCAGGCGGCTGGCCACGGCCGTCAGCAGCATGTCGCCGAACTCATGACCCAATGCGTCGTTCGTTTCGGCGAAATGGTCCAGGTCGACCAGGGCCAGCACGGCGTCGCCCCGCGCCGGGCCGGCCAGGGTGGCGTCGAGGATCTCGACCAGCCGGGTGCGGTTCGGCAGCTTCGACAGGGTGTCGTAGAACGCGGCCTCGTGCAGGTGGGCCACCAGTTCGACATTGTCCAGCCCCACGGCGACGTGGGCGGCGAAGACGTCCAGCAGCCGCTCCTCGAGTTCCGTCGGCAGCCGCGTCACGTCCAGCTGGGCGACGAAGGTGCGACAGGCCTTGCCGGCGAAGTGCAAGGCGATGGCCGTATCGGTATAGACGTTGCGGCGTTCGGCCATGGCTTGCGCGGCCAGCGCCGGTGGCGGCTGCGCGCCGGCCAGCTTCAGGCGGCTGCCTTCCAGCGCGGCCCAGGCGCCGGTGGCGGCCACCGCGTGCAGCGTGTTGCCGTCGCAGTCTTCCTGCACGCACAGCAGCCCGCTGCACGGCTGGTTCAGCAGGCTGGCCGCCTGCGCCAGCACGCCGGCGGCGAAAGCGCGCACGCCGTGCAGTGCCATCAGGTCCGTGCTGGCCTGGACGATGCGGTTCAGGCCACGGCGGCTGTCGCTGATCTTGCGGATCTGTTCATACGAACGGATCGCCGACGTCACCGTCGTGTACAGCTTGATGCGGGTCAGCTCGGACTTGGTCTTGTAGTCGTTGATGTCGAAATCGCGGATGGCGTCGATCTCGGGCGCGTAGCCCGGCTGGCCCGTACGCAGGATGATGCGCACGTCGGCCAGCTTCAGGGTCTCGCGGATATGGCGCACCAGGTGCAGGCCGGCGTCGTCCTGCTCCATCACGACGTCGAGGAGGATGACGGCGATCTCGCTTTCCACCAGCAGCATGTCGCGTGCCTGAGCGGCCGAATAGGCGTGCACGAATTCGAGCGGGCGGCCCTGCATATCCAGGTTGCCCAGCGCGAAAGTGGTGGTGGAGTGGACGTCCTCGTCGTCGTCGATGATCATCACGCGCCAGACGCCGCGCCGCGCGAGGGCCGGCACGTCGGCCGGCGGCTCGTCCAGGAATATCAGATCGTCCTGGCCGTCCCTGTCGATGGCAAAGGGCGTGTTCGTTGGGGGCATGCGTCCTTCTCCGAATAGTGCCTTGGTTTCCCCCGTCAAGTATATAGGGGTTTGAACAATGGCCGAAGCCAGTATGGCCCAAGCCTGTCCATTTCCGCGACCTTCCATGAATTTATGATAAATAATTGATGTTTTTACGCAATAAATGTCGGTATCGGGGCGGCAAAAATGGCCTGGCTGGCAGAGAGCATGCTAAAGCGGTAAAATTGCCAATTCCTTCCTCACCCACCAGCGCTTCTCTATGTCCGGCAATTCCTTTGGCAAGCTGTTCACCGTCAGCACATTCGGCGAATCCCACGGACCGGCGATCGGTTGCGTCATCGACGGCTGCCCGCCGGGGCTGGCCCTGACGGAGGCCGACATCCAGCCCGAGCTGGACCGCCGCAAGCCCGGCACCTCGCGCCACGTGACGCAGCGCCAGGAACCGGATGCGGTGCAGATACTGTCCGGCGTCTACCAGGGCGTGACGACGGGCACGCCGATCGCGTTGCTGATCCAGAACGAGGACCAGCGCAGCAAGGATTACGGCAATATCGCCGAGAGCTTCCGGCCGGGCCATGCCGACTATACCTATTGGCACAAATACGGGGTGCGCGATCCGCGCGGCGGCGGACGCTCGTCGGCGCGCCTGACGGCGCCCGTGGTGGGCGCGGCGGCCATCGCCAAGAAGTGGCTGAAGGAGCAGTACGGCACCGAATTCATGGGCTGCATGAGCCAGCTGGGCGAGATCGAGGTGCCGTTCCAGGACTGGCAGCACGCGGCCCACAATCCGTTCTTCGCCGCCACCCTGGACACGGTACTGATCGAGCGCATGGAAGCGTATATGGACGCGCTGCGCAAGGACGGCGATTCGATCGGCGCCCGCATCGACGTCGTCGCGCGCAACGTGCCCGTCGGCCTGGGCCAGCCCATCTATGACAAGCTCGATGCCGATATCGCCTACGCGATGATGGGCATCAACGCCGTCAAGGGTGTCGAGATCGGCGCCGGCTTCAAGTCGGTGGCGCAGCGCGGCTCGGAACACGGCGACGAACTGACGCCGCAGGGCTTCGTCGGCAACAACGCCGGCGGCGTGCTGGGCGGCATTTCGACGGGCCAGGACATCACCGTCTCGATCGCCATCAAGCCGACGTCGTCGATCCGCACGCCGCGCCGCTCGATCGACAAGGACGGCAATCCCGTCATGGTCGAGACCTTCGGCCGACACGATCCCTGCGTCGGCATCCGCGCCACGCCGATCGCCGAAGCCATGCTGGCCCTGGTGCTGATGGACCACGCGCTGATGCACCGTGCCCAGTGCGGCGACGTGTCCGTGCGCACGCCCGTCATCGCCGCCTCCGCACAGGACTGATCACCGGGCGCCGGTCCGCCGGCGCCGCTTTCCACCTCCGATGCTGCCACCCCAGGCCTTCCGCTTCGCCGCCTTCCTGTTCTGCTACTACGCCCACGCGGGCACCTTCGCCACCTACGCCAGCCTGTTCTTCGCCGGCGAAGGCATGACGGTGGCGCAAATCGGCGTGCTGATGTCGCTGATCCAGGTCCTGCGCATCGTCGGCCCGAACGTGTGGGGGTATGTGGCCGACCATTCCGAGCGGCGCGTGTTCGTGCTGCGCCTGACGGGCGTGGCCGCGCTGACGGCGTTCTCCGGCTTCTTCTTCGGCAGCACCTTCGCCCACTTCTGCGCGGCGATGATCCTGCTGAACCTCTTCACCAGCGCCCAGGGCCCCATCTGCGAAGCGCTGATGCTGTCGGAAATGCGCGGCGACCTGACGTACTACGGCCGCATCCGGCTGTGGGGCTCGGTGGGCTTCATCGTGTCCGTGATGGCGGCAGCGGCACTGCTCGATCGCTTCGGCACGCGCGCGCTGCCGTGGGTGGCCGGGGCCTTGCTGGTGTGCGTGCTGGGCGCTGCGCTGCGCCTGCGGGAAGTACCGCGCCAGCGGCATGGTGGCGCGCGCCCGGCGCTGCTGGCCGTGCTGCGCCGGCGCGAGGTGCTGGCGTTCTTCGCGTCGACGGCGCTGATGGTGGCGGCGCACACGTCGCTGTACACCTTCTATTCGCTGTACCTGGCGCAGGCCGGCTACAGCAAGGCCGTGATCGGGACCATGTGGTGCGTGGGCGTGCTGGCCGAGGTGCTGCTGTTCTATTTCCAGGCGCCGCTGCTGCGCCGCTTCGGCGCGCGCCGGCTGATGTTCGCTGCGCTGGGCGTTGGCATCGTGCGCTTCGTGCTGATCGGCGGCGGTGCCGCTTCGCTGCCCGTGCTGGCGGCGGCCCAGCTGCTGCACGCGGCCACGTTCGCGCTGCACCACTCGTCGGCCGTGGCGACGATGCAGCGCTGGTTCGCCGGGCCCTTGCAGGCGCGCGGGCAGGCCCTGTACATCAGCATCTCGTATGGCATCGGCGGCACCGCGGGCGGCCTGTCGCTGGCGCGCTGCTGGGAGGCGTTCGGCCCGGCCTCGATCTACTTCATCGCCAGCGCCCTGGCCGCGCTGGCGACCGTGGCGGCCGCGCTGTCGTTCCGGTGGCAGCGGCTGGACGCGCCGGCCGGTGCCTGATCAGGCGGCGCGGCTGCCCAGCACTTCCACCTGGTGGCGCTTCTCGACGGCGCGCATGACCAGCGCGCGCACGTCGTTCATCAGCGCGAACTCCGTCTGCGACAGGGCGATCGGCGGGAAGCTCTCGTCCCAGTCGCCATATAAAAAGCCGGCCGGCTGGCCGTTCGACGTCAGCGGCAGGATGACGAAGCTGCGCGCGTCGAGCAGGGTGGCCTTCCACCAGTGCGGCAGCTTGGCGGCGAATTTCGGATCGCGGGCATTCTCGATGAAGATGACGCGGTCGCTGTTCAGGGCGGCGTGGAACACATTGGGCTCGTAGCTGTCCTCGAAACGCATCGTTCCCAGCTGGTCCTTCAACTGCTTGCTACCTGCCGGCGACTCGCCCAGGCACATGCGCGCCGCATAGAAGCCTTCGCGGCGGTTGCGCACGAAGGCCACGGCGCGCGAGAAGTCCAGGCCCTTGTAGATCGTCTCCAGCGCGATCGATACCATCTGGCCGGGACTGGCGTTGTCGACCATGTCGCGCATCTCGGCGAGGCCTTCCAGCAGCAGGCGGTTGCCGGCGGCGCGCTGGCGCGTGCGGGCCAGTTCCCGGGCGCGCCGCTCGGCCGGACGCGACAGGGGGGCGATCGACAGCTCGGCGCTGGCCTGCTCGCGCGCTTGGGCAATTGCGGTGACGGCCATGTCCAGGTCCAGGCCCAGCATCGGCGCGTAGTCGCGCGTGACGGTCGCCAGCGCGTCGGCGCCCGCTTCGTCGTCATGCCACAGCAGCTCGGCGCAGCGCCGCGCCATCGTCGACAGCGCCGCCACCCATTCGGCCGGATTGACCTGCGCGCCTTCCTCGAGCGGATCGACGGTGGCCATGCCGGCCACCAGGTTGGTGGGCAGGCCCCAGCGCCGGGCGGCGGCACGGCCGATGTCGGACAGGGTGATGCCCAGCAGCGGCACGGCGGCCGCGTCCTCGTTGCCGGCGCCGCCGTGCTGCTGCAGCCGCGCCCATGCTTCCGGCATGTAGAACGTCACCATCATGCGGCCGAGCATGTGCAGCATCGAGCACACCACGGCCTCCTCGGTGTGGGCGCTGCGCACGGTGCCGGCCAGTTCGCGCGCGACCAGGCCGGCCAGCACGGCCTTCTCCATTTCGACATGGGCATGGCCCGAGCCGTCGCCGGCGCCGGCCAGTTCCTCGATCAGCTTCAGGCCGAGGGCCAGGTGGCCGATGGCTTCGGTGCCCAGCACCAGTACGGCCTTGGAGACCGTGCTGACGTGCTGGCCGAAGGCCGAGTACATGCCGCTGTTGGCCAGGCGCAGTACCTTCTGCGTCAGCACGGGGTCGGACAGTACCGTCTCCGTCATGCTGAACTGGTTGTCTTCCTCGCCGCGCATGGCGCCCAGGATGGCGCTGACCGCCTTGGCGAAGCCGGGCATGTCGCCCTGGCGCCGCGTGCGGTCCCACAGCAGGGCCAGGGTTTGTTCGCCGGGCGTGTCGCCGGCGGTGGTCGTGTCGTTCATCAAATCGCCCGTTGCGCCAGTGCGCGCCCCGGGTTTGCTCCCATCAGTTCGGCGTAATGGCGTTCCTTCAAGGCGGCGACGGCGACATTGGCCGCCATCGGTTTGCCGGTCAGGTAGCCCTGCACGTAACGGCAGCCCCGTTCGCGCATGTACTGCATTTGTTCTTCGGTCTCGATGCCCTCGGCCACGACGGACAGCGACAGGTGGCGCGCAAGGTCCAGCACGGCGTTGCAGATGGCCCCGTCCTTCGTCGAGCCGGGCAGGTCGCGGATGAACGCGCGGTCGATCTTCAGCACGGAGATCGGGAAGTTCTTCAGGTAGGCCAGCGACGAATAGCCGGTGCCGAAATCGTCGATGGCGATGCGGGCGCGGCGTTCGGCCATCTTGCCCAGGATGGACTCGGCGTGCACCGGGTCGATCATCAGGGTGCCTTCCGTGATCTCCAGCACCAGCTGCTCGCCGGCCAGGCCGGAGAAGGCGATGGCGTCGTCGAGCACGTCGAGGAACTTATCGCTGCGGAACTGGCGCGGGCTGATGTTGACGGACATGTACAGCGGCCGGCCGGCCGCTTCCTGGAACTGGCGCAGCTGCACGCAGGCCGCCTTCAGCGCCCAGGCACCCAGCAGGTTGATCAGGCCATTGGTCTCGGCGATCGGGATGAAGCGGGCCGGCGGCACCATGCCCAGGGTCGGGTGCTTCCACCGCATCAGTGTCTCGAAGCCTTCGATCTCGCGCGTGGTGGCGTCGACGATGGGCTGGTAGTGCAGCATGAACTCGCCCTCGCGCACGGCCTGGAACATGGCCGCCTCCAGCGAGATGTCGTGCTCCGTGGGGCCGGCGTGGCGCGGGCTGTAGACGACCGTGCGCGCCTTGCCCGTGTGCTTGGCACGCGACAGGGCCGCGTCGGCCAGCGCCACCAGCCGTATATCGTCCTCCGCGTGCTGCGGGTAGACCGACACACCGATCGACGCGCCCACGTGCACCGTGTGCTGGTCGACTTCGAACGGCGCCTGCAGGGTGGCCAGCAGGCGGCCCGTGACGAGGCGGATCTGGGCTTCGTTGCAGGTGCCGGGCAGCACGGCGACGAATTCGTCGCCGCCCACGCGGGCCAGCGTATCGCTGTCGCGCAGGGTGCGACGCAGGCGCACGGCGGCCATGCGCAGCACGGCGTCGCCGGCCGGGTGACCGAGACCGTCATTGACCTTCTTGAAGCTGTCCAGGCCAATGGTGGCGACGGCGAAACCCTGGCCGGAACGGCGCGCCTGGGCGATGGTCATGCGGATGCGGTCGGCCAGCAGCAGCCGGTTCGGCATGTCCGTCAAGGTGTCGTGCGTGGCCATGTGGCGCAGCCGTTCCTCGCTGGCCCGCTGCGCCGTCATGTCGCGGCCCACCACCAGCAGCTGCGAGCCTGGCAGGACGGAGATGCGCAGCTCGAACCAGGTTTCCTGCTCGCCCGAGCGCAGCCGCACCTCGACCCGGGCCAGGCCGCCGGCGGCGCCATCGATCAGGGCCGTCTTCAGCACGCCCTGGTCCAGGTCCACCACCAGCTGGCGCAGCGACAAGCCCCGCACCGACGGCAGGGCGACCAGCGCCATGCTGCGGCGGCTGGCAAACAGGATGCGTCCGGGCCCGTCGAGCCGGAACACGACGTCGCCTGCTTCCTCGAGCATCGCGTCAAGGGGGCTGTCGTGTTGGGGGATGGGAGCGGCGCTGGCGGGCATCGGGAAGCCGGATTTCTCGTCGGTTTTGGGTAAAAATGGATGGAAATAGAGGCGGCCGGAACTTTATCTGTCGAGCCGGCAACAAATGTATCACTATACGAGTATTTTTCACATCAAAAGGGCATGAAATAGAGCAATAACTCGCATTGTTCACAGGAAAAACTACGAAATATCACCAAAAAAATGCATTGAATTAACACCAATGGTTACCTTGGCATGTCGCTGCGGCAACACTTGAAACTTGCCCGTTCGTCAGCTTTGCGCTAGCCTGCCTTGCATCGAACCGGTTGCCAGGAGAACGCGATGAATCCCTTCGACACGCATGAAGTGCACAACCAGGTGCCCCCGTTCGGCGACGTCAACCTGTTCGCCAGCGATCCGGCACTGCGCGAGGCGCTGCTGCGCGAAGGGGGCGGCGATGCGCTGGACGACCTGCATGCCCTCGGCCAGCGACTGGGGCGCGCCGAGGTGCTCGACCTGGCCCGCCTTGCCAATGCCCACGGCCCCGTGCTGCACAACTTCGACCGGGCCGGCCGCCGCATCGACGAAGTGGAATTCCACCCGGCCTGGCATGCCTTGATGGCCATGCTGATCGAGGCCGGGGCCCATTCGTCGCCATGGGAGTCGCCCGGTCCCGGCGCGCAGGTGGCGCGGGCGGCCCGCTACATCCTGTTCGGCCAGGTGGAGAACGGCGCGCAGTGTCCCGTTACGATGACCTATGCCAGCGTTCCGGCGCTGCGCCACTCGCCGCGCCTGGCCGCGCGCTGGCTGCCGAAGATCCTGTCGCGCCATTACGACCCGCGCCCTCTGCCCATCGACGCCAAGCGGGGCGCCCTGATCGGCATGGGCATGACGGAAAAGCAGGGCGGCTCGGACGTGCGTGCCAATACCACGCGGGCGCAGCCCGTACTGCCATCCGAGGCGCGCGCGCTGTTCGGCGACGATGGCGGGGACGTCTACCGGCTGGTGGGGCACAAGTGGTTCTTCTCGGCGCCCCAGTCGGACGCCCACCTGGTGCTGGCCCAGCTGGACGACGAGGGCAGCGCCGGCCTGTCGTGCTTCCTGGTGCCGCGCTTCCTGCCGGACGGCAGCCATAACCAGGTGCGCGTGCAGCGCCTGAAAGACAAGGTGGGCAACCGCTCGAACGCGTCGTCCGAGGTGGAGTTCACGGGCGCGTATGGCTGGCTGCTGGGCCAGCCGGGACGGGGCATTCCGACCATTCTGGAAATGGGCAGCCACACGCGGCTCGACTGCGTGCTGGGCAGCGCCGGCATCATGCGCGCCGCCTTGACGCACGCGCTGCATCATGCGCGGCGCCGCCACGCCTTCGGACGTGCGCTGGCGCAGCAGCCCTTGATGCAGAACGTGCTGGCCGACCTGGCGCTGGAATCGGAGGCGGCGACCGCGTTCGCGCTGCGGCTGGCGCGCTGCTTCGACCATCCTGGCGACGCGGGCGAGGCCATGCTGGCGCGGGTCCTGACGCCGGCCGGTAAATACTGGATCTGCAAGCGCGGACCGGGATTCGGCGCCGAAGCGATGGAAGTATTGGGCGGCAGCGGCTACGTGGAAGACAGCGCGCTGGCACGCTTGTACCGCGAGCTGCCCGTCAATTCGATCTGGGAAGGCTCCGGCAATGTCATGTGCCTGGACCTGCTGCGCGCCTTCGCCAAGTCGCCCAAGGCCGCCGAGGCGCTGGCCGCCGAACTGGCGCTGGCGGGAACGGGTGATGCGCGGTATGGGGATTTCGTCGAACGGCTGCTGGCCGACCTGGCCGCACCAGGGGACGAATTCGGCGCACGCGTGCTGGCCGAACGGATCGTGCTGGCCGTGCAGGCAGGCCTGCTGCTGCGGCACGCGCCGTCGTTCGTGGCGTCGGCCTTCGTTGCGTCGAGGCTCGCGCGTGAACCGGGGGGCACCTACGGGCGCCTGCCGGCGGGCACGGACTGCGCGGCAATCCTTGCGCGCGCCCTGGTGGAGGAGGCTGACGCATAGTGCGGGGCAGGGCGGCGGCGGTCAATTGCGCGTGCAAGATGGACAGCGCTTGCCTCGGGCTGGGATAATGCGGGCTATACCCGCCTAGAATGTTAGAAAATATGAAACAAGATCCGCGCTTTCCCAACCTCTTCATCACCGATCACCCCCTGATCCAGCATAAGCTGAGTCATATGCGCGACAAGTCCACGTCGACCCGCACCTTCCGCGAGCTGCTGAAGGAAATCACGCTGCTGATGGGGTACGAGATCACGCGCGACCTGCCGCTGACGACGCGCGAGATCGAAACGCCGTTGATGACGGTCGATGCGCCTGTCATCGCCGGCAAGAAGCTGGCCGTGGTGCCGATCCTGCGCGCCGGCATCGGCATGAGCGACGGCCTGCTGAACCTGGTGCCATCGGCCCGCGTCGGTCATATCGGCGTGTTCCGCGATCCGGACACGCACCAGCCTGTCGAATACCTGGTGCGCCTGCCGGACCTGATCGACCGCATCTTCATCCTGTGCGATCCGATGGTGGCGACCGGCAATTCGGCCGTCCACGCCGTCGACGTGCTGAAAAACCGCGGTGTGCAGGACGACCAGATCATCTTCCTGGCCCTGGTGGCCGCGCCCGAAGGCATCACGGTGTTCCAGAGCGCCCATCCCGGCGTGAAGATCTACTGCGCCTCGCTGGACTCGCACTTGAACGAGCACGCGTACATCGTGCCGGGACTGGGCGACGCGGGCGACCGCATCTTCGGCACCAAGTAAATGGCGCAGCCGGCCGATCCCGCGTTCCGCCAGCACCTGCAGGCGCTTGCGGACAAGTACCGCGCCAGCATCCCGCAGCGGATGGCGGCCATCGCCACCGCACTGGCTGGCGCCGGGACGCCACCCGCGCCCGCGGAACTGGAAGCATTGCACGAAAGCCTGCACGTGGTGGCCGGTTCGGCCGGCTCCTTCGGCTTTCCCGTGCTGGGCGAGCAGGCGCGCCGGCTGGAGCAGTTGGTGCGGCAAGTCATGGCCGGCGACGCAGCGTGGGAGGGCGTGCCGGAGCAGGTGCGCGCCTATCTGGATTGGGCGGCCAACGATCCACAAGGGGCAAGTTTCTGTTCGCACGATTGACATATGTCAAACGCCGGGGCGGATTATTGTCTATAGTTACACATATGCCGAGCGAAACAGCGGGGCAAATAGTGATCTGAGGCAGCTTTTCGGGGCCTTTTTGACGATTTAGCTCTGCTGTAGCAATTATTTTCGTAAAAACGTGCTGAAACCGTGACTCGTGACGTGCTTTTGGCGCCGTATTCGGTATAATGCGGGATCGTTTAGATTCAAGGGTAGTGCAGTTAGTCTGCCATTGCATACTTGCTTCAAACGATATCACGGGCGCAAGCTCATTTAACTGTAATAGGAATTGTAATGGCAACTGGTATCGTAAAATGGTTCAATGATTCGAAGGGTTTTGGCTTCATCACCCCTGATGAAGGCGGCGAAGATCTGTTCGCTCACTTCTCGGCGATCCAATCGACCGGCTTCAAATCTCTGCAAGAGAACCAACGCGTATCTTTCGAAGTTACCGCTGGTCCAAAAGGCAAGCAAGCTTCGAACATTCAGCCTCTGTAATACGCTGGATCTAACGAAATAGAAAAATCCTCGGTTTCCGAGGATTTTTTTTCGTTTACGGCTCGGTTTCAGCGTCCCTTGCCGAGTGCGAGGGGCGGTCATCACGGGATGCCCTGCGAGTACGTACGAGGGCACAAACGCGCTTGCCTGCACGACTCTGGGGTCCGCCATCCGGCCCGGGTTTCGTCCTGGCTTCACTCGTGGTGGCGCAAACGCAGTTGCCCGCACGGCTCTGTGGCGGCTTTCCGGCCTGGGAATTGGTTCGCGGTCTGCTCGCTTCTGCAAGTCGCAGGCGGGGGAAATCGCGGTGTGGGGACTCGCTGGTGCTGCATGCCGGGATGACCGTCCGCACCGCCATGGTTGCATGCGCCAGCCCGGACCGGGTCAAGTCCAACGGGAGCGTTGCGGCCGATCTTGTCCTATCGGACCAGGCAAGTCCGCGCCGACTGCCCGAATCGCATCAGACCCGCAGCCCGTCAGCCCAGTACCCCGGCTGCGCATAACTGCGCCGCAGGAAGTCGACAAAGGTGCGTATCCGCAGCGGCAGGTGTCGCCGTTGCGCGAAAACGGCGTAGATGTCGTTGCCCGGCGCCGAGTATTCGTCCAGCACCGTCTGCAGGCGGCCCGCTTCGATATCGCCGCCCACTTCCCACATCGAGCGCCATGCCAGGCCCTTGCCGGCCAGGACCCAGTCATGCAGCACGGCGCCATCGTTGCAGCTCATATTGCCACCCACTTTCAAGGTCACGCTCTTGCCGGCGTCGCGGAAAGTCCAGCCCCGCTGGCTGCCTTCGCTGCTGATGGCCATGCAATTGTGCTTGGCCAGGTCGGCCAGCGTGACGGGCGTGCCGTGGCGTTTTAAATAGTTCGGCGTGGCGACGACGACCCGGTGGTTGTCCGCCAGCTTGACGCTGACCAGGTTCGAATCGGACATGCTGGCGATGCGGATGGCGACGTCGACGCCTTCGCCGATCAGGTCCACGACGCGGTCGTTCAGGTTCAGGGTCACGGTCACTTCGCGGTGCTCGGCCAGGAACGACGGTACCAGTGGCGCCACGTGCTGGCGACCGAAACCGGCCGGGGCGGAAACCAGCAGGTGCCCCGTGGCGCGGGCGCTGCGTTCGGACACCGCCGCTTCCGCCGATTCCAGCTCGGCCAAGATACGCTGGCAATCCTCCAGGAAGGCCGTGCCTTCGTCCGTCAAGGCCAGCTTGCGCGTGGTACGCTGTAGGAGTTTGACACCGAGGCGCTGCTCCAGCGCGTCGAGCCGCCTGCCAATGACGGCCGGGGCGATGCCCTCGGCACGAGCCGCGGCCGACAGGCTGCCCCGCGCGACAACCTCGACGAAAGTAGAAATTTGCCTGAACTGTCCCATGCGACCCGCTTTTCCCCATCCGCTTATGACAAAAACGCACGAATGAAGTGATTTTTTGTCTTGTTTATGTAAGTCTATAGTCAATATACTGGAAATCATCTAGTTGCACCACATACAGACCAAGGAGATTGCAATGAGCGGCATTACGTTACCGGCAGGAATGGAAATCACGGGCGAGATCAGCGCCGGCTTCGAGCGGGTATTGACCCCGGAAGCGCTGGCCCTGGTGGCCAAGCTGTCGCGCGAATTCGAGCCGCGCCGGCAACAGTTGCTGGCTGCCCGCGTCGACCGCGCGCGCCGCCTGGACGCCGGCGAGCGTCCCGACTTCCTGGCCGAAACGGCCCATATCCGTGCCGGCGACTGGAAGATCGCGCCGATCCCCGCCGCACTGGAATGCCGCCGCGTGGAAATCACGGGCCCCGTCGAACGCAAGATGGTCATCAACGCGCTGAACTCCGGCGCGGACAGCTACATGACGGACTTCGAGGATTCCAACACGCCGAACTGGCACAACCAGATCGACGGCCAGATCAACATGATGGACGCCGTGCGCCGCACCATCGCGTTGGAACAGAACGGCAAGTCGTACAAGCTGAACGACAAGACGGCCACCCTGGTCGTGCGCCCACGGGGCTGGCACCTGGACGAGAAGCACGTGCTGGTCGACGGCAAGCGCATTTCGGGCGGCATCTTCGACTTCGCCCTGTTCATGTTCCACAACGCGAAAGAGCAACTGGCCCGCGGCGCCGGTCCGTACTTCTACCTGCCGAAGATGGAATCGCACCTGGAAGCGCGCCTGTGGAACGACATCTTCGTGATGACGCAGAACGAACTGGGCCTGCCGCAGGGCACCATCAAGGCCACCGTGCTGATCGAAACCATCCTGGCCGCCTTCGAGATGGACGAAATCCTGTACGAACTGCGCGAGCACAGCGCGGGCCTGAATGCCGGCCGCTGGGACTACATCTTCAGCTGCATCAAGAAGTTCAAGCTGGACAAGGACTTCTGCCTGGCCGACCGTGCCAAGGTGACGATGACGGCACCGTTCATGCGTGCCTACGCGCTGCTGCTGCTCAAGACCTGCCACAAGCGCAATGCGCCGGCCATCGGCGGCATGGCCGCGCTGATCCCGATCAAGAACGATCCGGAGAAGAACGAAACGGCAATGGGCGGCGTGCGCAACGACAAGGCCCGCGATGCCACCGACGGCTACGACGGCGGCTGGGTCGCGCACCCGGGCCTGGTCGAGCTGGCCATGACGGAATTCAAGAACGTGCTGGGCGACGCCAAGAACCAGATCGCCAAGCAGCGTTCTGACGTGGAAGTCACGGCCGCCGACCTGCTGAACTTCCAGCCGGAAGCGCCGATCACGGAAGCGGGCCTGCGCTACAACATCAACGTCGGCATCCATTACCTGGGCAGCTGGCTGGGCGGCAACGGTTGCGTGCCGATCCATAACCTGATGGAAGACGCGGCCACGGCCGAGATCAGCCGCTCGCAAGTGTGGCAATGGATCCGTTCCGACAAGGGCGTGCTGGAAGACGGCCGCAAGGTCACCGCCGACATGGTGCGCGCGATGATCACGGAGGAGCTGCCGAAAGTGAAGGCGAGCGCACCGGACGGCGCCAGCCCGAACTACGAGCGTGCCGCCACGATCTTCGAACAGATGTCGACGTCGGAAGACTTCGCCGAGTTCCTGACCTTGCCGCTGTACGAAGAAATCTAAAACTTCCGCTCGGCCAGCGGCGGGCGCGCCAGGAAGTCCTTCAGGCGCGCCTCGTCGATGCGGTGACCGGCCATGCGGCGCAGCAATGCGTCGACCCGGTCGCCGCCCCAGAACAGCTCGTTCTGGTAGGCGAACGTGGGCACGCCGAACACGCCGCGCGCAATGGCGGCATCGGTGTTGTCGATCAAGGCCTGCTTTACTTCAAGCGTGGCGGCCGCCGCCTGCAGCGCGTCGCCGTTCAGATCGCATTCCCGGGCCACCTGCAACAGCACGGCCGGCCGTGAAATATCCAGACCGTCTTCCCAGCAAGCCCGCGCCAGCGCGAAGGCAAAGCGCTTGCGGCTGTTCGGCGAACCGATCGCCACGCACATGCGCAAGGCCAGTAGTGGATTGAAGGGATGGCCGGGCGGCCCGCGGAAGGCCAGGCCCTGTGCGTCCGCCAGCCGCATCACGTCGCGGAAGGTCTGCTCGCGCTTGGCGGGAATTTCCGCCGGCCCCTTGGTACCGTGGGCCTTCAGCAGCCCGGCGAACAGCACCGGCGTCACGTCCACCTGCACGCCCGTCGCCTCGATCCGGGCGACCTGCTTCGTTGCCAGCCACACGAACGGGCTGACCGGATCAAAATAGAACTGGACAGTCTCCATGATGAACCTCCTCGTAGATTGTCTCGTATCGCGACGGCGCTCGCCCCGTCAGAACGTATTCTTCCACTCGCGCAGCGCCGCGAACACCGCCAGCGGCGCCGCGTCGCGCGCGATCTTGCCGGCCTGGACCAGGGTGCGGGCAATCGCCGCTTCCCGGTAGCGCAGGAAGGGATTGGTGTCGCGCTCCAAGCCGATCGTGCTGGGCACCGTCGGCTCGCCCCGTTGCCGTTTCGCCGTCTCCACCTCGACCCGCGCGCGCAGCGCGGCGTTTTCCGGTTCGACAGCAGCGGCAAAGCGCAAGTTCGACAGCGTGTACTCGTGCGCGCAGAAAACCTGGGTGTCGGGTGGCAGTGCCGCCAGCTTGTCCAGCGACGCCGCCATCTGCTGCGGCGTGCCTTCGAACAGGCGCCCGCAGCCACCGGCAAACAGCGTGTCGCCGCAGAACAGCATCGGTGCCGCGCCCGCGCGCACATAAGCAATATGCCCCTTCGTGTGGCCGGGCACATCGAGTACCGTCAAGGCCAGCGCCAGCCCCGGCACCTCGACCGTGTCGCCTTCCGCCAGCGGGCGGGTGACGAGGGCAATGCCATCCCGGGCCGGGCCGAACACGGGCACCGGATAGTCCTGCAGCAGCCGGGGCACGCCGCCGATATGGTCAGCATGGTGGTGGGTGAGTAGAATGGCGGTAAGGCGCAGGCCATGACGTTCCAGCGCGGCAAGAATGGGCCCGGCATCGCCGGGATCGACGACGGCCGCATGGTGCCCGTCATGCAGCAGCCACAGGTAGTTATCGTTAAACGCTGGCACTGCCAGCACGTGCAAGGGCTTGTCCAGCGGGCTTGTCAGGGTCATCGGCTCATCGGCTCATCGGGAAAGAACAAAGTCTGGCTTACCGGGGCGCAAAAGGAAAACATGGATAGCGCAACATCGGAAAAATCCATTATAGCGCTGGACAGCTGGCTGCAAACGCCGGCCGGTGCGTACGTGCGGGCCTGGGAGCAGCGCGTGCTGGACGAGTTGACGGCCGATATCTTCGGTTTCAATGCGCTGCAGATCGGCACGCCGCAGATCGACGCGCTGGCGGCCAGCCGCATGCCACACAAATGGCTGGCCACGACCCGGCTGCCGGCTGCCACGGCGCCGGGCAGCCGGCCCGTGGCGCTGACCTTCGATGCGGGCGAAATCCCGTTCGCCTCGCAAAGCCTGGACTTGGTCGTGCTGCCGCACGTGCTGGAGTTCGCCGCCGAGCCTCACCAGGTACTGCGCGAGGTGGAGCGCGTGCTGATTCCCGAAGGCCAGTTGATTATTTGCGGCTTCAACCCGGCCAGCCTGTGGGGCCTGCGCCAGGTGACGGCGCGCCTGACGGGAGCCCATTACCTGCCCGAGGCGGGCGAATTCATCTCTATGCCCCGCATCAAAGACTGGTTAAAATTGCTGAACATGGGCGTCAGCCACAGCCACTTCGGCTGTTATGCGCCTGCCTGCCGCACCGAACCCTGGCTGGCCCGCTATGCCTTCATGGACCGCGCGGGCGCACGCTGGTGGCCATATTTCGGCGCCGTCTACATGGTCCAGTCGATCAAGCGCGTCAAGGGCATGCGCCTGATCGGTCCCGCATGGAGCAAGAAGGGCGCCAAGGCGCCCGTGGCCGTGCCCGCGACCAACAAGCACAAGGGCTTGCAGGGGGAGCCGGCGTCGGCATCGATCGAATCACTGAAAGAATAGAAACAGCAGAATGGAAAAAGTCGAAATATTCACGGACGGCGCCTGCAAGGGCAACCCCGGCACGGGCGGCTGGGGTGCACTGATGGTGGCGGGCGAAGCAGAGAAGGAACTCTTCGGCGGCGAACTGAACACCACCAACAACCGCATGGAGCTGCAAGCCGTGATCGAATCGCTGCGAGCGCTGAAGCGCCCCTGCGAAGTGGTGCTGCACACGGACAGCCAGTACGTGCAGAAGGGCATCAGCGAATGGATCCACGGCTGGAAGGCGCGCGGCTGGCGCACGTCGACCAAGGAACCCGTCAAGAATGCCGATCTGTGGCAGGCCCTCGACACGGCCCAGGCCGTGCACAAGGTCGACTGGCGCTGGGTGCGGGGCCACAATGGCCACCCCGGCAACGAGCGGGCCGACATGCTGGCCAACCGCGGCGTCGAGCTGGTCCGTCGCAAATAAGCCGACGGCGTCACCCGGACCGCGCTTTGCTATACTGCGCGGTCGTTCCAGAACTTCATCGAAAATCCATGCGCCAGATCGTCCTCGATACCGAAACCACGGGCATCAATCCCAAGCTGGGCAACCGCGTCATCGAGATCGGTTGCGTCGAGCTGGTCGAGCGCAAGCTGACCGGCAATAATTTCCACGTCTACCTGAACCCGGACCGCGACTCGGAAGAGGGCGCGCTGGCCGTCCACGGCCTGACCACCGAATTCCTCAGCGACAAACCGCGCTTCCACGAAATCGCCGGCCAGCTGCGCGACTACATCCAGGGCGCCGAAGTCATCATCCACAACGCCCCCTTCGACCTGGGTTTCCTGAACCACGAATTCCGCCTGGCCAACCTGCCGCCGTTCGAGGAGCATATCGGCGGCGTCATCGACACCCTGGTCAACGCCAAGGAACTGCGCCCCGGCAAACGCAACTCGCTGGACGCCCTGTGCGACTTCTACGGCATCTCGAACGCCCACCGCAAGCTGCACGGCGCGCTGCTGGACGCCGAGCTGCTGGCCGACGTCTACCTGGCGATGACGCGCGGCCAGAACAGCCTGGGCATGGACATCGAGGAAGAAACGTCGAGCGGCGGCGTCGTGCTGGAGCAGGTGGCCCTGGCCGAGATCTTCGTGCTGCGCGCGTCAAGCGAGGAACTGAAGGCCCATGAGGAACTGCTGAACGGCCTCGACAAGGCCGTCAAGGGAACTTGCATCTGGCGCACGCCGATTTCCTGAAGTCCCTTGACGGGGCGCAAGTCGCCCCCTATAATAATGCTTCTTCGGGAGGTTAGCTCAGGGGTAGAGCACTGCATTCACACTGCAGGGGTCGCAAGTTCGAAACTTGCACTTCCCACCAGAATTCGCTTCGAGATCAAGGGCTTGCACACTTCGGTGGCGAGCCCTTTTTCTTTGTCCGGTGCCTGTGTAATTTTCCGGTGTAATTCGGTGCAGCGGTTACTTCTTCAGCGCGCCGATTTTTTCCAGTGCATTGCGCTGCGCGTCAACCTGCAAGTGGGCATGTCGTCTGCACGTTGCTGTGGCATAGGACCTTGCTGATCGTGTGCAGGTCGACACCCAACCCGAGCATGATACTGGCGCACGAGTGGCGCAGGTCATGAAAGTTCACCTCTTCCATTCTGGTTTGGGTCCAGATTGCGACCTAGGCCTGCTCAGAACAGTGCTTCGCCACCTGCTGAACCTCTTCGACCGACAGGAACACCTCCCGCTTGTTGTTGACCGTCATCAGGCGGATACGGGCGCCGTAGTTCTCTGGAATGACCCGGGCGCGTCAGGCAATCTCCAGCCCCTTTTTCGCGCACGCCAGAGACCGGTTCACTGTGGCCGGTGCGTAGCTGCCGCGCATGTCCTTGATGACGTCGTCGGCAAACTACTGGGCCTGGCTGGCTTTGTACTTCGCTGCCCACGGGCCCAGGCGCTTCGTGTGGTACTCCGATGTCTCCGCGCTGCGCAGGGCCTGGGCGTGCTCCACGTACAGCGCGAGGATTTGCACCATGGGCGGGTCGCCGGGATGTTCATCGTCTTCCGCGCCCGCGCCACTGCAGCGCAAATTTCGGCCTCGACTAGCTTCACATCACTCGTAGTTGCACCGAGCGTCAAAATTCGGTGAACTCTCTTCCCTTGGTCCATAACTCCGACGTGCTTTCGACCTTCACTGTCTTCCCAGATTGACACTGCTGATTCACCGCCCGAAAAATGGAAGCGTGGCTCGAGAAAAAACGTCAAGAACTGGAGCGAAATAATGCCTGATGCAGAACTCATCGAGTTCTCGAAAACCCTGCTGGCCGTGGTTGACGACATGGCCGCTGCGCAGGCCCCAATAGCGATCTTGCTGGCCCAAACGTGGAAAAATCCAACAGTCAATAAATTTCCTTGACTAAATTTCAAACAGGAATACAATTCTGCTCAATAATTCGAATTGCAGGACGGTTGCGTGGGCAGCGACGTGCTCGTCCAAATCCTAGTGCAGGATTGAAGAACCGATACTTCGGCCAAACAATCATGACGTGCACAGTCAAGAGTCTGATGGAAGTCTACGCCGCCGTCTCAGACGTGAAGTTATCTACAGCGAGTGTTCTTCGCGCCAGTCGAGTGATGTAGTCGCGAAATTGCGCATATCAAGCTGGGCCGTGTCAGGACGATCACCACCGACTCCAACGCTCATGACAGCTCCCTCTATCACCTCTCAACAACTAGAGTTAATAGCAAAATCTAAAAATGGATACTCTAAGGTCGCGTGGTGGCCAGAGCGCATGCAAGTTATTGCAGAAAAGATGCTTACTCGCTTCGAGAGATATGCCGAGTACGTTACGCATAACTTGTACGATCTCCGTCCCAGACGCGTCGTGTTCGGGATTGTCGATGTGGAATCTGTCGGCGCGTTTTGCTACGCAACTCCCCCGGACGTAGATGAACCGTTCGATTTCGTCGGAATCAATGCTGGCAGTATTTTTGTCATCCGCGATGCCTTTGCGCGGCTCTGCTCTGATCCCCAGTCATTTCCGCTCATCGGCAAGCCAGAACTGGAAGCTATTCCATCTCCGATGGCTCAGTTGTCAGGACGAATAAACCCTGGATCGGACTTTGCGGACTCTCCAAGATGCCCAGTGAGGGCAGAATATGCTGAAGATCTTTGCCTGGTAGCACTCGATTCGCTGTTTTTTCATGAGATTACGCATCTAAGAAATGGGCATCTTGAGCTTCAGCGCCGGCCTAATACTGCCCTGCATTGGGACGAAGATCCCAGTGACGAGTGGGTTAACGACGACAATATTATGCGTCAGGCTCTGGAGATGGACGCCGATAGCGCATCTATACTGCACACCCTCGTGCAGACCAAATTCACTGGCGGCGAGGTGGTTCAGAATCTATTCCGCGACATTGAAAAGCTCCACAGGCTCCGATGGTACGGGAATATCGCTTCAATTTGCGAAACCGTCCTCCTGTCAACGTACCTAATGTTCAGAATTCAGGACGTTGAATGGAATTGGGACCAACGGTGGAAGGATATTCATCCGGCTCCAGCATTTAGAATGGCGTTGGTCACCATAATGCTTTTCACCTACATGGAAGAGCGGCCTCAGCTTTTCGGCTGGTACACGGCAGAAACATTCGTGGAAGATGCGAATAAAGCGGTTATCGATCTAGAGAAAGCTCTTGCGCGCGCTCAAGGACTTCGTCAGCCTGATCTCGCGATGTTGGCAAGTACCTTTGGAGACCCCGAACGCCTGAATGCGCATTTAGACGCCATGAAGGCCGCGTGGGCTCAGGTTCGCCCTGTGCTCGAGACAACTAAGCGCGGCGGCAACCTGCCATAGACGCGGGTGCCGGTTGCGGTCAACTTATCTTCCAACGGACCGGCTCCGTCTAACCCGTATCAGATTCTTTGGGTTAGACGAAGCGCGGGTGCGAGCCTATGAGAGCCGTGCGCGATACCGGCGGTTGTGCCTCGATGGTCGCGAGTGCGCACCGCACCTTCTGACGACGCGCGCCGCACCGGGCGCTCAGACCGCAAGTGCATCGGGGCGGAGTTGCCAAGCGGCTGCACGGCTTCAGAAAATCCTTTCTGGTATCGCACTTAATGCACTGGTAACGCGCGCAATATGTGACTTGCAAGCCTGCCATTTCCCCACCTGATAAATCTATCAGGATCATGTCTCATATTTCCAAAAGAATAATGGAGTCCCTTTCAAACCAATTGTCGTGTCACAGAGTTGTCATGCATGATTGCGACAATTTGGCTGCCCCATTTTTGGAAACGATAAGGAAACCATGCGTCGCACACAGATTTTTGCAGGCCTTTTATTGATTGGCGGCGGCGTTTGCGCCGGCGAGCTCGATCACCGGGAATTCGAAGCAACCCTCCACGTCCCCTATGCCACGCAAGGCGTCGCCCAGGGCACGGACAAGTCGCGGGTCAGCGCCGGCGCCCGTACCTTTACGCTCGACTTCAGCTATCCGCACGTCGAGCAGCCGCACGACGTCAGCTGGCGTCTCGAACTGGTCGCCCCAGGAGGCCAGGTGGTGCGGCGCTGGGATGGCGTGGAGCGCCTGTTTCGCAAGGCCGTGGCCGTAACGGTGCGCTGGCCTGGGCGCGGTGCCGACGACAGCCTGCCCGATGGCATCTACCAAGTGCGCATGCGCGCGGCCGCCCATCCGGCCACGCGGGGCATTGGCGACACCAGTGCCGCCGCCATCGACGACGCCCTGGCGCGTGCCGGCGACGACATGGTCGAGCAGGGCTGGGACTTGGCACTGGGCGCGCTGCCCACGGCGAGCATGCCGGCGTTCCGGGCCATGCCATCGTCCAGCACCGCGCAGGCCGGCGGCGACATGGCCACCGTCACGGCGGCGCCGGCACCGGCCGCGCTGCCGTACACGGTGTACTACGGCAACCTGCACAGCCAGACCAACCACAGCGACGGCGGCGGCGCCTTGTCCAGCTGCGGCGGCGCCCAGGCGCCCCAGTCGGGCGCGCAAGGGCCGGCCGAAGCCTTCGCGTATGCGCGCAACCGGGGCCTGGATTTTCTCGTCGCGTCGGAACACAACCACATGTACGACGGTTCCGACGGTACCAATGCGTCCGCCAATCCGGCCACGGCCCGCGCGCTGTACCAGTCCGGCCTGGCCGCGGCGACGGACTTCAACAGCAAGTACCCGGGCTTTCTCGGCGTGTATGGGCTGGAATGGGGCGTCATCAATAACGGTGGCCACCTGAACATCTTCAACTCCCCCGAGCTGCTGCAATGGGAGCTCAACAGCGGCGGCCAGCTGATCGGCGATACCCTGACGCCGAAGAACGATTACGCGGCGCTGTACACCTTGATGCGCCAGCGCGGCTGGATCGGCCAGTTCAACCATCCGTCGTCCAGCGGCCAGTTCCTCGTCAACGGCGTGCCGCTCGGTTACACGGCCGACGGCGACCAGGCCATGGCCCTGTGCGAAGTGCTGAACACTTCGGCGTTTTCGACCAACACGACGGAAACGGAAACGGGCCGCAGCAGCTACGAGGGCGCCTGCAACAAGGCCCTGGAGGCGGGCTTCCACGTGGCCTTCAGCACCAACCAGGACAATCACTGCGCCAACTGGGGCGCGTCCTACACCAACCGCACGGGTGTGTTGATTCCGAACGGCACACCCTTGACGCAGGCGAGCTTCATCGACGCGCTGCGCGCGCGCCGGGTGTTTGCCACGATGGACAAGAACTCGCAGCTGGTGCTGACGGCAAACGGCCACGTCATGGGAGAGCGCTTCACCAACAGCGGCCCGCTGAACCTCGCAGTCGAGTTCGCCAACAGCGCCGGCAAGACGGCGTCGACCGTGGCCCTGGTGGAGGGTGTGCCGGGCCGCAACGGCAGCGTCAGCGTGCTGTCGACGAGTGCCGGCACGACCGTCGCGCCCGCACCGGGCGAACACTTCTACTACGCCAAGGTGACCCAGGCCGACGGGAATATCCTGTGGTCGGCACCGGTCTGGGTGACCCAGACGGCGGGCGGCGACAGCAGCGCGCCGAGCGTGTCGGCGGCGGCCAGCGGCACCAGCGGCACCATCGCCTTCACCGCCAATGCCAGCGACAACGTGGGCGTGGGCCGGGTCGACTTCTACGTGGACGACGTTCTGGCGGGCACGGACAGCACGTCGCCGTATGCGCTGTCCTTTAATTCCACCAGCTTGACCAACGGCACCCACAGCTTGACGGCCACGGCTTCGGACGCCGCCGGCAATCTTGGCAGGTCGGCTCCCATCACCTTCACCGTCAGCAACGCCGGCACGCCGCCGGCCGGCTCCCAGCTGGTGCAGAACGGCGGCTTCGAGTCCGGCGCCACGTCGTGGAGCGCCAGCAGCGGCGTCATCACCGCCAACACCAGCTATCCCGCGCACGGCGGCACGTGGATGGCACGCTTGAACGGCCTCGGCGCGGCCCGCACCGATACCCTGTACCAGCAGCTGACGATCCCATCGACCGTCAGCAAGGCCACGTTGTCGTTCTGGCTGCGCATCGCTTCCAGCGAAACCACCACCAGCAACGCCTACGACACCCTGAAGGTACAGGTGCGCTCCGGCACCGGCACCTTGCTGGCCACGCTGGCGACGTACTCAAACCTGAACAAGGGCAGCAGCTATGTCCAGCGCAGCTTCGACCTGAGCGCCTACAAGGGCAAGACGGTGCGCATCCATTTCGAAGGGGTGGAAGGGACCACCCTGGCCACGGCCTTCATCGTCGACGACGTGCTGCTGACTACGCAATAGGCCGGGCCGCCCGGCGCGGCGGCGTGGCTGCCGCCCCCCGGGTTGCGTAAACGCCACGGGGGCCGGCATGCCGTGCCGTCGAGCGAGAATGGCACGGTAGCCGTTCCGTTTTTTTTTGCACGCCCGTGCTTATTTTCTATTGGATGTTGCCGTACGGAATGATATGCTGGCCGCTCAGGACATCCAGGAACGGCCATGGCCAGCACAGTCAACCAGCATTATCTCGAAAAGGTCATCGACCTGTCCGAACAGTTACCGGTCACGGCGACGGAGGACATTTATGATTCACGCGGCAACAAGCTGCTGGCCAAGGGCGCGAAGGTTTCCCGCCTGTTGCAGGAAAAGCTGATCCTCCATAAGCTGACGCGGCCCCTGGAGGCATCGCTGAGCGTGGTCGGCGGCGTCGATGCGGGCATCGTGGTGCGAACCGCCGAACGCCTGCTTGCCGACAATCCCGCACTGGCCGCGATCGTGGCGGTATCCGCCGGCAACGGCCCGTCGCCGCTAGCACTGCTGTCACAGCTCCAGTTCGGCAACGCCATCACGATGATGTTGACGATCGCCGAACGCGGCGGCAATGAGGCGCTGGACCACGCGGTCACCGTCGCCATCACCGCCGCCTGCCTGGCCAGGCAGATGGCCCTGTCGCCGGAACAGCAGCAGTCCTGCGTCCTGGCCGGCCTGTTGCACGATATCGGCGAGCTGTATGTCGATCCGGCGTACCTGGCGCCCGGCCGCCAGCTGCTCCCGCATGAATGGGCACACCTGGTGGTCCATCCGCGCACCGGCCAGATCCTGATCGCCGAACATGAAGCGTATCCGCCCGAGGTGGCGCGCGCCGTGGCCGAACACCATGAACGGCTCGACGGCTCGGGCTACCCGCGGCGGCTGCAGGCCGGGGCGATCAGCCCTTGCGGGCAAGTGCTGGCGGCGGCCGAAGCCATCAGCGGCATGCTGCGGGGCGAACAGGCGCTGGAGCGGGCGGAGGTGGCCTTGAAGCTGATCACCAGCGAGCACGACCGGCGGATCGCCAGTACCGTGTCGCGTGCCCGCAAGCACCTGGCAAGCATCAGCGCACCAAAGCCATTCGCGGCGGGACTGCGCGGGGACCCGAACACGGGCTTGTACGCCAAGCTGGTCGACGCCATCGACAGCGTCCACGCGCTGGCGGGCAGCACTGGGCTGAGTCCGTCCACGCGAGAGCTCCTCGACCGCGTCGCCACGCGCCTGACCTTGCTGCGGCGGGCGGCCGTCAGTTCGGGCCTCGACCTGGCATTGTTGCCGGATGGAGACGGTTTTGACGGCCTGATCGTGTTCGAACACGCCGTGGCCACACGCGAGATCGGCTGGCGCATGCGCGAGCTGTCGCGCGAGCTGGCGCTGGCGTCGTGCACCATCGGCGAGCGGGCCCTGCTGGCGCCGCTCGATGCGCTGCTGGACCCGCTGCCGCCCCCCGCGCTGGCGCGGGTAGCGTAGCAGGGCGCCCCGGCTTGTCGGAAGGACACCACGGGGGGGCGCGCGCAGTGGCGCCACCGCATGAAAAGGTGAAACTGCCCGGCTATCTTCGGTATAGTGAGTGCTGTTTCTCTCAATCACTAAAACGTATGGCCTTCCTATCACGGGTCTTTTTTTTCGCCTGCGTGTTCTGCGTCTTCAGCTGCTTCGGTACCGGCGCCGCGTCGGCGGCCGCGCCGCAGCCGTGGGCTGCGATGGCCCATATATCGTTTCGCAATCACACCGACCCGAACATTTCCGGGGCGATCACGATGGTGCAGGACAAGGATGGATTCCTGTGGCTGGGCACCCAGATGGGCTTGCTGCGCTGGGACGGCCAGCGCATGCGCCGGCATATCGCGGATCCGGGCCGGGCTGACGCCCTCCCGGACAACTATGTGCTGAGCTTGCACATCGCCGACAACGGCAATCTGTGGATCGGTACCAGCGCCGCCGGCCTGGTGCGTTACGATCCGGAGCGTGAATCGTTCGTGCGCGCCGCGCGCTTGCGCAATGTGCGCGTCTCCGCTTTAGCCGACGATGGCGCCGGCGGGCTGTGGGTCGGCACCGGGGCCAGCCTGGAACGCATCGCGGCGGACGGCACGGTGCGCCCGGTCGGCGCCGGCGCGCCGCAGACAGACGGGCCCACCTTTGCCGACACCGGCGTCGATCAGCTGCGGCGCGACCGGCATGGCGGCCTGTGGGTCGGCACGCGCCGGGGCTTGTGGTACCGCGGCACCGCCAATGCGCCGCTGGAACGGGTTCCGCTGGTCGCGGCCGGCGCGCGCCAGCCGGCCATCACCGCGATCGTCGAGGATCATGCCGGCCGGCTCTGGATCGGGAGCCGGGTGCATGGCGCCTTCATGATCGCGTCGCGCGGGGCGAAGCCGGTGGCGGTCGTCGAGTCGCCGACCGGCGGCACCCTCGATGGCGAGCGGGTCTTCTCCATCGTGGAGAAGTCCGACGGTGTGATGTGGCTGGGCATGGAGGCCGGCGGCATCATCGAAATCGACGTGGCGGCGGCACGAACCCGGCGTATCCGGCACCGGCCGGACATTCCGGACACGCTGCGCGACGACGATCCGATGTCGATGTTGCGTACGCGCGAAGGCCAGGTATTCGTGTCCACCGTCGACGCCCTCAGTCAGCACGACCCGCGTCCGCAAGGCGTGCTTACCATCCGCACCATGCCGGGCGTGGAAAAACTGAGCGTGCCGGCATTGCTGGCCCGGCCCGACGGCCAGGTCTGGATGGGGCTGACGGCCGGTGCGATCGCGCGGGTCGACCCGGTGGCGGGCATGCTCGGTACCATCTCGGTGGCCGGACGGCCTGGCGGTCCGGGCTTGCCGAAGGGCAGCATCCTGGCGCTGGCCAACGGTCCGCACACCACGGTCTTCATCGGCACGCAGCAGGGCCTGTATGCAGTGGACGGGGACGGCCGCCACGTGCGCCGGATCGCCATTCCGGAGCGCCCGGCCGAAGCGCCGGTGTACGCCCTGGCGGCGCGCGCCGGCGTGCTGTATGTCGGCGGCCTGGATGGCATCTGGGTCATTGCCGCACCGGACAGCGAGGCGCCGAGGCTGCTGCGGCACGAGGACAGCGCGCTGGGCGACCGGCGGATCACGGCCATCCTGCCCATGCCGGATGGCGACGTTTGGGTCGGCACCCGGGCCGGCCTGGCGCGCATGAAGGCCTCCGGGTCCGGTGCCGAAGTCATGCCGACCAGTGCCGTCGATGCCACCCGCTTGCCGAACGGCTACATCACCTCGCTCCACGCCGACCCGCGCGGCCGTCTGTGGGTGACCAATTTTTCTTCCGGTGTCGCGGTCCTGCAGCGCACCGATGCGGACGGGCGGCGCTGGTTCCGGCGCTTCGGCACGGCCGACGGACTGCCGGCCAACGGGGTCAGCGCGATGGTGGCGGACGGGGCCGGCGGCCTGTGGTTCAGCACCGACAACGGCCTGGCCCGCATCGACACGGCGTCGTTCGCGATCCGGCGCATCGGCAGCGCCGACGGTGCCAATATGGCTGCGTTCTGGACGGCCGCAGGCGTTCGGGACACGCGCGGGCATCTGCTGTTCGGTGGCCTGAACGGCGTCAACGTGCTGCGTCCGGCCCGCCTTGTCACGGCGCGCGGCACGCCGTCGCTGGTGGTCACGCAGCTCAGCCTGGGCGGGCGCGAGATGCCCGCGTGGCCGTTCAACCGCCACGCCGGTCCGGTCATGCCGCTGGCGATCACGCCGGCGCAGCGCGAGCGCGGCTTGTCGGTCGAGTTCGCCGCACTGGATTTCGGCCTGGCCGCCGAGCGCCGCTATGCCTATCGGCTCGACGGCTTCGATCCGGACTGGATCGACACCGACCCGACCATCCGCCGGGCCAACTATACCAACCTCCCGCCCGGGAACTACACCTTGCGCTTGCGTTCCACGCTGGCGGACGGCAGCGGCGCCGTCGCGGCCGACTTCCCCGTGAACGTCGAACCGGCCTGGCATGAGCAAACGGTCGTCAGGATGCTCGAAGGGGCCCTGGTCGTCGCCGCGATTGCGCTGGTGATGCGCGCCCGGACCTCGCTGCTGCGCAAGCGCCAGGTCGAACTGGAGACGCTGGTCGCAGCGCGCACCAGCGAACTGCGCGCCATCCAGGCGCGGCTGGAGACGATGGCCTACGCGGATGCGCTGACCGGGCTGCCGAACCGGCGTCTCTTCAACGATGAACTGCGGCGCATGGCCGCGCAATGCGAGCGCGATGGCGAACCATTCGGGCTGCTGCTGATCGACCTGGACAAGTTCAAGGCCGTCAACGACAGCCTCGGCCACGACGCCGGCGACGCCTTGCTGGTCAGCGCCGCCCAGCGCCTGCCCCAGGCCGTGCGCGCCACGGACAAGGTGGTGCGCCTGGGCGGGGATGAGTTCGCGGTGTTGCTGGCCGCGCGCGTGGACGGTGCCGCCATCGCCGAGATCTGCGAACGGATCGTGGCCGCGATGGCCCAGCCCGTGTCGTTCAAGGCGCACAGCCTGCAGATCAGTGCCAGTGTCGGCGCCACCATCTTCACGCCGGGCGTATCGGACGTGGAAGCGATATACAAGGCGGCCGACGTCGCGCTGTACCGCTCCAAGCAGGCCGGTCGCAATGGCTGGATGCTGTCGGACGCGGGCTGATGGCTGGTGCCGTCAGTATCCGCCGCGGTCGCCGTTGCGGCGCTCGATGGCGATCACGTTGCGCTGGTGGGCGATCTGGGCGCGCTTGATGGCGATCACATTGCGGTCGTGACTGACGTTGCGACGGGCGATGGCTGCTTCATCGGCTTCGTGCCGGCGTGTCTTCTCCAGCCTGTGCGCAGCGTGAAAGTGGCCTTGCGCCCTTAATTCGTCCTGCCGGCGCCCGACGGCGCGCGCCTCACGCGCTTCGATACGCGCGACGTTCTCGTCATGCGCCAGCGTCCGTTTGTCGGCGTGCAGTTCGTGGCGGGTGTGGTGGATGGCACGATGCGCATCGCCGATCCGATGGCTGGGGTGGTAGCCGCCCGGTGCATCATGGGCGAAGGCGGCGGCACCGGTGACATACAGCGCGGCGGCAAATAACATGGAAATGGTCTTCATGCAGGATCCGGCGAAAAGTTGAGTTGGAAAGACTGTCGGTACCAGCAACAACGCCGGATCGAAACACCGGGATGACGCATGTCGCCTTGATAAGTGTAAATGAATGTTACGCCTGCGCTAGCGCTGCGCGGCGACCGTATGCATGGGCAGGCACTCTCCAGCCCGTCCTTGCATGTACTTTCAGCTCGCCAGTCCGTATAGTGGTGTTGTACGCACAAGTCGTCGAGCGCTTCCAACTTTCAGTTTCCCGATGGAACGGGGATGGCACCCGGTTCCTTGCCAAATATCGAGGAGGTCGTATGTTTCGCATGTCCCGCAAGACCCGTGTCGCGCTGCCGCTGGCGTTGTCGAGCCTGCTAGCTGCGGCGCTTCCGGCCCAGGCCGCCGGCCAGGACGCTGCATCCTTGCGCAAGGCAAGCCGCAGCACCCAAGCGCTGGCCCTGGCCTCGCGCCAGAATGCCGTCGACCTGGGTTTCGAGGCGTTCAAGAAAAAGGTGTTCAAGGAACCGTTTGCCGGCGGCGTGTATATCGTCAATGGCGACACGCCCATCCTGGACGAGGCCGAGCTGCGCGAGTTCTACACGAAGGAGATCGTGCAGGAGTGGAAGAGCACGCGCTTCGGCCTGCCCGCCGGGGCGGGGCCGACGATCCAGCTGATCGTCGATGCACCGGGCGGCAAACCCAATGTGTGGGACAACGTGGCCAAGAAAAGCATCAGTTATTGCGTCAGCAAGGGCTTCGGCGGCGATTACGAGCGCGTCAAGGCGGCCATGGCGGCGGCCGCGCAGGCCTGGCAGGAGGTGTCGGACGTGCGCTTCGTGCACCGCCCCGAACTGGACGCGAAGTGCTCGGCCACGACACCGGACGTCGTTTTCGACGTGCGCCCCGTCAATGTCAACGGGCAGTACCTGGCGCGGGCCTTCTTCCCCCGCACGCCGCGGCCGCAGCGCAACGTGCTGATCGATGCCAGCGCGCTGAAACTGGAGCCGGGCAAGCTGACCCTGGAAGGCGTCCTGCGCCATGAGCTGGGTCACACGCTGTCGTACCGGCACGAGCACACGCGGGCCGAATCGGGCAAATGCTTCGAGGACAAGGACTGGGTGCCGCTGACGTCCTACGATGCCTTCTCCGTCATGCATTACCCCCAGTGCAACGGCCTGGGTGACTGGTCGCTGACGTTGACGGCGCTGGACAAGACGGGCGCAGCCTGCCTGTACGGCCCGGCCCCCGGCTTTGCGCTGGACCCGGCCCAGTGTCCCAAGCTGTAAGGGCGGGCTGACCGTCAGCGGGCCAGCGCCAGCCGCGACGGCGTGCTCGAATCGCCGCGCAGCCGGAAGCTGCCGACCGCCCGCGTCAGCCCGCTGGCCTGTTCGCGCAGGCTTTCCGCCGCTGCCGCCGCCTGTTCGACCAGGGCGGCGTTCTGCTGGGTGATCGCATCCATCATCGACACGGCCCGGTTCACTTCCAGGATGCCGGTGGTCTGCTCGGCGCTGGCATTGGTGATGCCCGCCATGATGGCTTCGAGCTGGCGTACGGCCGTGACTACCTGGTCCATCGTCTTGCCGGCCTCGTCCACCATGCGGGCACCTTGTTCCACCCGGTCCGTCGAATCGCCGATCAGTTCCTTGATTTCCCGTGCCGCCGCCGCGCTACGCTGGGCCAGGTTGCGCACCTCGGAGGCGACCACGGCGAAGCCACGGCCCTGTTCGCCCGCGCGGGCAGCTTCCACTGCGGCGTTCAACGCCAGGATATTGGTCTGGAAAGCGATGCCGTCGATGACGCCGGTGATGTTGCCGATGCGGGTCGAGCTTTCGCGGATCGCGCCCATCGTGTCGACCACCTTGGCCACCTGGTCACCGCCCTGCGAGGCGATGGCCGACGCATTGGCCGCCAGGCGGTTGGCTTCGCCAGCATCGGTGGCGTTGCGCTGCACCGTCTGCGTCAGCGATTCCATCGAGCTGGCCGTTTCCTCCAGCGAGCTGGCCTGCGACTCGGTGCGTTCCGACAGGTCGGCGTTGCCCCGAGCGATCTCGTCGGTGGCAACGGCCATCTCGTCGGTGCTGGCGTGGATCTTGCCGATCATGCCGGCCAGGTTACCGTTGATGGTGGCGATGGAACGCATCAGCATGCCCACTTCGTCGTCGTGGAGCACGCGGATCTCCTCGGTCAGGTCGCCCTGGGCGATGCGGCCGGCCGACGCGGCGGCACTGGCGAGGTTGCGCTGGATGTAGCGGTAGACCAGCAACAGGCAAAGCACGGTGCCGCCGACGGACAGGGCCAGCAGCACGACGGCCATGGCGAAGGCGGCCCGGGTTTCGCCCTCGGCCTGCATGACCGCGGCCGACGTGCGGGTGTCGAGCATGGCAAGAAATTCGTTCACGGGGCGCATGATGCTGGCCTTGTTGCGGTGGTAGGTGGCGTCGTGCATGATGCGGCGGGCCATTTCCGCGTCGGGCGGACCCTCGCGCGTGAAGCCGCCCTTGCCGTCGTCGAAGCGGCCCTTGACGGCGTTCATCGCGATCACCTCGGTCTTGACGAGGCCGTCCGAGTTCGCTTGCGCTTCCTTCAGCTTGGCGAATTCCTGCTCCGTGAAACCGGCATCCCGCATCAGCTTCTGCAGGGCCACCGGCTGACCGGAAGAGGGCGGTACGGGCATGCCGCCGGCCACGAAGTCCCAGTAAATGCGTTCGTAATGTTCCGGGCGCGCCTTGACGCCGTTGCGGATGTCGAGGATCGCCATGTACTGCTGCTCGTAGGCGGGATCGCCCGACACGACATAGGTCCGGGCCAGCCGGGTCAGGTCGTCCGAGCTTTGCCGCAGTTCGTCGGCCAGCAGGTAGGATTGGTAGCGCCCCTGGCTCGCGGCCGTCGCGGCGGCTTGCTTGTCCGAGACGCGCAGCATGGCCCAGAAGGTCAACGCGGCCAGCAGCAGGGTCAGGAGGAAGGTGGCAATGAATGCTTGTTTGATTGACAGGTGGCGCATGGCGGTCTCGCGGAGGAATTGGGGGCGTGCTCTGCGGCAACAGTAACGCCTCTTCTGCAAGCCTGTCCACCATTGACCATGAACCCGTGAAGTAATGCTACCGATGTGTCGGCTCGGAGGCACACAGTTGACAGGGCGCCATGTCCGACCGTCATCGAAGCCAAGTTCCCGCCCGGCTTCCACCGCCGCGACAGATAGTCCAGCGAGACGACCCGGTCGGGCAGCGGCAGCAGCCCCAGCACGTGCGGGCGGCGTGCTGCATGCCGGCTGCGCCGATATTCTTGAGGTAGTCGTATTCGCCTTGGGTGTGGCCGTGGAAGCGGGAAAAGTGAGGAGAGGCAGTAGTCTCAGTGAGGGTTGCTAAATAGTAAAACTTGCGCGCTCGTGACCATAAATCCAGGGGCGCAGATTTGATGTACCTCAAACTTTCATGCCGTAACCTTCGCTACGCTATTGGCATCGAGGCTGGCATGGTGTCGGAATGGGCCCTGCCAGCCGGGCCGCGCCGCGACCGCCGACCGTGGCCGGTTCCATGCATCCAGCTCGGCAACCAGGAGGAAATCATGGCGAATTTTCTGACCCGTTTCGATCCATTTACGGACCTGGCACCCTTCGCGCCGATGCGTGAAATGGACGACCTGTGGCGCGACATGCGCCGCCGCTATCAGCTGTTCGACGATGGGCAATCGTCCGGCATGCGGCTGGACGTCGCGGAAAGCGACAAGGCATATACCGTCTCTGCCGACATTCCGGGCGCCAGCAAGGAAGACATCAAGGTCGACGTGCAAGGCAACCGCGTGTCGATTGCCGCCGAAGTGCGCCGGCAAAGCGAGGAGCAGGACCAGGGCAAGGTGGTGCGTAGCGAGCGCTACGTGGGCCGTCAGTACCGCAGCTTTACGCTGGATCACGCCATCGACGACACGGCCGCGGCCGCTAAATACGAGAACGGCGTGCTGCAGCTGACCCTGCCGAAAAAAGGCGGGGACAGCGGGCGCAAGTTGCAGATCACTTGAGCCCCGCATTCGGCGCCGTCCGCCCCGCCTGACGCCTGGGGGCGGGCGACGCCCCCTGCAGGGGCCGCCGCGCGAGGCCCGGACATTCCGTTCAATTTTTACAACACTGTCGATTCCCTGCGGCGAAAGCGGCGCCAGCCGCTTGCCTTCGGAAAGCCGGGCGGCGTACATTCTTGGTTACAGGAATTATCAAGACACCACCGGCCGGGGGCGCATGCGGCACAATAATTTCAATCTGCTGCGGCTCGTGCTCGCGCTGCTGGTGCTGCTGTCGCATGCGCCCGAGCTGCAGGACGGCGATCGCCACCGCGAACTGCTGACCCGGCTGTTCCACACCTTGTCCTTCGGCGAACTGGCCGTCGACGGCTTCTTCCTGCTGAGCGGCCACCTGATCGTGCAGAGCTGGGACCTGGCGCCGGCCGCGCCGGCCTTCCTGCGCAAGCGGGTGCTGCGCATCTTTCCCGGCTTCGTCGTGGCCAGCCTGGTGTGCGTGTATATCGTCGGTCCGCTGGGCGCTGATGCCGCCGCCTATTTCGGCGCGCTGTCGACGGCAAAGGTGCTGTGGGCACTGCCGGTGCTGCACGCCCCCATCGTGCCGCCCGTGTTCGACGGGCTGCCGTATGCGCGGGTGAACGGCTCGATGTGGACCATCGCGCGCGAATTCGTCTGCTACCTGTTGGTGCTGGCCGTCGGACTGGCCGGCGGCATCCGCGACCGGCGCATCTGGCTGGCGCTGACCTGCGCCGCCCTGGCGGCCTACCTGTACGGCCGATCCGGCCTGCCGATGCGGTGGACCGTGCAGATGCTGGTGACCGACCCGCTGGTGCGGCTCGGTTTCCTGTTCTGCGCCGGTGGCTGTTTCTACCTGTATCGCGAGCGCTGCCGCTTCACGCGGCGCGGCGCGCTGCTCGCCGCCGCAGCCTTGGGTCTGCTGATGTTCTCGCGCCAGCTGGCCGAAGTGGCGCTGGCGACCTGCGGTGCTTATCTGCTGTTCTACTTCGCCTTGCGGCCGATGCGCTTCACTGCCTTCTTCAACGGCTTGCCCGACGTGTCGTACGGGATCTACCTGTACGGCTGGCCCGTGCAGATGCTGCTGCTGTGGTATCTGCCGGGCTGGTCGCCGTGGCTGCTGCTGGCGCTGGCCGTGCCCATCGTCGTGGTGGCCGGTGCGCTCAGCTGGTTCCTGGTCGAGCAGCCGATGCTGCGCTTCAAGGTCGCGCATCGGACCGGCCAGGTGGGTGCCACCTGACCGGCCAGGCCGTCAGAACACGCCGGCGCCTTCGCGTACGGCGTCCACGGCATCGAGGATGGCCTCGCTGGTGGCCGGTGCCCGCAGCGGCGGATTGACGCGATGCCCGCCCACCGCCGACACGGCGTCGCGGATGGCCAGGAACACGGAGAAGGGCAGCAGCAGCGGCGGCTCGCCCACGGCCTTGGAACGGTGGATGCTGTCGAAGACGTTGCGGTTCTTGAACAGCTGCACATTGAAGTGATCCGGACAGTCCGACACGCCGGGGATCTTGTAGGTCGACGGCGCATGCGTCATCAGCTTGCCCGCCTTGTTCCACCACAGTTCTTCCGTCGTCAGCCAGCCCATGCCCTGCACGAAGGCGCCTTCGACCTGGCCGACGTCCAGCGCCGGGTTCAGCGAATTGCCCGCGTCGTACAGCGCATCGACCTTCAAGAGCTTCCATTCCCCGGTCAGGGTGTCGACCACCACTTCCGACACGGAGGCGCCGTAGGCGTAGTAGCCGAACGGGTTGCCCGTCATCGTTTCGCGGTCCCACGACAGGCCCGGCGTGGCGTAGAAGCCGTCGGACCACAGCTGCACGCGCGCCAGGTAGGCCTTCTGCACCAGGTCCGGGAAGGTGGTGATGATTTCCCCCGCGTGGACCATGCCGTCGGCGAACTGCACGTCGGCCACGCCGCAGCCATAGGTCTTGGCGGCGAAATTGCGCAGGCGATTCGACAAGGTGGCCGCCGCATCCTGCGCCGCCTTGCCGTTCAGGTCCGCGCCGGTCGATGCGGCCGTGGCCGACGTGTTGGCGACCTTGCTGGTATCGGTCGCGCTGGCGCGCACGCGCACCAGGGGAATGCCCAGTTCATGGGCGACCACCTGGCAGACCTTGGTGTTGATGCCCTGGCCCATCTCGGTGCCGCCGTGGTTCACCAGCACGGTGCCATCCGTATAGATGTGCACCAGCGCGCCGGCCTGGTTGAAGTGGGTGACATTGAAGGCGATGCCGAACTTCACGGGCGTCAGCGCCAGGCCCTTCTTCAGCACGGGGCTGCCGGCATTGAAGGCTTCGACGGCCGCGCGGCGCGCGCGGTAGCCGCTGGATTCTTCCAGCTGGTCGACCAGTTCGTGGATCACGTTGTCGACCACCTTCTGGCCGTACTGCGTGACGTTGCGGCCTTCCTCGTCGCTGCGGCCGTAGAAGTTCACACGGCGGACGTCCAGCGCGTCCATGCCCAGGTTGCGGGCGATCTCGTCGACGATGTACTCGATGGCGATCGCGCCCTGCGGCCCGCCGAAGCCGCGGAACGCGGTGTTCGACTGGCTGTTGGTCTTGCACGCCATGGCGCGGATATCGACGTCGGACAGGTAGTAGGTATTGTCGAAGTGGCAGATGGCGCGGGTGGCGACGGGCGCCGACAGGTCGGCCGAGAAGCCGGCGCGCGACAGCATTTCCACCTTGGCGGCCGTGATCAGGCCCCGTTCGTCGTAGCCCACCTGGTATTCGTAGTGGAAGCAGTGGCGCTTGCCCGTGACCATCATGTCGTCGTCGCGGTCGGCGCGCAGCTTGACGGGGCGCTTCAGCGCGGCGGCGCAGATGGCGGCGCAGGCGGCCCACAGCGCGGACTGCGATTCCTTGCCGCCGAAGGCGCCGCCCATGCGGCGGCATTCGATGACGACGGCGTGCGACGGATAATGCAGCGCATGGGCCACCACGTGCTGCATTTCGGTCGGGTGCTGGGTGGAGCAGTACACGTGCATGCCGTTGCCTTCCTTCGGCAGCGCATACGAGATCTGGCCTTCCAGGTAGAACTGCTCCTGGCCGCCCACTTTCAGCTTGCCCGTCAGGACGTGCTTCGAGTTGGCGAAGGCCTGCTCGGCGTCGCCGCGCGTCAGGCGCATCGGCGGCACCACGAAGGAGGCCGCGTCGCGCGCCGCCTCGGGCGTCAGCACAGCCGGCAGTTCCTCGTAGCCGATGACGGCCTTGCGCGCCGCGTGGCGGGCCTGGTCGTGCGTGGCGGCGACGACGATGAAGACGGGCTGGCCGACGTATTCGACCTTGTCGACGGCCAGGATCGGGTCGTCGTGGATGATCGGGCCGCAGTCGTTGGTGCCCGGGATGTCCTTGTGGGTGTAGGCGGCCACCACGCCCGGCATGGCCAGCACGGGTGCCAGGTCGATCGAGACGATGCGCGCGTGCGCCACCGTCGACAGGCCCAGGGCCGCATGCAGGGTGCCTTGCGCCTCGGGGATGTCGTCCGTGTAGGTCGCCTCGCCGAGCACGTGGAGGATGGCCGATTCGTGCGGGTGGTTGCGGCCCACTTCGGCCCAGCCCTGGGCCGCGCCGGCCGTCATGAACGCTTCGTTTTTGCTGTTCATGCTGCGTTTTCCTTGTAGGCGAATGCGTTGATCGAGGTGGTCGGCAGGGCGGCGTCGGGACGCGTCTCCAGCCAGAAGCGGCGCAACAGGTTCTGCGCCGTCTTCATGCGGTAGCTGGCGGTGGCGCGCATGTCGGTCAGTGGCGTGTAATCCTGAGCCAGGGCCGTCATGGCTTCCTTCAGGCTGGCCTCGTTCCACGGCTTGCCGTTCAGGGCCGCCTCGGCCAGCGGTGCGCGGCGCGACGTGGCGGCCATGCCCCCGTAGGCGATGCGGGCCTCCTGGATCACGCCGTTTTCGACCGTGAAGGCATAGGCGGCGCAGACGGCGGAGATGTCCTGGTCATAGCGCTTGGCCAGCTTATAGGTGCGGAACTGCAGGCCGGGGCGGGGCAGGGGCACGCGCACGGCTTCGACGAATTCGCCCGCTTCCCAGTTCTTCTTCATGTAGTCCAGGTAGAAATCCTGCAGCGGCATGACGCGCTGGCCACGGTCGCTGCGCAGCACGATCTGCGCACCCAGCGCGATCAGCCACGGTGCCGAGTCGCCGATGGGTGAACCGTTGGCGACGCTGCCGCCCAGGGTCCCGGTGCTGCGGATCGGCTGCGACGCGAAGCGCTGCCACATCTCGGTCAGCGAATCGTTCTGGTACAAATCGCACACGGCCTTGTAGGCGTCGTCAAGCGACACGGCCGCGCCGATGTCCAGGAAGCCGTCCGCCTGCGCCATGCGGTGCAGCTCACGCACCTGGCGCACGTAGATCACGTCGCCCAGGTTGCGCATCTGTTTCGTCACCCACAGGCCGACGTCGGTGGAGCCGGCCAGGATGGTCGCGGTGGGATTGGCGGCGCGCACTTCGGCCAGTTCGGCCAGGGAGCGCGGGGCGTAGAAGGTCTGGCCGTCGTGGCTGTAGCTGAACATAACGTCTCGTTGCAGGGTCTGCAGGGCCGCCACCAGCGCGGCCCGGTCGAATTGCACGGCGGGCAGCTCGCCCATGCGGTGCGCGGCGTCGATGATGGGCCGGTAGCCGGTGCAGCGGCACAGGTTACCCGACAGCGTCTCGTCGATCTGCTTGCGGCACAGCGGCTCGCTCTGGCCTTCCTGCTTCAGGTACAGGCTCCACAGCGACATGGCGAAGCCCGGGGTACAGAAGCCGCATTGCGAACCGTGACATTCCACCAGGGCTTCCTGCACGGGGTGCAGGCCGCCGTCCGGCTGGCGCAGGTCCTCGACGGAGAACACGGCCTTGCCGTCCAGGGTGGGCAGGAACTGGATGCACGAATTCACATTGCGCATTTCCAGCTGGCCGTCCACCAGCGAGCCGACGACGACTGTGCAGGCGCCGCAGTCGCCTTCGGCGCAGCCTTCCTTGGTGCCCGTGCAGTGCAGGTCCTCGCGCAGGTGCTGCAGCACCGTGCGGGTGGGCGAGGTGGACCTGACCTCCTGTACGCGCCCTTGAAAATAGAAACGAATCGGTTCAGACATTCACAGCTCCAGTAGTTCTTGCGTGGTTCAGCCGGCGATGTAGATGGTCTTGAACAGGAACACGCCGGCGATGCTCCAGATCATGCCGCTGACTTCGCGGTATTTGCCGGTCAACAGTTTCAGACCGGCGTAGCTGATGAAGCCAAGGGCCAGGCCGTTGGCGATCGAGTAGGTGAACGGCATCACCAGGGCCGTGATGACGGCCGGGACGCTTTCGGTGGTTTCGTTCCAGTTGATCTCGGTCAGTTCGCGCAGCATCAGGCAGGCCACGAAGAACAGGGCGGGCGCGGTGGCGTAGGCCGGCACGACGCCGGCCAGCGGCGCGATGAACAGGGCTAGCAGGAACAGCACGGCCACGGTGACGGCCGTCAGGCCCGTACGGCCGCCGGCCTGCACGCCCGCCGCGCTTTCGATGAAGGCGGTGGTGCTGGAGGTGCCCAGAACGGAGCCGGCGATGATGGCGCCGGAATCGGCCAGCAGGGCCTTGTTCATCCCGACCGGCATTTTGCCGTCCTTCATCAGGCCGGCGCGCTGGGCCACGCCCATCAGGGTGCCGGTGGCGTCGAACAGTTCGACCAGGAAGAACACCAGCACGACGGTGACGAGGCCGTGCGAGATGGCGCCGACGATATCGAGCTTGAACACGGTCGGTTCGACCGACGGCGGCATCGAGACGATGCCGTGGAAGGTGTTCCCTGCGAAGAAGAAGGACAGTACGGTGACGGTCATGATGCCGATCAGGAGGGCACCCGTGACGCGCAGCCGGTCCAGCGCGACGATGACGAGGAAGCCCACGACGGCCAGGATCGGCTCCGGCTTGTGCAGGTCGCCCATGGTCAGGAAGGTGGCCGGGCTGGCGACGACGATGCCGGAATTCTTCAGCGAGATCAGCGCCAGGAACAGGCCCACGCCGGCCGGAATGGCCGTGCGTAGCGACGGCGGAATGGCCGACATGATCTTTTCCCGGATGCGCAGCAGGCTGACGATCAGGAAGCAGCAGCCCGAGACGAACACCGCGCCCAGCGCCGCCTCCCAAGGGAAGCCCATGCCCTGCACGACGCCGTAGGCGAAGTAGGCGTTCAGGCCCATGCCGGGCGCCAGGCCGATGGGGAAGTTGGCGTACAGGCCCATGATCAGGGTGCCGATGGCGGCCGCCACGCAGGTGGCGACGAAGACGGCGTCCTTGGGCATGCCGGCATCGCCCAGGATGGAAGGGTTGACGAAGATGATGTACGCCATCGTCAGGAAGGTGGTGAGGCCTGCCAGCACTTCCGTGCGTACGTTGCTGCCGCTGGCGGTCAGCTTGAAGTATTTATCCAGAAAGTTCATATGATTGTCTCGGTTTAGTTTTTATACGCCCGAAATTCCTTCGCCCCGTGGAAGGAAAAATATGGCGTGCCGGTGAGGCGCACCGCCAATATCGTTCATGGCATGCCTCCAGTCTTATGGCCTGGCGCATATAACGTATCTGTTTCCCCATATATAAGGCTGTTACGCCCGAGATAACGGGACATTGCCGGTTCGCGCACGCTTGCATCCTGCAAGTGAAACTGTGTCATTTACGCAATACTCGTCGGTCGGTACACACAAATTGTATACAAAATGCGTTGACATCCAATCCGGCACTGGGCACCATGGGTCGCATTGGACGCCGTCGCAGAACGGCGCGGCGCATATCAGCACCAACAGCATCCTGGGGGGATGCCGCCCGACGCCACCGGCACGGATCCGTGCCCGCGGCGCCAGCGCCACGCCGGCAGCCGTATCACGGCGTCGGCGGCACTGGAGCGAAACTCCCGCCCGCCACCGGCAACAGCAGACGACACGATCCGCGCGCCGGCCGGCTTCCAGGACCCGCAGTACCGACAAATCATCATGGAGACAAACATGAACAACCTGCTCTATCAGGTGGACGACCGTCCGCCGCTCGTCACGACCGTCCTGCTGGCCGCCCAGCACATGCTGGCCGCCCTCGGCGGCATCATCGCCGTGCCGCTGGTGCTGGGCGCCGTGCTGAAGCTGCCGGCCGACCAGATCGTCGCGCTGGTCAATGCCGCGCTGCTCGGTTCTGGCGTCGTCACCATCATCCAGTGCAAGGGCGTGGGCCCGGTCGGCATCCGCCTGCCCTGCGTGATGGGCACCAGCTTCGGTTTCGTCGGCGCGGCCATCACGATCGGCTTCGAGCACGGCGTGCCGGGCATCCTGGGCTGCTCGCTGGCCGGTTCCCTGATCATGATCGTCGGCAGCTTCTTCATGCCGCAGATCCGCAAGCTGTTCCCGCATACCGTCACCGCCGTCGTCGTCACGATGATCGGCCTGTCGCTCATTCCCGTGGCGATCGACTGGGCCGCCGGCGGCAAGGGCAGCCCCGCCTACGGCGCCCCCGTCAACCTGGGCATCGCGCTGTTCGTGCTGGTGCTGGTCATCGGCCTGGTCCAATTCGGCAAGGGCATCATCTCGGCCGCCGCCGTCGTCATCGGCATGAGCATCGGCTATGCCGGCTGCATGGCCTTCGGCCTGGTCGACTTCAGCTCCGTCAAGCAGGCCGCCGTGTTCGCGCTGCCGCAGCCCCTCCACTACGGCATGACCTTCCCCATCAGCGGCATCTTCGCGATGAGCCTGGCCTATGTCGTCACCATCGTCGAAACCACTGGCACCTTCATGGCGCTGGGTTCGGCCACCAATACCAAGATGCGCGGCAAGCTGCTGTGCCGCGGCGTGCTGTGCGACGGCGTCGGCTCGGCCTTCACGTCGATCCTCGGCAGCCCGGCCGTCTCCACCTTCGCCCAGAACGTCGGCGTGATCTCGCTGACGGGCGTGGCCAGCCGCCACGTGGTGGCCTTGACGGGCGTGTTCCTGGCGCTGGCGGGCCTGTTCCCGGTGCTGGGTGCGCTGGTCGTGACGATTCCCCAGCCCGTGCTGGGCGGCGCCGGCCTGATGATGTTCGCCATGATCCTGGCCGCCGGCGTGCAGATGCTGGCCAAGGTGGAGCACAACAAGCGCAATGGCCTGATCATCGCCGTGTCGCTGGGCTGCGGCCTGGCCGTCAGCGGCCGTCCGGAACTGCTGTCGAAACTGCCGGCCATGGTCAACGAGATCTTCGGCTCCGGCATCAGCACGGGCGCCATCGTGGCCGTGCTGCTGAACCTGGTGCTGCCGGGTCGCGAAACGGAAGCCCACGACGATGAAGCGCAGGAGGAAGTGCCCCAGCCGATGCTGGTCAAACACCTGGGCGCCGCGTAAGCTTGTGGGCCGTCCGTGACAGGACGGCCCTTTTCTTGACATTGTTTCCGCAGTGCCCGTGCATTGTTTCCGCAGTGTTTAATCATTCAACAAGGTAGGACACAAATGACCAAAACTCTCCTGATCCACAATGCCCGCGTACTGGTGACGATGGACGACACAAGGCGCGAGATCGAAGGCGGCGCCGTCTTCGTGCGTGACAACGTCATCGAGCAGGTCGGTCCCTCGGCCGACTTGCCGCAAACGGCGGACGTCGTCATCGACGCGGCCGGCCAGGTCGTGATGCCGGGCCTGGTCAACACGCACCATCACATGTATCAAAGCCTGACCCGGGTGATTCCGGCGGCGCAGGACGGTGAGCTGTTCAACTGGCTGACCAACCTGTACCCGATCTGGGCCAACCTGGACAGCGAGATGGTGCGCGTGTCGACGTTGACGGCCATGTCGGAACTGATCCTGTCGGGCTGCACCACCAGCAGCGACCACCTGTATATCTACCCGAACGACTGCCGGCTGGACGACAGCATCGAGGCGGCGCGGCAGATCGGCATGCGCTTCCACGCCGCGCGCGGCTCGATGAGCGTGGGCCAGTCCAAGGGCGGCCTGCCGCCGGACCGCGTGGTGGAGGAGGAAGGCGCGATCCTGAAGGATACCCAGCGCCTGATCGAGACCTATCACGACAGCAGCCGCCACGCGATGCAGCGCATCGTCGTGGCGCCGTGTTCGCCGTTTTCCGTCTCGCGCGAGCTGATGAAGGAGTCGGCGGCAATGGCGCGCAGCTTCGGCGTATCGCTGCACACCCACCTGGCGGAGAATGCCAACGATATCGCCTACAGCCGCGAGAAGTTCAACATGACGCCGGCCGAATATGCCGAGGACTGCGGCTGGGTGGGCCACGACGTGTGGCATGCCCACTGCGTGCAGCTGGACGATGCGGGCATCCACCTGTTCGGCCGTACCGGCACCGGCGTGGCGCACTGCCCCTGCTCGAACATGCGTCTCGCCTCCGGCATCGCGCCGGTCGGCCGCATGCGCGCGGCCGGCGTGCCGGTGGGCCTGGGCGTGGACGGCTGCGCGTCGAACGACGCCGGTCACATGCTGGGCGAAGCGCGCCAGGCCATGCTGCTGGCGCGGGTGGGCTTCGGCCCGGACGCGATGACGGCGCGCGAGGCGCTGGAGATCGCGACGCTGGGCGGCGCCAAGGTGCTGAACCGGGACGATATCGGCGCCTTGAAGCCGGGCATGTCAGCCGACATCGTTGCCTTTCGCATGGACGGCATCGGCTTCGCCGGCGCCTTGCACGACCCGGTCGCGGCGCTGGTGTTCTGCACGCCGGCCAATGTCTGGACCAGCATCATCAACGGCAAGGTGGTGGTGAAGGACGGGCAGCTGCAGACGGTGGACCTGCCGCTGGTGATCGAGCGGCACAATGCGCTGGCGGGCAAGCTGGCCCTGGCGACGGGCACGCGCAAGGCGGCGTGAGTCTTCTCTAGGTTCTACTTCAACAGGGCCGACACCAGGTCCTTCTCATGGGGCGCGCTGCCGTCGAAGATCAGCGCCCCCTCCACATGCGACAGGTGGTCGAGCATCACGCGCGCGGCCAGCTCCGCGTCGCCGGCGCGCGCCGCTTCGAGGAAGCTGGCGTGTTCGTTGGCCGAGCAGACGGCATCGCGGTCGGACTGGTACAGCATCGTGATCAGCGAGCTGCGCGCCACCAGTTCGCGCAGCATCTCGCGCAGCACGCCGTTGCCGGCCACGTCGGCCAGCAGCACATGGAAGTCGCCCAGCAGGCGCGACCGCACCTGGTGGTCGCCCTTCAGGGCCTGCCGCTCCATCTTCAAATGCTTCTCCAGCATCTTGTAGTCCGCAGGCGTGGCCTTGGCGACGAACTCGCGGGCCAGCGCCGCCTCGATGATGCGCCGCGCCGCGAAAATATCGCGCGATTCCTTTTCGCTTGGCTGGCTGACGAAGGCGCCCTTGTCCGGCACGATCTGGATCAGCTTGTCCTTTGACAGGATCAGCAGGGCCGCGCGGATCTTCGTGCGGCTGACGTGATACAGCCGCGACAGCGCCTCCTCGCGCAGCTTCGTTCCAGGCGGCAGCTTGCGCGCCGCGATGGCGGCGGCGATATGGTCGGCGATGTCGTTCGCGCTCGCGCCGCTGCTGTGCATTTCTTCGATGGCTGCGATGGACGAGGGCATAAAGGTCAGTGGATGAATGTCCCGCAATCATACATGCGCGGGCAAATATTGGCTATGGGGCAAGAGTTCCGCGTGTACCGAGAACTGGTCCAGCCGGATACAAAATTGGTCTTGCCAATTTCTTCGAGCGATCCTACCATCGTCGAACACCAAAACGATATGGAGACTTTCGATGACCGACCGTTTCGACCGCAGGACCGTCCTGAAAGCCGCCGGCGCCGCCGGCCTGCTGCTGGCGGGGAGCGCCTTCGGCGCCAATGCCCGCAAGCGCTACGCCGTCGTCGGCGTCGGTTCGCGCGCACGATTGTTTACGGGTGCGATCACGGGTACCTACCGTGACGCCAACGAGATCGTCGCCGTCTGCGACAGCAATGCCGGGCGCCGTGCGCTGGCCGCCCGCCGCATCGCCGCCACCGGTGCCGGCACGCCCGTGGCCTATGCACCTGCCGACTTCGAACGGATGATCAAGGAGACGAAGCCGCAGTACGTCATCGTCACCACCGTCGACGCGACCCACGACGACTACATCGTGCGTGCGCTGGAAGCGGGTTGCGACGTCATCACGGAAAAGCCGATGACCACGACGGCGGCCAAGGCCCAGCGCATCCTCGACGCCGTCAAGCGAACCGGCCGCCACGTGCGCGTGACGTTCAACTACCGCTATTCGCCGCCGCGCACGCAGGTCAAGCAGCTCTTGATGAGCGGCGAGATCGGCGACGTGCTCTCCGTCGACTTCACGTGGCTCTTGAACACGGTGCACGGCGCGGACTACTTCCGCCGCTGGCACGGCAAGAAGGCCAATTCGGGCGGGCTGATGGTGCACAAGTCGACCCACCACTTCGACCTGGTCAACTGGTGGCTGGGCGCGCAGCCCGAGCTGGTGCACGCCTTCGGTTCGCGCCAGTTCTACACGCCCGCGACGGCCAGGCGCATGGGCCTGCAGGGCCCCCACGAACGGTGCCTGACATGCCCGGAGAAGGCCAGGTGCAATTTCTACTTCGACCTGGCATCGGACCCCGGCCTGAAGGCCCTGTATCTGGATAACGAGCAGCATGACGGCTACTTCCGCGACCAGTGCGTGTGGCGCCCCGAGATCGATATCGAGGATACGATGAACGTGATGGTCCGCTACGACAACGGCGCGCAGCTGAACTACGCGTTGTCCGCCTACGATGCGTGGGAGGGTTATCACATCGCCTTCAACGGCACCAAGGGACGGATCGAGCACCGCATCGTCGAGTCGGCCGGCGCGGCCGGCGCCGGCGAGGTGCAAAGCAAGAGCACGGGCGTGACGACACGGGTGATTCCGCTGCGGGGCGCGCCGCGCGATATCGAACCGTGGACGGGCACGGGCGGCCATGGTGGCGGCGACGACGCCATGCTGCGCGAGATCTTCGGCGATGCCCCGGCCGACCCTTACCGGCGCGTGTCCGACGAGCGGGCGGGCGCCTGGTCGATCCTGGTGGGCGTGGCCGCCAACCGCTGTTTCGAGACGGGGCAATCAGTGCGCATCGCCGACCTGGTCACGGGCCTGACTCCGCCGGACCGCGCGCCGATGCCGGACCGCGCCGCGCCGCTGCCGATGCCGCCGCGCGTGCGCATCCCGTAACGGCGTTGGCTCAGTCGGCGGCGGAGCCGATGCCGACGATGCGCCAGCGCCCGCCGGCGTAGGCCAAGGTGCGGCTTTCGACGGTGGCTTCGTCGCGCCAGTACGTCAGCACGACTTCGTCGCCATAAGCCCGCACTTCCGCGCCCCAGGCGTCGCCGGCGCGAGGCAGGGTAGCCACCAGTTCCGCATCCGGCCGCACGGTGGCGGTTTCGTCGTCGCTGCCGGTCGCGGACTCTTTCCGCGTCACGCTGCGACCCATGTGCTCGCGCAGGAAGGCAAGGTTGGGGGGCAGGCGGTACCCGCACAGCAGCGCATGCACCAGTTTCGCCGCCTCGGCCGGTTCGCTGACCTTGCTGGCGGGGGCCTGCAAGGCCTTGCGCAATGCGGCCTGGCTGGCCGGGGTGCAGGCGTTGACCAGGGTTTCGGAACCTGCCTGAATGCTCGGCGCGGGCGGCACGGCAAGGGCAGACGTGGCGCCGAGGGTGCAGCATAACGCGAGTAGAAGGTGATTTTTTGTCATCTTGTAATTGTAGCGTCGCTGGACGCCGTTGGCACGGGCCTTGGCCGCGAGTAGAATGATAAGCATTCTCATCTACTAGCCATTTCATGACCGATTCCCTGGTTCAGTCTTCCCGCCGCACCGTACTGGCTGCGGCCGCCGGTTCCCTGCTGATGCCCCGAGCGTATGCGGCGGCAGGCGACACGTGGCAGGGCGCCACCTTGTCCCAGGCGCGCCAGCGCGAGTTCACGTCCGTCATCACGGGCCAGCGCTATCGCATCTTCCTGGGCGTGCCGGAAGGCCCACCGCCACCCGCCGGCCACCCCGTGCTGTTCGCGCTGGATGGCAATGCCACCTTCCCCAGCCTGGCATTGATGGCCCGCACGGTGGGCTGGCGCGCCAAGGCCACAGGGCAGGCGGCGCCAGTCGTCGTCGGCATCGGCTACGCCACCGACAAGGACTATGACGTCGCGCGGGGCCGCGACTACACGCCGCCTTCCGGCGAGGGCACGCCGCCAGGCGAGGGCGGCGCGGACCGCTTCCTCGACTTCATCGAACAGGAACTGAAACCGATGGTGCAAGCCATAGCGCCGCTCGACCCGAAACGCCAGGCCCTGTTCGGCCACTCGTACGGCGGCCTGTGCGCCTTGCACGCCATGTTCACGCGCCCGGCCATGTTCCAGACGTATATCGCGGCCAGCCCGTCGATCTGGTACCGCGACCGCGCCGTGCTGGCCCAGTACGAGCCATTCCGGCAGCGCGTCGCCACGCTGTCGTCGAAGCCCGCGCTGCTGCTGACGGCTGGGGAACTGGAGCAGCCCGCTGCGGACGGCGGATCGGGGAGCCGCAATCCGGAAGCAGCCAAGCGCCGCATGGTCGACGAGGCGCGCGAACTGGGCGCACGGCTTTCGTCCGCCGGATTGCTGGCGCGGGTGGAATTTCAATTGCTGGCGCACGAGAACCATGGGTCGGCCATGTTTCCGGCCATGTCGCGGGGGATGGAGTTTTTTGTGGGGTGATCAGTGCCGGTGCACGTCGCGGAACAGCAGCATGTCGGCGATGCGTTCGGGCTTGTCGCCATCGAAGCCGAGCACCATCGACCGCTCGCGTGGATTGCTCCACGTCCCGAACAGCATATCCCACAAGGGCAGGCCGTAATTCTGCCGGTGGTGTCCCAGCTGATGATGCACCGTATGCATTTCAGGCCGCTGCACGATATATCCCAGCCACGTGGGCGTGCGCAGGTCGCTGTGCAGGAACAGGTCGAACAGGCCAGTCAGGAGCAGGGCGATCGCGGCCGCCAATGGACTGGCGCCCAGCACCAGGTAGCTGACGGCGGCATTGATGCAGATGGCCGCCGCCGAATCGAGCGGATGGGCATAGAACGCCGTCAAGGCCTCGACGCGGCGCGCGCTGTGGTGCAACTGGTGAAATACCCGCCACAGCAGGTCGGACTTGTGCGTCAGCCGGTGCCACCAGTAGAACACGAAGCTGGTCAACAGGAAGGCCAGAAAGCCCACGGCCGCATCGGGCATGACGCTGCCGGCGTCGAACAGGGCCACGTGGTGGATCGTCGCGCTGAAAAAATAACCCGCTGCCAAGGTGACCAGCACAGTTGCCGCGCCGACGCTGGTGGCCAGGATCAGCCAGCGGTGGTCGCAAGCATTACGCGACGCGGGTGCGATCACCTCGCGGGTGAACAGGGCGATGAAGGCCAGACCGACGATGGGGAGGGCGAGCAGTTCGTTCATAGTGGGTCGAGTGAGCGATTCGATGGCATGGGCGAGGCCGTCACATCATCGCCGAAAGCGCGTGCAGTAACAAGTGCGCGGCGTCGCATCAATTCGCGTTCGACGCCTGGCCCGTCATGTCGTCGAGGGTCAGGTACAGCAAGGTGCTCTCCGGCGACCAGCACACAAAGCCATCGACGACCCGCCCGCTTCGAGTCATCGCCGCGCTGTGGCGGCGGCAGGCTGGCATGGTGGTGATATCGCGCAGACCGTTGACCTGCTTCGCGAGCATTGAGCGGAACCGCGGCGAAAGCCAGCTACGGGGTGCCTCGGGCATGATCAGCACCTTTCCGGGCGTGCTGGCAAGCCGGTCGAACCATGCCTTGTCGGCCGGGGCAAGCTCCGCGACAAGCGTGATGTAGTCCGTCGGCCCGGGCACGCCGCCTAGGTGCTCGGGCGTCCCGAAGACCTGCCAGCGCACGGTCTTCGCGGGGATGCCGACGTACACCATGTCGTTCAATTCCGGCAAGCTGGTGTTGGCCGTTGCCGCCTCGTATTGGTTCCACCAGCCGTCGGCGACGACGGCCAGGATGGGCAGGGCGGCGATGGCGATGAGTATGCAGGTGGTGATGCCGAGGGCTTTAAGGTAGCGCATGAGGAGTTCTTGTTGGTGGATCGATTGCTCGGCGCAAACGACGGCGGAAAGGTGTATTTTCTCAACCGGATGTCCGGCGCACCTGGGCGCAGAGTCATAAACGCACGCTAACGTTTATCCCTATTTTCCTCGCGTGCCAACGCTTCGACCTGCGACCGGAGCTGTCCAAGTGGCATGTCCACGGGCTCGCTGAAATAGGGGTTGCTGAAATAGGCAAGGATGCGGACGCGACACCGCATTCTTGAATGCTTTGAAAGAAGATTGGTGATCTCGTCTGATTCCATGACCTTGCTACTATGCGGCGAATCCTCAGCTTGCTTAGAGAAGGTCAACTGTGACTTGAACCGATACGTCTTGCTGCCATTGCCACCCACGCTCATGCCGACCGGTTCGATAAGGCCCCCGATATAGGCCAAGCCCGGATCAATTTCATCCGAAAGCTTGCCAGTCCCCAGGACGCAGTCGAAACCTGTCGATGTCGGAATCTGATATTTATTTGTACGGTGTGGCGACAGAATATCAATGTCCGAATCGAAAATGACGGCGATGAGTCTTCCCTCCGCATCGATTTTGGTCAGTGTGAGCTTCGCTTTCGGTTGTAAGCTGCAACTGGAAATGAGAATAGCTGATACTGAAATGCCGAGAAGTTTTTTGTACATTATCGAACCTATACGGCGTGTAAGATATCATGCGGCCGGAAGCAACAGCCGCCTGTGTGGTCAGTGGTTGAGCTGTCGTTAAGGACGTACTCCAATACGCTCACCGTTACCGTGTGTGAATCAAACTCCAATTGACGTTGCGAATAATTCGCTAGCAGCTTAGTGATGATGCGGATGTCGTCTTGTCCTGCAGGGGTAGCTATCGAGGCGGAGCCATGAGCAGGGCCTGGACCGATTCCAGGTGCATGCCATAGTACGGGAGGTCAGCGTCATCACCAGCTAGGTCGCTACCGCGCACAGCCTGCGCCTTTAGCGAAGTGCCGTTCGGCGCTTCGTCGAAGGACTAGCGCCGCTAGTGTCGCGACATGCCGAAGTTGGCCTCAAGCTAGCATACCTCCGTGTACAGGCACTGCACAGCAGGAAGGGGGTGGTCTACAGGGGCGGGGTAGCCAGCCTTTCGCCGACCAACTAATTCAAGTAGAAGGAGTAATTTGTAACTGCCGTCAATGCAGAATGCACCAACCCGCGTTGCGCTAGAGTGGAAAGGCATATTGCTTAATCATTCAGTCAATTTGCCTTGGCGCGCCAGCGATTTGAACTTATCAGATGGAATTCCAAGAGTTTCGCTGAAATATCTTCGCGAAAAATAAGCCAGGATTTGGACTTTGCACGGCACGTTTGTATTGGGGGAAAGTGCAGCTTCAATGTCTTGGGGTGTCATGCTAAAATAGACATCTGGATTATTCTCTTCGTGCTTGTAGAATACCAGATGGGACTTAAAGCGATAAGAGGTGCGCGAGCCAGAGATTCGCGTTCCGATATATTCTATCGATCCGCGTGCCGGCGCAAGCCCATCGGCATCAATCCTATTTGTTCGTTCATCGAATTGGCATACAAAGCTGGTCGAGGTGGCCTTTTGATATCTATTTTCATTGTGAAGTGCCAAAAAGTTTATATCGGAATTGAAATATACATCAAAATGTCCCTTATGTGCGACAATTTCGATTAGCTGAAGGCGGGCCGGTACATGAGGTGCGCATCCACAAAATAGAAGTGTTATGAAAAAATATCTAAGATATCTCATCCTATAAGCCTTTTGATTGCTGCTACGACGTGATTTGCCGCAGAGGCGCCCCCATTTATAGGGGATTTAAACATTTTGATAGCATTTGCATGATTAGTGTCCACTACAGCATTTAAGGTAGGGTAATTCTTAACATCCCATTGCTCACCGAAATCAGCAATTGCATCAGAAGGGTCCCTATTTTTTGCCTGAGCTCGAATATTTATCCAAAATTTGGCAGCCGCATGAGGGGTTTTGTGGTAAATATCAGAAAACGCTGTCACCATAAATCCGTTGCCTACGGGATCTAGCGTTACTAACAACTCCACATTGTATCGGGCATTGTTAAGCCAATTTGATAAGTGCGCTCCGTTCCATCCGCCCAAACTATGACCGATGATGATGACCGGCGTCGTAATAGTTGGGATCTGCGATACCACGTTCGTCTTTATGTTTTCGTCGCCGAATACGTCGTCATATCCAAGATAGCGAGAAATTAACCAATTCTTCACATCCAAGTTTAGCTCTTCGTTAACATGATTGCTAACGTCCACGATGTTCTGGAATGGTCCGACAAGCGTTTTGGGTAGTGGTAAGGGTGGGTAAGCGCGTTTGTCGCCAGCACCCCCGATAAAAAAAACGCAAACCTTCTTTCGGACCTGAACTTCGACCTCTTTCCGCTTTTTGTTTTCTATCGGAGAAGTTTCAGATTTCCCTAGAATATTGGATTTTTTTGCTTGCTCAGGTTTCGCAGTTTGTCGGGAATTCGCCATAGACTATCAAATAGAGGGGTAGAGGAATAGCTAATGCCTTAAGGATTTTTTAATATTCGGTTGTAAAAAAATTTCAACTATCCGCACGAATAAAAACTTCCGCTACTCCACAAAGACGGCAAGCGACGTAAAAATTTATGGTGAATTTCAATATTCATCACCCGCGCGGATTTAATGTTTAGTTGCATACGGGAAAGTGCGACATACACAACCGAACGACTACAGAACGAACGACGAAAGAATTTCGCGATTCTGGCAAAGCTCGGGGTGAGCTTGTCTTATTTTTTTGTAAACGAATCTAATAGGATTGGAGCTTATTAATGGCCAAGCGTATCGCTAGCGCTTATATTCACGGCCGCTTTTTCATCAAAATTAAATCGCTCATCCGAGCCCGACTTCCATTTTGCGAAGAATTCAAATTCAACCACAACATTTACCTCTTTAGCTACTTTGGAAAATATACTAATTTCTTCAGCATATAGCTTGTATCGAATGCCGACGGACTGACCAGGAGGAATTCGGGTGTACCTACTCAGCAATTCATCGATACCAAGTTTGGTATGCCCGTACCATTCCCGGCCAGTCTTGACATCCTTAAACGTTGAGTATGGGCCAGTCTTTTGCATATAATCAGCCGTGAGATAGACATCTGCTTGAGATATATTCGATATACGAATAACTATCGGAATGTCTCTCCCCCGGTATTTACAGTCCGGCCCGTTTGCGCATTCAATTGTAACTTGAAACGGACTATCGGCGCAATTTGCATCCGCGTGTGACAATACGATAATTACAGATAGCATCCACGACGTTACGCGCCAATTATTTCGCATTGAATATCTCGTCCTATCTCTTTCTTCAATAGGTCGCGGACCTCAATGGCGATGTTCCATGCATGCCGCCTTTCCACGCGAACCGAATCATTTGAACTCATAATATTCCACCGTGCATCGTTCTCATGTTTTTTAAATCCCATGGAGAACACGACCATGTTGTCATCTAACGTACCATCAGGCCGATAGTAGTTGACAACCGAGGCGCTCCCCTTTGGCTTGCCATACTCATCTGGAACGCCAAAGCAGTGGATAAACTCGTGCGCCAGAGCTTCAGCATTCGTTGTATAGCTCAGCTCGATTCGTTCACGACGAAACCCTTCGTGAATTTCGTCCTCGTGAAACTGAGCTAGATAATGATAACCCTCGTTCGGATCATCATCGGCAGCACACTCCGCTTCGGTCCACGTGAGCATGTACCGTAACGGAAGAATACGTACGCCACATATAGGATCCGTAATACGAATCTTAAATTTACCATTCCATGTTGAATAGGCTGCATGCTTGAAAGCTTCTTTCGCCTTATCGAGACGTATCCTAAGTTCTGGCGTAATATCGACATCTATTTCATCCGAGGCAGCATCTTTTCCCGATGGAATGTGTTGTGCTGCAATTCTTACCTCTACAACAATTTGAGGGCCAGAGCACAATGGAACGTTGATCTTGTACCTAGATACCCAATCATGCGAAAACTTACTCCGGTCGCCTTGAAGAGTACTGGTAACATAGTATCGTCCGAATGCCTTTGCTGAAATCTCGGCAACGTAATCTTTCTTCCAGCAGACTATTCCTTCTTTAACAGCTTGTCCGAACGAATCCGGTTCAATAGTATCAGCTTCCAGGCGGAGATTCTCTGGTTCCGTACTGGCAATGATGTGTGTTTTTCCATCCTCATCCGTGATGCCGCGTTCAAATGAACCATCTGAACGAATGATCCTATAGGCATAATTAGGGATGGGGAGGCCGGTGTCTTTGTCTTTTAACACGAAAGCCTCATCGAAGAGCTTTAGCCGGCTATCGGGAAGTCTAGGGGTCGAAGCTGCCTCGTTAGCCCCGCCATCAAACACATGCTTCCCACCCTTAACCGTAAAGTTCCCCGGACAAGCAAACGTAATATCCCCACCCTCCAACGTGATGAAAGACTGCCCGGCCTGCAGAACGATCTTCTGATTTGCCTTGATCTCGATGGAATCGTTCACCGAAATCACCGTCACAGACTTGTCCGCAACGATCTCCAACTGATCCGTATGCGCCTGCAACGATACCGGTCCGTTGGCGGCGATGGCCTGAATCCCACCGGAGTGCGTGAAGAACGACGCGGCATTGGCGGCAACCGACGAGACCGTATGCGCGGCCGTCATCTGTACATCGCCCTGGGTAATCCACCGCAACTGCTGCCCGGCGAACAGCACGGTCGATGCCGGTGTCGCCCAGTTGATGCTCGACGGCGAGTCCATCACGATCACGGGCGCACCGAATTTTTCCACCGGTTGCGATGCATCCAGCTCGCGCGAGCCGCTTTGGGCCTTCGATGCTTCCTGGCCGTTGACGGCGCCGCTGAACTTCCCCTTTTGCTCGGGATCGAGCAGGGTGACGAAATTCTTGTGCGCGGTGGCCGCGTTTTTGCTCACCAGCGCATTTTGCGCCGTGGCCGCATCGCTGAGCGTCTGCGCCAGTTCCTCGGCGGCCTTGAAGCCTGCCAGCGCCTCGGACGCATCCATCTGCGTCGACGTCACGCTGGCACCTTGCGCCGAACGAGCGGACGTCGTCAGCAGCACGCCTTCGCCGCCGCGCACGACGGCCCAGGCGTCGGTGCGCAGTTCGAAACCGGCGCCGCGGTAGGCGCCCCGTTACGATGACGTGGGCGATTGCTGGATCAGGTAGCCCAGGTTCAGCTGGGTCGCGGCGCTGCTGGTGGCCAGGCGCATGCGGACCTGGCCCTGCGTGTCGTCCAGCTGCCATTGGTTGTAGCCGTCGCCGCTGAAGTTATGACCGTGAATGCCCGACAGCGTGCCCGGGTGGTTGGCGTCCGAGTCGATGCCGGCCTACAAGCGCGGCAGGCCGGCGCCCGGTTAATCCAATTGGAATGCCCCATTTCCTCATCTAGAGCTAAGTCTAACAAAGCACGGTGTACTATTTGTGCCTGACATGTGTACAACGCATTATCTCAACTATTAGACAGAACCCAGCGCACGACGCGCCCCTCGTGTAGCGGAAGCTTCTCACCTTTTTGGAGTTGAACGTATGCATTCAGATCTACCTCGACTAACCATTTTCCACCAATTGGGACGGGCAGTCCGCTTTCGCCCCAGACTAAGTCGCCAGCAACTACAGTAGGTGATCGCAATGGCTGTACCGAATCTGGCTTGGCGAAGCAGTACCCTGACTCCTCTTCTGGAATTTTTCCATCAAGGTATCGATCATCTTTCCAGATCAAACGCCACGTTGTATCAACATCGATATTGTCATCTGCGTATTCTATTGGAGCTCGGGGCGCATTGGAGCTCGCATGCAGATAATTCATCGTCCCGATAATCTTAAATGGCGGCTGGGGTTTCGGAGCTTTGGTGAGCAAGCTAAAGAAAGATGATTTCGGTAGATCGACAGGCTCCCATATACCTGAGCAAGGCGTAACCTCACCCGTGCGCACGAAAATATTTTCGATCGGATCGGGAACTTTGCTCAATGTATCCGGGAAAGGCATCGTGATCAGTTGCGACTGAAGCCACGGACCATAATTGACGGGCGCGGCGTCCTCAATATATCGTGGCTCCAAAATGTATGGACCACATTCGCCCCACGCGTCCCCTAGAGAGACCAAGGCTTCGTGGAACTCGGGCCATGACGGGGTATTTTTGGCTATGGCATTCTCGCCTAAACGAATGCGTTCAAGCATTTGCAACCAATGCGAGAGCATGCGGGCAGCCATGGCAAATTCGCCATTGCCATCGAATTTAAACACCCGTTTATCCCCGCTTTTCAACCGGCGAACACCCTCTTCACAGTGCGCCAAGCATTTCAGAATCAGCACATACTCCGACTGTGGCAGTGATGTTTCGCTGCCCCATCCGTTCTCGTCCGCAGTGCGAACACTACTTTCCGTCGCAGCCGCCCAAGCGGAGTAATATTCGAAAATTCGATTCCAAGCAGTAAATGAGCTTATTCGCTTCAGCCAATAAAAAATCTGATCCCTTTCTACATCCGTTGGTAGATAAATTGAGCTGACCACTGCGCTGTTTGGTTTTTTCATGGATGAACAGTTACCTCACGGTGTTCCTTTGTTGCTTGTTCTCGACTACCGAGGCGAGCCGTCTGAACGCTACCAGTGCCGACTCCGGGTAAATATCCCCAAATTCCATTCGCATCTGTCCAGCCCGTTTTATGGAATGTAAATTCAATCCCAGTGGTTGGGTCAATAATCTTTGTATGCTTGGCTCCATTGATGAATTCATGGCCCATATTAGATAGCACGGCTTTAAAGGCGTCGTCAAGGAAGAAAAACGCTTGCGTGGCGCCACCCGGAAGATACTGGCCAGGAATTTTCGATCCAAATTGCTCGGAGACCGTGCCAACGACAGCCTTCGGCCCGTTATTTCCTACCACTCGTCCTGATATGAAATAGCCGTCCCCATTGAAGCTATCTAACACGGCGGCGAACTCTCGCCACTCTTTGGCGGTCTTTGGTGCTGCTCCTAACCCCCACCAAGCACCGGCCGCCCACGCTTCGTCCACCTTCACACCACGAGTAGTTCGCGCAGGTCCAAAAAACCTGAATACTAGCTCATCGTTCTTTATTTGGCGGTTGATCATCTTTCCTGAGAATGCAGCAATGCTATTATATAACCCAGTGTCTTTATCCACAGCATACATTAAGTTTGGGTATCCAGGGTCATGCTGATAGAACTTGGCAATCCTGCTCATTTTCATCGGATGCGCCGGATTCTGGCTGAAGCCGCCCCGGCTGGTTCTCATCGGAAGAACGCCGTCTTCAACCAGCTTTCGTTCGTCCGCTCGCGTGGGCACTTTTTGACCAGTTGCGACTTCGTGCAATGCGAGGCGACTGGTGGTCTCTCCTCCGGTGTGAATATAAACCTGAAGTTCGCGAAGATTTTGATCTAACTCTTTCACGGCGATTGGGATCATTTCTATCCCTTTTTCCCGCACGGCAGCTAGGCCGGTACGTAAAGCCCTGATTCGGCCAGCAAAGCTCGGAAAGTTGACCGAAACTTTTGCGCCTCCAGCCTTCAAGATCTGATCAAGTGTTCCCATAAGATCCGAAAATTTTGCAAGCAACTGCGTTGAATGCTCGCCAACTCTGAGACTCAAAATCCATTTTTCCGCACTCTTCATTCCCATGCGGTTGAGGAAATCCACTACTTCTTTCGCACCTGCAGCCATGTGTAGTTTTGCAGCCGCAGGTGCTAATTGTGCCGCCTCTTCTACGAATTTTATCGTGATGCGTCCTACACCTTTGACCACACCACCAATCACCGGAATGAGAGCAAACAATAACACGACCAATAATACCCATTGCCACTTGGAATTGCGTTTCTCCTCGCTATCCGCCATTCCAATCACAACAGCGATCAAATCACGTACGGCGGTTGCGTCGCCTACTAGAGGAATCATCCCAATCACCGCGTCGACAATTATCTGGCTGAGGCTAGCTTTCTCATTGAACGCACCCTGTACCGTTCCCCACGTCCAGCTTCCCACATCTGCGCAAACCGCTTTGAAATAACTCAGCGTCCAGTCTGCGGGTGGATCTTGAATCTGATTCATTTACGCACGCCCCTTCTCAGGCATTGTGATATCTGCGGTACCTGAATCCATCTCAAAGTATTTTTCGAAAAGACTGTGTATTTTTTCCTCCGACGGCGCCGGATCATGGTTAGGCATGGGTGTTTTGTCTACGCGTTCAAATGCGCCCGGCATTGGCCCGAAACTCACTTGCGCCGAGCCTCCAGGGATATCAGGTATTTCCGCTCGTCCTTGCGCATCAAGCTTGCCTTTGCGCTCTGTTCCGTCGGCCAATTTCACGAAATATGCCGCCCCAGCCAAGGGCTTATCGTCGTGATAGCGATGGTCGAGATACAAGGTATTTAAGGGGGCCTTGTCGTCAGGAAGCTCCGGCAATTTGGCAGCTATGCTCCCGCCCCCATCAAACACATGCTTCCCACCCTTAACCGTAAAGTTCCCCGGACAAGCAAACGTAATATCTCCACCCTCCAACGTGATGGAAGATTGGCCAGCCTGTAGAACGATCTTCTGATTCGCCTTGATCTCGATGGACTCGTTCACCGAAATCACCGTCACGGACTTGTCCGCAACAATCTCCAACTGGTCCGTATGCGCCTGCAACGATACCGGTCCGTTGGCGGCGATGGCCTGAATCCCACCGGAGTGCGTGAAGAACGACGCGGCATTGGCGGCAACCGACGAGACCGTGTGCGCGGCCGTCATTTGTACATCGCCCTGGGTAATCCACCGCAACTGCTGCCCGGCGAACAGCACGGTGGACGCGGGCGTCGCCCAGTTGATGCTCGATGGCGAGTCCATCACGATTACGGGCGCATCGAATTTTTCGACCGGTTGCGATGCATCCAGCTCGCGCGAGCCGCTTTGGGCCTTTGACGCTTCCTGGCCGTTGACGGCGCCGCTGAACTTCCCCTTCTGCTCGGGATCGAGCAGGGTGACGAAATCCTTGTGCGCCGTCGCCGCGGTCTTGCTCACCAGCGCATTTTGCGCCGTGGCCGCATCGCTGAGCGTCTGCGCCAATTCCTCGGCCGCCTTGAAGCCTGCCAGCGCCTCGGACGCATCCATCTGCGTCGACGTCACGCTGGCACCTTGCACCGAACGGGCGGACGTCGTCAGCAGCACGCCTTCGCCGCCGCGCACGACGGCCCAGGCGTCGGTGCGCAGTTCGAAACCGGCGCCGCGGTAGGCGCCCCGCTGCGATGACGTGGGCGATTGCTGGATCAGGTAGCCCAGGTTCAGCTGGGTCGCCGCGCTGCTGGTGGCCAGGCGCATGCGGACCTGGCCCTGCGTGTCGTCCAGCTGCCATTGGTTGTAGCCGTCGCCGCTGAAGTTGTGACTGTGGATGCCCGACAGAGTGCCCGGGTGGTTGGCGCCCGAGTCGACGCCGGCCGAGAACGGGGGCAGGTCCGCACCCGTGTAGAGTTGGGCGACGACGACGGGGCGGTCCATGTCGCCTTCGATGAAGTCGACCAGCACTTCGGTGCCGATGCGGGGCGTGAACTGGCTGCCCCAGTTCGGGCCTGCCAGGGCCTCGGCCACGCGCACCCAGGTGCCCGAGCGCTCGTCGCCAGGGGCGTTGCCCGTTTCGTCCGTGTTGTGGGCCATGCCGCCGGCGTTGGCGCCTTCGCCGCGCTGCCAGGCGAACTGGATGCGCACCTGGTGATCGCGGCCCGTGTGGGCGACGGCGTCGGCCAGGCCGACGACCATCGCCGTCTGGGGACCGAGCGCGGTGACGGGATGGGCGGCGGCAGCCGCGCGCGGCACGATGGCGACGGCGTCGCGCACGCAGCCGAAGCGGTTGCGGTAGGTGCCGTTCTCCACTAGGCCCGCGCCGCCAGCGGTCTTGATTTGCGCCTGGAAGTTGTTGCGTGCTTCGTGCTCGACCCACAGGGCGACGAAAGCGTCGCTGCCCGGGCCGTAGCGCTCGTGCTGGGTCAACGCGAAGGCGTGGCCCGGGGCCAGGCGGCGCACGGCGCCGGCGCCTTCGAAGGCCTTGTTGTCCAGTTCCAGGGCCTGCAGCATCAGGCGGCTGTGCGGGTCCGCCGCGGCGCCGTTGTCAAAACCGCTGGCAATCCTCTCCCCGCTACCGTCGTAGATCGCCAGGACCGGCAGGTCGCCCGCGTCCAGGTTCGATTGCTGTTCGGCGGCCGGGGCCAGGAGTTGCGCCGGGTCCCAGCTGGCGATCGTCACGGCGTTGGCCTGCACGCGGCGCTTCGCGCTGAAGCTGTCGATTGCGTCGTCCGTGTCGGTGGCGCGCACGCCGTGGAAGCGCAGTTCGTCGCCGCCCGGCGTGGCCGGGGCTTGCGCCGCGCTGTCGAAGATGACCAGCTTGTGGCGCGCCTGGCCATCCTGGCTGTCGTCCTCAGGCTGGTCGTGCTCGAAACGCCAGTTCAGGCCTTCCGAGGCCAGCAGGCGCGTGAAGAATTCCAGGTCGCTCTCGCGGTACTGCGTGCAGATCGTGCGGGTGGGCTGGTCCTGGCTGATGTCGAACTCGAAGCGCAGTTGCGGGTAGTCCGACAGCAGCTCGGTGACGATGTCCTGCACCGTCTTGTCCTGGAAGATGTAGCTGTCGCGGCGCAGGCGCAACAGGGCCAGGGCCGGTTCCAGGCGCAGGCGGTAGCGCGCCACGCCGCCGTCGGCGCCCAGCCAGGCCGCTTCGGTGCACAGGCCATGCCAGGCGCGGCGACTGCCGTCGGGTTGCAGCAGCGTGACCGTCATTTCCTCGCCGATGAACTGGTCCAGATCGAGGTCGGTCGACGTGCTCAGCGCCTGCACGTCGAAGGCGTACAGTTCGTTGACGCCTTCGCGGCCTGCGAAGCGTTCGGGCATCAGCGCTTCGGGCAGGGTGCTTTCCTGCGCGCTGGCGAGCGTGATCAGGCGGGCGTGCTGCGACAGGCCCGTGCCGAAGATGCCCAGGGCCGAGGAGAGTTGTGACAGCAGGTCCATCAGGGCAACGTGATGGTCAGGTTGGCCGCGCGCGGCGCCATCTTCACGACGTCGCTGTAGGCATTCATCTGGTTCTGCGTATTGCGCGACAGCGTGGCGCGCAGGCCCACGTAGCCCAGCACGCAGATCAGCGCGAAGACGGAGCACAGCACCCACACGGGCAGGTCGCTGCGCAGCTGGTGCTTGACCTGGTCGGGCCGGTCCGCATGAGGCGCGAAGCCGCCGCGCTTGCCCTTCATGTGGGCGATCTCGTCGCCCAGGCGCGAGGTCAAGTAGGCCAGCTTTTCCGAGCCTTCCAGGATGTAGCGGCCCTGGAAACCGAGCAGCAGGCACATATGGAATACTTCCAGCGCCTGCACGTGGGCGCTGCCGCGCGCGCGCAGGTCTTCCAGCCGGTTGAAGAAGTTCTCGCCGGCCAGCTGGTCGCCGAACAGCACCAGCTGCAGCGGGCGGCGTTCCCAGGAATCGCGGATCGAGAACGACGAACGTAGGATGATCTCGTCGACGGCGGCGCAGAAGGCATACTTGGCGGCATCGACGTCGTCCGGCGAAGCGTCGTGCTTCTTGGCGGCGCGGCCGAAGTCGTCCAGGAACTGCGTCATCTTGCGGGCGAAGTCACCGTCGTCCTGCGGGCCGTTGCCGTTCTTGAGCATGAACAGGGCGTAAAAGCCGTCGTACATCAGGTCGAGCAGGGTCTGGGGCGCGGCATTGGCCGACGCGGAAGGGGCGCCACCCATCAGGGAAGGTGCGGTTGCGGTACTCATTTCTTTATCCTCAATTCAGGGCGCCGGACTCCGGCGCGCGCGTTTCTGCGGCACTGCGGCCAGCCGACGGTCATGACGTCACGGCCACCAGGTCCAGCTTCAGATCCTGCATGCCGCCGGGGACGTAGATCGAGATCGACTGCGCCTGCAGCATGCGTTCGTACATCATGCCCTTGGCTTCGATGGCGAAATAGACGGCGTCGTGGCGCACCGGGATGGCGGCCGGCACCTGCGGCGCGTGCTGCAGGCGCACGCCCGGCATCGCCGACAGCACGAACTTGTCGACGTCGTCCGGCGCGCCGACCTTGAATCGCAGCGGCACCAGGTCGACGATCTCGCTGGCGGGCAGGTCGGCCGAGACGGCGATGTAGAACGTCGTCTTGTCGTCGATCTTCTGCGAATCGAGCACGCCGTGGTGGTACGAAGGCTTGACCTCGCGCAGCGCGATGGCGAAATACTTCGAGGAGATGACCGTGTCGAGCAGGTCGCGGATGATCTGGTGCAGCGTGGCGAAGCCGGGGCCGGGGTCGGCGTGATTGTAGGGCGGCAGGTCGCCCAGCGTCCAGCTCTTCGAGAACGTCATCAGGCTGCCGGCAAGTGCCAGCAACTGTTCGTACAGGCGCTCGGGATGCAGGGCAGGGTGGTGGAAGTAGTGCGACAGCGATGCATATGCCGTGCTGGCCGTGTGCAGCAGCCAGAAGGAGGACATGTCGCCCGAGCGGAACTCGATGACGTTCTTGCTCGGCTCACGGTGGTGGCCGTACAGCGCGCTGACCTTGGCCTGCAGCGCATCGATCAGGCGGCGCAGCTGCTGGAACAGCACCGGCGCGCTCTTTACCGACAGGCTGGGCGCGACGAAGGCCGTATCGAGCTCGAAGCCGCCCGTGGTGGCGCGGCGCAGGCGCAGCACCGGCACGTGCACGTACGAGTCGCGCGGCTCGAACTCGGAGACCAGCCGCACCGTCTTCTTCAGGTAGGACAGCTGGGCCGGCGCGGCGTGCGTGTACAGGTCGGGCGTATCGCGATTGTCCTGCTGGAAGCGCACCGCGTTGGCGCCCTGGCTGCCGCCGTCGCCGAAATTGCCGCCGAAGGGCTTGAAGGCGGGCAGGGCGGCGTAGAACGTCACGCTCTGGCCGCCCTGGGGCAGCTGGCTCAGGTCGACGGTATCGGGCAGCTCGTCGGCGCCGGGCGCCTCGACCAGCTCGCCGTCCTGGAAGCGCAGGGTCAGGCCGAGCAGGCGCAGCGCGTTATTGGCCAGCGCATCGCGGTCGACTTCGATCGATTCGACACCCCAGGCATATGGATGCAATGCCTGCAGGCCCCGGTGCAGGCGCTGCTCGTGATACTGGTCCTGCTGCTGGAAGTGCTGCGGGCGCAGGAACAGCCCATCACCCCATAGTATTTTGTTACTCATTCGTGGTCGCATCCTTCTGTTGGTGTGCCTTGATGCCAAGTAGCAGAAGGGTAACATTTCTACGCGAATCGTTGGGGTTTGCTTTGTCGTGCGTCATGCGTGTCGCTGTATAAATTCCGGCCGTTCCGGGTTTAATGAGACTTATTGTTCCGGGCCGTGCCGGATACCACAAGTACATTACAAAAATAAAATATTCAACCTGTCGAGTCTGTTAGGTATAATTATATAATAAGCATCTTTCTTGATACTAGTTTGAGGGCAGCATGACATCAGCAACACAGTTCAATCGACAGTTCGGCCGACTCGGCAAATTCATCGGCGCCGCCGTCTGCGCCGCCACGCTCGCCGGGTGCGCGACGACCGCCGACCAGGTGGCTGCAGTGAAACCGGCCCTGCCGAAGATGGAAGACCTGCTGAGCAAGGCGACCGAAGCCAGCAGCACGGGCCAGAAGGAAAAAGCCATCACTGTCTGGAAGGAAGCGGCCGCCGCGTTCCCGACCGACAAGACGCCGTGGGCCAATATCGCCCAGGCCCGCTACGAAGCGGGCCAATACGGCGAAGCCATCGTCAACGCCCAGGAAGTGCTGGTGCGCGACCCCAACGACAGCCTGGCCAACAGCATTATCGCCATCAGCGGCCTGCGCCTGTCCACTCGCGCCCTGGCTGAGCTGAGCCGCCAGAACAACCTGTCGGGCTCGACCAAGTCGGAATCGCAGGAACTGGCCAAGCTGCTGCGCAAGAGCCTGGGCGACGACGTGCTGATTCCCGCGGCGCTGCCGCCGACGCAACCCGTTCCGCGTCCGCCGAAAGCGGGCAAGGGCGGCAAAGTCAAGGGCAAGGCCGATACCACCAGCGCCAGTCCGTTCGACGCACTGAAATAACCGTTTGTATTTAATCCAACGATAGGGGCATCCCATGTCAAACAAATCCAGCGTCCAGAAAAAACTGCAGAAGGTGCGCCCGCCACGGGTGCAGATGACGTATGACGTTGAAATCGGCGATTCGATCGAAAACAAGGAACTGCCCCTGGTGGTCGGCGTCGTCGGTGATTTCGGCGGTAATTCGGACGTCGCGCAAAAGCGCCTGAAGGATCGCAGCTTCGTTGCCATCGACCAGGATAATTTCGATGAGGTGCTGAAGGGCGTCGAACCGCGCGCGGCCTACCGCGTGAAGAACGAATTGAGCGAGGAAGGCGGCGAATTCGCCGTCGACCTGACCTTCAAGTCGATGGAAGATTTCCGTCCGGAATCGGTGGTGCAGCAGGTCGAGCCACTGAAGAAGCTGCTGGAAGCGCGCACCAAGCTGGCCGATCTGCGCAACAAGCTGGCCGGTAACGACAAGCTGGAAGACCTGCTCAACGACGTCCTGAACAGCACCGAGAAATTGGCCCAACTGGGCCAGCAAACCACGAAAGAGTGAACATGTCCGCACAAGCCACTCAGGCCGCTGCCGCCGCCGCACCCCACGCAGAAGCCGGCCTGCTCGACTCCATCGTCGAACAAAGCAAGGTCGCCAAGTCCAGCGCCGAACACGCGCGTGCCAAGGACCTGATCTCGGAGCTGGTCTCCCAGGTCATGGAAGGCACCGTGGTCGTCTCCGACAACCTGGCCGCCACCATCGACGCCCGCGTGGCCGAACTGGATCGCCTGATCTCGGCGCAGCTGTCGGCCGTGATGCACGCGCCGCAGTTCCAGAAGCTCGAAAGCAGCTGGACGGGCCTGAACTACCTGGTGCGCAACAGCGCCACGGGCCAGAACCTGAAGATCAAGATGCTCAACGCGACCAAGCGCGAACTGGTGAAGGACTTCCAGAGCGCGCTCGAATTCGACCAGAGCACGATGTTCAAGAAGATCTACGAGGAAGAATTCGGCACCTTCGGCGGCGCCCCGTTCGGCGCGCTGCTGGGCGACTTCGAGATCACCCGCCAGCCCGAGGACATGTACTTCATCGAGCAGATGTCGCACGTGGCCGCGGCCGCGCACGCGCCATTCATCTCGTCGGCCTCGCCAGAGCTGTTCGGCCTGGAGACCTATTCCGACCTGGGCAAGCCGCGCGACCTGTCGAAAGTGTTCGACACCGCCGAATACGCGAAGTGGAAGACCTTCCGCGAATCCGAGGATTCGCGCTACGTCGGCCTGACCCTGCCGCGCTTCCTGGGCCGCCTGCCGTTCAATCCGGCCGATGGCGCCACCACGGAGGGCTTCAACTTCGTCGAGGACGTAGACGGTACCGATCACCAGAAATACCTGTGGTGTAACGCCGCCTATGCCTTCGGCACCAAGCTGACGGGCGCGTTCGAGGACTACGGCTGGTGCGCCGCCATCCGCGGCGTCGAAGGCGGTGGCCTGGTCGAGGACCTGCCGACCCACACCTTCAAGACCGATGAAGGCGAAGTGGCGCTGAAATGCCCTACCGAGATCGCCATCACCGACCGTCGTGAAAAAGAACTGTCGGACCTGGGCTTCATCTCCCTGGTCCATTGCAAGAACACCGACTACGCGGCCTTCTTCGGCGCGCAGTCGGCGCAGAAGCCGCGGAAGTACAACAACGACGCCGCCAACGCCAACGCAGTGCTGTCGGCCCAGCTGCAGTACATCTTCGCCGTGTCGCGCATCGCCCACTACATGAAGGCCATGATGCGCGACAAGATCGGCAGCTTCACCGCCGCATCGCACGTCGAGGATTTCCTGAACCGCTGGCTGACGCAGTACGTGCTGCTGGACGATAACGCCAGCCAGGAACAGAAGGCCCAGTTCCCGCTGCGTGAAGCCTCGGTGCAGGTGTCCGAAGTACCGGGCCGTCCCGGCGTGTACCGCGCCGTGTCGTTCCTGCGTCCGCACTTCCAGCTCGATGAGCTGTCCGTTTCACTCCGTTTGGTCGCGGAGCTCCCGGGATCGACCAAAAACTAAGCACTGTAGTTTTTTACTTCAACAACCGAAAGGAATAACATGGCAATCGACGTCTACCTGCAAATCGACGGTATCAAAGGCGAGTCCGCCGACACCACCCACAAGGACTGGATCGAAGTCTCCAGCGTGGAATGGCAAGTCCTGCAACCGAAATCGGCGACCGCGTCGACCGGTGGCGGCCACACCGCAGAACGTACCGAGCACAAGGACATCGTCGTGTCGAAACTGGCCGACCTGGCCACGCCGATCCTGCTGCAAACCTGCTCGTCCGGTAAAACCATTCCAAAGGCGAAGCTGGAATTCATGCGCGCCGACGGCAATGGCGACCGCGTCAAGTACTTCGAAATCGAATTGACCAACGTGTTGATCAGCAGCGTCGCTCCATCCGTCCAGCAAGGCAACATCCTGACGGAAGACGTGTCGATCAAGTACTCGCAAGTCAAGTGGAAGTACACCCAGCAGAAAGTCGGCGGCGGCATCGGCGGCAACACGTCGGGCGGCTGGGACCTGTCCGGCAACAAGACCGTTTAATCGCGCACCCGCGCGTTAAGCGGATCTGATCCGATGGGATACCGATGAAGGGGTTCACGCCGGGACTGTTCGACCGGCTGATGGATACACGGGCCAATGGCGCCGCCAGCGGAACGGTGTCGCGCATGTCGATCGAGGAGTTGAAGGACTCGGTCGCGCGCGATCTGGAGGCGCTCCTCAACACGCGCACCGTGATCCCGGAAGAACTCCTGAAGCAGTATCCCGAATGCGGACGCTCGATCGTGACGTATGGCCTGCAGGATTTCGCAGGCCTGTCACTGTCGAGCGCGGACGACCGGGCCTTCATTTGCCGCTGCCTGGAGCAAGCCATCGCGCGCCACGAGCCGCGCCTGCGCAATGTGCAGGCCAGCCTGGAACTGCGGGCCGACGCCGTCAACCGCCTCAATTTCGCCATCACCGCGCTGCTGGTAGTCAGCACCGCGCACGAGCCGGTCAATTTCGACGCTGTCTTGCAGCCGTCCAGCCTGCATTACACCATCAGCAAGGCGCGCCGCCCGGCGCAGCCGGGAGCCTAACCGTTGGACCAGTTACTACCGTATTACGAAAGGGAGCTGGGATTCCTGCGCCGCTATTCGCGCGAATTCTCCGAACGCTACCCGAAGATCGCCGGCCGGCTGCTGATCGGCGGCGAGGTGTGCGAAGACCCGCACATCGAGCGCATGATCGAATCGTTCGCGTTGCTGAACTCACGCATCGCCAAGCGGCTCGACGACGACTATCCCGAATTCACCGAAGCACTGCTGGAAGTGCTGTATCCGCACTACCTGCGGCCATTCCCCTCATGCTCGATCGCGCGCATGGACTTCGCCGGCGCCGCCGCGCAACTGACGACGGCCAGCGTCGTCCCACGCGGCACCCAGCTGACCACCCGTCCCGTACGTGGCGCCGTCTGCACCTTCCGCACCGCCTACCCCGTGACGATCGCGCCGGTGGCCCTGCAGGACGCCACGTTCGCGGCCATCATCGACGCGCCCGAAGCGATCCGCCTGCCGCCCACGGCCACGTCGAGCATCAGCCTGACCATCGCCAGCACGTCGGCCCAGGTCGCGCTGCCGCAACTGAACCTGGCCAGGCTACGCGTCTTCATCGACGGCGAGCCGTCATTCTGCGCGGCCCTGCGCGACGCGCTGTTCATGCGCGGCGTGTGCGCCTGGGCCGAAGCCGACGGCAACGGCCGCTGGCTGCCACTGCCCAAGATTCCCCTCACGCCGGCCGGCTTCGACGAGGACGAATCGCTGATCGATTTCTCGGCGCGCTCGCACAGCGCCTACCGGCTGCTGACCGAGTATTTTTCCTTCCCCGAGAAGTTCAACTTCTTCGACATCGACCTGGCGGCCCTGGCCGCCGTGTTGCCTTCCGGCTGCCGCAAGATCACCCTGCACCTGGCCCTGTCGGGCCTGCGCACCGATTCGAACACGGCCCGCATCCTGGGCACCTTGTCGACCAATAACGTGCTGCTGGGCTGCACGCCGGTGGTCAACCTGTTCCGCCAGCGCGGCGAACCGATCCGGCTGACGCACACGACCGCCAGCTATCCGGTGCTGGCCGATGCCCGCCGGGCCTATGCCTTCGAGGTGCAGTCGATCGATTCGGTCAAGCTGGTACGGCAGACCCCGCAGGGCGAGTCGGTGCAGGAGTTCCGTCCGTTCTATTCGCTGCGCCACGGCCAGACGCCGGAAAAGAACGGTCACTACTGGATCATGCGCCGCGACGACATGCTGGCCGAGAAAAGCCCCGGCTTCGAGACCCAGATCTCCATCGTCGACATCGACTTCGATCCGGCCGACGTGGAGACGGACACCTTGTCGCTGGAACTGACCTGCACCAACCGCGACCTGCCGGCGTCGCTCAGCTACGGCCTGCGCGGCGGGGACCTGTTCCTGGAAGGTGGCTCCAGCGTGCGTGGCATCAGTTTCCTGCGCAAACCCACGCCGTCGCACCGCTTCGAACGGGGCCGCGGCGCCCACTGGCGGCTGATCTCGCACCTGGCCCTGAACCACCTGTCGCTGACCGACGGCGGGCTGGATGCCTTCCGCGAGATGCTGACCCTGTACGACCTGCCACGCTCGCCCGCCTCGCAACGCCAGATCGGCGGCGTGCTGGCCGTGGCCCACAAGGCCGCCACGGCTTGGCTGGCGGGGAACCCCTTTGCCTGTCTGGTGCGCGGCATCGAAGTGCGCCTGACCATCGACGAGGAAGCCTTCGTCGGCAGCGGCATCCACGCCTTCGCCCACATCGTCGAGCGTTTCCTCGGCCTGTATGTGCACGCCAACAGCTTTACCCAGCTGGTCATCGTGTCGAACAAAAACGGAGAGGAGCTGTTGCGATGCACCCCGCGAAGCGGCGATTTGAGCCTGCTGTAATCGAGCGCCTGTTCGCCGAACCGTACCGCTTCCATTACTTCCAGGCGGTGCGGATGCTGGAGCTTTGGCTGCGTCGCCATGGCACGCCCGCCGAAGGCGCCGTGGCGAACTTCCTGCGCTTCCAGAATTCCACCTCGCTGGCCTTTCCCGCCAGCGAGCTCGAATCGCTGCAGACCGAGCCGCGCGAGCTGCCGAAGGACCGGCGCGCGCTGGCCGAGGCGCTGCAGTCGACCCGGCTGAAGTACATCCGCATCACGCCCACCTTCATGGGCTTTCTCGGCACCAGCGGCACCTTGCCGGCGCATTACACGGAGCGCATCGCCGCCCACGGCCTGTACGAAAAGGACGACGGCCCACGCGCCTTCCTCGACACCTTCTCGAACCGCTCGCTGGCCTTGTTCTACGAGGCCTGGCGCAAGTACCGGCTGGAGCTGCGCTATGAAGTGGACGGCAGGGACACCTTCCTGCCGCTATTGCTGTCGCTGGCGGGCATGGGCAACCATTCGCTGCGGCGGCGCCTGTCCGACCATGGCGACGGCGTGCTGGACGAATCGCTGGCCTATTTCGCCACGTCGATGCGCCAGCGCCCCGCGTCGAGCGTGCAGATCGGCCGCGTGCTGTCGGAATACTTCAACCAGCAGGTCGCCGTCGAGCAGTTCGTCGGGCACTGGTACGACGTGCCGCCCGCGCAGCAGACCATGCTTGGCATGAGCAACGCCGTGCTGGGCGCGGGTGCGATGGCCGGGGCCCGTGTCTGGCAGCGCGACCTGCGCATGCGCCTCGTCATCGGCCCCCTCGACCTGGCCACCTACGAATCGTTCCTGCCCGGCGGCCGCGCAGCGCGCGCGCTGCGCGAGATGCTGACGATGTTCACGGGCCTGTCGCTGGAATACGAAGTGCAACTGGTGCTGCGCGCCGCCGACGTGTGCGGCGTGCGGCTGGAACAAGACCGCATCGGCGGCCGCCTGGGCTGGGACAGCTTCCTGCTGGCCGGCAGCGAGACCCAGGACCGCGCCGACGTGCGCTATGAAATTCACGCGCTATAAAAAAAGAGGGAATCATGAGCATCAACCTGAAAACGCTGATCGGTAAACTGAACGACACCAGCCGCACGGCCGCCACCCGCGCGGCCAGCATCTGCGTCTCGCTGGGCCACTACGAAGTCGATATCGAGCACCTGTTCCTGGCCTTGCTGGAGCAGCAGGGCAGCGACTTCGTCGCTATCGCACGCCAGAACGGCATCAGCCTGTCGATGCTGGAAGCGGACCTGCAGGCCGAGGTGGCGCGCTTCAAGAACGGCAATTCGCGCACGCCCGTCTTCTCCGAGCGCATGCCCAAGCTGTTCGAGCACGCCTGGCTGATCGCCTCGCTCGACCTGCGCGCCGGCCAGCAGGCCCAGATCCGCAGCGGCCACCTGCTGCAGGCGCTGCTGACGGAACCCGAACTGGCGCAACTGGCGGCGCGAAGCTCGAAGCTGTTCGCCAGGTTCGACCTGGAGCAGATCAAGCATAACCTGGACAAGGTCACGGCCGGCTCTCAGGAAGCGCTCGCCGTTCCCGCTGCCGGCACGGCCGGCACGCAGGACGCCGATCCGGGCGGCGACCCGGTCGGTGAGCTGGCCTCGAAAGCGGCCAACAAGACGCCGGCGCTGGACCAGTTCACCACCAACCTGACGCAGCGTGCCCGCGACGGCAAGGTCGATCCCGTCATCGGGCGCGACCTGGAAATCCGACAGGCCATCGACATCCTGATGCGCCGGCGCCAGAACAATCCGATCCTGACCGGCGAGGCCGGCGTCGGCAAGACCGCCGTCGTCGAGGGCCTGGCCCTGCGCATCGCCGAGGGCGACGTGCCGGAAGTGCTGCGCGGCGTCGAGATCCATACGCTGGACATGGGCCTTCTGCAGGCCGGCGCCAGCGTCAAGGGCGAGTTCGAGAACCGCCTGAAGAACGTCATCGACGAAGTCAAGAAAAGCCCGCACGCCATCATCCTGTTCATCGACGAGGCGCACACGATGATCGGCGCGGGCGGCCAGGCCGGACAGAACGACGCGGCCAACCTGTTGAAACCGGCCCTGGCGCGGGGCGAGCTGCGCACCATCGCCGCCACCACCTGGGGCGAATACAAGAAGTACTTCGAGAAGGACGCCGCCCTGGCGCGGCGCTTCCAGGTCGTCAAGGTGGAAGAGCCCAGCGAGGAGCTGGCCTGTGCCATGCTGCGCGGGATGGCACCCCTGATGGAAAAACACTTCAACGTGCGCGTCTACGACGAAGCCATCACCGAGGCCGTGCGCCTGTCGCACCGCTACATCTCCGGCCGCCAGCTGCCCGACAAGGCCATCAGCGTGCTCGATACGGCCTGCGCCAAGGTGGCGCTGGGCCAGAACGCCACGCCGGCCCTGATCGAGAACCTGGCCCGCAAGCTCGAACGCATGGCGGTGGAAAGTGCTTCCTTGAGCCGCGAGCAGGCCACGGGCGGCGCCGCCCACACGGCACGCCTGAAGGAGCTGGAAGCGGCGCGCAAGGCGGCCAGCGAGGAGCACGCGGCCCTGGCGGCGCGGTGGGAAAAGGAAAAGGACCTGACGGAGCGCATCAAGGCGGCCCGCGTGGTACTCGACAGCGGCGAAGCGGCCGACAAGAGCCTGGTCAAGGATGTCGAGGCGCTGCAAGTCGAGCTGCGCGCGCTGCAGGGCGAGACGCCGATGGTGCCGGTGCAGGTGGACGGCCACGTGGTGGCGGAGATCGTCGCCGGCTGGACCGGTATCCCGCTGGGCAAGATGGTCAAGGACGAGATCAAGACGGTGCTGAACCTGAAGGACCTGCTGGAGCAGCGCGTGCTGGGCCAGTCGCACGCCATCGAGGCCGTGGCGCAGCGTGTGCGCACGTCGCGCGCCAACCTGGACGACCCGAACAAGCCGAAGGGCGTCTTCCTGTTCGTCGGCCCGTCCGGCGTGGGCAAGACGGAGACGGCGCTGGCCCTGGCCGACGTGCTGTACGGCGGCGAGCGCAAGCTGGTGACGATCAATATGAGCGAATACCAGGAAGCGCACAGCGTGTCGGGCCTGAAAGGCTCGCCGCCCGGCTATGTCGGCTACGGCGAAGGCGGCGTGCTGACCGAAGCGGTGCGGCGCAACCCCTACAGCGTGGTGCTGCTCGATGAAGTCGAGAAGGCCCACCCGGACGTGATGGAGCTGTTCTTCCAGGTCTTCGACAAGGGCGTGATGGACGACGCCGAAGGGCGCGAGATCGACTTCAAGAACACCATCATCATCCTGACGTCGAATATCGGATCGTCCCAGCTGATGCAGGCCTGCCTGAACAAGCCGGCGGAGGAAATGCCGACGCCGGAGGCGCTGGAGGAACTGGTGCGCCCGGTCCTGATGAAACAGTTCAAGCCGGCCTTCCTGGGCCGCCTGAAGGTGATCCCGTTCTACCCGATCAGCGACGACGTGCTGGTCGAGATCATCGAACTCAAACTGGGGAAGATCAAACAGCGCATCGCCGTCAACCACAAGGCCGAATTCAGCTACGACGAGGCGCTGGTGGAAGCGGTGCTGGCGCGCTGCACGGAAGTCGATTCGGGCGCCCGCAACGTCGACAATATCCTGAATGGTACCTTGCTGCCGGAAGTGGCCGAGTCGGTGCTGGCGCGGATGGCGGAAGGGGCGGCGATCGCCAAGATCAAGGTGGGCGCCGGCAAGAACGGGGCGTTCAAGTATACGGTGAAGTAAGCGCCGTCCGCTGAACAAAAAAGAGCCGCATGTGCGGCTCTTTTTTTTCTCCAGCCCCCGCCATGGACACGAGCTCGTTCATGGCGACATCGGGGTCAGGCACCGATGTCGACACGAGCCCAGCCGTTATTGTGGCGACATCGGGGTCAGGCACCGATGTCGACACGAGCCCGGCCGTTATTGTGGCGACATCGGGGTCAGGCACGGATGTCGACACGAGCGCGGCGGTTGGAATCAGTTGGCGGGCGGCACGCCGAGCATCTCTTCGATATGGGCCAGGGAAGCCTGGTCCTTGACGACGGTACGCAGCCACGTATGCAGGTCCTGCTCGCCGGCGGCGGCCGCTTTTTCGGCGAAGTAGGAGACCGGGCTGTGGGGTTCCGTCTCGCGGAAGAACTGGGCCACGGCACGCAGTTGGGCGATGGCCTGGGCGCGGCTGCGCAGTGGGCCGTTCTGGCCGGGCTGGCCGCCTTGCACCGCCTGCGTGGACGCGTCGCCTTTGCCACCAGCCTGCTCGTCGCTGCCATCCCCGGCCGTGGAGGACACGTCGGCGCTGGGTGTGGGCATCACGTGCAGCATCGATTCGACCGCGTCGCGTGCCTGTGCGAAGCCGGGGCTGTCCTGGCCCAGGCGGCGGTCCGCCACCTTCTCCAGCTCCAGCAGGGCGTCCATGCAGTAACGCGCGTCGGCCGCGAAGGTGGCGCGGAACTGGGGCGAGCTGCGCGCCTTGGCCGATTCCATGTCGGCCAGCTTCGGCGCGCCCGACCCGTCGCTGTCCTCGGTGCCGCTGGCGGCGCGCTTGCGGGCCGCCTCGAAGTCGATGGTGGAATAGCCGCTGGCGCGGCCTTCGGTTAGCGGCAGCTCGCGGATCAGGGTGCGCGTGCGCGCCAGGATCCACGACAGGTTGCCGATGCGCTGTTCGTTGTCGCCGTCGTCAGCGTCCGGGTACAGGCCCAGGTCCCAGAACTGGTCGCACAGGCCCGCCAGCAGGCGGTAGCCTTCGCCCAGTCCACGCAGGTGATGCTGCTTGGCCGCCGCCTCGGTCAGCCAGACGGCCAGCCGCAGGTCCTTGGTCTGCTCCTTCAGCAGCTTGACGCAGCGGTCGACGACGAAGTCCCAGTCCGCTTCCTTCAGGTCCGTCTCCCACGCGCCCTGCGCCAGCGACGGGTCGTCGAACTTGCGCGCGTGCGAGATGGCATCGAGCTCGCTGGAAAAGGCCATGTTGTCGCCACACGGCTTGCTGTCGCTGATGGGAATTAGGAGCTGTTCGGCTGTGAACATGGTACCTCTCTCGTGGAAGAAGGATTATTGGGAGATGCGGAACTCGATGCGGCGGTTGCGCGCGCGCCCGTCCGCGCTGTCGTTGCTGGCGATGGGTCGGTCCGGGCCCTGGCCCGTCGCCGTCAGCAGGTCGCCGTTCAGGCCATGGCTGGCGAAGTAGGACTTGACGGTGTCGGCCCTGGCCTGGCTCAGCGCCAGGTTCGACGAGCGCAGGCCGGCGCTGTCCGTATGGCCGATGATCTCGACCTTGCGGCCCTTCATCTTCAACAGCGCTGCCAGCATCTCGTCGACGATGGCCTTGCCGGCCGGCGTCAGCGTGGCTTTGCCGCTTTCGAATTCGACGGTGCGATTGGCCAGGGTGTTGTCCAGCACCGCCTGGTCGGCCGCCGACACGCGCAGGCCGTTGTTGACGGTGTAGGTGGGATTGAGGCTGGTGGCCACATTGCTGGCGATGCGCTGGCGCACGGCCTCGTTGGCCACTTCGCCGCGCAGGCTGACGGTATTGCCGTCGATTTTCAGCTGGCCGCGGCTGATCTGCTTCAGTTCCGGCGTGATCAGCTTCTGCACGTAACCGTTCCAGTTGGCCGGCATGGCGACGGCGCCGACGGCGATCTGGTCGACCACCTTGTCCTGGCCGTACAGCTCGCGCAGCCTGGCCAGCACGGCCGCCTTGCTGGCCTCATCGGGCACGGTGCCGCTGACGGTGACCTGGCCGGGTTCCGGCGTGGCCGGCGCGGCGGGGGCGACGTTTTGCGCGATGGCGCCCAGCGAGCAGGCATACAGGCTAGACAGGGCGAGACCACGGACGATCGCCGTGGCGAGGGCAGGGGAGGGAATGAATCGCATGGTCAGGTTCCGAGAAACGCCGTGCCGACCGAATCGAGCGCGGACTTGAGTGACAGGGTGCCTTGCGACAGGTAGGTGGACAGCTTCTTGACGGCGTAATCGGTGTCGATCTGCTCCTCCACCCAATCGAGCTGGTCGAAGTCGATATGGTGGTCGCGGCCGACCTGCGGGTCCATGATGGCGCGCAGCGTCTGCGCCGACGCACCGGAGAAACCCAGCACCAGCGCGGGCCGTTCGCCCAGGCGGGTAATGAACAAGGCCAGTTCGAAATCGGCGCGCGCCAGGAACGGCGTGATCAGGTGCATCCAGAAGGCCGCCACCAGGTTGCGGTACATCGGGTCGAGCGGCAGCGGCAGCACCAGGCTTTTTTCCAGGCGGCTGGAACTGCTGGCCATCACCGGCTGCAGCAGCATGCCCAGGGCCAGCAGCACCTGCCGCACCGAGCCGGCATAGCCGGCCTGGGACAACATGGCGTCGAGGGCGCCGATGGTCTGCAGTTCCAGGAAGTCCTCGAAGGCGGCGTCATAGGCGGCGGCGCGCAGGTCCAGTTCCACCGGTTGGCTGGTGGACGCCTGCAGCGACAGCGTGGCGTCGGCCGCGGCGCGCACGCCTGCCGTCAGTCCTTCCAGCCGGTTCCACAGTCGCGTCAGCACCAGGGGGGCGTTCTGCACGAAGGTGTCCGGCTCGGCCACTTCCATCGCGCTCATCATCATGAACGGATAGCGCCGGCTCGACTGGTCCGTGCTGGCGACGATATGACCGCCGATGGCGTGGCGCCGGCGTGGGCCGACGAAGGCGAAATGCAGCGGCGCCAGCGCGTCGTAGTTCAGCTTCCAGCGCGCGTCGGTGCTCATCAGATCCATCGCCTGCGACAGCCAGTCGTCCAGCACCTTGATCAGGGCCGGGCTGTCGCTGGCCTTGACGAAGTCGCCCCGGCTGGGGATCTTGCCGAAATAGCCGACCGAGATCGGGGTTACACCGCGGCTCATGGCATCGCTCCCACGGTGCGGGTCGCCGGCCTCGGCGCGCCCGGTGCCGCGGGGGCGGCCGGCACGGGGGCCGCAGGCGCCGGCGTGCCGGGTGCGGCAGGGGAGGCCGGTGCGGCAGGTGCATCGGCGATGATGGTCTGCGGCAGGCGCAGGCGCTTGAAGCCCGTGCCCGGTTGCGGTACCGGCTGCGGCGGCGCCGCCGAGGTGCCGATGATCTTCAGGTTGGCCGTGACGGTGACGCCGCTGCCCGTGTTATCCCACGCCAACTCGAACACGCCGTTGTCCTTGCGCTTGCGGCGCGCGGCGTCGATCATCTTGCGCAGGCCCTGGTGGCCCATCTCGTTGAGCAGCACGACATTGACGCCGGCCGGCGTGATGGCCGTGATGCGAACGCCGGGCACGCCGGCCGGGTTGGGCCACGTCATGTGTACCCACGGCTGCGGCTGGCCGCGCCAGCGCAGGGCCTGCCCGTCGATCTCCAGCGTGAACTCGGTAGCACCGGTGGCACCCAGGGCCTGGACGTCGAAGCGGGTCTGCTCCTCGCCGCCGCTGGCGGCGGCCGCGTTGGCCACGCCGTTGGCGGCCAGCGGCGCGACCCAGCCGGGGAAGGCCGCCACCACGGGTGGGGCCAGGTGGATACCGATGTCGGCCCAGGTCTTGGCGCTCACGACGTCGCCGCGGCGCACCACCAGCGGACCGATGGTGGTGTTGAAGAACTTGGCGATGGCGCCGTCCGGGCCGAAGATCTCGCCGATTTCGGAATTGGTCGCTTCCAGCTTCGACTCGGTGGCGAACGGGTACTTCAGGGCCAGGTTTTTCTGGAACGGTTGCACCACCTGCGCTTGCCACACCTTGTCGATCTCGGCCTCGGTCGGCTTGACGATGACGGCGAAGGTCTGCATCAGCGGGCGGACCAGCACGGGGCGGATGGCCTGCTTCTGCGCGTCCGTCATCCCCACCAGCATCTGTTCGTCGACGTATTTCAGCGCGTCGGCCAGTTCGGAACCGCTACCGTCCAGCGTCTGCTGCATCAGCTGCTTGGCACCGGGGCCGGCGTCGCCCTGGTTCTTGATCTGGTTCAGGCGGGCACGCAGCTTCGACATCTGGTCCATGTAGCCGCGCATCAGCGAAGCGTTGTTGTCCTTGACGACGACCAGGCGCGCAACGCCTGCGAACTCGCGGCCCACGGGGCCCAGCGGCAGCGCAGCGTTCTGCGCCGACGCCGTCGACGTGGGGATGTTGACGTTGATCTGCGAAGGCTTCTGGCGCAGGATGGTCTCGCGGAACCAGCCGGTGATGCCGCGCTGGGCGCGCTGGATGCCGGCGTCGAGCAGGGTCGGGTTGTCCCACGACGTCTGTTCGTACACCGTCGCCACCAGCTTGTTCAGTGGCGAGATCTGCGGGTCGCCCAGCCGGTTCATCGCCGCCGTGGCGGCCTCGAAGCCTTCGAGGTCGCGGATCGTCACGCCCTGCACGAACTTGGTCCATTCCTTGGCGTAGTCGTTCTTATACAGTTCCACCAGCGACTTCTGGATCTGTTCCGGGCTGCCTTCGAGCGTCAGGTCGTCGCGCGCGGACGTCTTCAGTACCCAGTCGGCGCTTTGCAGTTCCTTGTTGGCGGCGTCCTTGAACGCTTCCTGCACGAAGCCTTCCCAGGCCGCGCGGGTGAAGCTGCCGGGGATGGCGTAGCTGCCCAGGACCAGTTCCTTGTCCTGCTCGCCCACGATGCGGGCCACCGTCATCGACGGGAAGCGGGTCGCGGCGCGCGCCTTGACGTCGGCATACACGCGCTCGCGCGCCGGCATGCCGCGCACCACGCGGCGCAGGTTGTCGCGGGTCTGGTCGACCAGGGCCAGCTTGCTGTCGATCTTCGGCCAGGACGGGTCGTTCACCTGGGTCAGGTAGAACGAGATCATGCGCTCGGCACTGCGGATCATCTGCTCGCGTGGCATCGCGCCCCGGTTCGAATCGAGCCAGACGCGCCAGAAGCGGGTCAGCTGGTCGTTCAGGTGGGCCGCCTCCGCGCGCGATTTATCGGACAGCATCAGGTAGGTCTTCAGCGCGTTGTACGCGTCCTCGGCATTAGCCGGCGACGCATCCTTGAACTGCGTGGCACCGTTGTTGACGGCGGCGGCGTCCAGCGCCTGCGCACCCGTGGCCGTGCCGGCAACGGGGCGGTTCATCGGTTGCAGCTGGGCCGCGCCGCTGTTGACTTCGGCCAGGAACGATTCAAGCGACTGGCCGACGGGTTTCAACATTACCTCGCGCACGCCGTTGAAGTATTCCTCGCGCAGCTTGCGGTTCAGCACATCGCCCTGGTACAGGCCCAGGCCCAGTTTCAGCGGACGGCTTTCCTCGAAGGCGTCGAGCTGCTCGATACGGTCCTGCAGGATTTCCAGCGCGGCAAAGCGGCTTTGCAGGTCCATGCTCTTCTGCTGCACCTTGATGGCCTGGTCCAGGTCGGCCTGCACGTTGGCCGTCAGCTGGCGGTTGTTCATGAACGACCAGCTCCAGCCGGCCAGCGCCAGGCCCACCAGCGCGGTGGCGGCGAAGAACATGCCGTAGCGGATGCGTGTCTTGGCCGGGCTGGCGTACTGCGCCACCAGGTCCTTGTCGGCGAAGATCACCTTGCGGAACAGGTTGAGCAGGAAGTAGCCCTGCTGGTTATGGTGTTCCTCGTGCGCTTGCGGCTGCAGCTTCAGGTCGAAGCGCTGGGCCACGCGGTGCGACGAGGCCGACACGGTCTCGCCTTCCTGCAGGGCGCTGGTGAAGTAGAAGCCACGGAACACGGGCTTGAACTGGTAGGGGTTTTCCTCGAACAGCGTGGCGATGAACGAGCGCAGCGCGGGTTTCACGGACGCGAATTCGAGCGGGAAGGTGAACACGCCAGGCGGCATGCGCTCGCGCCACTGCAGCGACATATTGGCCAGGCTCAGGTCCTTCAGGCCGTCGTACAGTTCGTCGAAGCGGGTGTCGAACTGGTCGAGCAGCTGCTCGCTGCCGGCGTTCTGGCTGTAGGGCAGGGTGGCGCCCCACACGCGGTCGCGTTCATTGCGCTCGCTGTCCTGGAAGAATTCGTTGAAGCCCGTGATCAGGTCGGCCTTCGTGAAGACGACGTAGACGGGCGCGTGTACTTCCAGGCGCTCGGTCAGTTCCTGCACGCGCTGGCGCAGGTTCTTGGCCAGGTCGATGGCGAATTCGGGGCGGTTGCGGGTCAGCTCGGCCACGCTGACGGCGATGATGACGCCGTTGATGGGCGCTTTTTTACGGTGCTTCTTCAGCAGGTCGAGGAAGCCGAACCATTCGGCGCGGTCTTCGTCGACCACCGAGTAGCGGCCCGCCGTGTCGAGCAGGATGCCTTCGGTGGTGAAGAACCAGTCGCAGTTGCGGGTGCCGCCCACGCCGTGCACGACCTTGGTGTCGGCAAACGGGAACTGCAGGCCCGAGCTGGCGATCGCCGTGCTCTTGCCGGCGGCGGGATTGCCGATGACCATATACCAGGGCAGCTCGTACAGGGCGGCGTTGCCGGACAACTGGCCCAGCTTCGAGCTCTTGATGGTGCCGATGGCGTCCATCAGGCGCTGGCGGATCACTTCCGTTTCCTGGCGGTGCACCGCGTCGGCCTTGACGGGCACGGCGGCCTGCTGTTCCAGCATGTCGCCCAGCTGGCTGGCGCGCTGGCGGCGGCGCCAGCGGCGCCACGACCAGACGATGGCGCCGAACACGAGCGCCACCGCCAGCACTGTCCACGGCACGTTGGCCGGCCATTGCAGCAGGGCCGTGGCGATGAACAAGGACGCGGCGAAGGCCAGCCAGCCGATCACGATCAGGCTGCGGCGCTTCGTCAGGAATTCCCAGGTTTTTTGCATCATATGAGACTCGGTTTCAGGGTTGTGCGGTGCACGGGACAATCATGATTACTGCGTCAGGACTACTGCGTCAGGACTGCTGCGGCGGCGCGACCAGTGCCGCATCGCGCCGGTACGGGTCGAGGGTGCCGAGGCAGAGCACGGGGCCGCCCCGTTCGATGACCTGCTGGCGCGCCAGGGCCAGCGCCGTCAGGTAGGTCACGAGACCGCAGCTGCCGCAGGCCGCCCCGACGTTGACGAGGTCGAGCGTGGCATCGAGCTGCGGCACCACGTTCGACAGCACACCCATGGTTTCCATGACGCGGCCGGTGCGGTGGTCGGTATCGGTGCTCAGGGCCAGCACGGCGGCGCTGTCGCAACGGGACGTCGCCAGGACGTCCTTGGCCAGCTGGCCCAGCACGGCGGCATCGGGCCGCCCCGCCGCGTCCGCGGAGTTGCTAAGCTGCGCCGAGGCGACGGCGCGCAGCAGCACCTCGCCGTCGCGCGGATGCAGCAGCGCGGCCTGCACGGCGTCGGCCAACAGCAGGCCGGCCGCGCCTTCGCCGGGCATCTGGCCCTGCGGCCGCTGGGCGGCGAACAGCATGCCGACGCCGCTCAGGCGGTCGATGCCCGCTTCGCTCAGGTGGGAGTCGCAGGCCAGCACCAGGGCCAGGGTCGACGCGGCCGGCGAGGTGTTCTGCGACGCCGCTGGCGCCCGCACGCGCGCCAGCAAGGCGGCCAACACGGCGACGACATCGGCCGGCGCTTCGGCGGCCGGCATCGCCGCAGCGAGCGTGGCAATTCGTTCCTTCGGCCAGCCTGCCTGGGCCACGACGTGCGCCAGCCACTGCTCGGCCGTGTTACGGGCCGCAACGGGCCAGGCCGCGGACCACAGCGGCAGCAGTTGCAGCAACGGCAGCGGCGACGGCGTGCGGGTGTCGAGGCGGGCTTCGTGTTCGAGCAGGTGCGGGTGTTCGGTCAGCGCGGCCGCCAGCTCCTGCACGACGGCGCTGCCGGCATGCAGGGCGCGCCATTGTTCGTCGTTGAAGACGGCCGGGTCGATGCCACGCGCTTCCAGCCAAGGTGCCATGTCCTCGCGCAGCGCGTCCACGTCGATATCGGCGATGCGCGCCGTCATGATGGGGAAGCCGTAATCGTCGTACAGCGTGTTGTCCAGTTCAGGACGGGCGGCGCCGTCGGCCAGCGCGGCCAGCAACTCGTCCGGCGAGGCGCCGTGCGGTGCGCGCACGCTGGCGGCCAGCATCGCGATGCCGACGGGTGGCGCGGTGTCGGCAGGCGCTGCATCGGCTGCTGCCGGCGTGGCGGTGGCGGCAGCGGCGGCACCGGCCGTTACGCTGCGGTGGATCTTCCTGCCGATCCACAAGACCAGCAGCAGGGCCAGGGGCAACAGGAGCAGGTACAGCACCAGGTCGGACGTGGCGGGAATCCGGTTGCTGGCGCGCCAGTACCAGATCGCGCCGATCCAGCTGGCGCCGAAGGCGGCCGCGATCAGCAGCAGGGGTCTGAACCAGGACAGCATCGGTCAGACGTTATCGACGGTGGGCTGCTGGCCGGCGATCAGGGTGGCGCCGCAGGAGGTCTTGTCGCCGTGGCGCGCGGCGGGCTTGCCGTCGATGATGAGAGTGGGGTCGCCGCTGACGATGGTGGTGGTGCCGTGCCCCGGCAACGGACACGTGACCTTGTCGCCCACGCGCGCGATGCCCTTGCCGCCGGTATCGGACAGCTGCGATGCTTCCACGACGGTGCCGCCGTGCGACGTCTTGTCGCCCAATGTGATCAAAGGTCCTGCCACGTTTGCTCCCCGTTCAATATCACTCGTTGTACTAATCCTGCTTGCGGCGCATGACGCCGGGCAGGCGCAGTTCGGTATGCCCGAAATCCATCATCTTCCAGCGCCCGCCCCACGTCAGGCCGAGCGACTCGGCCACTTCACCATACAGCCGGTAGCCGCGCATGGCCCACGGGTCCTTCTCGGAGATCACCAGTTTGCCGTCGCGCAGGAAGGCGCAGTCTGCGGCCAGGCCGTACTGGTGCCAGCTCTGGAAGGCCGCCGCGTTCGTCACGTTCGTGCCCATCGCGGCAAGGCGGTTCTGGCGTTCCGGACTGCGGTAGCCTTCCAGGATCGCCATGTCATAACCATGCTGCTCCTTCATGATGCGAAACACCATCAGAAGGCGCTGCGTGTAATCGGCGTTCATCCGGGTCCAGTCACGGCTGGCCGACACCAGCAGAGGACGCTCCTGCGCCACCTCGGCCGATGCGAACACCAGCGGCGGCAGGGCCGGCGGCGGCACCAGCTGCTCGCCCTGCAGCAGCTCGGCCACTTGCGTATTGACTTCACGGGTGGACGTTTCGAAGCCGCCCAACGCCCCGCCATCGGTCAACAGCACGGCCAGCAACGGCGGCAGGCAGATCAGGGCCGCACCGCCGGCGCACAGAATATAGTGGCGGCGCAAGAAGGCGCCGATCGCGCCGACCGACGCGCTGCCGCTCGCGCGCAGGCTGCCGGCGTCGCGCAGGCGTCGTTGCGTCGCCTGGCCGACCCGCCGCTGCAGGCGCTGGCCCGCGGCGCTCAAGCCGTTCAGCATGAACTCGCGCCCGGCCGGAAACAGGATCATCCAGCTGACCAGGCAGGCAAGCAAAAAATAGAGAATTATCGCCAGCAGCCACACAGCCTATTCTCCTGACAGCAACGGAGCATCGTTCGTATCTTCAAAGCATTGCTCTACAGTATAACTTACAGTTATGGCAATGTCTCGCACAATTGAATAAAATGTCGGTCTTTCGTGGAAAATTTATTCCCTGGAATACGGCGTATTTTTCTTGACTCCTGTAAAGTAACAGAAAAGTATTAGAATATAAGCAAGGAGTATATCTTGGTTAGTAAAGATGATCGCTTGTCGAGCGGCGGGCGTCCCAGCCTGCTGTCCGCGGAGCAGAATAACCCAGCGGACGGACGCAGCGTATTGAGCGCGCTCGACGGCAAGCCGGCGAAAGCAGCGAAACCTGCCAAGCCAGACTCCGGCATCAAGCCGGGCGCGCCAGCGCCGGGCAAGCAGGTCCGGAATGCGCCGGCGAAGGGCCGCAACGTATTTCTGTGGAGCGCCGCTTTTGCCGCCCTGGTGACGGTGGCCGGCGGTGCGCTGCTGTGGATGGCCAGTGTGCCGGACGAGGAAAGCCTGGTCGCCGAAGCGACTCCGCCGGTCCCAAGTATCCCGGCGCCGGCCGCGGTGGCTGCCGCCGCAGTGGCCGCACCGGCCGTTGCCGCCACCGTCGAGCCGCCGGATTCGGACGTGTCGACGGCGGCCATCCTGCGTGACACGAGCGCTGCCAAGGAGCCGCCAGCGAAGGCGGCAACCGCGGTGGCGGCAAATCCTAAGCCGGCCAACGATGCGTTGACGCAGGCACTGGAGCGCCCCACGCCGCCCGAAAAGAAAGCCGAAACGCTGGCCCAGAACAAGGCCGACAAGGCCAAGCTGGCACACCATGACGCGAAGCCGGAGGGCCGCAAGCAGGCGCCGAAGGAAAAACCGAAGGCACAGGCCAAGGCAGAACCGAAACCGGACCGGGACGCCACATTGCTGGCGGCGCTGATGGCGCATACGCAGCCGAACAGCCATATCCCGCGAAAGAGCACGCCCGCCCAGCAACTGCAGGTTTGCCGTCAATATAATGCGGCAGGCGCCGAGCAATGCCGTGCACGTTTATGCGCGAATGGCGCCCAGAAGGAGCCGGAATGCAAGGCGCGCCATAAAACCAAGGTGGCATCCGATTCATGAGCATCGCACTGATCGAACAAATCACGTCGGCGCTGGCCCAATTCACCAGCGCGACCCGGCTGTATGAGCTGACGCTGCACGGCGACGACAGCGGCGCCGACCTGGGCGCGGGCGGACTGCTGGTCGAAGCCTTCGCGGCGGACGACATCGTGCATGGCACGGGCGCGCGCGACATCATCGCCTTGTCCACCAGCGCCCACATCGACCTGGTGCCGCTGCTGGGGCGACAGGCCAGCCTTGAAATCAGCCTGGCCGACGGCACCCGTACCACATTTTCAGGTGACATCACTCACGCGGCCATGCTGGGCAGCGAGGGCGGCCTGGCACGCTACCGCCTGCGCCTGACGCCGTGGTTGTGGCGCCTGAGCCAGGTGCGAAACAGCCGCGTATGGCAGGACAAGACCGTGGTCGACATCGTCGACGACGTGCTGTCGGCCTACCAGCCGCTGGCCCAGTGGCGCTGGAGCGAGGAGACGGACAGCTTCCTGGCCGACGTCCCGCCGCGCAGCTACTGCTGCCAGTACCGCGAGTCGGACTACGATTTCGTGC
>Ga0209913_1000082_pt1 | contig 111401 bp, 96 predicted proteins | sample PersoiDNA2013203_FD_185805 | JGI IMG/M metagenome (GOLD analysis project Ga0209913, IMG submission 185805) | Permafrost soil microbial communities from the Arctic, to analyse light accelerated degradation of dissolved organic matter (DOM) -... | ecosystem: Environmental > Terrestrial > Soil >...
CGCCTTGTCGCCGCCGATGTGCTCGCGGTACCAGGTCCAGGCCTCGGGGTTGATCGGCTCGCCGACCGAGCCGAGCAGTCTGATCTTCGAGAGATCGTGCTTCTGCGCGTACTCCGGCCCCCACTTCATGTGCGAGCGAATCGCGGTCGGGGCTGTGTAGAGGATGGTCACGCCGTAGCGCTCGCAGATGTCCCACCAGCGGTCCTTGTCGGGATAGTCGGGCGTTCCCTCGAAGATGACCGAGGTGGCTTGATTGGCGAGCGGCCCGTAGACGATGTAGGTGTGACCGGTGATCCAGCCGATATCGGCGGTGCAGAAGTAGACGTCGGTGTCGGGCTTGAGGTCGAAGACGTAGTAGTGAGTCGTCGCCGCGGCGGTCAGGTAACCGGCGGTGGTGTGGACGATTCCCTTCGGCTTCGCCGTCGTGCCGCTCGTGTACATGAGGAAGAGCAGGTCCTCGGAGTCCATCGGCTCGCAGGGACAACTGGCCGGGTCGCTCGAGGCGTCCTTGGCCAGGTCGTCGTAGCGGATGTCGCGATCCTCCGTCCAGGACACGTCGCCACCGCTGTGCTTGACGACCAGCATCTTCTTCATGCTCGGCGTGTTGACTATGGCCTCGTCGGCGATCTTCTTCAGCCCGAGCGGCTTGCCGCGCCGGTAGCCCTCGTCCTGGGTGATCAGGATCTCGGCCTCGAAGTCGTTGGCGCGATCGGCGAGCGACTCGGCCGAGAAGCCGCCGAAGACGACGCAGTGCGGGGCGCCGAGGCGCGCGCAAGCGAGCATCGCAACCGGCAGCTCGGGAATCATGCCCAGGTAGATCGCGACCGGAGTGCCCTTCTTCACGCCGAGCGACTTCAGCACGTTGGCGAAGCGAACGACGTCGCTCTGCAGGTCGGCGTAGGTGATCGTCCGCCGCGTGTTCTCCAGCTCGCCTTCCCAGTAGAAGGCGACCTTGTCGCCGGCGCCGGCTTCGACGTGGCGATCGACGCAGTTGTAACAGACGTTGAGCTTGCCGTCGAGATACCACTTGGCGTACGGCAGCTCCCACTCGTAGAGCTTGTCGAAGGGCTGGAACCAGGAGACGCGCGTGCGGCCTTCCGTCTCCCAGAACTCATCGAAATCGCGCTCGTAGATATCGGCCTTGGCGTTGGCCTGAGCCGCAAATTCGGGCGAGGGCGGATAGCGCCGCTCTTCCAGAAACATCGTGTGGATGGCGTGCTCGCCCTGCTCGCTGCTGCCCATGCTCGACCTCCTGGAGTGTCAATCCCGACGAGAGCTCTACGTCATCTCGGTCGACGAGGCCGCCTCCGCCAATCGATATCGATCACCGTACGACCGTCCGCGTCAACAAAAATGACCTTGCGATACGCGGGAAGGCTATCACCGCCCATCGGGGGCTTGTAGCAACGGCTACGCCCGCTTAAGCCTTCGAATCCAGGTCCGAGGCTGGGGCGAAAAGCGTGGTCTGGAATCGTTGTGACGACCGACCTGCACGTGCGCAGCTAACTCATGAAGCGCCACGGTTAGCGGAAAGACTCGAAGGAAACCGGTCCGACAAAGCTCTAAAGTCAAGGCCTTCAGCATGCCTATATCGCCGATCGTGAAGACGGCGTATTTTTGGATGAAAGTGCTTACCTCGTTTAGGCAGGGAGCTACCTCTCTATCAAGGGCTGCCTGCGATGTTTGATAGCGTAACGCCTGCTATCCGCACCTATTCGGCGCCATCGGCACAAGCCGCGCCAGCAAAGGCTTGACTAGTTCACCGCCTACGGAATCAATGAAGTAGCGACCATCGCGAGGGAAGAATGGCGCGTGTGAACAGAAGCCTTGCTTGTACCGGCCTGACCGATGATCGAGCGTTCGCGTCCAGATAATGGCGCTGATCGAGACACGCGGGATGACGAAGGTCTTCCGGACGCCGCTCAAGGGCCCCGGCCTCGCCGGGTCAGTGAAGCACCTGTTTACGCGCCGATTCACTGACCGGGTCGCTGTCGCCGACGTTGACCTGACGATCGAGGCGGGCGAGGCCGTCGCCTACGTCGGGCCTAACGGCGCCGGCAAGTCGACGACGATCAAGATGCTCACCGGGATCCTCGTCCCGACCAGCGGAGAGGTGCACGCCAACGGCGTCGTGCCGCACAAGCAGCGGATCCAGAACGCGCGCAACATCGGCGTCGTCTTCGGCCAGCGCACGCAGCTGTGGTGGGACATCCCCGTGCGCGAGTCGCTGGCGCTGCTCAAGGAGATCCATCGCATCCCGCAGGACCGCTACGAGGCGACGCTGCAGAGCTTCAACGAGCTGCTGGAGCTGGAGGAGCTGCTGCCAGTCATCGGCAGGCGGCTCTCGCTCGGCCAGCGCATGCGCGCCGATCTCGCTGCTGCGCTGCTCCACGACCCGAAGATCCTCTACCTCGACGAGCCGACGATCGGTCTCGACATCTCCGTTAAAGACCGCGTACGGGCTTTCATCAAAAAGCTCATCGCCGAGCGCGGAACCACTGTGATGTTGACGACGCACGACCTCGGCGACATCGAGGACATCTGCCGCCGAATCGTCATCATCGACGAGGGCCGGATCATCTACGACGGTGATCTCCAGGCCGTCAAGGACACCTTCGCCCGGGAGCGCTCGATGCACTTCCAGCTCCAGCACCCGCCCGCCGACCCGGCGGCGATCGCCGCCCGCGTCCCTGGTGTCAAGCTGGTGGCGGGCGAAAAGCCCGTGCAGCTTGGCGTTCACTTCGATCGCTTCGAGGTCTCCGCCGCAGACGTGGTTGCGGCGGTAATGACCGAGGCCGACGTGATCGACTTCCACATCGACGAGCCGGCGATCGAGGATGTCATCCGTAAGGTCTATGCAGGCCAGCTCGACCTCAGCGCAGCCGAGGCGTGAGCCTGATGCGTCGCGCCTACGTGATGCACGCGAAGCTCGCCCTGCAGCAGATGTTCGCCTATCGGGCCGGCTTTTTCCTCGGCCTGCTCGGCAACTTCTTCTTCCTGCTCTCGATGTTCTACCTCTGGCACGTCTTGCTCAAGAACCCGCGATTCACGCATGCCCTCGGCTGGGACTGGTCGCAGATGAAGGCCTACCTCCTGATCGGCTTCGTCACGGGGGCCCTCGTCTCGACCTTCACCGATTACACGATGGCAAATCGCATCCGCACGGGAGACGTCGCGCTCGACCTGGTGAGGCCGGTCGATTACCAGAAGGCTCGCTTCTCGGAGGCGATCGGCATAGCGCTGTTCGAGCTCTGCACGGCAATCTTGGTGTGCGCCATCGTCGTCGCCGTCTTCGGCGGCATGCAGCCGCCGACACTCCAGGCCGGGCTGCTCTTCACGGTTAGCCTGCTGCTCGTCGTCCCGCTCAAGTTCGGGATCATCTACATGAGCGGACTGCTCTGCTTCTGGACGACGAACTACCTCGGTGTCTCCTGGTCGCGTCAGGCGATCGTGAACATCATGTCGGGCGCGCTGGTGCCGATCGTGCTCTTCCCGGTCTGGCTGCAGGGACTGGCGAACGTCTTACCCTTCCAGGCGGTGGTCTGGACGCCCGCCAGGATCTACCTCGGCACGATCCATGGCACGGAGGCCGCCATGTGGCTCGCCATCCAGGCCGCCTGGGGCGCCGGGCTCTGGATCCTCGCCCGCCTGATGTGGAAGGTCGCCGTGCGCAAGCTCGTCATCCAGGGCGGATAGGCATGGCCGCTGCTTCGCGCATCGGCCGCCCGATCGTGCTCTACATGCGCTGCCTAGCCGTGCAGATCAAGGCGGTGCTCGAGTACCAGGCCGACTTCTGGATCCTGATGATGGCCTCAGTGTTGATGAACCTGGTCGGTTTCGTCTTCCTCTGGACGATCTTCACCAAGATCCCCGACGTCAACGGCTGGACCTTCTGGCAGGTGGTCGTGATCTACTCGCTCGTCTTCGTCGCCGAAGGCGTCGGCTCGCTGTTCTTCGAGGGCACCTGGAACCTCGCCTTCCTCGTCAACCGCGGCGAGCTCGACTTCATGCTGCTACGCCCGGTTTCGCCCATCTCGCAGGTTATGAGCTGCGCGATCGGCATCAACGGGCTCGGCAACCTGCTGCTCGGCGGCACTCTGATCGGGCTCAGCCTCAGTCACCTGCAGATCCACTGGACACTGGGACGAGTCGCGCTCGCGCTGCTACTGCTCGCATCGGCGATCGCGACCAAGATCGGGCTCAACCTGGCCACAAACGCGTCGGCGTTCTGGGTCCAGACTCCGTTCAGCGGTTTCGCCTTCTCAATGCACCAGCTCGGCGACCTCGCGCGCTACCCGATCACGATCTACGCGTCCGCCGTGCAAGCCCTTATCACGGTGGCGGTGCCGTTCGCCTTCGTCAGCTTCTTCCCGGCGGCCGCTGTCTTCTCGAAGGGCAGCTGGCGCCTGGCCGGCGTCGAACTACCCCTGCGCTGGCTAGGTTTGGCCACGCCGCTAGTGGCCATCTACTGCTGCTGGATGGGCGTCTTCCTTTTTCGACGTGGCCTCCGGCGCTACGAGAGCGCCGGGAACTAGAGGCTCGACATAGAACTACCGGCCCCGTCGTAGACAACGAGGTAGCGCAGAGCATGCGATCACCTTAACCGGGCGGAGGGGATTCCACTTTCGGTCAAAGGCGTATCCGCTTGACCGCCCTCTCGGCTAGAAGTTGAGACTACGACGTTGTCAGTCTGGCAACGCTTGTGCGGTCATCGGCGGGCAGCTCTCGACCTTCCGCCGCATCCGCTTGAGCGTTGCGGATAGCCCGATCGCGTTGAGCGCGAGCTCGACCGTCTGTTGCGTCTCGGCGCGAACGCGCTCGGTGCCGGCGACCAGCATCTCCTCCACGAGGCCGGGCTGTGCTTCGTAGGCGGGGCGCCACTGGCGGTGCGAGCCCGGAGAGGGCCATGCTATAGCACGGCCCGAAGGGCAGAGAGCGGCGAGAGACTTCGGTCGCCGCGACCGACCTGCGCGGGCGCGGCTCACTCACGCTCTCGGATGACCCTGCTTCAAGAACCCGCTCGTGAAAGAGGCGAGGCGCTTGGATGTCACCCGTGCGCCCCTCAGGTTTCTGGCGGGTCGCTGGTTGTGCGGCGCCGGAGGAGACAGTGCTGACAGCACGGCTCCGGAGAGCGACGTGCGGCCAGCGGCCCGAGGCGAGCGGCCCAACGGCCGCTCGCCGGCCAGAAGCCTGAGGTGGCGGAGGCCGGGCTCGAACCGGCGACCTACGGGTTATGAGTCCGTCGCTCTAACCAGCTGAGCTACTCCGCCTTCGGGCCATAAGCGTAGTACGCGAGCGCAACTTACACGCAGTTTCAACGCAAGCCCACGTATCCCGTTTCCCGACGACTCGCTCGCTACGTATCCGGCCCTCGCCGGACGGCTATAGACTCTCCGAGATGGAGATGCGCGTTCTCGGCCGAACAGGAGTGCGGGTGAGCCCGCTCTGCCTCGGCACGATGATGTTTGGCGCTTTGGGTAATCCCGACCACGACGACTCGATCCAGACGATCCATCGGGCGCTCGACGCTGGTATCAACTTCATCGACACCGCCGACGTTTACTCGCGCGGCGAGTCGGAGGAGATCGTCGGCAAGGCTCTCGCCGGCGGCAAGCGCGACCACGTCGTTCTTGCCACCAAGGTGCACGGCACGATGGGCGACGATCCGAACGAGCAGGGCAACTCGCGGCGCTGGATCATGCGCGAGGTCGAGGCGAGCTTGCGCCGGCTCGGCACCGACTGGATCGACCTCTACCAGATTCACCGTCCCGACTCCTCCTGCGCGATCGAGGAGACGCTGGGTGCCCTTACCGATCTCGTCCGGGCCGGCAAGATCCGCTACTTCGGCAGCTCGACCTTCCCGGCGCACGAGATCGTCGAGGCGCAATGGGTCTCGGAGAAAAGGGGTCTCGGACGTTTCGTCTGTGAGCAGCCGCCCTACTCATTGCTGGTGCGAGGAATCGAGATAGACGTGTTACCCGTCTGCGAGAGCTATGGGATCGGTGTGATTCCCTGGAGCCCGCTGGCAGGAGGATGGCTGTCGGGCCGCTATCGAAAGAACGTGGAGCTGCCCGGCTCACACCGCGCGGCGCTGGCAGCCGGCGACTTCGACCTGTCGCTGCCCGCCAATCAGGCCAAGCTCGACGCCGCGGACAAGCTCGCTGCTCTAGCCGAGGAAGCCGGACTCTCGCTCGTTCAAATGGCGCTCGCCTTCGTGCTCGAGCATCCCGCCGTGACCGCGGCGATCATCGGCCCGCGCACTCTGGAGCAACTGGAAACGCAGCTCGGCGCCGAAGAGATCCGGCTCGACCGGGAGCTTCTCGATCGTATCGACGAGATCGTCCCGCCCGGGACGACGATCAATCCGGTCGATCGCGGCTGGGAGCCGCCAGCGCTCGCCTCGGCGGCGTTGCGACGGCGAAGTCTCGCCTGACCGCGCTCGACGACCGCGTAAGACCGGCACGAAACTGGCACAACTCGCGTGTGACTTATCGCTACCGTGTCACGACCCCGCGGGTGGGTTTGTTTGAGCGTCAAGCGAAACGAAGCACTCCATCGCCTGGCCGCGCTCGGCGGGCGATGCGTTGTCCTCGGTCGCGCCCGTAGCCTCCAGCTACGAACGCGACACTGCGTCCTAGCCTCGCATCCACCGATCACACCCAGTCGACGGGTCTTCATTCCGCTTGACGCTCTGGGCGGGGGGCGGCACAACGATGTGTTCCGGAGCGCGAGCCCAGCGACGAAAACGTCTCGCGGCTCTCAGCGCATCGGCCTCAGCGAAAGCAGGCGCAGGCTGAGGTTCTCGCGGTAATGGACGAGCCCGACCCACGTCGAGCGGCTCGTGCGGCTTTGCAGCTTGATGCGCAGCGGAATAGCGGTGGCGGAGTCCAGCCACCAGTCGATCGTTTCGCTGCCGCTGTCGCGGGCGCGGATGCTCTGATCGGTACTGACGCGAATCGCGCGGACGCGGCTTCCCCCAACCTCGATCGTGCCACGGCCGAGAACGCGCGCCTCACCGACCTCCGTGTTCCGGCTCGATCGGCAGGTGAAGGACCTTGTCGAGCCGGCAACGGGGTTCTTGGGGAGAAGAAGCCTTCCCGAGCACAGGTAGATCGTGTGATCACTCTGCCCGAAGAAGGCGTGCCGCTCATCCGAGGAGCGAAGCTCGGTTCCGGCAGCAGTCGAGCAGAAGGTCCAGATCGTCGATCGTTTTTCGAGCGCGGCCCAGCGCAACTGGATTCCACAGGGCACCTCGATCACCGTGATGCTCGTCTTGGCGGGATAGGTGTGGCTGGTGCCACCGAGAGCGTCGACCGACTCGCTGCCCTTCGTGGCGTAGAGATAGACGCCGTTCAACCCGCCGGAGCCGTGCTCGCCAGCGCGGAAGCGGCGGAGCGCCTGCGAGATCGGCGCGACCTGACTCGAGTCGTGAAGGAAGAATCCCCCCGCCCAGGCAGCCGCGATAAGCAAGACAATCCCGAACACCGAGAGGCCGATCGCCATTCGCCGAGTCGGGCGCCGAACGCGCTTCATCCGTGGCACCTTAACCTCTCTGCGAGACACGCGAGAGCGGCTTCGAGACCCATTCACCACCCCTGTCCGTTTGCGGCTGCCGACGCCGGATAGCTACTCTCGGGTTACCGTCTTGGAGGGCGATTGATGGCACAAGAAACCAGTTCTGTCGATAGGCCGCGTGTCGGCCCTTCTTATCTTCCCGTCCAGGAACGTTTGAAGACCTGGAGCGAGTTCACCATCGCTCCTCCCGAGTCGGTGTTGAGAGAGCAGGCCGGGCGCTGCATCGACTGCGGCATTCCCTACTGCCATGCCATCGGTTGCCCGATCGGGAACCTGATTCCCGAGTGGTGCGAGCTCGTCTCGAGTGGCGATTGGCACGAGGCCTTTCTCCGTCTGGACGAGACCAACAATCTGCCCGAGATCACAGGCCGGATCTGCCCGGCGCCCTGCGAGCCGGCCTGCACGCTGGCCGTCAATTCCGACGCGGTCACGATCGAGCAAATCGAGCTGGCGATCATCGAGCGCGCCTGGTCATCGGGCTGGGTCGTTCCTCGCCCGCCCGAGCACGAGAGCGGGCGCAGCGTCGCGGTTGTGGGAAGCGGGCCGGCCGGGCTTGCTGCCGCTCAGCAACTTCGCCGAGCTGGGCACGAGGTGACGCTGTTCGAGCGCTCGCCGCGGCTGGGCGGGCTGCTTCGCTACGGAATCCCCGACTTCAAGCTGGAGAAGCGGATCATCGACCGGCGCCTGGAGCAAATGGCGGCCGAGGGCGTTCAATTCCGAACCGGAGTGGCGGTGGGAGATGATCTTTCGGTCGCCGCGTTGCGCGAGGAGTTCGACGCCGTTCTGCTCGCACTCGGAGCCGGTCAGCCACGCGACCTGCCCGTGCCCGGGCGCGAGCTCGAAGGAATCCATTTCGCGATGGACTTCCTCGTTCCGGCCAATCGCCTCGTGTCCGGAGAGATCGATGCCAGCGAGATCATCTCGGCGCAGGACAAAGCCATGCTCGTGATCGGCGGCGGTGACACCGGCTCGGATTGCGTCGGAACCGCCAACCGTCTCGGCGCCAAGTCGGTGCATCAGATCGAGATCCTGCCCAAGCCGCCGGAGTGGACGGAGCCGGGCAACCCCAACTGGCCCTACTGGCCGAATATTTTGCGCAGCTCGAGCTCGCACCGGGAGGGCTGCGAGCGCGACTGGTCGCTGACGGCACGAAGCTTTTCCGGCGAGGACGGACACGTCCGCGAGGCCGAGCTGGTGCGTGTCGAGTGGAAGCCGTCTGCGAACGGTGGCCCGCTCCGACCCGAAGAGGTGCCCGACAGCGCCTTCAGCGTCGAGGCCGATCTGGTGCTGCTGGCCATGGGCTTCGTCCATGTCGAGCACTCGAAGCTGGTGAAGGATCTCGGTCTCGAGCTCGACGGACGCGGCAACATCGTTTGCTCGGACTACGCGACGTCGGCTCCGGGCGTCTTCACCGCCGGTGACGCGCACATCGGGGCCTCACTCATCGTCACCGCCATCCATCACGGCCGCGAGGCAGCCGCGGCGATCGACGAGTTTCTTCGCGTCTAGTCGTCCAGACTCGGCTTCCTGAGCGAGTCGCTGTCGCGCTTGAGTAAAGCTTGTTCGCCCGAGGACGTTTCGTCCGGACGACAATCGCGCAGATAACGAGCGATGAGCTGAGATCAAGGAGGCCGGCTCTACTCCGGCCAGAAAGGCGGCTCGATATGCGCGCGATCGTTGTTCGCGAAGCTGGCGGCCCAGAGGTACTGCGACTCGAGGAGGTACCCGATCCTGTAGCTGGCGACGGAGAGGTGTTGGTGCGCGTAGCGGCGGCGGCCGTAAACCACATCGACGTCAGCCAGCGCACGGGCCCAAGCGCGCTGCCCTTCACACCGGGCGTCGACGCCGCTGGAACTCGCGTCGACAGCGGCGAGCGCGTGCTGGTGAGCGGTCAAATCGGTAGCTACGCGGAACTCCTCGTGGCGCCGGCCGAGCTGGTGCATGCGATTCCCGACTCGCTCGACGTGGCCGAGGCGGCTGCGCTCGGCGTCACTTACCGAACCGCCTGGGCCGCGCTCGAGGCGGGCGGACTCGCGCGGGGAGGCACGCTGCTCGTCCAGGCCGGCTCGAGCGGTACCGGCCAGGCCTGCATCGACCTCGGCCGCTCGCTTGGCGCGAAAGTCTACGCCACCGCCGGCGCCGCCAAGCTGGAACGCCTGCGCGAGCTCGGTGCGGAGCCGCTTGCCTACGACGATCCGCGTATCGAAGAGCTGGAAGCGAATGTCGTCTTCGATCCTGTGGGCGCAGACACCTTTGAGCGCAGCCTGGCCGCACTCGGAGCCGGCGGTTGCCTCGTCACTCCGGGCGCCTTGGGCAGCCCGGTCGCCTCCCTCAACATCTGGACGATCGTCATGAAGGGAGCGAGGGTGATCGGGATCGGCGCCGCTTCGGTCGGCTCCAAGCAGTTCGAGTACCTGATCGAGCTAGCAGGTCGCGGCGAGCTTCATCCCCTGGTCGATCGCGAGCTTCCGCTCGAAGACGCCGCCGAGGCGCACCGGCTGATCGAGCAGCGAAGCATATTCGGGAAGATCGTGCTCAGAACCGACTAGGCGGCATCATCGAAGCGACGACTCGAGATCACCCTAGAATCCAATCTTGATGGCAGCGGACCCCATCCGTCCCGAGCGACCCGAGTACTTCATGAACATCGCCATGGCGGTGCGCGAGCGGGCGAACTGCCTCGGCAGCCGCGTCGGAGCGTTACTCGTCCTCGGCTATCGCGTGATTGCGACCGGTTACAACGGCACGCCCGAGAAAATGCCCAACTGCGACGAGGGCGGTTGCGACCGCTGCGCGAACCGCGAGCATTACGAGTCGGGCACGGCCTACGACATCTGCATCTGCGTTCACGCCGAGCAGAACGCGCTTCTCTCGGCCGCGCGCTTCGGCACCGCCGTCGAGGGCGCCGACCTCTACACGACCACGCGCCCCTGCTTCGGCTGCACCAAGGAGCTGCTGCAGGCCCACGTCAACTCCGTTTATTACCTGCACGAGTGGACTCACCCCGACGAGCGCCTGGCTCAGGAGTACGAACGGCTCCAAGGTCGCTTCCCGGGCGGCGTCAAGAAGGTGGAGATGTTCGACCCGCGCGAGGACTGGGCGCGCGGACGCAGCGGCTCTGCTCCATCCAGCGTGGAGCCCGCCGGCGACGAGGGCTAGCCGCTCGCCAGGCGCTGCCTCAGCGCCGAAAGCTCCGGACGATCGCGAACACCACGTACGCGCCTACCCATAGCCCTGAAAGCCAGTAATAGGGCTCTCCGCTGTGCCCGCGCGCGAACTCCACCAAAAACGTCACGTAAATGACCAAGAATGTCGCGAACCCGGCCCATACTCGGCGAGCCTGCTTTACAGGGAGCTTGTTCGCAATCTCTCCAGCCGGGTATTCAGACTCTGGGGGAAGGAGGAGAAATGAAGATAGGAATCGTCGGTGCGGGCAACATCGGCGGGACGCTGGCCAGGCACTTCGCCCAGGCCGGCCACGAGGTGGCCGTCTCGAACTCGCGCGGGCCCGAGACCCTGCAGGATCTCGTGGCGGAGCTAGGCGAGCGGGCGCGAGCGGTGACGCCGCCCGAGGCGGTCGCGTTCGGCGAGGTCGTGGTCGTCTCGGTTCCGTTCGGTCGTTATCGCGAGCTGCCACGAGAGGGCGCCGAGGGCAAGATCGTGATCGATACGAACAACTACTACCCCAACCGTGACGGGCACTTCGAGGAGCTCGATTCCGATCGGACGACGTCGAGCGAGCTGCTTCAGGCGCAGATGAAGGGCGCGCGCGTCGTCAAGGCTTTCAATGCCATCTACTGGGCTAGGCTCCGAGACCTAGGCCGACCCGCGGGCGATCCGGAGCGAATCGGCATCCCGATCTCGGGAGACGACGAGAAAGCCAAGCGGGTCGTGGCCGGGTTGGTCGGCGAGATCGGCTTCGAGGCGGTTGACGCGGGCAACCTCGCCGAAGGTGGGCGCAAGCACCAGCCGGGAACGCCCGTCTACACGGCCGATCTGCGCGCGGCCGAGCTGCGCGAAAAGCTCCAAGAAAACTAACCGGCGCGATCCGCTTAGCCGAGAATCTCGCGCGCAGCCTGCGCGATTGCCAGCGCCACCGCGCGATGACCACCCTCGCTCAGGTGGACTCCGTCGGCATCGTCGTACGAGGTGACCTCGGCGAGGTCGAGGAGCGGAACGTTCACCTCTTCGGCGGCGATCCGGAAGCAGCGGAGGAGATCTGCGGCCTTGGCAGCAGCGCCCGAGAAAGTGTCGACGATGGTGCTCGTATCGCCAATCCGCGGCAGCGAGCAGAGGAGTGCGGCGGGCGCTCCGTAGCCCGGCCCGGTCTCGCTTCTGAGCGCTAACAGAGCAAGTTGAGCGGCGCCGCGCGCGATATCAAGCGGCGGCAGCGAGTAGCGATCGCCAAGGTCGTTCGTCCCCAGGAAGATCACGACCAGGTCGAGCGGCTGGTGCGACTGCAGGCAGGGAAGCAGGTACTCGCGCCCGTTCCGGTACGGCTCGAGCGGGTTGTCGAGCACCGTCGTTCGTCCGCTCAACCCTTCCTCGATCACCCGGTATTCGGAGCCGAGCTCGGCCTGAAGCACGCCCGGCCAGCGCACCTCCCAAGAGAAACGCTCGCCTTCGCTTCCAGGCACGAAGCCCCAGGTGTTCGAGTCGCCGTAACAAAGAATCGTCTTGGTCATGGCGCTGAAGATAGCGATCTCGCTGCGACCGTGCGCGCTCGAAATCCGGCGCTCGAGAACCGCACTGGGGAAAAAGGATGGAAGCGAAGACACCAGGCGCCGCGAGCCGAGTCGCCTTTTCGTTTAGGTTTCAGAGCTGGGAAGAAACGGCTCCCGGTCGCGGCAAGATCGTTTGGAGGTTGGAATGGCGGATCGCTCGAACGTTGCGCGCAGGGTCACGATCAGTGACATCGCGAAGCGTGCCGGAGTGTCGAAGGGCGCCGTCTCGCTAGCCCTAAATGGACGACCGGGCGTCTCGGACGAGACGAGAGAGCGCATCCTGGCGATCGTGAAAGAACTCGGCTGGTCGCCGAACCGGGCGGCACGCGCACTCTCGGCCGCGAAGGCGGGCGCCTGCGGGCTCGTGCTCGCGCGACCGGCGAGGATGCTGGCTCTGGAGCCGTTCTTCATCGAGCTCATCGCCGGCGTCGAATCGGAGCTCTCCGAACGCTCAATCGCGCTCACGATCCAGCTTGTTCACGACATCGATGAAGAGATCGAGGTCTATCGCCGCTGGTGGGCGGAGCGGCGCGTCGACGGCGTGCTGATGGTCGATCTGCGCAGGGACGACCCTCGGATCGGCGCGCTGATCAAGCTCGGGTTGCCGGCGGTCGTCGTCGGAGGCCCGCTCGAGGATCACGCCCTTCCGGCCGTGTGGCACGACGAGACGCTGGTCTTTGCCGACGTCGTTCGCTACCTGGCCGCGCTCGGACACACGAAGATCGCCCGGGTCTCGGGTCTCGGCGAGTTCGTCCACACGGCGACGCGCACGGCGGCGTTCCTCGACGTCACGAGCGAGCTCGGAATCTCGGCGGAGGTTGTCGAGACCGACTTCGCGCCCGAGAGCGGAGCGCGGGCGACACGGAGACTCCTGTCCCAGCCCGAGCCGCCGACCTCCGTCGTCTACGACAGCGACCTACTGGCGGTCACGGGCCTCGGTGTCGCTCACCAGATGGGCTTCTCGGTTCCGGACGACGTCTCGATCGTCGCCTGGGACGATTCGCTGATGTGCGGGGTTGTTCATCCGCCGCTCACCGCTTTGACCCGCGATATTCCGGCCTACGGCACCGCCGCTACCAAGCTCCTACTCGCCGCGATCGAAGGCCTCTCGCCCGGCGACATCATGACGCCGCGCGGCGAGCTGACGCCGCGCGGAAGCACCGGCCCGGCAAGGGCGACCGTTCCGGCGACGGAAGAGCACGCGGCCGCGAGCTGACTAGGCCGTCCCCAGCGGCAAGAAGCCCACACGCCGAAGGCGCGCAGGACAGTACCCGTACGGACAAGCGACGCAGCCGCAGCATCCTGCAGTCCAGCGTCGTCAGCCGCTCGCGCAGCGAGCGGCGGCCCGTGCGTCGAGAATGCCCCCGGCAGGAATCGGACCTGCGCACGCGGTTTAGGAAGCGGCTCGAAAGAGGCGAACGGTGTTCGGCGTGTACGCTCCCGTCCGCTCCGTCCCGATCGGACGCGGCATGGCGTACGCGAAGACGCACCGAGTCCCCTGGGCTCCGTCGGCTCCTGGTAGACGGCCGATAGATGGGGGAGTTTCCCGTTCTCGGTTTAGTCTCCGGTTTTCGGTCTGCGACCAAGACGGTGCCGAGCGCGGAGAGAGCGACAGAAACGGGGACCCTCTGACCCGGCCCCGTGCGGGACGCATACCTCGTCGACGTGGCTGGAACGGCCCTCCGGAGCCCTTCCGTGACCACAGGCGGGGCTGGCGCGGCGCCGTCACCTTCTGCGATTCGTGCGGTCAAGAGAAGCTCTGCTACGCAGGTCAAGCGTTGCGAGCGTCGCACACCCCACCCATCCACGGCGCGTGTGAGCCGAACCAGCGAGCGCAAGAAAGCGAATGCGCCGGAGTCGTTCGAGGTGCCCGAAGAAGTACTCGAGATCCCCTCGTTCCTGCGCGAAGACTGACGATCGCGCCGTTTATCGGATCTTTATTCAGCCCGGATAGGCTCGCGGTCTCGTGCGCGGCGGGCTTCGTTACGGTGTAGCAGCGTCCACGATCGTCTTGGTCGGGGCGGGGCTGGCGCTCGGGATCGCTCTGAGCCGCGGCGGCCGCGCGCCCGAAGAGCTCCTTCGGTGAAGCGATCACGAGCTTCCGTGTGTCGCGAGCTTCAGCTATCCGGCGCAACGTGAGACAGCGAGACTAAGCAGGACGCCTACCTACGAACTCTGTTTAGTAAACCCACACTTCGTGGCTAACGGGGAGCTGATTGAGCTGCTCCCGATAGACTCGCCACTGTGGCATTAGTTGATCCATTAACGCGACAAAGCGGGCGTTATGGGTCGATTCCAGGAGATGAACGATCTCATGAACGACGACGTACTCGAGGCATTCGCGCGGCTTCTTTGCAAGATCGGTATTGAGGCGGATGCTGTGAGCGAGGGGGTTGCAGCTTCCCCACTTGGTTTTCATCCGCTGCACGAAGAAACGTTCCACCTTGACGCCCAGCAGCGGCTCCCACCTGGCGAGGAATGGTGGGACGGCTTTCTTTAGCTCCCCGCGGTACCAGTCCTCTACGATCGCCTGCCTCCTCGCCTTATTTGCCCCTGGGCGCACTGCCAGGCACATCCGGCCGTGTTCCAATCCGACGGAAGGTGCCTGATCGTTCTCGGAGAGCTTCAGCAGATAGCGCCTACCCCAGACGTAGTGACTTTCGCGATCTAGATACTCTCGGGGTGTCTCGCGCTCCTGTTCTTGGAGCTTGGTCTGCTGTTTCTTAATCCAGTCGAGCTTCGAGACGGCGAAAGCGCGAATGGTTTCCAGGCTCATGCGCGATGGTGCCGAGATGCGCACTCTGCCCGACGGAGGATGGACGCTCAGATGGACGTTTTGAATGTCCTTCAGCACTACATCCACCACGATGTCGCCTAGATCGATCTGTGTGACCATCAGTATTCGCTTTGCGCCTTGATGATGCGGAAGACGTTCTCGACTGCGGTTTCGTCATTTCCCAGCACCGGTAGCAACGCCCTCTTGATGACATTCTCGCGAGCCTGAATGCCTCGCCATCCGTCCGGTCGGATCTTCTTTACCGTCTCGTCGATCGCCAGCGCTAGTTCTTCGTTCTGGTTGAGGTTGTTGTAGAGGGCGCGTTTCCTCGGCGTGTTCAGGTTCCTCGGCGTGTCTTCCGCTTGTCCCGCCTCGACCGCCTTCACGAGGCTCGCGACACGCCTCAGGTATTCCTCGTACTCGATGGCCTTGTGCTTCCGGGCCGCGATGACCTCGTCGAGCAACTCCGACATCTTCCCGTAGAAGGCCGGATCGCTGAGGTGCTCTTTGATGATCTTGCGGCGAACGTTGTTCTCGATCGTCTCGGCCGTCGCCGAGGGGCAGATCACCGTCGCCGCCGAGCTCGCCCAGGACACAAACGATCGCCACCAGCTCACGCCGATGCTCGCGAAAACGGAAGAGATGCTCGCAGCAATCGGTCACGACGAGGAGATCGGCGTGTGCCTCGCCGACGCCGGCTACTGGGACACCGACGCGCTCGAAGCGATCGTCGAGCGCGGCCAGCGCCTGATCGTCAACCCAGACACCGCAAACCCGCGCCGCCCACACGCCGCCACTCCGCACCCGCGTGCGCCGAAGATCGAGGGCGTCCGGCTGGTGATGCACGAGACGCTCGCGAGCGACGAGGGCCGCGCCCTCTACGCGACCCGACGCGAACTTGCCGAAACCGTCTTCGGGCAGACGAAGGTCACCAGGCGTGCCGACAGCTTCCTCCGCCGCGGCCTCGACGCCTGCCAGAGCGAGTGGCGGCTGATCTGTGCCACGCACAACCTGCTCAAGCTCTGGCGCCAGCCGGCGGCTACCGGCGTAACCGCCGGCAGCCGCCTCACGACGGGCCCCACCCACGCCGACCGTCGGCGCACGAATCGCGGCGTGCACACGGCGCCAACCGGCCAGTACGGCCGTTTCTGCGACAGCCTCTCCAGCTCATAGGTCTTGCGGCCCAGAGCCCGCTCCAGCTCGCCGATCTTCCGGCGCAGCTCACGCTCCCCCGAGCGCTCCTCCTTGCCGGCGAGCGCCTCCCGGCCCGCCTCGAGGATCCGGTCGCGCCACCCGTAGTACAGGGTCTCGGCGATTCCGTGCTCGCGGCAGACATCGCCGACTGATCGGTCGCCGCGCATCCCCGTCAACACGATCTCCAGCTTCTGCTGCGCCGTCCAACTGCGGTACTTGCGTTGCTCGCTCAACCTCGTCTCCCTGTCGGTCGAGCGGCCCATGCTGAGCTCGGCGCCGCACAGCCTCGCCGGGGGCCTCCGAGCTGTCCGGCCCAAGTCAGCTGACTGTCAACACGGAAGCGGGGACCGGACCATGATCTCACGTCCCTGTGGGCGCCATGGGCTACGGTGCAACCCGTCTTCTCACCGGCGCGAGAAGCGGGGACTGCGCTCGCGCCTGTCGTCGACGGTCATGAACTCGCTGGCACGCGAGCGTTGCGATCTGCTGACAAGCTTGAGTGCAGCACCGAGTAGTGGGCAAGCCGAGTGGACGCAGGCTCGCCGTCGTCTTGCGTGCCGGCGAACGCATGTGATCACATGTTTTTTATTCAAGGAGGCTGGTGTTTTGATATGTGAAAGGATGTGGACGACGACTGGGAGGCTGAGGCGATGAGCGCGACAGGACACCGAACTCTGAGGGTTCTCGAGTACCTCGCGAAGGAGGGCGGTTCGAGTCTTGGCAAGATCGCATCGGACCTTGAGCTCAATAAGGCGACCGCCCACAGACTCGTCAACACGTTGGTGCGTGCCGGGTACGCGTCCCAGGATCCCGACACGCGCATATACGGCCCTAGTACGAAGATTCTCGAACTCGGAAGCCAGGTGCTCGACAAGATCGACATGCGGCGCCTAGTGCACCCCCATCTCGAGGCGCTGGCTACGTTAAGCGGTGAGACGGTGCACCTCGCCGTGCTCGACGACCTCGCTATCGTCTACATCGACAAAGTCGACGGCCGACAACCCGTCACGATGACGTCGCGCATCGGCTCACGGGACAACTGCCACTCTACGTCGCTTGGGAAGGTCCTGCTCGCCAACCGACCGGAGACCGAGTGGAGGCGGTACGTGGCCGAGGTCGGCCTGCCGAGGCGAACCGCAAGCACCATCACCGATCTGGAGGAATTCGAGCGCATTCTTATGGCCGCGCGCGAGAAGGACTATGCCGTTGACGATGCTGAGAACGAGGAAGGCATACGCTGCGTGGCCTCGCCAGTTCGGGATCACACCGGTGAGGTCGTCGCAGCCATGAGTATCTCGGGTTGGACCCTCAGCGTGACTCCGAAGCGTGCCCGCGAGCTTACGCCGGTCGTAATCGCACACGCTCGCCAGGCCTCGCGTGCGCTCGGCGATGCCGCCCGCGCCTCAGCCTGAACGGGGCCGCTGAGAAATCCAGACGACCGTGGAGTTGTCTGCGAGGTCAGGATCCCCTCACTGGTTGAGGAAAGGGCTCCCGGATTGCTCCTGAAGAGCGCCAACTCAAAGCGGAAGCCGCGCGACCGCCTCCTGAGGGTCCAGCCGATCGGCCTCTCGCAGCTTCCTCACGATCTGCTCCGGCGAATGCCTCTTGCCCTTCATGAAAGCCACCTCCTCGCCCTCTTCAGGCGATCGTGACTCTCACAACGGCTGGACCAGATTTAGGGTCACGTCACTTGGACGCGACAGACAGATTGACACCGTCTATCGATTGTCGTATGGTTGATGATTACGCATGGCGCAAAGGCATTTCATCATATAAAACACCTTTGCTCTAAGACACCTCTTGCTCTGTGTCCGCTCAGAGCAAGGTGCCGGTTCCGGTGTTCCTGACTCTGAGGAAAGGAAAGTCATCATGCGAAAGGGAATTCTGTTACGGACGCGGGCGCCCATGCTGTTGGTCCTGATGGTCGCCGCGCTTGTCGTGGTCGCCGGATCGGCATCTGCACAGCACGGCAGCGCCGCGAATTCGCAGAGAGCCGTCTCGTCGAGCGCCTCCAATTCATTCTCGATCGAGCAGGTAACTTCGGTCGACAACAAGACCATCGACATCGTGTTCAACGACACGATCGGAATTGAGCTGCAGAACATGATCGTGGCGGTCCCGAACGCGCTGCTCCGCTACGTGAGGATCAGCGGTGGCACCGCGGGCCAGTCCGACGCACTGCTTGACGGACGCTTCCTGACAACGTCCGTTGCGACCGCTCAGGTCGTCGCCACGGCGGCCAAGGACACGCTCCGGATCGTCTTCACCGGCACCGGCAGCAACGCCGTGACGCTCCAGGGCGGAGCTAACTACGGCTCCAGCTCAGGTCATCGCCACGGCGACCAAGGACACGCTCCGGATCGTCTTCACCGGCACCGGCAGCAACGCCGTGACGGCGGAGCTAACTACGAGCTCTGGCTCGACTCGAACAACAACGCATCGACGACGTTGTCGGCGCCTTGGTCGACGACGCTCGCGGCGGCCTCGGCGGCCGGCGTGACCAACATCAAGGTGACGTCGGTCACAAACCTGGCCGTCGGTCAGACGATCACGATCGACACCGGCGGCAGCCTCGAAACGCGGACGATCACTGGCCCGACCGAGGTGCACGGTCTCTTTAACGGCACCTCTGGCGCATCTGGCAGCGGCGTCGACCTCTCAGCGCCACTCGACAACGCCCACGCCCAATCATCCGCACCTGTCGCGCAGGTCGGTGCGGTTGTCGGGTCTTCCAACATCAAGGTAGACAGCGTCGCCGACTTCGCCCCCGGCCAGTCGATCACCATCGATAGTGGCGACAACGCGGAGACCGCTGTGGTCTCGACGGTCGGGGCCGCCGGCAATACCGGACCCGGTCTCACCTTTACCGCTGGGACCAACGGATCCGGTCTTACCCTCGCTGCGCCGCTGACAAAGACGCACGCGGCCGGCGCGCCAGTTGCCGTGATGGCGGATGTGCGCTCACTCGGGTCACTGCACTTCACGAGCACATCGGGTGCTCCGCTAACGGAGGTCGCGGACCACGTCACCGCCCACTACGCCTTCAGCGGCAGCTCGACTGTGCCGCAACTGGCGGCGATCGCCTCGGCGAAGTTCCTCGACTCGAGGATGGTTCGCGTCACGTTTAACTCGACGATCCTGTCTGGCATGGCCTTCCACGCCTACTTCGGGAACCGAATCACGCTCGCGACAGCGAGCCCTGATTCGTCCATGAACCCGAGGTACGTGGACCTCGTGCCCAATACCCAAAAGACGCAGTACGACCTCTACTTCCCCAACGACGTACCCAGCGGTGCCGACGGCTACACGCTGACGGTCCTGGCGAACCCGAACTCCTCCACGACCGCCTCCGGAATTCTCATCCTGGTCGGCGAAACCCTGCGAACGTCGGCCGGCCTGATTCCATCGGCCTCGACGGCACTCACCGCCAGCCTCACGGGCCCGACTGTGACGCATCCGGAGCCTGGAATCAGCTCTGTCTCTGTCAACAACGACCGAAACACGATCACCATCCAACTGAACGCGAAGCTCGACCAGTTCACGCTCAGCCCGGCGTTCGATCCCAACTACTGCCAGTTGAAGCAGAGTACGCCGCTTCCGAACGGAGCGGGAAACACCACCGCCTGCCTCAACGCGTACGCCGTCAGGGAATCGTCGAACGGCATCGTCGGTCTGGTTCTCACGAAGGACCAGCTGCTGCAGGTCCTGTCGTTCGCTGGTCTCTCTCTCGACAGCGGCGGCAATGTCGTCAACGGGCTTCGCGACCAGCCGGCGTTCCTTCCCAGCGCCGACACCATCGTTGTCACATTGCGAAACGGCTTCCACCTGAAGCCCGACCAGAACCAGGCGAACGCGGCCCAGTCGTGTAGGGGCGAGACCTATTGCGAAACGGCTTCGAAGCCCGACCAGAACCAGGCGAACGCGGCCCAGTCGTGTAGGGCCGAGCAGAACGACGCGAACTTCGCCGCCAACCACGGCGGCAAGACGTTCGCTCAGTTCTACGGCACCAACAAGAACGGCCGCAACGCGTTCGGCAAGTGCGTCTCGCAGAAGGCGAAGAACGTCGTCGGGAAGAACAATCAGGTGCACGGCAAGGTCACCTTGCTCCCGAATACGCTCGTCGACAAAACCCTGAAGGCGAATACGTCCTCGGCTGCGCCAGTGCCTGTGCCTGTCCCTAACACCACGATCTCGTCGAACTCATGGGATCCGAACGCGTCCGACTACCTGACGCGGGCAGACGGGACGGTCGCCTTCCAGCTGTACGACTACCGCAACTCGGCCCAGACCCCGACGGCTTACGACGACATCGTGAATGCTGTTCCTGACCGAACCGTGGTCAAGACCTTCCCGTCAATCGTCGTCGACAACAAGTACATCAAGGCGACGTTTGTGCCCAGCTTCGGCGGTCGGCTGCTGTCGTTGATCTATAAGCCAACCGGAAACGATCTCCTCTATAAGAACCCGGTCGGCACCGAGTACCAGATCGGGAACAATACCTTCTACTACCACTGGCTGCAGGTGTGGGGCGGCATCATGCCGACCTTCAGCGAGTCAGAGCACGGCAAGTTCTGGAACCAGCCGTGGACTTACACCGAGACCGACAACCCCGACTCGATCGTCATCACGGCGTCGGTCGTCGACAACATCAACGAGACAAACTCGAGTTTCCGCTACGGACCAACCGGCCTGACACTGACCGTGACATACACGATCCACAAGTCGAGCCCCGCGGTCGACATGTCGGTGCACATCCACAACCCCAATAGCACTTCGGTGGACTACGAATACTGGACCTGCAATACCCTGGCGCCGGGTGTCAACGCCAAGGGCGACTACGGCTCGCCGACCATGCAGGTTGTCGCACCGGTTTCGACCATCACGCGCGATAACTCCTACAGATGGATGGACGGTGTCGAAGCCGGAACCGGAACCCCGCGCGTGTTGATCCTGAATAACATGACCAAAATCTACAACTGGATGGCGATGGGCATCGCCTACGGCAACAATCTCAACACTGGAACGCAGAAAGGTTGGTGGGGCGTCGTCAATCACGAAAACGACCAGGGGATCCTGCGCATTGCCACGTCGCAGGGCGGCACTCAGACCGTCACGCCCGGCATGAAGTACTGGATGTGGGGCTTTGAATCGTCGTACGGCACTGGGAATGGGAACTCGTTCACTACCCCCTCGCCGCTCACGACCTCAAACCTGGGAGCGAACGACGTCGCCTCGCCGAACGGAGCCAACCGTTACGTCAAGGGCGACTCTCTAGCGGCCTACATCGAGTTGTGGGACGGGGTTTCCAAGGCGTTCCGCACTTCGAGGAGTATCGCAGCGGGCGGCGATCTCGACTTCACGGATCAATACATCCCGACGATGGATCTGGCGAACGTCACGAACGCAAACGCTGATGGCGCGGCCTTCGTCAAGGTCGAGCCTGGCGCTACTGATGCGACCGTTACCGCCGACGTTTGGTCGACCCATATCGGCCAGGAGCTTACGGCGAAGCTCATCGACCTCCAGACGGGGGAAACGATCGTGAAGAAGACGTTCGTTGGAAGTGCCTACAACTCCTTCCGCCTAAGCGGTCTGATGGGCAGCGGCGACTCGGCGAGGCTCGAACTCGACGACGCGTCGGGTAACGTCCTCCTCACCGCGGACAAGGCCGCAACGAGCTAGATAGGGTTGGCGATGGGCTGCTGACCTGAACCAACAGCACGTTCAAAGGAGGGGCCGGGGTTACACCTCGGCCCCTCCAGCACGATTTCGATTCCAGAACACGTTGCGCCGGCCCCGGGGTTCACCGGACACCTTTGTCGTGTCGGAGGACGGCGATGCTGGAGCACGACCTGCGTGACGAGCCATTGGAGACTGCCAGCCGCGTCTGCTGCGAGCGAGGCCGCTTGTCGTCTCCGTGGTCGGCGTGCACACTCGTGTTTTTGGACTCCGCCGCCACGCCTTTTCGTCATCCGGTGGCGAAGGCTGATGTTGATCCATCTGCTGACCCACACGGTCGGAGAGAGGCATAAGAGAAGTCGAAAGACCCTGAATTACAGGTCTTTCGTAGTGCCCCCGGCAGGAATCGGACCTGCGCACGCAGTTTAGGAAACCGCTGGTCGTACTCTAAAAGCGCCTGCTAATCGGTGAATTCGGGCAACCGTTTCTGTGGTCGAGACCCCACGCGACCCCGCCTGACGGCGCGATCGCCTTGACTTGCGGCGGGTTCGGCGGGAATCTCAAGCAATGCGTATCTCGATTAGCTCGTCAGAGGCGAGAGACATCCGGCGCTGGGCAATGGAGGAGGAGAAACACGGCCTCGCGGATCGATTGTTCCGCGCTGAGCACCAGATGGATTTCTCATCATGGCCGTTCGTGCGGAAATGGCAAGCCAACCACCCGGTCCTTCTCCAGTGTGTGTGCTGCCAACAGTGGGAGGCATTCGCCCGGCACCGCGATGTGAAGAAGAGCGCCTGGGCCAGGTACCAGAGCTGGGGAGCGTGGATACACACCGATTGCATAGCGGAATGGGAAGAGCACGGCGCGGAGATGACCGAGAAGCGGGTCGAGGAAGCGCGGCGACGGGAGAGCACAGAGTTTCTCTTTGGCCAGCCCGACCTCCTCTCCAGTTACGACGGCGTGCTCGTGCGCAGCGCGCCCTACTACGAGCACACCTTCTACGGAATACTCGACGACATGGAAGCGAGCATTTCAGCCGACTTCGGCCTGCAGCGACTCTACAAAGTGATCGACGAGATGTCCGATGAAGGGCGCGGGCGGTTGGTTGGGGCAGGGTTCCTCGGTTTCTACCACCGATATCGCCTTATCTTCGGTTGGGCCGGGTCGATCCCCGCGGAGTACGACGGCACCGAGTTTGATGATGTCGCCTGCGAATCGTTCTTAGTTGGCGATCTCCCGCGCCTCGTCCGCGATGAGCTTCCGGAAACTTTGCGATCACTCGTGTAACTCGGTTCGCTCTGAGCCAAGGGCATGGCCGTCGTCGAGTTGCCTGATGTGGCGAGCTATGTCTTGCGGAGCGCCGTGGCGAAGTATCCGCCGAGCGCTCCGGCAAGGTTGAAAACGAGGCGCGCCTCGGCTTCGGTCACGTCCGGGGCAGCCGCGGACCCGTGGGCAACCCCCGGCTCGTTACCTCGGTAGGCGTAGAGCTTGATCGCAATGTCATCGATAGGGCGCGGAATCAATCCGGCTTCGGTCACTTTCTTGATGGCGCGCGAGTAGTCGGAGACTCCGGTGAGCACCTTCACTAAAGATTCAATGCTCGACACGGCCTCCTTTGCTGCGTTCTCGTAGTCCGGGTCGGCGGCGGTCAGATACCGCTGAGCTTTTGCGTAATGCGAGCGAGACGCGGCGAGGCGCGCGTCGGCTACGACTTGCCCGAATACGGTGTGAATCTGCTCGTCCAGCACACGCTGCGAGCGTGACCGTTTCGTTGAGACCACCTTTACCGATCCATCCCCAGCGACCTGCGCTTCCACCGGAATACCGGCGAGGATCTGATTCACCTCTAGTAGCGCTTCGTCCCGCTGGTCCTCCGAGCGAAACTCCCGGACGTCGAGCAAGGCCTCAATAATCTTCTCGATCTCCCGACTCAAACCGCTCGCTCCTTTGACGGCGACGCTCTGCGCGGCCTCGGTGAACGCACAGGAGTATGTCCAGCGAGATCCGCCCGAATCGAACTCGCCGATCTGAGCATCCGAGAATCTCAAGAACGCCTCGATGTCTACCATGCGCCGATATTCGGTTGGCAAGTCTTCGCCGCCGCAGATAAGAGTCGCAAGGCTCTGTATCTGGCGTGGGCTGAGTCGAAGCATCATGAGATCCGGCACATACGGATTATCCCGGCTGTCGTCCTCTTTAGCCGTCTAGGCAAACCACCGTACGCACGGCAGTCTCGCTGGCAGGCCGGGGACCCCGGGGAAGCGATTGGTGTTCGGCAAGCCGCCCGGCCCTTCACAACGACCTAGAGCAGCCGGGAAGGGCAGACCGCATCTATACGACCTGCCCTTCGGTTTCGTCATCCGTGCGTAGAGCTGCATCGGTGCTAAAGGCCACGAATGATCTCGGCGACATCTTCCGACATCGAGTAGAGCGCTGGGCCCTCGTATTCCCACCTCACCAGGAACGGCCAGGTCGTCTGCTTGTAGCGCTTCTTGACCCGGTTTCCATATGCGCCGAGCGCTCCGGCGACCGTGTTCCAGCCTTTCTCAGCGTTGAGTACTTCCGCCATGTCATAGGTCGAGAACTCCTGACCAGCGTTCTCGGCAAGGTGCTTCTGGAACCGCTTCATGAACGGGGGCGAGTCGACGAACTGCGTCTCGATCAACTCTCGGGTCCACGCTCCGCTGCTGTTGCTTGAATCTTCCGTAGCGGTCTCAGCGTCAGGTGCTTGCTCATCGAGGGAGCCTAGGAAGGCATAGACGCGGGTAAGGTGACGCTTCGGGACTAGTACAGAGACATAATCATTAACATCGGTGTTCATTTTGTAACCTCCTCTAATTCTAGTGACATCCTTATCCTAAGGATACTGCCGACATCGGTATTTGTCAACCCCAGTTGTGTTCTGACGAGGAACCTGCCCCGAGAAGTCGGTGTAACCGCTTCTAATTCAGATGCGGGCCTCATCCGGAGGATACTACCGACACAGGTATTTATCAACCCCCGATCATGTTCTGACGAGGAACCTTTTTCTGGAAGTCTGTGGTTGGTTGGTTGGTGGCGGCGCTCACTGCCGTAGTCGAAGAGTCCCGGCAGAGGGAAACGACAGGCGTTCGGCAAGCCGCCCGGCCCAATGCTCTCGGGCAGCCGAGACGACGACGCTACATCGCGCCCTTCGGTGTGGAACCGAGTCGTCCGAGTTTCGGGCAAGACGGTATGTTCACAGGGCCGTGAGCGACACGCTGACACTCGACACCAACATCCCACTTGAGTACTGGAAAGATCAACGGCGCAAGGACGTCGTAGAGCAGCTCCTCGCCCTGGCACGAGCCGATGAAGTGTCGTTAATGGTGACAGCGCGGATTCGTGAGGACATCCCCCGTGATCCTTTGGCGAGTGAAATCGACCAGCTCCCAGAACTCGGCATCACAGAGGGGCCGTCGATTGCGCGGCTCGACTTTTGGGTGCTCGACCGCGACATGCTCGGCTCGGACGATTTTGCGGAGGCTGAGCAAGAGATCTCAGAGGAGTTGAGTCGTACAGGTCATGAGCCTCCCGACTGGCGCGACTGGGACCATCTGCACGCTCATTACCTACAAGACCGCGATGTGTTCGTGACATGGGATCGCGGGATCCTTGGTATCCGCGATGTTCTTCGCGAACGATTCGGACTTCAAATCATGCAACCTGAGGAGTACCTCGCGAGCCGATCAGCCTAAAGCGTGTGGCTGCAAGCGGCACCGCCCAGATTGGTATCCGAGTTGGCTCGCCTATTCCTCGGGAAGATCGAAAACGTGCTTCTCGCCGCTAGGAAGGTAGATGCACCCCTGCCGGGTTCGACCTTGAGTCTTCCCACGTAGATGCTTCTTGATAGTGCTGACGAGCTTTGCCACGACTTCCGCACCCCCGACGATCTCTACGACGCGGACGGTGATGTCGAAAAGCGTCTGTGCCTCAGGCAGTCCCCGGTATTCGACTGGTCTGACGACTTCGGCGCTGTACCCCTCCGTCTCAAGTTCGGCGACAAGTGCGTCGTACTGCTCGCGGCGCAGCCCGAGCTCTAGTGGGCTTGGTTCTAGGACGATCCGCTGCATCGAAACTAGTGCTCCTCGGCTAGCAGGCGTTTCCAGTCGAGCAAGAGCGAGCCCACAACTGGGCCGCCGCTCGCCTCGCCCAGCAGGAACGAGACCACAAGCTTGTGTAGAAGGACGCTCAGATTCTGCATCGAACGCACCAGGTTATCCGCCCACTCCTGACTGCGTGGCTGCGATGCGAGTCGCGCATGGCCCTGATCGTCTGGCCCTTCAAGGAGGACGTTCACCGTCTCCTCACGGGCGTTCGCCTGCACCTCGTCAACGCCGGCGAGCATCCCCGCGCCGTTTTCCGGGTTAGCGGTTCGCCACGGAATCGCTTCGGGCGCGCAGTCCTCGTGCACGACGCGCGTGCCGTGGCGGTAGGCGTTGTTGATATCGCGGACACTCCGCGTTTGGAAGCCCGCCGTGATATTGACGCGATCGAAAAGGCGGCTCACCTCTTTCATGTTTTTTCTCGCTGTCTTGATTTGATCGTCCACCATCTCTCGTGCGTTCCGGAGGTCGTTCAGATCAACTACGCCGCGCTCGAACAACACTTTGGGCAACTCGTCGGGCGTCGGGAGGCTGAACAGTCGCCGCCATTCCTCTTCCGTGAGCGCCTGCAATCGCTCGAACGCATCCTTGAGATCGTCCCCGTACTTCTGATAGCCAGCGAGGAACCCGCCTCCGGTGCGATGGGACTCAATCGCACCGATCACGCGCCAGATTTGATCGAGTAGGAGAAACAGTTCTTCAAGCGCCGCCATCGCTCGGTGTTCCCCGAGATGCACCTGGCGGTCGTCGCGGAGCCCATCGAGCGGTTGGTCGCTTAGGAGGAACGCTGCCAAGTCGCGGTGAGCGCGCCATCCATAATGGTGGATAGAGAGCAGCAGCCATAGCCCCTCGCGCTCAAGCTTCTGGAGTCCGAGTTCGAGGAAGCGCTCGCCGTAGAGATCTGTCCGAGGTGTCGCCGGTAGCTCTCGGAATTCGGTCATATCCAGATCTTGACCATGCGATGACGCTTCATGCTCGCGCGAACCTCCCCGCTTGCATTCTCTCTCTCAGGCCGGTTGGCGACGCCCACTAGACCGAGCGGAGTTCCTTAACGTTGTCCGGCGCGGCGGGCTCGGCGTTGTACAGCGCGTCCAACTGCTCGCCTAGAGCCTCTTCGACGCTGGGGAACAGGTGGGCGTACCGGTCGAGCGTGATCTGTACGGACGAGTGCCCGAGGCGAGCGGAGATCAGCTTGACGTGCGCTCCGGCGGCAACGGACAGCGCAGCGCAGGTGTGCCGCAGGTCGTGGAAGCGGAGGCCGTGCTTCTCGGGCGGCAGCGCGCCCGGGATCTTCTTGCCGCGTAGCTCGTAGCCGCGAACCGCGCGCTTGAAGTACCGGCCGTAGAACAGGCCTTGTCGCAGCGGGCCACCCGTCTTGCTCGTGAACACGAACGCGTCGGCTGCGTCGCCGGCCAGAGGTTGCGCCAGGTGATCGGCCAGCATCTCGCGCAGGAACGTGGGCAGGCTGACCACGCGCTGGGCGTGCGTCTTCGTTGGGCCGAGCTCCAACTTGCCGTTTATGTCCTTGAGCGCGCGCCGCACGTGTACCACGCCGCGCAGCAGGTCTACGTCGCGCCGTTGTAGCCCGCCGAGCTCGCCAGCGCGCAGACCGGTGTACGCGGCCGTGTATACCAACACGCGGTAGTGCTGGTCGATCGCCTCGGCGACCGCGCGGACCTCTTCCGGCAGGAGGAACAACATCTCCTGGCGCGACGCGCGGGGCAGGTCAACGTTGGTGCAGGGGTTCGCCTTGACCATCCCGAGCCGAACACCCGCGTTCATCGCAGTCCGCAAGACCGCGTAGATGTTGCGGACCGTTCCGGCGCTGATGCCCTCGGCTGTTAGCCGGTTTACGTACCGCTGGACGACGCCGTGGTCAATCCGCCCGATGGGCGTCGTCTCGAAGGTCGGGAGCAGGTACACGTTCAAGGCGGAGCGGTACCGCAGCGCTGTCGTGGGTGAAAGGCGGTTAGGCCAACTCTCCTGCCACGCCTCGGCCAGTTCTTTGAACGGCGTATCGGCTAGGCGCGGGCTGACATGCGTCCCGGTGAGCATCGAGCCTTGCTGAACCGTGAGCCAGTCTTCGGCTTCGCTCTTCGTCCTGAACGTCCGCTCTACGCGAGCGTTGGCTATCGGGTCGCGGTAGCGCGCTTGCCATCGGCCGTTGCAGTTGCAGCGGGGCAGGTTCTCGGGATTGCCGCCGGGTGTGGCGGCGGGCGCTTGAGCGATTCGGTCAGAACGTACGCAGCCTGCGCCTTGCGCGCGGCTGGACGCAGGAAGACCTCGCCCACGAAGCCGGGCTTGCGCCTGTACAAGTGAGCCGCATTGAGCGCGGCAAGCGTGAGATTCGATTGACTACGCTCCTCCGTTTGGTCAATGCACTCGAAGTGTCGCCTACAGAGCTGCTCGAAAGCCTGTATTGAGACCCCACGGAGACCCCGCCGTTGGGGTCTGGAACGGCTCGAAGCGGTTTCTAACGGGGCAACACGGTTAGGTAACGGAAATTGCCGATTTGCGGGAATTAAAGGCAGTTTCGGCTCTCTCACTTATAGTGCCCCCGGCAAGAATCGAACTTGCGCACGCGGTTTAGGAAACCACTGCTCTATCCACTGAGCTACGGGGGCTCGGCAGAGTCACGATAGCGAAGGCTCGGGCCCGTGGATGACCGCCTCCAGCCCGAGCCAGTCGGCCATCGCCTCCAGCTCCGCGTTCAGCACGGGCTCCACGTCGGCGCAGTCGGCGCCGGGCTCGTAGTGGGTGGAGAGCACTAGCAGGCGCCCGTTCGCACGATCGGCCTTGAGGTCAACGCGGGCGACGAGACGGTCGCCGTAGAGGAAGGGGAGCACATAGCAACCCCAGCGGCGCTTCTCGCGCGGGGTGAAGATCTCGAAGCGGTAGTCGAAGCCGAACAGGCGCTCGGCTCGCTTGCGCGTCCAGATGAGCGGGTCGAAGGGCGAGATAAGCGTGGCGGCGTCGACACGGCGGGGCAGCCGTGCGTCACGGTGCAGATAGGCGGAGCCGCGCCAGCCCTCGACTGCCACCTCGCGCAGTTCTCCGCTCTCGACCAGTTCGGCGATGCGGGGTTGCGCCTCACCCACACGCAGGCGGAAGTAGTCGGCGAGATCGGCAGGGCTGGCGACACCGTGGGCGCGGGCGGCGATCCGGACCAGCTCGCGCTGGGCGTCTTCGCGGGTGACGGAACGTCCGTGGTGCTCGGGCGGAACGAGGCGCTCCGAGCGGTCGAAGACGCGCGCCATGCTCGGGCGGCGCTCGGCGACCGCCAGCACGCCGCGGCCGAACAGATGCTCGAGCAGCGCCCGCGGAACCGTGCCGAGCCAGGAGCCGTCGAGGCGCCTGTCCACTCCCTCGGGCGCCGGCAGATCCTCGGCGGCGAGCGGACCGCGGCGATCGATCTCCTCCAGCACCCAATCGATATAGCCGGAGTGCCTGGCGAGGAAGGCGTCGAAGCCATAGGGACGGATCGGGTGCGCCTCGCGTCGGTGGGCGAGGTGCGGCCACAGCTCGACCGGGACGAGCGAGGCCTCGTGCGCCCACTGCTCGGTCAGCTCGCGGCGCCGGTAGGCGAGCCGGTCGAGGAGCGACCTGTCGTAGGGGCCGAGCCGCGAGAAGAGCACTTGGTAGTGCGCCGGGCAGACCACGTTTACGAAGTCGAGCTGAAGCAGACCGAGGCGCCCGATCGCAGCGCGCAGGTGGCGAAGGCCGACCTTCCCGACCGGTCTCGGGCGGTCGAATCCCTGCGCGGTCAGCGCGATGCGGCGGGCTTCGGCCGCAGAGAGGCTGCCGCGCGGCACGCGCCGCATATTACTCAGCCAAAGCCAGCCGCCGCCTCGACCGCGCTCCACGGCGGACCAGAGATGGAGTTTTCACAAAGCCGGCACGATCTCGCGAGTCGATTCTCGATACCGTGTCTCGCCTCGTGGGAGGGTTTGTTTGAGCGCCAAGCGAAACCACGGGCTCGCAACGCCGGCCACCACCGAGGCCAGGCGTGATCAGCGCTCATTCGCCAGAACAGTTCGACCAGTTGCATTCTGCAGTTGCACAGGGTATGAACTCGTCATGCGCCGCCACGTGGAGGACGTCACCGCTTGACCGCGCTCGCCGTTACGACCGTCGATCTGTCGCGCTGGCAGTTCGCCGTCACGATCATCTATCACTTCCTCTTCGTCCCGGTCACGATCGGGATGGGGCTCTTCGTCGCCGGCCTGCAGACCGCCTGGCACCTCACCGGGCAGGAGCGCTACCAGCGCCTGACGACCTTCTTCGGGAAGATCTTCCTGATCAACGTCGCGCTCGGCGTCGTCACGGGCATCGTGCAGGAGTTTCAGTTCGGCATGAACTGGGCGACCTACTCGCGTTACGTCGGCGACGTCTTCGGCGCGCCGCTGGCGATCGAGGGACTCGTCGCCTTCTTCCTCGAGTCGGTCTTCATCGGGCTCTGGATCTTCGGCGCCGGGCGGCTCGGGCCGCGACTGCACCTGGCGACGATCTGGGTGGTTGCGACCGGCTCCGTCGCCTCGGCCTTCGTCATTCTCTCCGCCAACTCCTGGATGCAGCATCCGGTCGGCTACCGCGTCAACCCGACCACCGGCCGAGCCGAGATGACCTCACTCTGGGCGATCATGACGCAGGGGAACCTGCTCGAGGCCTTCGCGCACGTCATCTCGGCCGCGATCGTCACGGCGGGAGCACTCGTGCTGGCCGTGTCCGCCTACCACCTGCTGCGCAAGAACGAGGTCGAGCTCTTCGGCCACGCGGCGCGCATCTCCCTCGTCGTGCTCCTCGTGGGAGCTATCTCGGTCGTCACCTGGGGACATTTCCAGGGGCAGCTGGTGGCGCGCGAGCAGCCGATGAAGATGGCAGCCGCGGAGGCGATCTACGAGACCGAGAAACCGGCGAGCCTGTCGCTGTTTGCGATCGGGCCGCTCGAGAAGTACCCGAGCAAGAACACGTTCAACATCACCGTCCCGCACCTGCTCTCCTTCCTCACCGACTGGCATTGGAACAGCAGGGTCGAGGGAATCAATGACTTACAAAAGAAGTCGGAGGCGCGCTACGGCCCGGGCAACTACAAGCCGATCGTGGCCGTCAACTACTGGTCGTTCCGCCTGATGATCGGGATCGGGTTCCTCTTCATCGGCTGGGCCGCGCTCGGGCTCTGGCTCGCGCGCAAGCGGCGGCTCGAGCGCTCGTCGCGCTTCCTGCGCTGGTCGATCCCGCTGGTGGCGCTTCCCTTCCTCGCCAACACATTCGGCTGGCTGCTGAGGGAGGTGGGACGGCAACCCTGGGTCGTCGAAGGCCTGCTCAAGACGTCGGATGCCTTTTCGCGCGCCGTCAGCGTCCAGGCGGTCGCCTTCACGCTGGGCGGCTTCGTCCTCGTCTACACACTGCTCGCCGCGATCGAGGTTGGGCTCGTCGTCTACGTCGTCAAGGGCGGGCCCGCGCCGCCGGCCGGCGAGGGCGAGGAGCCGAAGCAAATCGAGCTGGGGTATTAAGTGGTCGCCGCCGCAAACACGCTCAGCTCCTCCGGCTGTGAACCTTCGCATGCCGTTGTCCTCAGTCGCATCCGTATCTCCTTCGATACGAATACTCCCTGCGTCCTAGGCCTACTCGGTTCTCGCTCGGCCGATCAAGACCGTGCTTACGACGGAGACCACTGAGATGATCCTCGCCAACACCTTCGTCAGCTTGCAGGGCTTCTGGTTCGCCGTGCTCGCCGTGCTCTGGGCCGGCTACTTCGTGCTCGAGGGCTTCGACTTCGGAGTCGGGATGCTGATGCGGTTGATCGGGCGCGACGACGGCGAGCGCAAGGCGGTGATCGGGACGATCGAGCCCGTCTGGGACGGGAACGAGGTTTGGCTGATCGTCGCCGGCGGCGCGACCTTCGCCGCCTTCCCGAGCTGGTACGCGACCCTCTTCTCGGGCTACTACATCGTTTTCTTCCTGATCCTGCTCGGGCTGATCTTCCGCGGTGTTGCGATCGAGTACCGCGCCAAGCGCAGAGAGCAGCGCTGGCGATCGGCTTGGGAGGTGGCGATCGTGCTTGGGAGTGCGGTGCCGGCCTTTCTCTGGGGGATCGTCTTCGCCAACGTCATCCACGGCGTCCCGATCAGCTCGAGCAACGAGGTCTCGAGCCAGCTGCTGCTCACCTCGAGCGGCGAGTTCTCGGGCGGGCTGCTCGACCTCTTCGGCGGCTACGCGATCCTGGGCGGCTTCGTCTCGCTCGCCGTGTTCGCCTTCCACGGCGCCGTCTTTCTCACCTTGCGCACCGAGGGCGAGGTGCGCAAGCGGGCAAAGGCGGTTGCCGTTCGCCTCGCCGTACCGGCGATTGCGCTCGTGCTTGCGATCTTCGCCTGGAGCGCTATCGATGCCGGCGGTGTCGACGGAAAGTGGATCGCGGCGGCGCTGCTGGCCGCGCTCGCCGCTTCGCTGCTAGCGCTCTCGCTCGGGCTCGTCTTCCTCGATCGCGACGGCGCCGCCTTCGCCGCGACCGCGCTCGCCATCTGCTCGACCGCGGCCTCGTTCTTCGTCGCCCTCTACCCGAGCGTGCTCGTCTCGAGCACGAGCCCGGCCAACAACCTGACCATCTTCTCGACCAGCTCGTCCCACTACACGCTCGTAGTGATGACGATCGTGGCGCTCATCTTCATGCCGATCGTGCTCGCCTACCAGGCCTGGACCTACTGGGTCTTCCGGGCGCGGCTGCGCGGCGACTCGCTTCCGGGCGGAGGCGTATCCGGCGAAGCGGCAGACCGGCCGACTTCGTAGTGGGCCCGCTCGACCGAAGGCTGCTGCGCGAGGCGCCCGGAAGCGGGCGTTTCCTTGCTGGCGCCTGCGCTCTGGCGGCGCTTTCCGCCCTCTTTGTGATCGCCTGGGCCGAGCTGATCGGCCGGATTGTCGCGTGTGTGTTTCTGGAGGATGGCGACTTGGCTTCGATATCGCGCCTGCTCGCCGCGCTCGCCGTGGTCACCGCGGCGCGAGCCGCGATCGGCTGGGCGCTCGAGACGAGCGGTCACGCAACCTCCTGGCGGGTGCGCGGCCGCCTGCGCCGGCGCGCACTCGAGCGGGTCTTTCGGGCTCGGCCCACGGGGCTCGGCGATCTTCGCACGGGCGAGGTGGCGACGGGCGTCACGAGCGGGCTCGACGCGCTCGATCCCTACTTCTCGCGCTTCCTGCCCCAGCTCGTGCTGGCCGGCGTAGTCTCGCCGGCGATTATCGTTTGGGTCGCCTTCCGCGATCCCGTCTCGGCCGTGATCATGGCGATCACGCTTCCGCTCATCCCCCTGTTCGGCGCGCTCATCGGCAAGGCGGCGGCGGAGAGGACGAAACGAAGGCTGCAGGCGCTCTCGCTGATGAGCGCGCACTTCCTCGACGTCGTGCGCGGGCTGGCGACGCTGCGCGCCTACCGGCGCGGCCCGGCGCAGAAGGAGGCGATCGCCCGTACGAGCGAGGAGTTCCGCATACAGACGATGGGGACTCTCCGCGTCGCCTTCCTCTCGGCGCTGGCGCTCGAGCTCGTAGCAACGATGTCGATCGCGCTGATCGCGGCCGTGATCGGCATCCGGCTGGTGAACGGGAGTATCGAGCTTGCACCGTCGTTCGCCGTGCTCGTGCTGGCGCCGGAGCTCTACCTGCCGCTGCGCGCGGTCGCAGCCCAGTTCCACGCCTCTGCCGACGGTCTGGCCGCGGTGCGCCGGATCTTCGAGTTGATCGATCTCGAGCCGGCCGTGCCGGCGCCCGCGATCGCCTCGGCGCCGCCCGATCCGAGCTCCGTCTCGCTCCGCTTCGAGGGCGTCGGCTTCGCCTACGAGGGCCGCGGCTCGTCCGTCCTGCGCGACTTCGACTGCGAGCTTCGAGCCGGCGAGCGCACGCTTCTCGTCGGTGGAAGCGGCACCGGCAAAACGACCGCGCTCTCGCTCCTGATGCGTTTCGCCGACCCTGACCGGGGCCGCATCTGCGCCGGGACGACCGACCTGCGCGAGCTCGACCCCGACGAGTGGCGCCGCCTCATCGCCTGGCTTCCGCAACAGCCGCGGCTGCTTGCCGGAACGATCGCCGAGGCGCTCAGGATCGGAGCACCCGAAGCGGGCGAAGAAAAGCTCTGGGAAGCCCTGCAAGCGGCGGGCTGCATGGAGCTCGTCGCGGCTCTGCCGGACGCGCTCGAGACGAGGGTCGGCGAAGGCGGCCTACAGCTGTCGGCCGGCGAGTTGCGGCGGATCGCGCTGGCGCGGGCGCTCGTGCGCGAGGCGCCGCTACTCGTGCTCGACGAGCCGACCGCCCACCTCGACGCCGGGACGGCGGCGCAGATCCGCCTGGCGCTCGAGCGGCTAGAACGAAAGTGCACGGTCGTTATCGCCAGCCACGACGCCTCGCTTCTCTCCCTGGCCGACCGCACGATCGAGCTCGAGGGGGCTCCCCAGTGAATCGCTCCCCACTCCGTCGCATGCTCGTCGAGGCTCGTCCCCTGCGCCGACAGCTGATGCTTTCGATTCTGCTCGGCGCCTGCTCGATCGCAGCCGGGATCGGCCTGATGGCGACCGCCGGCTACTTGATCTCGAAGTCGGCGCTCGAGCCGCCCATCCTCTCGCTCGGCGTCGCGATCGGCCTCGTGCAGTTCTTCGGCGTCTCGCGGGCGGCCTTCCGCTATCTCGAGCGCCTCGTCTCGCACGACGCCGCCTTCCGCTTCCTGGGCCGTCTGCGCGTCTCCTTCTACGAGCGGCTAGAGCCGCTCGTCCCCGGCGGGCTCGGTACGGCGCGAAGCGGAGATCTGCTCAGCCGCTTCGTCGGTGATGTCGAGACGATGCAGTTTCTCTTCCTGCGCGCTCTGGCGCCGCCCCTGGTGGCGCTCGTCGCCTGTGCGGGCGCAGTCTCGGCGACCGCGATCGTGCTGCCCGCCGCCGCGCCGGTGCTCGGCGCGGGGCTTGCGGCCGGCGGCCTGATCGCCGCGGCGGCGACCGGCTCGGCGGCGAGAGCGAGCGCTCGCCGCGAGGCGCCTCTGCGCGCGGAGCTGACAAGCGAGATCGTCGAATCGCTCGCGCTGACCCCTGAGCTTGTCGCCTTCGGCCGCGTCGACTGGGAGCTCGAGCGGATCGACGCCGCCGATCGCAGCCTCGCCCGGCTCGCCCATCGGCACAGGCGAATCGCGGGCTTGGGCGAGGCGCTGGTGCTGCTCGCTTCGGGTTTGACGCTTATCGCCGTTCTTGCGATCGCAGCCTCCGCGGTGGCGGGCGGAAGGCTCGGCGGCGTCTGGCTGGGGATGCTCGCCCTGCTTGCACTCTCATCCTTCGAGGCGGTGCGGCCGCTTCCGGTCGCCGCACAGCAGTCGGGCGCGCTGGCGAGCGCCGCCGAGCGCCTCTACGAGCTGGCCGACCGCCCGGCGCCCGTGCACGAGCCGCTGCGCCCGTTGCCTCTTCCCGAGAACGGTGTGCTCCGGCTCGAGCAGGCCAGGTTCCGCTACGACGAGCGCGGGCCCTGGGTTCTCGACGGCGCCTCGCTCGAGATCCGGCCCGGACGGCGCCTGGCGCTCGTCGGCGAGAGCGGGGCCGGAAAGACGACGATCGCCAACATCCTCGTCCGCTTCCTCGAGCTCGACGGCGGCCGCGCGACTCTAGACGGCCACGATTTGCGCGACTACGCCCAGGATGACGTGCGCCGCCTGGTGGCGCTCGCCGACCAGGATGCCCATCTCTTCTCGACGACGATCAGAGAGAACGTGCGTTTCGCCCGCCCCGGCGCGAGCGACGAGGAGATCGCCACGGCGCTCCGGCGCGCGGGCATTTGGGAGTGGATCTCGTCGCTGCCCGCCGGGCTCGACACCTACGTGGGCGAGACGGGCGATCAGGTCTCGGGCGGCCAGCGGCGGCGGATCGCGCTGGCGCGCGCCTTCCTCTCCGGCGTGCGCTTACTCATCCTCGACGAGCCGACCGCCCACCTCGATCGCGCCACCGCCGAGGCGGTGATGAACGATTTGTTCTCGGCCTCCGGCGACGCCGGGCTACTCGTCATCACCCACGACGAGGTCGCGCTCGAGCGTTTCGATCAGGTGCTCCGGCTCGAGAACGGCCGGATCATTTGAGACTCAGTGTATGGCGGGCCAGCGCTGGACAACCGACCAGCTTCGGCCGCCGTCCGTTGTCACAAGTAACCGATAGCTTCCGGCGCGCGCGAGAAGGACGAATGCGCGGGTTCTGGAGAGCATCACTACTGAGAGTCCGAAATCGACCTCCGGTTCCGCAATACCGAGCGTTTTCCAGTGGCGGCCTCCGTCCCGGGTCAGATAGAGGTTGCCGCGGCTTTCCCAGAGTAGGCCGTACCCCTGTGGCGAGAAGCTGATTCCTTGCGGATAGCCATAAGGCGACAGGCCACCGGCCCGGCCGGTCATCGGCACGTCCACGAGTCTGTGCCAGCTTCGCCCGCCGTCACTACTGGCGTAGATCGTCTTCGCCTCGTTCCCGGTTCCCGGTTGGCCGACGCAAACCATCCACGCTCGGCGCGGAGATGGGAACGATACGTACGGTGCCGTGAAATCGACCGGACGCGGGCATGGGATGTTCTGGCGTGTCCACGAAAGCCCGCCGTTCGTCGTTTTCACGAGCGGTACGGCGCTACCGGCGTATCGCATGTCTTGGACGGCGGCACTCGCGAGCGCAAGCCCTTGCTCCGCCGTCGCAAAGCTCGGGTTCCAGACGACCGCCGACGTTTTCTGCCACGACCTTCCGGCGTCGCTGCTATGCAGGAGTCGCGATAAGGAGCAGCCTCCGGGCCCGCACCTCTCGACGAGCGCCCAGGCATCATTCGGGCCCGCTGTCGAGACCCACGAGACCGGTCCCGGCGTTCGCAGCACGACACGGAACGTTTTCCCACCGTCGCTCGTCGTTGAGATGGCGCCGGTCGATTTCCTCCAAGTGATCCCGCTCCCAACGAGACCATGCTCGGCGTCCCAGAAGGCGATCGAGTTGGGGACGAGCGAGGCCGGGGTGTTTTGCGCGGGCTTGGTGTTGTGTGATTTGGAGACTCGTGTTGACTTGGCGCTGTGCTTGGTTCTCTGGCACCCGCTCAGCGCCGCGAGTAGCAATAGCGCGAGCAGCAGCGGGACGAGAACACGCGGCAACGCTCTGATCACGCTCGGGACAATAAAGCGCCGGCTGGCGGATTGCTTGTTGGAGATACCCATCCCGCCGCCCGAAAGCTCTCGGTGGCCCGCTCTGAGCGGAGTCATAGATAGAGTCTCGCTTCGCAGGGAAACGCCATGCAGAGCTTCCGCCACGTGATCGCCGATGTCTTCACCGACCGGCCGCTCGCCGGCAATCAGCTCGCCGTATTCACGAACGCCCAGGGGATTCCCGAGCACCTACTGCAGTCGCTGACCAGGGAGATCGGCTTCTCGGAGACGGTGTTCTGCTATCCGGCCGCCGGCGAGGGTCATGCGCGGATTCGTATCTTCACGCCGGCGAGCGAAGTCCCCTTCGCCGGGCACCCGACGCTCGGGACGGCGTTCTACGCTCTACGCCCGCGCATTCGGTAGCGCCGAGGCGGTCGAGCGAATCGAGGTCGGCGGCTGCGCCGTAGTGGTCGCCCGCGGCGAGTTCGGGCTCCCCAGCGACATCTAGGCGCTCGTCTTTTCCGGACCTGTCCCGGTGCCAAGAACAGCCGTCTAGGCGAGCCATGTCTTTATACCCGCCCCAAGAGACCTGTCCTGAAAAAGCAGAGGCCCAGTGCTGATCACGCGTGGGTGTCCGCTCTAGCCATGTTCCGGTGCCAGGCACCATCGTTCTGGCGGGACGCGGCTTTGTGGGTCTATGTCGCGGGGAGACGCCGGCTGAGCATGGCCGCGACGAAGGCCGCGGCGCGGCGAGCGGCCACGACAGGCGAACGGCCTCGCGCCCTTGCCGCGATGTAGATCGCGGCGAACTCGTCGCCGGCGCCGGTCGCGGCCGCGTCGGGCACCACCGGGCGGGCGGGCACCTCGGTCAGCTCGCCATCGGCGTAGACGAGCGCGCCCCGAGAGCCGCGCGTGACGATCACCTCGGGGACGTCCAGGCTGGAAAGGCTGTCGGCATCGATCTCCGCGAACAGCGCCAGCGCCTCTTCCTCGGCGAGCTTGAGCACGGTGACGTGGCGAAGCAGCTCGCGATCGAAGTCGTTATCAAGCGCGAGAGAACCGAGCTTGGGCGCGCGAGCGAGCCCCTGGCCGTCAAGCGAGAGAGCACGGCCGCGCGCGATCTCCGCGAGGGCGTCGGCAGAGAACTCGTCGCGCAGGAGCGGCGCCACATGCACCCATTCGCAGGGCTCGAGCACCTTGCAAGCCCAGTCTCGTACCTCGTCGACCGTCCAGCCATCGCCGATCGACGTGACGGACATCAGTCGACTGTCACCGTCTCCGATCAGCTCGAAGCCCGTCGAAGCCTCACCGGGGCGCCAGCTAACCGGCACTCCCAGCGCTAGCAAGGGCCCGAGTAAGAGCCGGCGATGCTCCGCGGCACACTTGGCGACGATGCGCGATGGCCGTGCCAGCAAGCGCAGCGCCCGCGCCGCATGGTACGGGCAGCCGCCCGGGAACGGCTCGCGCCCGGGCGCGCTGTCACGCGAGAGGCTGCCGACTATCCCGATCGGGCGCACCAGCTGACTGTAACGGCTCGAAGGATGGGATTAGACGGCCGGCGAGCTCGGCACCGGCCTGCGCACGAGCACGTTCACGAGCGCACTCAACGCGAAGGCGAGGACGAAGGACGGAAGCGAAGCGCCAACGCCCAGACCATGCGGTCGCAGATGAGCAACCAGATCGACCCACCTGGACGGTCCGGTCGGCTGCAGCCACTGGTAGAGGACGAGGCCGGCCAGCCAGGCGCCAAGCTGGGCCGGGCGTAGCGACGGCGCGGCGAAGACGGCGTCACGGTCATAACCACGGCGCACGAGCCAATCGGCGGCGAGGACGCCGAAGAGAGGCACGAAAAACGAGCCCAGCAGGTACAGGAACGTCTGGTACTGAGCGAGGTTGATCGTCAGGGCGCCGAGGGTCGAAACAGAGGCAGCGGCGAGAATCAACACTCGCTGCGAGACGCGCGGAGCGAGGTTCTGGAGCGAGACGGCGGTCGAGTAGACGTTGGCGAACGGCTCCTTGGTCTCGTCGACCCCGAGCGCGAAAAGCGCCAGTCCGCTGGCGAGACCGCCACCCGCGATCGCCGTCATGAGCGAGGTCGCGTCGCCGAGATTGCGTGAGAGAAGAAGAACGGCGCCGAGCGCATAGAGCCAGACGTTGGGAAGCAGATAGCCGAGGCCCGTTCCCCAGAAGGCGCGCTTGCCGCTACGCGAGAAGCGCGTGTAGTCGGCCGCGAGCGAGAGCCAGGAGATGGGCATCGCCACCATCAGGTCGACTCCCTGCCAGAAGCCGAGCCCACCCTTTCCGGGGCGCGACCAGAGTCGGTGCAAGCCCGCATCGTGAAGCGCCCACCAGGTCAGGTACGCGAGCGAAGCGAGCACCACCCAGATAGCGAAGGGCTTGACCCAGCGGCGAACGAAGTCGACCGGCCCGAGCAAGGCGAGCGCTGTCGTTCCGGCGGCCGCGATCAGCGTCCAGAGCCAGGTGGCGTGGAAACCGAAGACGCGTTGCGAGAGCGCGGCGGCGGCGGTCGCGATCACGATCAGCTCGAAAACAGTCCAGCCGACGTTCTGAATCACGTTGAGCACAGTGGCGAGATACGAGCCGCGCCGGCCGAGCGGCGCGCGCAGCAGCACCATCGCCGGCACTCGAGCTTGCGCCCCGATCAGCCCGGCGAAACCGAGCATCGCGTTGCCGACGAGACCGCCAACGACGATCGCGACGAGAGCATCGCGCAGGGAGAGCGCCGGCACGAGGTAGGTGCCCGCAACCAGCACGAGCAAGCTGAGTCCCAGGCTGCTCCAGAGCAAGCTGGTGTCGAAAAGCCCGAGCACGCGCAGGTGCTCAGGCACCGGCTCGATGCCCCAGTTCGGTCTTTCGTGGCTCATCGCTCTCCCTTCGCTGGCATTACCCAGATCAGGTTCGGCGGGTTTGTTCTCAGCCCCGTCGTTCTAGACGGGACACCCCGGTTGTCTCGGCGCCTCTCCAGCTAGCTCGGAGAGGCTCGTTAGCGACTCTAGCCGATGACGTGCGCGGCCGTGAAGAAGAGCAGGTTGAGGCCTAAAACGACGAAAACCAAGCCGCTGACGAGATCGACGACGGCGAAGAAGCGAGGGCGCAAGAAGCGGCGTCCCCAGGAGATCACGCCAGCTGAGAAGAGCGCAAAAACGAGACAGGTGAGCATGAAGGTGGCCGAGAAGGCCGTGTAGCCGAGGGCGCCGGCGGAGGAGACCCCGTAACTGGAGAGAGAGCCCGATACGGCGAGCCAGAAGGGAAGCGCGTAGGGACTGGCAACGCTGATCGCCGCACCGGTCGCGAACGCTTGCTCAACCACCGCGCCGCCGCTTTCCGGAGGCCTCTTGTGACGAGCGTTCGACAACGCGCGCAGGCCCAGCCAGAGCAGGAAAAGGCCTCCGGCGCCACCGGCTGCGAGCCTCACCCCACCCGCCTCCGCCAGAGCCGCTGCGCCCGCGAACATCAAACCGATCCAGAGAGCATCGCCCGCCAGCGACCCCAGCTCGACTGCCAGCGCAGCCCGAAAACCACTCGTGAGACCGCGCCGAGCAGCCTCGGCGAGAACCGGGCCGGGCGCCGCGCAGTAGGCAAGCGCGAGTAGCGCCGCGACAAGGACGAGCTTCATAGAGATTACTATATCTAGCTCACCTGAGAGCTGAATAAAGGTTGGTCTCGGGGCCGCGGAGCCGCGAAAAACAGCTATCCGAGACGAGCTCTGATCACGTAGGGCAGGATCCCGCCGTGCCTGACGTACTCGCGCTCGCGCGGAGTATCGAGGCCAACGCGCACCCCGAAGACGATCGGCTCACTTCCGTCATCGGGCGTCGCCGTGACCGTGGCCTCATCGGACTGTCCACCGGCGAGGCCCGTGATCGAGTAACGCTCGCGCCCGCTCAGGCCGAGCGCTTCGCGGCTCTCGCCGTCCATGAACAGGAGCGGCACGATGCCCATCATGAGCAGATTCGAGCGATGGATGCGCTCGAAGCTCTCGGCGATCACCGCCCTGACGCCGAGCAGCCTCGGGCCCTTCGCGGCCCAGTCGCGCGAGGAGCCCGACCCGTACTCCTTGCCGGCCAGCACGATCAACGGCGTCCGCTCGGCCAGGTAGCGCTCGGAGGCGGCGAAGATCGTCATCTCCTCGCCGTCCGGAAGGTGGACTGTCCAGCTGCCCTCCTTCCGCGCAACAAGAGCGTTGCGGAGGCGAACGTTGGCGAAGGTGCCGCGCACCATCACCTCGTGATTGCCGCGCCGCGAGCCGTACGAGTTGAAGCGCGAGCGCTCCACTCCGCGCTCGAGTAGGTAGACGCCCGCCGGGGAGTCCACTGCAATCGATCCCGCCGGCGAGATGTGATCGGTCGTGACCGAGTCGCCGAGCACCGCAAGGCAGCGCGCGCCCTCGATATCGGAGATCTCCCCGGGCTCGGTGGACATGCCGTCGAAGTAGGGCGGCCGGCGCACGTAGGTCGAGCTTTCCTCCCACTCAAAGAGCTCGCCCTCGGAGATGGGAAGCGCGCGCCAGCGCTCGTCGCCGGCGAAGATCTCATGGTAGGCCTCGTCGTACACCTCTCTATTCACGCAAGAAGCGATCGTGTCGGAGATCTCGCCCGCGCTCGGCCAGATGTCGCGTAGGTACACGTCCTCACCGTTCGAGTCGCTACCGAGCGGCTCGCTGGTGAGATCGATGTCCATGCGCCCGACGAGCGCGTAGGCGACTACGAGCGGCGGCGAGGCCAGGTAGTTGGCCTTCACCTCGGCGTGGATGCGCGCCTCGAAGTTTCGGTTCCCCGAAAGAACAGCGCAGGTCACCAGCTCGTGCTCGGCTATGGCGCGCGAGACCGGCGCGGGCAGCGGCCCGGAGTTGCCGATGCAGGTTGTGCAGCCAAAGCCGACGAGGTGGAAGCCCAGCTGTTCGAGGTAAGGCGTCAGCCCCGCGCTCTCGTAATAGCGCTGAACGGCACGCGAACCCGGCGCCAGACTCGTCTTCACCCATGGCTTGCGGCGCAACCCGAGCTCGACGGCCTTCTTCGCCAGCAGCCCCGCACCGACCATCACCTGCGGATTGGAGGTGTTGGTGCAGCTCGTGATGGCGGCGATCACGACGGCGCCATGAGAGAGCCGAAAGCTCTCTCCGTCGAGCTCAACGAGGGCGCCATCCGGTCGGGCGACCGATGTATGAGACTCGGGCGCAGGATCGGGCAGCGGCTTGTGCCCAGGCGTCTGCTCGGCGGTCGGATCGCTGGCCGGAAAGGTCTCGGCGATCGCCTCGTCGAGCGAGCTGTCTGCGAACTCGGCGCCGAAGCTCTCCAGGCCCTTGCAGATGGAGTGCTTCGCTCGAGCCAACGGAACGCGATCCTGCGGCCGGCGCGGGCCGGCGAGGCTCGGCTCGACCGCCGCCAGATCGAGCTCGACGATCTGCGAGTAGCGCGGCTCCACGCCGGGCTCATGCCAGAGCATGTTCTCCTTGCAGTAGGCCTCGACGAGGCGCACGCGCTCGTCACTGCGACCGGTCAGGCGCATGAAGCGAAGCGTCTCGGCATCGACCGGGAAGAAACCACAGGTCGCTCCGTACTCCGGGGCCATGTTGGCGAGAGTCGCGCGATCGGCGAGCGCCAGGCCCGAGATCCCGGGACCGAAGTACTCGACGAACTTTCCCACGACGCCCGTCCGGCGCAGCAGCTCGGTCGCAGTAAGGACGAGATCGGTCGCGGTCACCCCCTCGCGCAGCTCACCGCGAAGACGCACGCCGACAACCTGAGGAACGAGCATCGAGATGGATTCGCCGAGCATCGCCGCCTCGGCTTCGATGCCGCCGACGCCCCAACCGAGCACGCCTAGCCCGTTCACCATCGTGGTGTGCGAGTCGGTCCCGACGAGCGTGTCGGGAAAGGCCGCTCCGTCGCGCGATTCCACGACGCGGGCCAGGTGCTCGAGGTTGACCTGGTGGACTATGCCCATGCTCGGCGGTACCACCTTCGAGTTGCCGAAGGCGCTCTGGCCCCAGCGCAGAAAGACGTAGCGCTCGCGGTTGCGGGCGTACTCCATCTCGATATTCCGCTCGAAAGCCAGCGGGCTCGCCGACTCGTCGACCTGAACGGAGTGGTCGATGACGAGCTCGACCGGAAGCCGCGGATTGATCGCACCCGGATCGGCGCCGAGCTCACGCATAGCGTCACGCATCGCGGCCAGGTCGACAATCGCGGGAACGCCGGTGAAATCCTGGAGCAGAACTCGCGCGGGCGTGAAGGAGATTTCGTTGCTAGGCTCGGAGCTCTCGTCCCAGCCCGCGACCGCCTCCACCTCCGCAGTGCTCGTGACAAAGCCTTCGTGGCGAAGGGTGTTCTCGAGCAAAACTCGCAAGGAATAGGGAAGAGTCGCGATCTCGTGCTCGGCGGTCAGCGCCCCCAGGCGGAAGATCACGTGCTTGGTGCCGTCGATCTCTAGCTCAGCGCGTGCTCCGAAAGAGTTGGCCATCGCCACGATTCAACCAGAAAGCCGGCGAAGAGCCTATTCCGGTAGAGATGTGCGACCGAGGGGGTCAAGCCGTGGATGCCAGGAGCTCGTCTCGGAATGAAGACTCGCCGACTACTTGTGTCCGTCGCCGCTTCCGCCCGCCTCGAGGACGCTCCGTATCTTGTGAGCAAGCTCCTGCGGCGTGAACGGTTTGCCGATGAACTCCGCCTCACCATCGAGGACGCCATGGCGAACGATCGCCTCGTCGGTGTAGCCAGACATGAACAGCACCCGCGTGGTCGGGCGCGCCCCGGTGAGAATCTCCGCCAGCTCGCGCCCACTCATTCCCGGCATCACGACATCCGTGACGAGCAGGTCGATCGGCCGATCGAGGGAGTCGGAGAGCGAGAGAGCCTCGTCCCCGCCCGAGGTCTCGAACACCTCGTAGCCAAGGTCGCGCAAGATGCGAGCGACGAGCTGTCGCACCATCTCTTCGTCCTCGACGAGAAGCAGCGTCTCCGTCCCCCGAGTCTCTCCGAGCGGAGCGACCGCTCCTTCCGCTTCGGCGCCCTCTTGGGCGACGGGAAGGTAAACGCAAAACACGCTTCCCCCGCCTATCTCGCTGGAGACCTGGATCGCGCCGTTCGACTGCTCCACGATGCCGTGCACCGTTGCTAGCCCGAGGCCGGTGCCCTCTCCCTGCTCCTTCGTGGTGAAGAAGGGCTCGAAGATGTGCGACATCGTCTCCTCGTCCATCCCGCACCCCGTATCTGAGATCGTCGCCATGACGTAGTCGTCGGCTGACAGTCCTATTCGGGTGGCCTCGGTCGCGTCGAAGCTGACATTCGCCGTCTCGATCGTGATCTTGCCCCCGTTCGGCATCGCGTCGCGAGCGTTGACGACGAGGTTCATGATCACCTGCTCGAGCTGGCTACGATCCGAGCGGATGACGGCGATCTCGGGCTCGAGCTCGGTTACCAGCTCGATGTTCTCGCCGATCAGGCGCTGGAGCATCTTCTCCATGTGCTCGATCACCTCGTTCGGACTGAGCAGCGCCGGCTGCAGCACCTGGCGCCGGCTGAATGCCAACAGCTGTTGGGTCATCGCCGCCGCTTGCTCGGCCGCGCGCTTGATCTCCTCTACGTCGCGGGCCAACGAGCTGGCCGGGTCGAGCTCCGACGCGATCAGCTCGCTGTAGCCGGTAATCGCCGTCAGGATGTTATTGAAGTCGTGCGCGATGCCTCCCGCCAAGCGACCGATCGCCTCCATCTTCTGCGAGTGCAGAAGCTCCGCTTCGAGTCGCCGTCTCTCGGCCTCGGCCTCACGCTCGACGCTGATATCGAGCAAGTACCCCTGAACGTAGAGCGGCTTGCCCGACAAGTCGCGCACAACTACGGCCTCGTCGCGAACCCAGACTGTGCGCTCGTCCTTCGAGAGCAGGCGGTACTCGAGCCCGATCCTCCCCTTCCCTCCGCTGGCGGCCCGCTCCGCGGTAACACGCTCGCGATCGTCCGGGTGAATAGCATTAACGAAATTGCCGTATTCCGATGTCCAATCGGCCGGTTTGTAACCGAGAATCTCCTCCAGCTGAGGACTGAGATAAACCCAGCGTCCCGACTCGCCCGGAACGTTGATGTAGGTGATCAGCGGTAGCTGCTCGACCAGCAGACGGTAGCGAGCCTCGGCTTCGCGCAGCTCCTCCTCGGCGGTGCGGCGCTCGCTGATATCGCGGAAGCTCATCAGGATCGACTGAAGCTGGCCGTTCTCATCGAGCACCGAGGTTGTACTCCCCTCCACGAAGACCCAGTTTCCGCGCTTGTGGCGCATGCGCAGCTCGACAACGGCCGCACCCTGGCTGGTCACCGCTTGCCGAAGTGCGTCGCTGGCACGCTGAACATCCGAGGGATGAACGAGGCTGATCGGCGAGACATCAACGAGCTCTTCGGGCCCGTAGCCGAGCGCCTGCTCGTAGGACGGAGAGGCGAAGACGAAACGCCCCATCGGGTCGAGCACCGCGATCATGTCGTGCGAGTTTTCGACCACTACGCGGTAGAGCTCACGGCTTCGCGAGAGCTCCTCCTCGGCGAGCTTGCTCGAGCTCAGGTCGGTACCAATGCCGATGACGCCGACCGTCTTGCCATCGGCGTCGCGGTGTGGCGCCAGCGAGATCGAGTAGGAGAAAATCGTGCCGTCGCGGCGCCGGCTCTCGGTCTCGTGGTTGTGGATTTGCTCGCCCCCGGCAGCCCTCTCGACCAGTTGGGCGAAATCGTCGACCAGATGCTCCGGAATTGTGGGCAAGACGGTTCCGATCACCTCGTCGCTCGACCAGCCGAAGATGCTCTCGGCGACCTCGTTCCAGACCGTGACGCGATGCTCGAGATCAATCTCGATGATCGCGACCGGCGAGGCGTCGATAACGGCGCCCAGGCGCTCGTTCAGCTCTGTGGTGCCGGCGCGTATCGCGCGCGCGGATTCCTCGTACTCACGATGCTCGATAGCCGAGCCGAGCACGTTGGCGAGCGAGCGCAAGAAATCGATATCCGCGTCGCTGAAGGTCCGGCTCTTGACGGCGCGCACGCCGAGCACTCCCCAGGGGTGGTCGTGACCCGGAATCACGACGTTGACGGCGCTGACGATGCCCAGCTCGAGTAAGGCCGGAGGTGGGTCGAAGCGGGTCTCTCGCGCCAGATTCGTCACGATGACCGGCTCCTTGGCAGACAGCGCGTAGCGCGAAAATGCGTCCGGTGCCAAAGCAGAGTCGCGCTCGGAAGCGTCCGCCAAAGGACCGGCCGAGGTGCACATCGACAGCAACCCGCCACCGTGAACGTCCTCGAAGATGGCGACGCGGTCGAGCGCCAACGTCTCGGCAGTAGCCGCAGCGGCCTCTTGCATGAGAGCGTCGATATCGGCCTCGACCAAAGCACGCTGACCAAGCCGAGCGACGATCTGCCGCCCGCGCGCCCTTATCCGTAGGTCTTCGACGAACTCATCGAGTGCGCGCCTTGCGTGAAAAACCGCGAGCGCGAAAAAAGTCAGCGCCGCGGTCACGACAATCCAGTCGGCGATCAGATGCGGCCGGCCGCCGGCGACAAGCAGGGCCGTAAGAAAGGAGCCCGAAGCCACAATCAACTGCAGCGCGACGCCGCGCGCCGAAGAGAAGTAGGCCGTGTGTAGAGAGGCCAGGAAGTAGATGATGAAGCCGAGTGTCCAACTCTGCGGGTCGGCCCAGATTCCGACCGACACCAGCGCCGAGACGAGGACTCCGAGCGTTACGGGCGGTGCCAGCCGGCGCGGCGAGAGAGCGAGGTACACAAACGCCAGAGCGAACAAGCCGAGCGCGACCCCGAGCGTTACAAACCGCCTGTCGGCCGGGACGAGCGCGGCCCACCCAAGGGCGACGAGCCCCGCCGCAATGGCAAGCGTGGCAGAGAAGCGCGATACGCTCCCGAATCGGTCTTCCCGATCCGGCGCGAAGACTGCGTTTCGCAGTCGAGAGATTCTGTGACTAAGCCACTCGTTGATAAGAACCATGTTCACCGCCGGCCGCAAGAGGTATCCCCCTCTCTATCGACAGAAGTGGCCCGAAGTCGAATCCGAAGTTAAGCTCGAGCATTCGCGGCACGTGCTAGTCGATGTAGCGATTGTGCACTCCCGCTACCGCTTAACAAAGCCCTAATGCGGGCAAAGACGACTCTAACCAGCTAGCGAGCCGAGCGGTGTATAAAACGAAACTGCCCATCGGAGCGAGGTTGGAGAAAGGGGATTTCGCATGAAGTCGAGGTCACGAGGGATCGCCATAGCTCTGAGCGCTCTTCTTGCAGGCGCCGCAGGAGCTGGGATTGCGCTTGGCTTGGCAACCGTCTTCGGCGGCCTGAGCACCACGACCGTCGTGACCCGGAACGTGGAAACACCGACTTCGCTCCAGACGGCGGCCACAACAAGCGGCAAGGCGCTCTCGACTTCTGCGATCTACAAGCGCACCGCCCCCGGCGTCGTGCAGGTGACCACCAAGTCGATCGTGAAGGGGCAATCCAACCCCTTCTTCCCGGCTCAGTCCCAACAACAGGAAGCGCTTGGCTCCGGCTTCGTGATCGATAAACGGGGCCACATCGTCACCAACTACCACGTCATCGAGGGCGCCAGCTCGATCGAGGTCTTGTTCTCGAACAACGTTACGACCAAGGCGACGGTGGTCGGCACCGACGAGTCGACCGACCTGGCCGTGCTCAGGGTGAACGTCTCTCCCAGCGCCCTGACCCCGCTCTCGTTCGGTGACTCATCGGCCGTACAAGTCGGGGATCCCGTGGTGGCCATAGGCAATCCGTTCGGCCTCGACCGGACGGCCACGTCGGGCATCGTCAGCGCCATCTACAACCTCGGCGACTGCTCGCCGCCTAAGTGCCCGCTCATTTCCCAGAACAACTTTCCCATTGCCGCGATTCAGACCGACGCGGCCATCAACCACGGCAACTCGGGCGGACCACTGCTCAACAGCCTGGGCCAGGTGATCGGCGTTAACTCGCAGATCGAGACCGGCAGCACCAGCCAGGGCAACGTGGGCATCGGCTTCGCCGTTCAATCGAACACGGTGAAACAGGTCGCCGCTCAGATCCTCACGAGCCGCAAGGCCACGCATGCGTTCCTCGGTGTCAGGGTCGCCGGAATCACCCCCGAGCTCGCAAGCCTCTTCCGGCTGCCGGTCAAGCAGGGCTTGCTCATCGATGAGGTAACTCCGGGTACCGGCGCGGCCAAGGCCGGGCTCAAGGGCGGCACGCGTAAGGTCCCCGTCGCCGGCCTGGGCTTCAAGATCGGCGGCGACATCGTCGTCAGTGCGGATGGCGTGAACGTCGGCAGCTCGACCGGAAAGCTCGAGACCATCATCGCCGCGCACAAACCCGGCGACAAGCTCGCGCTCGAGATCTACCGCGGCAACACGAAGATGACCGTCACCGTCACGCTCGGCAATCGCTCGTAGACACGGCGCCGCCGTTCGGCTCGACATGAAGGACGCCGAGCGGCGATCATAGGCTTATGGCCGAGATCATCGACGTAAGCGTTCCGTTGAGTCCAAGCACAGTCACCTGGGAAAACGAGTCGGTTCCCGTGATCGAGCGAGTGAGCTCGATCGAAGCGGGCGATGGCTTCAACTTGAGCCGGCTCGCCTTCGGTGTTCATACCGGCACTCACGTCGACGCGCCCTCGCACTTCATCGATGGAGCCGGCTCGGTCGAGAGCGTTTCACTCGACGCTTTGATAGGTCCCGCGCTCGTCGTCGATGCGCGTGACGTCGCCGAGGAAATCGGCGTTGAGCTCGTCGAGCGCGAGCTTGCTGAGGGCTGCGAGCGCGTCCTGTTCGCCACGCGGAACTCCGAGCTGTGGGATGAGGCGAGCTTCAGAAGCGACTTCGTAGAGATCTCGCCCCAAGCCGCATCGCTTCTCGTCGAGCGAGGCGTTCGACTCGTCGGCATCGACTACCTCTCGGTCGGCGAGCCCGAGACCCACCGCGAGCTGCTCTCGCACGGCGTCGTCCTTCTAGAAGGTCTCGACCTGCGCGAGATCGAGGCGGGCCGCTACCGGCTGATCTGCCTTCCCCTTAACATCGTCGGCGCCGACGGCGCTCCCGCACGCGCCGTTCTAACCGCGCTCTAGGCGTGCTTCCCCGCCATGGAACTCGAGCCTCTACGTCCAGCACCCACTCCGATCCTCATCGATCAGCCGAGCGAAGAGGAAGAGCTCTGGACCGACGAAGGCGAAGACGACCACTCGGGCTGGTTCTGCGTAGCCACCGCTCCTTTCCCCTGTCCTGCCCCGGGCTGCTCCTTCGTCGCCGAGTTCATGACAGCCGCGCATCTGATCCTCGTCTGGCAGGAAAAGGACGACCCCAATCTCCTCCGTCACGCTCAACGCGCCAAGGAGGTAGACCGCAATCCGCGTGTCACCGAGTTCCAACCCTCGTTTGGACCCAGCGCTTCCTACTACGCCTGGGAAGCGGCGGGCCGTCCGGTGCACGGCATCCGAGACCACTGATGGCTCAGCTCCGAATTCGGGTGGCACGGTGACTGCGCGAACACCCGGGCGGGAATACGTACGCATGGCTCAGCGTTGGCAAAGGAGTCGGCCGCAACTGGGGCGGTCGCGATGAGCGGGCAAGCGCCGGATACGGAGGGGCGCGGGCTCGCGGAGGAAGCGCTGGGTAGGGTGCGGTTCGAGGAGGAGGCGCTCACGTATGCGGATCAGGTCTACCAAGTCGCACGCCACCTCGCCGGCTCGAAAGAAGAGGCGGAAGAGTTGATGCAAGAGACCTACGCGCGGGCTTTTCGTAGCTGGCGCTCCTACACACCGGGCACGAACATGCGCGCCTGGCTACTTCGAATCCTCACCAACATCAACATCGATCGAGGCCGGCGGAAACAGCGGCAACCGCCGGCGCAGTCGCTCGAGGAAGGCGACTACTCCCTCTACGACCGCCTGGAGGACGTGGCCGGCCCCGGCTCGGCCGAAGACGAGGAGCGGTTACTGCATCGACTATCTCAATCCGACATCGTCGATGCGCTAGCGGCACTACCCCACGACTTCCGCGACGTGCTGGTGCTTGTCGACCTAGGCGAGTTCAGTTACCAGGAGGCTGCTCAGATCCTTTCGATTCCAATCGGAACGGTGATGTCGAGGCTGCACCGCGCGCGGCGGTTGCTCAAGCAGTCTCTAGCAAGCTCGCTGGGGGAGGACACATGAGCGAGACTCCCTGCACCAAGTGCGCATGGCTGCTCCAGCTGTACCTGGACGGGGAGCTGGACGAGACCGAGGCGTGCGAGGCCGAAGTCCATCTCGATGCGTGCGGTTACTGCCGTCGGCAGTATCGTTTCGAGCGGGCGTTCCGCGAGTACTTACGGCAGACGTTGACCGGCGAGCCGATGAGCCCGGAGCTCAGAGGCAAGCTCGTCGCGCTCAGAGCCACCGCCCATCCCGCCGACGGCGCGTAGCGGCATCAGCCCAGCGCCAGAGTCGCCGGCCCGACGATCACGAGCAAGCGAAGCTGGTTGTTACCGTTGGGAAGCGGCAGAAGATCGGCTTCTAGCTGGCTCGCGAGGCGCTTGCCCACCGCTCTTCCTTTTCCGATGTTCGAATAGAAGATCGTCGTGTGCTTGTAGTCGAAGCGGCTCGCGCGCTTGACGGCCGCTATCTGGTAGCCGAGCGAGGCGACACGCGACGCAACCCTACGCGTGTAGTTGATGTCGCCGCCCCCGTTCTCAACGACGACTTTGACTTTCCACGGAGCCGGCAGAGAGGTGCTGTTTCCACTCGAAGGGAGAATCTGGGTTGCCGACCCACGGAAGGCGTAACCGAGCATGACCGCGGCCACGACGCCGGCGATTATCAGCGCAGCGGCGGCAACCAGGCGGCCGCGCGGATTGCGCTGAATAGGCCGCGGGAGGACGGGCAAGCCGGCGAGCTCGCGCGCCTCGTAGTTGTCGATCTCGAGTCCGCTCGCCAGCAGGAGCGAGGCCGCGAGAGCGTCCTCGGGGCTACGAAAAGCGTAGACGCGCCCTTCCTCGAGCCAGCTCACCTGCTCGGCCGTGATTCCCGAGCGCTGCGCCACTTCTTCCTGGCTGAGCTGGCGCCGCAGACGGGCCGTAGCGAACACGGTCGCCGCCGCTCCGCTCTCCAGCGCGGAGACGAGGGCGAGCGCAAGCTGTGGCTGGGCATTCGGGTCGAGCGATCGCACGCTGGAAGTTGTCATCGGCAGATTCGAAGTCTCCCTCGATATCCGAGATTGTTGTTGCCAGGCGAAGTCGTCCGGCAACATCCGGCTCCGTACGGTTCGCGATCGGCGCCCGGCGTCCTACGAGCAGCCCACGAGCTTCTGCCAGCGCTGAACTACCTCATCGACGTAAGTCCGCGTCTCTTCCGACGGCGGACCGCCCGCTCTCTCCACCGCGGTCGGGCCGGCGTTGTAGGCGGCAAGCGCAAGCTCCAGCGAGTCGAAGCGGTCGCGCATGCGCCGTAGGTAGCGAGCTCCGGCAAGAACGTTCGCGCTCGGACTATTGAGATCGATCTCGAGCTCCTGGGCGATCGATGGGAGCACCTGGAAAAGACCGAGCGCGCCCGCATGAGAGACGGCGTTCGGCTGGAAGTTCGACTCCTCCTGAGCCACGGCAGCGAGAAGAGACAGGGGTACTCTGGACTTATCCGACGCGAACTCGAAGGCAGACCTGAAGCGCGCCGGCAGAGGACAGCGCTTTCCCCCCGTCGTTTTCTTCGCTGAGCCCGACTGCGAAGAGGCGATCGCAGCCGCGCGGTCGCTGGCTCGGGTTACGCCTTTCTCGCGGTCGCTCGTTGCGCTCGCGAAAGCGGCCATCGTCAGCGCTAGCGCTGTCGCGAAGAGAAAGAGTAGGGAGAGTCGGCGGCTCACGCGCACGAGATCCTAACGCTCTTGCCGGGTCGTCATCACCCCCCTTTTTGGGAGAACGCCGATCGGCGGACTACGCCGGATAGGTCTCGCTCAAGCGCCCGACGTCACCGCGAGGATGTCGGCGAGGTGAATGAGTCGGAAAGTGAGCCTGTTCACGCGCACGCGATCGGGCTCACGCTCCAACTCGGGGAGCGTCCGCCAGAGCTCTCGGGCGCAGGTCAGAAGCTCGCTGATCTGCTCCCGGTCGCGCCTGTGCGTGTCGACTTCATTGCAGGCGTTCAGCGCTAGTCCGAGCACGCCGACCGTGTCTTGCTGCCTCGTCCACAAGAGCGGAATCGCCATCGATAGGTACTGATGAATGCGAGCCATGGTCATCGACTGCGAAAAGGTTGCGCTACCGTGCGGCGGGCTGGGCGAAAGCGGTGCCTCGCGGCGGCTGATGCGATCGGCGTTCTCCCAGAGAATCATGCGCAAGTCTTTTTCGCTGAGGCCTGCGAGGCGCGCCGTGCGAACGGTGATGAGCAGCGAGCTCGGTTGCTGTCCGTAGGGGTAGTCGGAGGCGTAGAGGATCTGCTCGGGCGCGACGTGGCGGAAAAAGTCGAGCAGATCGATCGGGCTCCAGACCGATGTGTCGAAGAACGCCCCGGCCCTGCCGCCGAGCGCTCGCGCCAATGCCCCTAGATCGGCGATTCCGGCATGAGCGACTATCAGCTGGGCAAGCGGGTAGCGCTCGACAAGATGCGCCAGATGGTCGGCTATGGGAGGCAGGCCTCGGCCGCCATGGATGAGCACCGGCACTCCTCGCTCCGCCGCCAGCGACACGATCGGCTCGAGTCGCGCGTCGTTGACGTGAAACCCTTGCGAGCGGGGATGGAGCTTGATCCCGCCTGCCCCCAAGTCGAGGCAGCGCTTCGCCTCCTCGAGCGGCGATTCGTCGAGATTGAGGCGCACGAAGGGGATCAGCCTGCCCTGCGCTCGCTCGGCGTAGGCAAGCGTGCGATCGTTCGGCTTGCGAAAGGCCGGGTGCCTATCTGGCTCGTCGAGAGAGAAGACGAAGCAGCGCTCGATTCCGTAACGCTCGCACACTGCCATCAGCTCGTCGTATGCGCCGGTCATACCGTCGACGTCGGTCCCGAGATGAACGTGCGCGTCGAAAATGGCGGTTTCGGAAGGAAGCTCATCGCGAAGCCTCGTCTCCCAGGAGTCGATCAGCATCTCGGCGCAGACGAAAGCTTCGTCCATATAGAGGAGTCTATTCGCGCCTGCGACGATTCCGAAACGACGCGCGAGAAGCTCGTTAACCGAGCAGGCGCTCGAAACGCTCGCCGTCCTCGAAAGGACCGATCAGCGCGAGATGAAGGGCGCGCTCGCCGATGATCTCCCGGGCCACGCGCTGAATGTCTTCTCGGCTTACGGCCTCGACTCCGGCGATCACCTCGGCGGGGTCGACCGCACCTCCCTCGAGGACCTCGCGCCTGAGACCAAAGGAGATCAAACCCTGCGGGCTCTCGAGCTGGAGAACGAGCCGGCCCTTCGTGTACTCCTTCGCCTTCTTCAGCTCGGCTTCGGGCACCGGCTCGTCGACGATGCGACGGAGCTCGGCGACGATCGTCTCGATCGCCTGGTCGACACGGTTGAGATCGACTCCCGCCTGCGCGTACAGCGTCCCGGTCTCGGCATAGGTGCTGTTGTGGCAGTAGATGTAGTACGCCAGGCCGCGTCGCTCCCTGACCTCGGTGAACAGGCGAGAAGACATGCCACCACCGAGAATGGCGGCTAGCACCTGCGACACGTACCGGTCGGGGTGTTGCGTCGGGTGACTGAGAGTTCCGAGGATGAGGTGAGCCTGGTCGGATGTCTTGTGCTGAACCTTCACTCTCGGCTTGATCGGCGAGGGAATCTCAGCCAGCGAAGGGCTTCCAGTCTCGCCTGGAACGAGATCGCCTAGCAGATCTTCAACCTCGGTCGTCGCGTCGCCGTTCAGGCGCCCTCCCAGCCCGATCACCATCCTCGAAGGCACGTACCAACGCCCCAGATAGTCGAAGAATGCGTCGCGAGTGGCTTTCCTGACGGTTTCCTTCGTCCCGATCACGTCCCAGCCGAGCGGCTGGTCGCCGAAGAGGAGGCTCTCGTAGATCGAGTCGACGTAGTCACGCGGCGAGTCGAAGTACATGTTCATCTCCTCGACGATGACGCCCTTCTCGCGCTCGATCTCGTCGACGTCGAACTTGGAATGACGGATCATGTCGACGAGCACGTCGAGAGCGAGCGAGCGCGACTCCGCCGCGCACCTGACGTAGTAGCCGGTGTACTCCTTGCCCGTGAAGGCGTTGAACTCGCCCCCGATCGCGTCCACCTCAGCAGCGATGTCACGCGCGGTCGGACGCTTTTCGGTGCCCTTGAAGAACATGTGCTCGGTGAAGTGAGCGATGCCACTCGACTCGCGCGTCTCGTATCGGGAGCCGGCGGCGACCATGATCATGCACGTCACCGAGCGGGCCTCCGGCATCGGCGCCATCACGACACGAAGCCCGTTGTCGAGGACTGAGCGCTCGTAAATCACGCTGGTCATGCTAACGAAGCGGCAACGAGTCCGAGCCGACGGAGAACTCGAACGCCGAGGCCAAGCACCCGTTCGTGAAGGTTCCGGTCAAGCCGGAGTCACGGCGTCCGAAGACACGGGGTGACGACCATGCTAATTCACTCTCAAGCCCGTCCGCATTTTTCCCGATCTACACGGCGTCTCGGAACCAGCGTAGAGGGAAAGAGGCACTGATGCGGATCGTGAAGGTGATGATGCTCGTGGTTGCGATCGCGCTCGTGCCGCTGAGCGTCGGACTGGTGATGCTGAAGCAGCAGCAGAACACCAAGGACACACTCGACCGCGCTTTGACCAGCCAGGTGAGCGAGCAGCGTTACCGCTTCCAGAGCGTCGAGGATCAGGCGGGCGCGACTCTGAAAATTCTGAGTCAGAACTCCGTTCTCGAACTTCCCTTCACCAAGTCGAAGCTCACCGAAGCCGATCGGACGAAGATCGATAACGCGCTCATTTATGTCGGCAAGCACATCTACTACAGCCTGATCAGCGCCGCCGGCGTGATCGACAACGCCGGCCACTGCTCGGACAGTGGCGGATGTCGATACGAGGTTGCGCGCGCCTACTTTTTAGGCCAAAAAGGAGTCAACGGCAGCGCAGACACCTTCTACGCCTACGGATACGCCCTAGATCAGCTTGCCCCGCTCAGGTACAGAATCCTGTCGAAAACCGACAAGAAATGGATCTCGGCGACCCGGAAGCTTCAAGCCGACCACGTCTATACCAGCGGTGTTACGCAGTCGAACGACAGCCAACGCTGGATCGTGAACTTCTCGACCCTGCTTCCGCCCGTGGCGGGGGAAAAACGGGGAACGCTCTACTTCGAGCTCGACCTCGAGAACTTCCGTCAAGCCGCGGCAGCCACAGTGAGGCAGGCCAAATTGCACGGGCTCGAGCTGCTAATCGTCGAAAAAAACGGGCGAGTCATTCTGAACAGCGCGCTCAAGCAGTGGGGCACCGTTCTCGTTGGTGCGAATGACAAGCGCTTCGTGCCCATCGCTAAACGCAAGGACACGAGCGGCATCACGACGATCGATACGAAGAGGGGTCCGCTACGCGTCGCCTGGCAACGCCTGCCCGTCTCGAAGTTCGACGAGAACGGCTGGACAGTCATCTCGGTGGCGCCGGCGCCCTCGGGCAATGTACTGACGAGCAACCCGATCCCGGTCGGGCTGATGGGTCTCGCCCTGCTCGTTATCGCGTTCGTCATGGGCCGCCGCTGGGTTCGCACCTCGAACCAGGCCATGACCGACCCTCTCACTAGCCTGGGCAACCGGCGCAAGCTCGTCACCGACCTACAAAAAGCACTGCCCGATGCAGACGAAACGGCACCGCTCCTACTGGGACTCTTCGACCTCGACGGCTTCAAGAACTACAACGACAGCTTCGGGCACCCCGCCGGCGACGCGCTGCTGACCCGGCTAGGCCGAAACGTGCAGGCCGCGATGAACAAGCACGGCGGCGAAGCTTATCGCATGGGCGGCGACGAGTTCTGCATCATCGTGACGATCGGGACAGACGGCCAAGGGACGATCATCAGCGACGCGACCGCTGCTCTTTCGGAGCGCGGCGAGGGCTTCGCTATCGGTAGCTCACACGGATCGGTTCTACTGCCGCAGGAGGCCAACGACGTATCCATCGCGCTGCGACTGTCCGACCAGCGCCTGTATGCAAACAAGAACAGCGGCCGGCGCTCGGCAGGACGTCAGTCCGCGGACGTGCTTTTGCAGGCTCTGCACGAGCGCAGCCCGGAGCTCGGCGATCACCTGGTCGACGTGGCCCGGCTGGCTGCCGAGGTGGGAAGGCGCTTGGGCATGAGCGGCGAGGAGCTCGACCAGCTCGCTCAGGCAGCGCAGCTCCACGACGTCGGCAAGATGGCGATTCCCGACGCGATCCTGAAGAAGCCCGGTCCGCTCGATCGCGAGGAGTGGGAGTTCATCCGTGGGCACACAGTTGTCGGCGAGCGAATCATCTCGGCCGCGCCCTCGCTCTCCCAGGTCTCGCGGATCGTTCGCTCGAGCCACGAGCGCTACAACGGCTCCGGCTATCCCGACAGCCTCAAGGGCGACGAGATCCCGCTGCCGTCGCGCATCATCGCCGTCTGCGACGCCTTCGACGCCATGATCGGCCCGCGCCCCTACCGGCTCGGTATGAACACCGACAACGCCGCCTCGGAACTGCGCCGCTGCGCCGGCGCACAGTTCGACCCGGTCGTCATCGAGTTCTTCCTCTCCGTCGTCGATGAGCTGGCGAAAGAAGCGTCCGAGCAAGAGCTCTCGGCGAACCCGAGCTCCTAGCCTCGCTTCCTCGGCCGGCGGCTCGTGCGGCCGGGGAACCCGGCCTCCCGGAGCCGCCTGGCGTCGCTGAGCGCACGATCCTCTCCGAGGCCGTGTGTGGAACTCTCCTGGGGACGATCACCCGTCGGCTGGGCGTGATCGGTGAGTGCGAGGCAAGGACGCAGGGAGCGGTCGTATCGGATCTAGATACGGGCGCGACTGAGGACGCAGGATCGTGCCGCCGAGCGCGTTCAGACGGTGGAGTGCATCGTTTCCAGGCGAGTTCCCTCCACTGTCCTCTCCGGGCTCGCACGCTCAGCGACGCCCCGAGAAAGCGAGGGTCGATTCTCGTTGATCGAGCTAATTCGTCGAACCTGGGCTCCTTCCGGCTGGGCGAGAGCGGCGATCCGTCTTACGCTGTATCCCAGCCATGTCAGCTAAGCCGATCTATCAGGCGGGCACCCGGAGACTGCTGGATCTAGCCCTCGTGAGGGGCGACTCACTTGCGGAGTTTCGCGTTATGACTAGAGCGGACGACCTCTCTCGGTTCTTATTGGTCACAGGGTTTCAAGAAGCGTCCGGTTATTTCTTCCGCGCCTTTCCCGATTCTCCCGACATCCCGAGGATCTTCGAGAACTTCTCGGCTCACGTCGAGGAAATGGTCCTCCAGAAGATGAGGACGATTCCCACACATTGGGAACGCGCGCTCGAGACGACTGCCGAGCGCTTGACCGGCCGAGTCGAGTGGTGGCTTTCCGGCAGCGCGGCGCTCGCTGTCCGAGGGATCGACGTCAGGCCGCGGGACATCGACCTCGTCGTTGACGACGCTCGCCGCGCTGGCGAACTTCTGACCGATGTCCTATTCGAGCCTTCGCGTCGTATGCACGATTGGGTGGCCGAGTGGTTGGGGCTCGCCTTCGACGGAGCTCTCATCGAATGGGTTTCCGGCGTTCATCCCGAGGTGGATGCGAGCGGCCTACACGAACAAGGGCCAGAAGCGGCGAGCCGTCGCGAGCTCGTGACTTGGGGCGGTTATCAGATCCTCTGCACTCCGCTCGACATACAACTCGTCGCCAGGGAAGCCAGGGAACTGGCGGATCAGGTTCGAAAGATCCACGAGTTCAGAGCCGCGAGCTAAACCGAAACCCAGTCCCGTGGCGATCCCGCTACGCTTCGGCCGTGTCAGCGACGCTGGTCAGCCCGACGAAGCCGAAGCGTGCGTCGCGTAGTCGCAGTGGGCTTGGTGACCTCTGGCGCGTGATCGTTCTCAACGACCACCACAACACCTTCGACGGCGTGGCGCGAGCGCTCGCCTCAGTGCTTTCGGGTGTCGGCTTCGATGACGGCATGCGACTGGCGACCGAGATCGACCGCAGGGGACAAGCGATCGTCTGGACCGGGCACCGGGAGCTCGCCGAGCTCTACTGGTCACAGCTCGAGACCCGCGGTCTCACCATGGCGCCACTCGAATCCTGAGCGCCCGTTCCTAAGCGAATTGACTCTTGCTTGATCCCGCGCTCGGTAAGAGTCAGTTGAGACAAGCTCGTCCGTCCGATAGCTGACCTAGCCTTGAGCCGTGCAATGGCTTCGGGCATTGTCCGAGTCTGACTGCTACCTCCGCTGCTACGGGGACAAGACAGGCACGGTGGATGTCGTCGGCACGATGGGGCGATTCTGCGACCGCCCCACGACTCGATTGAGGCTAGATACGACGCCAGTTCCCGATGGCGATCGAGAAGAGCGCCGTCCCGAGCAGCCAGCCGAGGCTGCCTGACGCCTCGCCACTACCGCTTGGGATGACCGGATAACGGCGGTGCTCTCGCAGCTTGCCTCCGCTCAGCTCTTGTCCGCTGGAGACGTGCAACGGGCTCAATCGCGCCAACCGTTCGTGATCGGCGTGCGCCGGTCGCGTCCGAACGCCTTTGGACGCAACTTCACGCCCGGCGGGGCCTGACGCCGCTTGTACTCCGCTCGATCGATCATCGCCAGTGCTCGCTCGACAACGTCGGTCGCAAAGCCGGCTGCGAGCAACTCGTCGCGCGAGCGATCCTCTTCGATGTAGGCCTCGAGCACACGGTCAAGCTCCGCGTAGGGCGGTAGCGAGTCCTCGTCGAGCTGGTTCTCGCGCAGCTCGGCGCTCGGCGGTCGCGCGATGATCGTCGCCGGGATCAGCTCTCTCCCGGCCCGCTCGTTGAGGTAGCGGGCGAGTCTGAAGACGTCTGTCTTGAAGACGTCTTTGAGCAGCGCGAAGCCGCCGGCCATGTCGCCGTAGAGAGTCGCGTAGCCGACCGAAAGCTCCGACTTGTTACCGGTGGCGACGAGCAGCCAGCCGAATTTGTTCGAGAGCGCCATCAAGAGCACTCCCCGCACCCGCGCCTGCACGTTCTCTTCGGCCAGGTCGGGCTCGCGCCCCGAGAAGGACGGGGCGAGCGAGCGCTCGAACTCCCCGAGCATCGGCTCGATCTCGATCTCGCGGAAGTCGGTGCCAAGGCTGTCGGTCAGTAACCGCGCATCGCTCTGAGTTTCTCGCGAGGAGAAGCGCGAAGGCATCGAGACGCAATGAACGCGGGCCTCCCCAAGCGCGTCGACCGCTAATGCTGCAGTTAGTGCCGAGTCGATACCGCCCGAAACGCCGACGACGACGTCCGTGAAGCCGTTCTTGCGCACGTAGTCACGAAGACCCAGAACGAGAGCCTTGCGCATCTGCTCGAGATCGTCGGCAAACGGAGCGACTCGGGTATCGAGCGTCCCACGCCCGCCGCGGCGCTTGCGGGTCGTGAGCGAGAGCGTGGCGAGCGCAGGGAGAGACTGCTCGCGGGCGAAGGCGCGCTTGCGTACGTCGGTCAATCGGCGAGCGATCGCGGCCGTCGGATCGATGTCGACAACGAGCAGCTCCTCCGCGAAGCCGGTAGCCCGCGCGACTACCTCACCCTCATCGTCGATCACCACGGAATGCCCGTCGAAGACGAGCTCATCCTGGCCCCCGACGAGGTTGCAGAAGGCGACATAAGAGACCATGTCGCGGGCGCGCGTGCGGAACATCTCCTCGCGCATCCGGTCGCGTCCCACGTGAAAGGGCGAAGCCGAGACGTTGACGATCAGTTCGGCGCCGGCCAGCGCCAGATCCGTTGCCGGCGGCCCGGGCTGCCACATGTCCTCGCAAATCGTCACGCCGATCTTCACTCCGTTCAGCTCGAGCAGGAGAAGGTCGCGGCCCGAGGCGAAGTAACGCTCCTCGTCGAAGACGCCGTAGTTGGGGAGGAATCGCTTGCGGACAAAGCCCTTCAGCTCGCGCTCGGCGCAGACGGCGCAAGCGTTGTAGAGATCGCCGTCGAAGTGCGGTGTCCCGATCAGAGCGGCGCAGCCGCGAACCTGGCGCGCGATCTGCTCGAGCGAGCTCGCGGCCGCCTTGAGAAAGCCCGGCCGTAAGAGCAAGTCCTCGGGCGGATAGCCGGTCACGGCCAGCTCGGGGAAGAGAACCAGCTCGGCCTTCTGCGAGCGCGCGTCAGCCAGGGCGGAGAGGATTCGCCTCCGGTTGCCGTCGATATCGCCGACGACGGTATCGATTTGAGCGAGTGCGATGCGCACCGTTCCTCCAGGTTTGCGACTCTAGGTCTAAAACCGAGTCTACCACGCTCGCCGTTGAGGCTCTTCGCTTGACGGTGTCAATCGAACTGAGCCTTACCGCTGATTCGGCTACCCTCTCGGCCCCCGGGTGTTCGCCAATGCGATACCCGGGTACAACGTCTCTTCGCGGAGGGCCTGTGACGAAATAGCGGAGAGCCGCTGCCTATCTGATCGAGAGGGGACGGAATGCGATTTGTGAGCGAGCTGAACCGCAAGTGGTGGACACTTGGGGCGGTCGCTTTCGGGCTGTTCATGATCATGCTCGACAACACGATCGTCACCGTCGCCCTGCCGACGATCAAGCGTGACCTCGACATCGGCATCTCCGAGCTGGAGTGGATCGTCACCGCCTACACGCTCACCTTCGCCGCTTTCATTCTCATCGGCGGCAAGCTCGCCGACCTGCTCGGGCGCAGGCTGATGTTCAACGTCGGTCTCGGTATCTTCACGATCTCCTCGCTCGTCTGCGGGCTTGCGAGCTCAGTCAGCTTGCTCATCGGCGCGCGCGCCGTGCAGGGCGTGGGGGCGGCGATCATGATCCCCTCGACGCTCTCGATCGTCGCGGCAGTTTTTCCTCCCCGTCAGCGCGGGACGGCGATCGGCGTCTGGGCCGGAACGGCCGGGATGGCGCTTGCCATCGGTCCGTTGCTCGGTGGCGTTCTGACTCAACAGCTGAGCTGGCACTGGATCTTCTTCGTCAACATTCCGGTGGGCGCGCTGGCAATGGTCGTCTCGCGCATCGTCATTCCCGAGTCGCGCGACACATCGCACAGGCAGAGTCTCGATCTGCCTGGACTGATCGCCTCGGGCGCCTCGCTGTTCGCGCTGACCTACGCTCTGATCGAGGGCGACAGCAAGGGTTGGACATCGCCGCTGATCGTCGGCCTGTTCCTGCTCGCCGGTGTTGCGATGATCGCTTTCATTGCTCTCGAGCTTAACGGCCGGCTCGGTGTCCCAAGCGTGCTCGCCACGGCGCTAGGGGGCTTCTCGCTGACCTGGGCTCTCATCGAGGGAGGCGGCCAAGGTCGTTTTTCGTTGAACCTGGGGAAGACCCGCCTGTTCGATGTCGGCCTGGGCTGGAGCTCGTCGTTCATCGTCGGCCTACTGGCGCTCGCCGGGGTTGTCTTCCTCGTGGTCGCGGCGATCGAGCTGTTCCGGCTGGAGGGCGTGCGCCGGTTGCCCGTCGTCCGGCGACTGACGCGATCGGGCGCGCATGCGGCCTCGCCACGCCACGAGAGGGTGCCGATGCTCGAGTTATCGCTATTCAGAATCGGCAACTTCGTCGGTTCGATCCTGGTCGCGCTGCTCGTCTCGCTGGCAATGTTCGGCGTCTTCTTCTTCATGTCGCTCTACATCCAGAACATCCTCGGCTACTCGCCGACGCGGGCGGGCGCGAGCTTCCTACCGATGACCGTTCTCGTCATCCTCGTGGCGCCGTTCGCCGGCCGCTTCTCCGACCGCATCGGCTCGCGCTGGCTGATGGCGACCGGAATGGCGCTGGTGGCGATATCGCTCTACCTCTTCTCGAAAGTCGGCCTGCACACGACCTATCCCGAGCTGTTGCCGGCGATGATCATCGGCGGGATCGGAATGCCGATGGCGATGGCGCCGACGACAGCGGCGGCGATGGCCACGGTGCCCGTCGACAAGGCCGGAGTGGGCGCCGGAGTGCTCAACAGCTTCCGTCAAGTCGGCGGCTCGCTTGGCATCGCGCTCCTCGGCGCGGTCATGGCTTCACGAAGCTCGTCCTTCGCGAGCAAGGCCGAGGCGGCCTACCACGCCAAGGTGCACAAAGCCGCCGAGCTGGGAATCCATCTACCGGCGCCGACCGCTCAGCAGAAGCAGACAATCGCGCAGGAAGCTTTCGTGCACGGACTGCACAGCGCCTTGCTCGTCTCGGCCGTGATCGCGCTCGGCGCGGTGGTCGTCGGTGCGACGCTCGTACGTAAGCGACACCACGAGCACGCAGAAGAGCCGAAGCTGGCAGTCGAGTCCGCCTAGCGCGGCCCCCCGGCGGAAGAACGGTCTCGAGAAAGGAAAAAGCCCCGGCTGCGGCACCCGGGGCTCAATCCGTTTTGGGGATACCCCCGGCTGCGGCTCCAGGGGGTACTCCCTAGAAGATCGGCCTTGGCGACGAACCGAGAGTTGTGGCTCTGCGGCCCAGCCACGATTCCGTAACTATCGTCGCTGACCTTTCTTCCCTTCCGGCCTTGTCTGGCGTCTGACTCGGTCGGAGTGACCTCACTATATGGCGCCTTCCGAGCTGAGTCAAGTAGCTCAGTCAAGTGATTTCTACGCCCCGAAAGTGTCATAAAGAGCCTGCAAACCACCGTTCTGGCAGATAGATGGGCACGCGAGCAGCTCGTTCAGGCAGCGCTCGCCGGGATATTCTCCGCATAGGTGAATAGGTAGTACCCAAACAGGTGATTGCGACCAATTGGGAGGGCGACGAGTATCAGAGGGGGTAGAGATGCCGCAGTCTTATGTCGACACCCATGCCGCTTCGGCAACCGAGCGTCAGCGCCCGAAAATCGGACTCGGCGAGCGCGTGCGTCAACGGCGTGTCGCGCTCGGATTGACGCAGACCGATCTAGCCGGAGCCCGTTTCTCGAAGGAGTACATCAGCCAGATCGAGCTCGGGAAGACCCGGCCGACGCCAGAGACGGTCGAGTACCTTGCCTCGAGGCTCAGCATCGATCCCGGCTACCTCGCGCACGGAGTATCGACGGAAGATCGCGCTCGGGTCGAGGCCATGCTCGCGCGAGCCGAGGCACACGCTCAGGCTCGCGAGTACGAGAGCGCGCTCGAGGTTTACGCCGACTCCAAGACCGCGGTCGCGGCATCGGGGTCCGTCGATCTCTCCGCTCGCCGACTGCTCGGCGAGGGCTGGGCGATGATCGAGGAGGGTCAGATCCGCGAGGGGCTCGAGGTGCTGACGAAGGCACGAGAGTTGGTCGATGAAGAGCAACTCGATGACGTCCTTCGCGCCGAAGCATTGTTCAAGCTAGGTGTCGCGCGCACGAAGCTTGGCAGCACGCACGTCGCCATCTCGCTTCTGACCGAGGCGCACAAACTACTCGAGCAGCTTCCTTTGGCCGCCGACTCTACGCGTGCCCAGGTGCTCGGTTATCGCTCCGTCTGCTACCGGCGCGTAGGTGACATCGAAGCGGCGCGCGAGGATGCCGAGCGCGCGGTCGAGCTTTCCGAGCAGCTTGGTGATCCTCGCGTCATCGGCTACTCCTACATGCAGGCCTCGCTTGTCGCCGAGCGCGAGGGCCGTTTCGTCTTGGCTCGCACCTACGCCGAGAAGGCCCGAGCGAAGTATGAAGAGGCCGAGGATCAGTTCCAGCTCGGGAAGGTTCTGAACAATCTCGGCTTCTGCCACGCGCTGCTGGGCAAGCAAGACGATGCTCTCGCGAGCTTCACGCGCGCGTACAAGATTTTCCTCGACGCCGGAGCCAACGAGTGGAGTGGCGGCGCGATCTCGTCGATCGCCAGCCTCTATCTCGAGACCGGCGAGCCGGTCAAGGCCGAAGAGCAGGCCAGGTACGCGATTGAGCTGATCGGAGACGGGGAAGTCGACCCCGAGCAGGTCGGCGAGGCTCGCCTCGTACTGGGTAGGGCGCTGCTCGCCCAGGACCGGTTCGACGAGGCCGAGGAGGCATTGCAAGAGGTCAAGAACCTCTTCGAAAGTGTGCGCGCAACCAGCAACCTGTCACGCACCTACCTGGCGTTGGGCGACCTCGCCCACGCACGGGGAACCACGGATGAGGCGGCGCATCTCTACCGGCACGCCGCCGAATTGGTGCAAGACCTTCGATTCTGAGAGGAAGGAGGGAAAAATGGCCAAACTCTTACTACTACTCGCGCTTTGCGCAGTGTTCGCTGCGGCAATCCTCGCAGGCCCGGGAGCCGCAGCAAGGCAGAAGCCCAAAGCTCCGAGCGTTCCTGTTCTGACGACGACAACGAGCGACACCAGCTCCGTTCCAGTCGTAAAGGGCTCGGGCGGCGGACGTATGAACTACTAGCAGTCGCGATGGCCTCCGGGGGCGTGAGGGTAATGGCGGCACGCCCCTTGCCGCCGCGGTTGCCGGTTCGTGCGGCCCGCTTCGCGCTGGTCCGCTCTCGACACTCTCGGGCCTACGCGCTCATCTCTGGCTCTCTTCTTTCATTTCCTCGGCCTGAGCGGATGAGGCTGTGCGTAGATTTGTGTGCGCCTGTGCACACCTCGACCGCCGGATAACTCGGCGACATAAACTGTCTGAATGACTGCGCTCAAGATCGTCACTCGACCGAAGCTCAAGCGACCGGTTCTCATCCTGGCCTTCCAGGGCTGGAACGACGGGGGCCAGGGTGCGACGCTCGCCACCGGTTATCTAGCCCGTTTGTGGGACGCTACTCGCTTCGCCGAGATCGATCCGGAAGAATTCTTCGACTTCCAGGCCACTCGGCCGCAGGTCTCTCTCGTCGATGGTGAGACCCGTGAGCTCACGTGGCCCGAGAATGCCTTCTTCCATGCTCGGCCCGACGGCCTGAGCCACGACGTCGTCCTCCTCATCGGGGTCGAGCCGAACCTCCGCTGGCGTGCTTTTTGCGAGCTCGTCGTGGGGCTTGCACTCGATCTCGGCGTGAAACAGGTAATCACTTTGGGCTCGCTTCTCGCCGATGTGCCGCACACGCGCCCCTCGCCGGTTACCGCGAGCGGAGACAACAGCGACTTACTCGACGATCTCGAGGTCGACGCCTCTCGCTACGAGGGACCAACGGGAATCGTGGGCGTGATTCAGGATGCATGCCGAAGGGCAGGGATGCAGACGGTCAGCTTCTGGGCGGCGGTTCCGCACTACGTGTCACTGACTCCCAGCCCGCGTGCGGCACTCGCGCTATGCGAGCGAGTTGACCAGCTACTGGGGACGGGGCTCGATCTGGAAGAGCTGGAGCAGGCGGTCGACAGTTACACCGAGCACGTTAGCGAGGCAGTAACAGGCGACGAGGAGACGACCACGTACATCGAGGCGCTCGAGCGCCAGAGCGACTCGGGCGAGCCACCCGAAGAGTACGAGCCGGATATTCCGAGCGGCGAATCGCTGGCCGCAGAGCTAGCCAAGTTCTTGCGTGAGCGTGAGAACGGCGGCGGCGACTCAAATCCCGCGGCCGCCTAGCGCCGCCCGAGCACCGTCACCGCGCCCCGAAGAGCTCGCGCCAACAGCTAAGAGCCGCTTTCTGGGAGCGGAACAACGCTCGGCTTCTGCTGCGCGCCGTCTATCTCCGTCCCTGTAGCGCGGCCGTCCGCGGGCTCGCTCCCGCGAGCGTCGGGTGTTGCGTCTTTGTGCGACGGCTCCGCGGTTTTCTCTTCGGCTGCTGCCCCCTGGGCGCCGCCGGCCTTGACCTGTTGAGCCGCCGCGGCACGCCGCTTCCGCCGCCGCCTGCGTCTTGAAGACTGGAGTTTGGGCGTCGGCAGATTCTCGGCCAGCGCCGCCGCAATCTCGCCGGTGCCGGCCAGCCGCTCTCGTGCCGCTTCGATCAGTTGGGTAGCCCGCGGTGTGTAACCCTCGGCCGAGGCCAGCAGAGCCGCTCCAACGTGCAGCGGTTGCTCGCGGGCCACGTTGACGAGCCGGGCGACGTTCTCTTCGTGGCGCCGCCCGCGAGAGTTAGCCACGGCGCCGAGCAGGCGCTTGGCGTCGGCAAACTCCGCACTCGCCTTGCGGTCCTGAGCTTTTCGGCTTGCTCGTGCCAGCCGCCAGAGCCAGCGAACGAGAATCTGCTCGGGGGCGTTCGCCTTGCCCTCGGCGAGAGCGCGTAGAAGCACGCGTATTCCCTGTAAGCGCTCCTTCTCCCAGGTGGGCGCCTGAGTCACGAGCGTGACCAGATCGTCATAGTCGGCCCGTTCCACGAGTGTGGCAACTCGGTCGACGAGCGCCATCAAGCGCAGGCGGCGATTCGAGTTCTCGGCGGCGCATGTGAAGAGGAACTGCTCGAGCGCCACCTTGCTGGTGTTGCCCTCGATCAGCTTGCGCACGAACTCGGCCCGCTCTTCGTAACGAACGCTGCGCCCGGCGATCATCGCCCAGAAGCGCTGCTCGTCGGTGTCCAGGTATTTCGGATCGATCCTTTGCCACTCGCGTGCGATGACGGCTAAGCGCCGCTTCACGTCGGGTGTCACGGGCACAAGCCAGGGGGCCGGAGCGAGGCGCCTGCGCGCCCTACGCTGCATCCGTCGCCTGGGAGCCGGAGTCACACGAGCTCCTTCGCGATAGAAGTCGGCGCCGAGCAGGGAGTGAAGCGAGATCACCTTCTCGCTGTGCGTGGACGACTTAGGAACGAAATCGACGACGACGCCCGCCTCCTTGCGGGCATGCGTGCGCATGATGCGGCCGATCCGCTGCTGGTAGACGCGCCGGGAGGCGGTCGGCGCCAGGTGCATGCACACCGTGGCGCGGGGCGAGTTCCAGCCTTCCGCCAAGAGTTGAGCGTTGATGAGCACGTTGATCTCACCGCGCTCGTAGGCAGCCAGCGTCTCGGCCAGCTTCACCGGCGGCGTGCGCCCGCTTACAGCCTCGGCTTTGAGGCCGGCGGCTCGGAACTCCTGGGCCAGGTTGTAGGCGTGATCGACCCCGGCGGCGTAGACGATTCCGGGCGTGTCATCGAAGCGATCGCGGTAGAGACTCGCGGCTGCCTGGTTCAGCGCGGTGTGGTCGAGAACCTGGGCCAGCGCTCGCTCGTCGAAATCGCCACCGACGATCGGTACCGAGTGGATCGCCGCCACGGGCGGAACGCGCAAGCAGCGAAGCGGCGCGATCAAGCCACGACGAGCAGCGTCCTGCAAGGGCAAATCGTCGACCGAGGCAGGAAAGACGTCTGAGACCTGCTTGGCGATGAGCTGCTCGGTGGCAGTCATGCCGATGAAGATCGGATCGGGGAAGGCGCGAATGGCGGCGCTCGTCTTTTCGCCCAGCGCCGTGTGCGCCTCGTCGCAGATCACGAGCTGGTAGGCGGTCGGCTCGACTTCGGCGTGGTGGCGCGCGAACCAGGCATAGGTCTGAATCGTGATCGGGTTCGCCTTGCGGACGCGATGCCCGCGCAGAATCACATCCGTAAAGCGCTTGGCGTAGCCGGTCTCGGTGAGATCGTGGCGGAACTGGCTGACGAGCAGGCGACGGTGCGTAAGGATGAGCACGCCAAGCGTCCTGGCCGCATCGACGAAGCCGGCCGCCGCGATCGTCTTCCCTGAGGCCGTGGGGTGGCGGAAGCGGAAGCGCCTGATGGCGCCGGGATCCTGTTCGGGCGTCAGCTCCGTTAGCTCTTCTTCCTCGCCGGGATGCGGCTCACCAAAGCCGCTTTCTTCCTCCTCTTCCTCCTCCAGACCCGCTTCTTCGGGAAGGCGGCCATTGGCGAAGGCCGCTTCGACTTGCCGTTGATTGGCGGCGATCAGCTCGGTGAGCATGCCGGCGAGCGCATCGACCTGGTGGCGCCTGAGCTCCAGGCCCGAGGCCAGATGCGGCGGCTTCTCCGAGAGCACGCGCTCGAGCCCGAGCATGAGCGCGTGCCTGACTTTCCATTCAGGCGAAGGCGCCTCGTTTCCCTTCTCGATCTCGGCGATCGCATCGTCGAGAGCGCGCCTGCGAGCCGTGCCGGGAACCATCGCCTGCGCCGGATCCTCACCCTCGCGCAGGAACGACTCGCCCGCCCATGCTTCGGCGCGCCGGGCTTTGGCGACGATTACCTCGTCGGAATGAGCGAGCGGTGTCGGAAGTTGGTCTGTCGTCTCTGACATGGGAGGGCGGCGTGCGTCGCCGCGCCGTAACCATCAGGAATAGACGGGCCGACACTCGGGGAGCTACTGGATGAGAGCGCGGCCGCCAGAAAGAATACCTAAAGAGCAGGCGTGGAGCGAGAAGTAGACGTCAGGAGAGCGAGTCGGTTAGTGGCGGCCGTTGCGTGAACGGCAAGTCGGCTCATCACGCGCCATGACGACAGCGAGCGATGAGCAGACCTATTCGCCCGTTCGAGGTTACTCGCTAGTCGCCGGCGGATGGATGAAGGCCGTCAGCACGATCGGCTCCAGCTCGGGGTCGTACTCCGACTGGGCTTGCTTGAGAGCCTGGTCGATCAGATTAAAGAGACGATCTGGATTGATGCGCACGGTGTCGGTGAGAACACGGAAACGTCCGGTCTGCGAATACTTGGCTAGCCCGAACTGCACCTCCTTGAGCATGGCCGAGTGCACGCCGCTTATGACGTTCGCCGAAAGTAGTTCGGGCGTAACGGCGATGTTCTTGGCGACCGCCTGGTACGGCTTCTCTCGCCGCCCGCAGTTCGCCTCGGCTAGCTGGATCAGCCCGGCCTTCAGCAGCATGCGGACGTGAAAATGCAGGTGGCCGGGGTCGATACCAATCCGACCCGCCAGTTCCCGGTTCGTGAGCGCTTCCCCGGTTTCCTCGCCCAGCATCTCGAGCACGCGCAAGCGCAAAGGATGGCCGAGCGCCTTGAGCTGATCGGGCCTATCTATCGTCAGGACGTCTAGCGTTGCGCGGTTTTCCGATGACGCAAACATATGGATTGCACTATATGACGTGACCTGAGTCGGCGCGCGCCGAACCGGCAGGTCGACACGAGCTTCTACTCGTCGCCGCCGCCGAGCTCGCGTGAACGCTCCATCGCCGCCTGAATCGCGTTCAAGAAAGCCGCGCGTATGCCGGCGCGCTCGAGCTCGCGAATGGCCCTGATCGTAGTGCCGCCGGGCGAGGTGACGTTCTCGCGCAGCTCAACCGGGTGTATGTGCTCGTCACGCAGCAACTTGGCAGTTCCGAACATCGTCTGAACGACGAGCTGAGTGGAGATATCGCGCGCGAGTCCGAGTAGGATGCCGGCCTCGATCATCGCCTCCGCAAGCAGTGCGAAGTAGGCGGGGCCCGAGCCGGAGACCGCGGTGACGGCATCCATCATCTCCTCGTGTACCCGCACAACCGCACCGAGGTGAGCGAGCACCTCCTCAGCCAGCGCCAGGTGTTCGTCGCCGGCGTGCGCTCCTGCGCAGATGCCTGCCATACCCTCCTGCACCGTGGCTGGAGTGTTAGGCATCGCACGAATTACCGGCACGTTTGCGGGTAGGTGCTTCTCGATTGATGCGGTCCGCACAGCCGCCACGACCGAGAGAATCGTCTGCTCGCTCGAAATCAGATCGCCGATCTCCTGCAAGAGCCCCGGCAGGTCTTGGGGCTTGACGGCGATCACAATCAGCGCGGCGTCTTTGACCGCATCGCGGTTCGACTCGCTCGTCTCGACACCGCAGAGCTCCTTGATCGCCTGCAGGCGCTCGCTATGGACGTCGGTGGCGACGATCTCGCTCGGCTGACGCCAGCCCGAGGCGCACAGGCCCTTGATCAGCGCTTCGCCAATCTTGCCGGTGCCGATGACCGCTATGCGGCGCTCGTCAACGCTCATCGCGCGGAGTCTATACGTCGTTCAGCGCGTAAGGCGAGCAGTTGCTCTCGTTCGCGAACGCACAGCGCGAGCACCCGTCTCGACGTCCACGACACCGCGACCGAGTGGGACCAATCCCTGGCGCAATCCCCGTAGCAGATAGAGAGACGCGAGTCCCTCCCACTCTCCGTAGCGGGCGAGCAACTCGCTCGTCTCGGTTTCGCCAACCCAGCGATCGGCGAGTACCGAGCAGAGCTTCACCAGCCCGAGATCGCCGACGAGGCCATGGTCGTAGCCGCCGAGACCTTCTAGCGAGAGGACGCCTAACGACCAGGGCCCGATCGTGCGCTCGCGCGCGAGCCGGGCGAAGACAGAGTCCGGCGGTAACCCGCGTAGCCGCTCCAGGTCGAGCGTACGACACAGTCGAACGAGAGTTGCGGCGCGCTTCGGCGCCAAACCGAGCCGACAAAGCTCGGCCGGCGCAAGTGCGGCCAGTCGCTCCTGCGTTGGTGGCGCGTACAGACCGCTTTCGGGGTCGCGCGGAGAGCTTCTGCGGATTACGTGAGCTTCGATCGCCCGCGCCTCGCGGACGGTGATCAGCTGCCCGCAGAGCGCGCGTAGAAGGGCGTGAGAAACCGTGGCGAGCCTGATCGGTCGCAGTCCTCGAAGCATGCGCGTCGAGGCGCCAAGAAGGGGATCGCCGCCGAAACGCTCGAGAAAGGCGGAATGATCGTCGTCGAGCGCCAACTCGAAGCGAAGCCGCTCCAGACCGCGCTCACTGCCCGCACGTAGAGCGATCGTGCCGTCAGACGCCTGTCGGGCCTGAACGATCTCGGTGCCACCTTCGCTCTCGAGTAGGGCGGTGAACACTCCGCCTCGATAGCGCCTGCAGGCGTCGCTTGCGCCCCGTGCCGAGAGCGCGAGCGAGTACGGCCCAGAAGGAACGACCTCGGCGACCAAGCCCGGCTCCCGTGGCGGCGTCCCGATCCTTGCGTGGGCGTATCCGTTCAGTTCCCTTACTCCTGGCTGGAGTCTAGAGCTGGTTTCATTTGACGACCTGTCGATTGGGTGCGATCGGTGGATGCGATGCTAGAGAGCTCGTCTGGGGACGGAGGGGCGCCGGATGAGTGTGAGATCGTGGTGCGAGGCAAGGACGCAGGGAGTATTCGTATCGGTGAGAGATACGGATGCGACCGAGGACGACGTCCTCGTGCCGCGAGATCGTGCTTAGCCGGTGGTTCTCTGTTTCCGGCCGAGCTCTAAAAGCAGGGAGCGCTCGTATCGGCAGAGATACGGGCGCGACTGAGGACAACGCAGCGCGCCGCCGAGCGCGGCCAGGCGGTGGAGTGCTTCATTTGAAACCAGCTTTTTGGGACAATCTAGCGGTAGGCACTCGCCTGCAGCTCGTAGAGCTCGGCGTAGAGACCGCCGAGGCGCAGAAGCTCGGCGTGGCTGCCCAACTCGAGCACCTTGCCGTCGGCGACGACGACGATCAGGTTGGCCATGCGCACGGTCGAGAAGCGGTGCGAGACAAAGAGCGTGATCGCTCCCGTGGCGGTGCCGACGCGCCTGGCGTTATCCGCGTAGCGCTCGAACAGCTCGTGCTCGGCCTGGGCATCGAGTGCGCTCGTCGGCTCGTCGAGAACGAGCAGAAGCGGTTGCTCGCGCATCATCGCCCGTCCCAGCGCCAGCTTCTGCCACTGCCCGCCCGAGAGCTCGGTGCCCTCGGCGTAGCTCTTGCCGAGCTGGGTCGAAAGACCTTGCTCGAGGCGACCGATTATGTCCGCTGCGTGCGCACGCGCCAGCGCCCCCTCGACCGCAGGCTCGGAGTCGAGGTTGGGTAAGTCGCCCACGCCGACGGTCTGCCTGGCAACGAGCTCGAAGCGGGCGAAGTCCTGGAAGCCGCTCGCGATCCGCTCTCGCCACTCTTTGATCTTGAAACGGCGGATGTCGACGCCGTCGAGCAACATCTGGCCTTCCTGCGGCTCGTAGAAGCGGCAGAGCAGCTTGACGAGCGTCGTCTTGCCGGCGCCATTCTCGCCCACTATGGCGACCGTCGAGCCGGCGGGGACCTCGAGGTTGACGCCGCCGAGCACGACCGTGTCGGTGCCCGGGTAGCGGAAGGTGACGTTCTCGAACACGATGCCTTTCGTAATCCGCGACAGCGTCGGTCGGTCGGGCGTTATCGGCCGGGTGCCGGCGACCAGCTCCTTGAGCCAGTGGTAACGGCCGATGATCTTCGCCATCCCCTGGAGGTTGAAGACCAGCCCGAGCCCGATCGATACCTGGGCGTTGACCAGCCCGAGCCCGATCGATACCTGGGCGTTGACCAGCGCGGCCAGCGTGACCGCGAGCACGACGTCGCCGGGCTTGCCGTGGTGCGCGATCACGCCCTGGACGACGAGGAGAACCGAGGCCACGTAACCGACGGCGAAGACGAGCTGCCCGAGCGCGCGGACGATCGTGTTCGAGCGGTGGATACGCCAAAGCCGTCTTGTCGCTCCGTCCCAGAGCTCCATGTGGCGGCGGCGAAGCTCGTTCTGGAGCCCAAACAGGCGCAGCTCCTTGGCCGGCCCGGCGCTCGTTGCCTGGCGAAAGAGGTGACGGCTGAGCCGGATCTCGCCGGCGCTCGCATCACGGGCCCGGTCGAGGCGGTTCTGCGCCCAGCGCCCGGTCAACAGCGGCGGCAGCGAAAGCAGCGGCAAGAACAGGAGAATCGGGTTGACGAACGCCAACAGGATCCCCGTCTCGATCATCGCCACCGCGAGACCGAATGTCGTGAGCAGCGCCTCCAGCGAAGCCCGCAGCTGGAATAGCTCCTCGCGCAGGATCGTGAGCCGGTCGGTGTAGTCCGCCCGCTCCTGGTGCTCGATTCCCGGGGAGCCGTTCGCGAGCATGATCAGATCGGAGTCGATCTCGAGCATGTTGGTGTCGGCCAGCTCGAAGTAGGAGATGTGCGCGAAGTGCCCGAGCGTGAGGCCGGCGATGACGAGCGCTGCGGTAACGGCTCCAGCGATCGTGGCTCTCGTTGCGTCGCCGGCGAGCGCATAGTTGGTCAGCTCTTTCAGTGAAAGGCCGACGAGCGGTGCGGCGGCGTAGTTGGCCAGCATCAGCGTGACCGCGAGCGCGGTCTTGGGCTTGTTCTCGCGCCAGGCCAGCCCGAGCAGCGTGCGCGCGCCGCGTACCACCTCTCTCACAGCTCGTCCTCCTCTTCGTCCTCGCCTTCCTCATCGCCACGGGCGAAGCGCTCGGCCTGGAGCTGGAACAGCTTGGCGTAGAGGCCCTCAGCGGCCAGCAGCTCCTCGTGCGTTCCCTGCTCGACGACGCGGCCGCCCTGGAGCACGACGATCCGCTCGGCTCGGCGCACGCTCGAGAAGCGGTGCGAGATCAGGATCGTGGTGACGCCGCGGGTCAGCTCGACGAAGTTGTCGAAGAACGTGGCCTCGGCGCGTACGTCGAGCGCGGCCGTGGGCTCGTCTAGCACCAGGATCGACGCCTCGCCCTCTAGCGCAAACAGAGTTCGCGCGATCGCGATCCGCTGCCACTGGCCTCCAGAGAGATCGGCGCCGCCCTCGTACTGGCGCGACAGCGGCGTGTCGAAGCCCTTCGGGAGCCGCTCGATCGCCTCGAGGATGCCGGCGTTGCGTGCCGCCTTGCGGATCGCCTCGCGATCGCCGATGTTCGGGATCGAGCCGAAGCCGATGTTGTCGGCCGCCGACAGCTCGTAGCAGTTGAAGTCCTGGAAGATGATGCCGATCTGGCGGTGCCAGTCGTCGATCGGGAAGTGGCGGATGTCGATCCCGTCGGTGCAAATGCAGCCCGAGTCTGGCTCGTAGAGGCGACCGAGCAGCTTCACGAGGGTGGTCTTGCCGGCGCCGTTCAAGCCGACGATGGCGGTGGACTGGCCGGCCGCGATCGAGAGCTCGAAATCGTTCAGCACCTTGCGCTCGCTGCCCGGATAGTTGAAGGAGACGTTTTCGAAGCGGAGCTCCTTCTTCGGCAGGTCCTTCGGATCGCGCACGGGCTCGAGCTGGACCGTGCTCCCCTCGTACTTCTCGACGCCGCGCTCGAAGCCGAGCAGCCCGGCGTAGGCCATCATGCCGAACTGGGTCTGTGTGTCCGACTCGGGGTAGTGGCTGCCGAGATTGATCGCCGCAATCGCCGCCTGGAAGGTGAGCGCGAGATCGCGTAGTGCGATTCCTCCGGTAGCGGCCGTGTGACCGAGTGCCGCGAGCGCACTGGCCGAGACGATGAGCGCGAACGCCGTGATCAAGAGGAAGGGCTTGAGGTAGATACGCCGCCGCTCCTTCCAGACCGGCCCCATGAACTCGAGGAACGACTCGCGGTAGCGCTCGCGCACTCAGGGGGCGAGACCGAAGACGCGCAGCTCCTTGGCTGCGGGCGGATCGAGGCCGATGTGGCGGAAGTAGTAGTTGCGGCGGCGGATATTAACGTTGGCGCGGAAGACCGCCGAGTACTTGCGCAAGCCGCCGCGCTGGCCGCAACGGAAGAGCATCGTGGCCACGAAGAGCGCCGCCGCGGCCAGCCAGGAAAAGGCGATGCCTACTAGCCCGACGAGGCCTACGAGCTGGAGATAGCGGGCGATCAGCGCCACCAGCCCCGCGCAGGCGCGGCCGGGGGTGCGGAAGCCGAACTCGAGCTCTGTGGCCGAGTCGCTGAGGTCATCGAGCAGCTCCTGGTCTTCGAGCGGGCCTATGCCGGGAGTCCGAAGCGAATCGCTGATCAGGCGATCGGCCGCTTTCCCGTCGATTCTTCTCGTGATCAGCTCGCCGAGCGAGGCTTGAAGCGGCGTCAGCAACTGCATGAGAACGAAGGCCGAGGCCGCGAGAAGGAAGGCGTAGACGAGCGAGTCCCAGGCGCTCGAGCCAACGCCTGCTGAGGTCGCCGCCGGCACCCGCCCGAGCATGAAGCTGGTGCCGATGATGAAGAGCACCGGCAAGACGCCGAGCACGATGTTCAAAACGACGGCCGAGACGGTGACGCCCGTGCCGCTATTCGGTAGCTCGCGCGCAATCTCCCAGCGCGAGTTGACCGACTCACGCACAAAGGCGATCAGGCGCGCGATTGCGGGCGGTTGCGTTGCCTCGGCTACTTGGGTGGCGTCCACGTCGGTCATGCTAGGTCTTCGTCTGCGCTCTAAGTCAAGCGATGAGCGGCGTAACTGGCGTGAATTTATAGATGGTTACGGGTTGGGTCAAACGGATTGACTACCGAAACGTGTTTTCTAAACGAACATACGTTCCCTGTCAAGCGCGGTGGCCGCTCGAGGAAGGGCGCAACGATGAGTTATCCGGCGACGCACGACCACGATAACGGGGCTACCTAAGCGTTCGCTGAGATCGGACCCCACGAGACGCGCTCGTGTTGCATCCTTTGAGGCAGAGATCTCGAGCGAGGGAGGCGGTGAGTCGTGCAAGCTGAGCGGAGTCCGGTGCCAAGCCGCTTCCGCGACCGTACCGACGCCGGGCGCTACCTCGGCGCGCTGCTCTCGCGTTATGCCGGAAGGGACGACGTCGTCGTGCTGGCGCTTCCTCGTGGAGGCGTGCCGGTGGGATTCGAGGTCGCGCGGGCGCTCGAAGTCCCGCTCGACGTGTTCGTAGTTCGCAAGTTGGGAGTCCCCGGGCACGAGGAGCTTGCCTTTGGCGCGATTGCCTCCGGAGGGACGCGAATACTGAATCCCGATGTGATTCGGCACCTCGGCTTGACGAGCGACGTGATCGACGCGGTCAGTGAGCGCGAGCGAAGTGAGCTGAAGCGACGAGAGGGTCTTTACCGCGGTGAACGGCCCAACACCGAGCTCGAAGCCGAGACGGTGATCCTCGTAGACGACGGTCTCGCCACCGGCGCCAGCATGCGCGCGGCCGTCGCGGCAGTTAGGGCCCAGAAGCCGGCGCGGATCGTCGTCGCAGTCCCCACTGCCGCTCTCGACACCTGCGCTAGCCTGAACGCCGAGGTGGACGAGTTCGTGAGCCCTTTGAAGCCCGAGAACTTCCATGCGGTCAGCCTCTGGTACGACCGCTTCGAGCAGGTCTCCGATGGCGAGGTTCGAACACTGCTCGAAAGAGCGAAGCAGGCGGGTGGAGCATGAAGGTGCGCGAGGAAACAGTGGCGATTCCGGTCGGCAAGGTCCAACTCGCCGGAACGCTGCGCATACCCGAGCACGCGGATGGCATCGTCCTCTTCGCTCACGGCTCGGGCTCTAGCCGCTTCAGCCCGCGCAACCGCCAGGTTGCCGCCGTTTTGGAGCGAGCTGGTTTGGCGACGCTGCTGATCGACCTGCTGAGCGAGGACGAGGAGAGAGAAGATTCCCGCACCGGCGCCCTCCGCTTCGACATTCCCCTGCTCGCCGATCGGCTCCTCGCCGCGACGGTCCGGTTGCACACGAACGAGGGCACGACTTCGTTACCGCTCGGCTTTTTCGGAGCTAGCACCGGTGCAGGCGCAGCTCTTCTGGCCGCCGCGGGGCGACCGGAGTTAGTCAAGGCCGTCGTCTCGCGCGGGGGCCGCCCTGATCTTGCGGGGAAAGCGCTTCGACATGTGAGTGCGCCTACGCTCCTGATCGTCGGCGAGCGAGACGCCGTGGTGCTCGACCTCAACCAGCGCGCCGCCACAGAGATCGCGACGAAATGCAAACTCGAGATCGTTCCGGGAGCGACACATCTGTTCGAGGAACCGGGAGCGCTAGAGGTGGTTGCCGCGCTCGCACGGGATTGGTTCTCGCTCCACCTCGCTGGCCGAACAACCAACTAGCCGCATCGACTCGCCCCCGCTTCGAGCGGCTTCGTTTCGGCATACTCTCGCGAATGCTGGCTGGTTTTCTACTAGTTCTCGGCGGCGGTCTGATCGCCCTCGGCTCTCGGCAAGACTGGCTGATCGCTCACCTTGCAAATAGCGAGACGGCCACGCTCAATGTCGCGGGCTCTCGCTTCGGAAACGCGATGCTCGCTTTCGCCGCGCTGATCGTCGTGCTCGGGATCGCTCGCATTGCCCGTGGCTACGCCGAAGACAAGTCCCTACACCGAATTGCATCTGTAGCTTCGTTTGCGGCGATTGCGGCGGCCCTGGCTCGTGCCGGCCTCTTCCTGGTCGATCACAACCTCTCGATCGGCTCTACAGCCTCCTACGGGCATCTCGACCTCGAGCTGGGCGTCTTGATGCTTCTAGGCGGGGTCGCCGCGACCCTCCTCTCCAGGTTGGCCTAGACCGAGCGGCGACCGCTTCGGTACTACCGGACTAGCCGAGCCCGAGCTCGGCTAGCAGGGCGGCGAGGCCCTCGATGCTTGGCTCGAAGGCCCCCACTTTATGCAGTTCCCAGCGCTCCTCGTGCTCAGCCTCGGCTCCGGACTCGAGGCGGGACAGAGGAGCCTGCGTCTCTAACTCGAGTATACGGTCGTCACAGTAAACCTCAGCGTTCGAGTTGAGATCGGCGTGAACGCGCTCGAGTTGCGGATCGAAGTGCTTGCAGAAAAGGACGTTGCCACGGAGATAAGCCGCCCAACCGGCTCGGTTGAGATAGCCGATCTTGAAGCGCGACGTCGCCTGCTTGCCGTGGACGAGCACCAGCTCGTCGCCCAGCTCGAGACGGGGATCCGAGACGGAGGTGTAGGGCCAGAGCACGAGCGCGCGATTGGGTAAACGCGCGTTTTCCCCGATCGGCCCTTTCTGCTGGGGCAGCAACGCCACACCACCAAGCGGCAGGATCGTGATCGCCCAGGGAGCCTGTTCGACCACCGCTTTCCCCTCGTTCCGGATGCTGTGCCTGACAGTCACAGCCGCACGATCGTCGGCGAGCTCGATCTCCATCACCTTGCGCATACTGGTCTCGGGCTCGAGTCGCTCCAGGCGGAGCCCGTTTGCGCCTTCGCCGACGAGGAGCCCGCCCTCGTCAGGCGGAAAGGTGAGCGGAGGATTCTCGGGCGCGCACCACAGCCGATGTCCACCTCGCGGGTGGTATTGACCCCAGGGCGTGTCCCAGTCGGCATCGGCGACCTCTCCTAGCAGGTTCTCGCTCGAGCCGGCGAGTCGCAAGCTCACGATACGCGGCCCGGCAGTGGCGAGAACCTCAACGAACAGGTGCTCATTCTCGAGCACGAGCGTTTCCTCGCCGTAGAAGTCGCCTCGCTTCATTTGTTGCCCTTTCGAGCCGAACGATGCGACTCCTTACCAAGCGTTACTTCGACCTCGACTTCGGAGCCGGCCGGATGCGGCGCGATCAGGTTGCCCTCGATCTTCTTGCCGTCGACGACGACCTGCGCGATGCCCTTGCAGATGCCCTTCGGCTTGCTCACGCGAATCTGGTAGGTCGCCCCGCGGAACTTGCGGCTAGCCTCGAACCGCTCCCACTCCTTGGGGAGACAAGGATCGATGCGTAAACCGTCGTACTCGGCGCGGATACCCAGGATCCACTGGCTGGCGGCGACGAAGTTCCAGGCCGCCGTGCCTGTAAGCCACGAGTTCTTGGCCTCACCGAAAGTCGGCGCATCCTTGCCGGCAATCATCTGCGGATAGACGTAGGGCTCGCAGCGATGCAGGTCAGATAACTCCTCGCGAGCGGAAGGATTAATGCGCCGGTAGTAGTCGAAAGCGGCATCGCCGCGCCCCACGAGCGCCTCGGCGATCATGATCCAGGGGTTCGTGTGGCAGAAGACGCCCGCATTCTCCTTGTACCCGGGCGGGTAGGAGCTGATCTCGCCGAGATTGACGTAGTAATGCGAGAAGGCCGGCTGCTGTAGAACGATCCCGTGCTCGGTAGCCAGCCTGGAGGCAACCGAGTCGAGCGCCTTCTGCGCCTTACCATCGTCGAGGCCGATGCCCGCAAGGATGCACATGCCTTGCGGCTCGATGAAGATCTGGCCCTCCTCGTTTTGAGCCGAGCCGACGGCCTCGCCGAAGTAGTCGTAGGCGCGCCGGAACCACTCGCCGTCCCAGCCGTGCTCACCTACGACCGCAGCCATCTTGGCGCCGTCGGCTCGGTAGCTCTCCGCCTCGTCCGTGCGGCCGCGGCGCTCGGCGATCTGCGCCAGATCCTCGGCGGCAAGTACGAACAGGCCGCCGATGAAGATCGACTCGGCGACGCCGCCTTCCTTGTTCTCGGTCGTCTGGAACGACTCGCCGGGAGTGGTCGAGAAGCAGTTCAGGTTGAGGCAATCGTTCCAGTCGGCGCGACCGATCAGCGGTAGCTCGTGCGGGCCGAGCCGGTGCAGCGTGTAACGAAGCGAGCGCTGCAGATGCTCGTACAACGGCGATTCGGAACCGGGCTCGTTGTCGTAGGTGACCTCCTCGTCGAGGATCGAGTTGTCGCCGGTCTCCTTCAGGTAGGCGGCGACACCGAGGATCAGCCAGGCCGGGTCGTCGTTGAAGCCCGAGCCGACGTCGTCGTTACCGCGCTTGGTCAGCGGCTGGTACTGGTGATAGGCGCCGCCGGAGGGAAGCTGGGTCGCGGCGATGTCGAGAATCCGCTCGCGCGCGCGTTCGGGAACCATGTGCACGAATCCGAGCAGATCCTGGTTGGAGTCGCGAAAGCCCATCCCGCGCCCAATCCCCGACTCGTAGAACGAGGCCGAGCGGGACATGTTGAAGGTGACCATGCACTGGTAGGCGTTCCAGATGTTGACCATGCGGTCGGTGTGCTCGTCGGGCGTCGAGACTTGAAGGATCCCGAGTAGCTCCGACCAGTAGTCGCGCAAGCTCTGGAAGGCGCTCTCGACCTCGTCGGAGCGCAGGTAGCGCTCGATCACCGGCTTGACCAGCTTCTTGTTAACGGTCTGCGAGCCCTCGGGATCGAACTTGGCCTCGACCGGGTTCTCCCAGTAGCCGAGCACGAAGATGATCTCCTTGCTCTCGCCGGGGGCGAGTGTCAGCTCGACGTGGTGCGAGCCGCAGGGCGCCCAACCATGGGCGACCGAGTCGAACGATTCGCCACGCTCGACGGCGACCGGGCTATCCCAGCCGCGGTAGGCGCCGAGGAAGGTATCGCGCTGGGTGTCGAAGCCTGCGAGCGGCTCGGAGCAGGCGAAGTAGGCGAAGTGATCGCGGCGTTCGCGGTACTCGGTCTTGTGGTAGATGACGCTGTCTTCGACCTCCACCTGACTGGTCGAGAAGTTGCGCTGGAAGTTGGTCTGATCGTCCTGGGCATCCCAGAGGCAGAACTCGATCGCCGAGAAGAGCGAGAGCTTCGCCTCGCTGTCGCGCTTGTTGGTGACGCGAGTGCGCCAGATCTCGAGGTTCTCGGCCGGCGGGACGAAGTAGAGGGTCTCGGCCTCGATGTCGTCGCGGCGTGAGGCGATGATCGAGTAGCCCATGCCGTGACGGCACTGATAGTCCTCGAGCTCGAGCTTGGTCGGCTGCCAGGAGGGCGACCAGAACTCGCCCGAGACCGAGTCGCGGAGGTAGAGGTAACGCCCGCCCAGATCGAAGGGGACGTTGTTGTAGCGGTAGCGCGTGAGCCGGCGAAGGCGGGCGTCGCGGTAGAACGAGTAGCCGCCGGCTGTGTTCGAAATGATCCCGAAGTAGGCCTCGCTCCCCAGGTAGTTGATCCAGGGAAGCGGCGTGTCCGGGCGCGTAATCACATACTCGCGCTGCTCGTCGTCGAAATGTCCGTAGCGCATCCTGTCTCTATCCCTCCGCTGAGCTCCGCATAAGGTCTCGGCAACATACACGCCTCGATCGGGCAAGGAATCATAGAGGCGACGCGCGCGCGAGGAACCCCGCTTCTACGGCGGCAGCGTTGCCGGTCGCTCAGCGCGCCGGCGCGGCGACGGATAACAGGCGCGCAAAGACGATCCAGCGATGGGAAGCGCTGTAGAGCGGATGACAGGCCGACAGAACGAGTGTGTCGAAACCCCGCTTGTGCAGAATGCTCCAGTCGTTCGAAGGTACTACCTCGTGCGCGAAAACGCGGTAGGTGAAGGTGCCGTAGGGCATCAGGAGCCGGATCCGATTACCGCGCGCCAGCTCGTCGATGCGGCGGAACGGCGCGCCGAAGGTGGTGCGGTGCCCGGCGATCGCCGTAACCTTGCCCAGTCCCGGCCAGGAGCTCTGCGGATAGCGCCCTGGCCCACGGCTCAGATCGGCACCCCAGTCGGTGCCGTTGACGACCACTTTGCTGATACCGATGCGCGGAATCTCGATCCGGCCGATCGGCTGCCCCGCGCGCGCTTGGTGAGAGAAGCGCAGAGCGGCGGCACGGATCGCGGCAACCGACGGCTGACCGTTCTTCTGGCTCGAGAGGGGAGTCTGCGGCCTGAACTGCCTGAATTCCTTGTTGAGCTGACCCGCCATTTGATGCTGGCGCCAGTCTTGGTAGAGAGCAGTAATCGGGTCGCCGAAAAAGAATATGAAGAACGCCCATGCGATTAAAAGCACGCCGACCGTCGCTATCACCAGCCCGAGACGGCGGAAGAAACGGCGCGACCTACCGCCGTGGCCGATCCGAGGCGCGTCCATCCGCGGCTCGTCCTGGGCCCGTTGGCCTGTTTCGGCTTGAGGTTTTTCGCCGTCGAGTCTCAACATTTCAGATCGTACTTGTGCCCAGTTGTCGTTGGCCACAACCGGTCGATGCGTCACACTTGGTCGCTAACGAGTTCCCGCGCAGGGGACACTCCGATCTTCTAGGATCGAACATTGACGCGGCTGGCTCGAAAAGCGGTGCTTCGAGGGGAGGCGAGATGCCGACCGGTCTCAAGACGGTATTGGCGGGCAAGAAAAAAATTGGGCAACGCCCAGGTTCGTTTCGGGTGGCGATAGTGTTGGCGCTTGCGCTGCTCATCGCGTTCTTGTCGGTGGCGCAGGGCGCTGTTGCCCGCTCGCAAGCGAAGCCCGCGAAGAAAACCTCCGTAACCGTCATGACCCGCTACGAGCAGCAGCTTGCAGCGGCGCTCAACACCGCCCGCAAGCGTCACGGACTTCGAGTCCTCAAGCTTGTGCCTGGGCTGATGCGCTCCGCGGGCAAGCACTCTCTGCAAATGGCTTGCGAGGGCTACTTCGCGCATTCATCGCCGAACGGCGCCAGCTTCGTCACCCGCGTGAAGCGCTTCTACGGCAGCGCTGCCTCGAGCTACTTCTCGGCGGGCGAGAACCTCCTCTGGGCGCGGCCGCGGGTAACGCCGCGCCAGGTCGTCAAGCGCTGGCTGGCCAGCCCCGAGCACCGGCAAGTACTGCTCTCACCGCGGTGGAGGGTTTTCGGTGTGGGCGTGGTTCGCTCGACTCATGGCGCCGGAGTCTTTACGGGTCGCGCAGTGCTGCTCGTGACCGCCGATTTCGCGGTCAAGCGCTGATCGACCCGGCACAGCGCGAGCGTTAGGAGGCTCCAGCCGACGCGGCCACGCCGCGGTTGACCGCGCTGATGAGCGCCCGCATCGAGGCGACGACGATGCTCTCGTCGATGCCGACGCCCCAGAACACCTCCTCGGCGATGGCCGTCTCGATGTAGGCGGCCGCCGCCGCGTCGGCACCCGAGCGCATCGCATGCTCTGCGTAATCGAGGATGCGAACTTCGATGCCAAGCTCCTCGCCGAGAGCGACGACGAAGGCGTCGACGGGGCCGTGCCCCGCGCCCACGATCGCTCGCTCGACTCCTTCCACGCGAAGCACCGCCTCGATACGATCGTGCCCGGGCTCGCCCTCTAGGTGTCTGAGCGAGATCAGCTCTAGCCCGCGTTCTCGCGTCAGATACTCGCTTTCGAACGCCTGCCAGATCTCCTCCGGCGTCACCTCGCCGCCCTCGCTGTCGGCGATCTTCTGAATCGTTTTCGAGAACTCGATCTGCAGGCGCCGAGGCAGTTCCAGGTGGTGCTCGGTCTTGAGCACATAAGCCACGCCGCCCTTGCCGGACTGGCTGTTGACGCGGATGATCGCCTCGTAGGAACGGCCGACATCCTTGGGGTCGATCGGCAGGTAGGGGACGTCCCAGACTTCGTTCTCTGACTTCTTCGTCCGCGCTTGCATGCCCTTGTTGATCGCGTCCTGGTGGGAGCCCGAAAAGGACGTGTAAACGAAATCACCAGCGTAGGGATGGCGTGGATGGATGGGCAGCCGGTTGCAGTACTCGTACACACGGCGCACCTCGTCGATGTCGGAGAAGTCGAGCCTCGGATCGACACCCTGGCTGAACAGGTTCATCGCCATGGTGACGAGATCGACGTTGCCGGTGCGCTCGCCGTTGCCGAAGAGCGTGCCCTCGACTCGCTCGGCGCCGGCCATCAGAGCCAGTTCGGTGGCCGCGACGGCGGTACCGCGATCGTTGTGGGTGTGAACCGAGATGACCGTCCGGTCGCGCCGGTCGAGATTGCGGCAGAACCACTCGATCTGATCGGCATGGACGTTAGGCGTGGAGAGCTCCACCGTGGCCGGCAGGTTGAGGATCGGCTTGGAATCGGTCGCGGGCAGCCAGACATCAAGCACCGTGTTGCATACGTCGAGCGCGAAGTCGAGCTCGGTCGCGCTGAAGTGCTCGGGCGAGAACTCGAAGCGAACGCTGGTGTCGGACAGCGCTTCGGCATAGCTGCGGCACCACTCGGCGCCGTGCCGTGCGATCTCCTTGACGCCGTCTCGGTCGGAGCGGAAGACGAGGCGCCGGAAGAGATCGGAGGTCGCGCAGTAGAGGTGAACGATTACGTTGCGGGCACCGCGTACGCTTTCGAGCGTACGCTCGATCAGGTCCTCGCGGGCTTGCGTCAGCACCATGATCGAGACCTCGTCGGGAATCAGATCCTTCTCGATCAGACGGCGCAGGAAGTCGAAGTCGGTCTGCGAGGCGGCCGGGAAGCCGACCTCGATCTCCTTGAAACCGGTCTCGGCGAGGAGTTCGAAGAGCCGCTGCTTGCGAGCGCTGTCCATCGGGTCGATCAGCGCCTGGTTGCCGTCGCGAAGGTCGACCGAGCACCAGATCGGCGCTTTGGTGATCGTCTTCGACGGCCAGGTTCTATCCGGCAGCTCGACCGGCGGGTAGGGCCGGTACTTCTGAATTGGCATTCGGCTCATCTCGTTTCCTCGCTCGTACTGTTTTCGGCCACAAAAAAGCCTCCAAGCCCGAGGGTGGTGGAGGCGAAAGGCGACCGGACCGGGATTTGTCTACCCGGCGGCCGCCAAGCTAAGCAGGAGGGTCTGGCTCTTCGTTCGACTGAGCATCGCGCCCGAAGGGTAGCTGCCGCCAGGCGCCCACGCAAACAGCCCCGAGCCGATGCGACTCGAAACGCCTCTCGGTATAACGGTTCTTTCACCCGGCAGATCGTCCCGTTTGATACGACTTCGATATGAAGGGCGCCTCCCTGGACGGGCGGCGATCGTTCGAACAACCGTCGAGCTGTGACTATGGCAGGAGAAATGAGCGCAGAGGCGCTTCGCTCGCGCGCCGCCGCAGAGCGGTTGGCGTGCGCATTCTTAACGGGAGCTTTTAGGGCCGAGCGCCCGCGCTGCCGAACCACGAGGCTAGCGAACCAGATGGACAGGCTTCTCCGCGAGTGCCGTAGCCGAAAGCTCGACGTCGGCGCGTAATACACGAGAAAGGGACAAGATAGATGCGCTACGTCTGGGATTTCGACGAGCCGTCGGAGGGCGGTAAGGCACTACTCGGCGGCAAGGGCGCCGGTCTGGCGGAGATGACGCAGATCGGGATGCCCGTTTGCGGCGGTTTCACCGTCTCGACCGATGCCTGTCGCGCGTACATGCGCGAGAGCAAGGTGCCGGCAGGGCTCGACAAGGAAGTCGATGAGCACATCGCCAAGCTCGAGCAGCAGTCGGGCAAGAAGTTCGGCGATCTGAAAGACCCGTTGCTGGTTTCGGTGCGCTCCGGCGCTGCCGTCTCGATGCCGGGAATGATGGACACCGTCCTCAACCTCGGTCTGAACGACGCCGCGGCGGCCGGTCTCGCCGAGGCGACGGGCAATCCCCGCTTCGCCTACGACTGTTACCGCCGCCTGGTTCAGATGTACGGCGAGGTTGTAGACGAAATTCCGGATCACTACTTCGAGGACGCGTTGACCGAGCTCAAAGCCAAGCGCGGCGTCAAGAACGACGCCGAGCTGACGGTCGACGACCTCAAGGAGCTGTCCGACACCTTCATCGCCATCTACGAGAAGGAGAAGGGCCACAAGTTCCCGCAGGATCCGCGCGAGCAGCTGATGCGCTCGATCGAGGCCGTCTTCGACTCCTGGGAGACCCCGCGCGCCCGCGTCTACCGCGATCACGCCGGCATCCCGCACGACCTCGGCACGGCGGTCAACGTCTGCCAGATGGTGTTCGGCAATCGCGGCGAGAACTGCGGCACCGGCGTCTGCTTCACGCGTAACCCCTCCACCGGCGAGCAGGGCCTGTACGGCGAGTTCCTGCTCAACGCTCAGGGCGAGGACGTCGTCGCCGGCATCCGCACGCCGCAGCCGCTCGAGGAGATGGAGAAGCCCTTCCCGCAGGCCTTCAAGGATCTGGTCGAGTCGATGAAGACGCTCGAGCAGTACTACCACGACATGCAGGACATGGAGTTCACGGTCGACGAGGGCAAGCTCTACCTGCTCCAGACCCGAGCTGCCAAGCGCACGGCTCGCGCCGCTCTTCGAGCGGCCGTGAGCATGGTCGAGGAAGGCCTGATCGACAAGGAAGAGGCCGTCAAGCGGATCAACCCCGATCAGCTCGACCAGCTTCTGCACCCGATGATCGATCCCAAGGCCAAGATCGAGGTGGCCGCCAAGGGCCTGAACGCATCTCCGGGCGCCGCCAGCGGTAAGGCCGTCTTCGACGCCGACACGGCCGCCGAGCTCGGTAAGGCCGGCGAGAGCGTCATCCTGATCCGTCCCGAGACGACTCCCGACGACATCCACGGCATGCTCGTTTCGAAGGGCGTTCTTACGACACGCGGCGGCATGACCTCTCACGCCTCGGTCGTCGCCCGCGGTCTGGGTATCCCCTGCGTGGCCGGTTGCGAGGCGCTCGTGCTCGACCTCGACGCCAAGACGGCGAGCATGAACGGCAAGTCGTTCGCCGAGGGCGACATCGTCACGATCGACGGCGGTAACGGCAGCGTCATCCTCGGCGCGGTGCCGCTGGTCCCGCCCTCGATCAACGACGACTTCCGCGTCATCCTGGAGTGGGCCGACGGCTTCCGCCGCCTCGGCGTTCGTGCCAACGGCGACACCCCCGACGATGCGGCCAAGGCGCGCGAGTTTGGCGCCGAGGGCATCGGCCTGTGCCGCACCGAGCACATGTTCATGGCGCAGGATCGGCTCCCGGTCGTACAGGAGATGATCCTGGCCACCAAGACCGAGGATCGCAAGAAGGCGCTCGACAAGCTGCTGCCGATGCAACAGTCCGACTTCGAGGGCATCTTCGAGGCGATGGAGGGCCTGCCGGTCACGATCCGGCTGCTCGACCCGCCGCTGCACGAGTTCCTGCCCAAGCTCGAGGAGACCGACGACCCGGTCGTCCGCGAGCGGATCGTGGCGTTGCACGAGTTCAACCCGATGCTCGGCACCCGCGGTTGCCGCCTCGGCATCCTCTATCCCGAGATCTACGAGATGCAGGTGCGGGCGATCCTGCGTGCGGTCAAGGCCGTCGAGGAGCGCACCGGCAAGAAGCCGCTGGCCGAGATCATGCATCCGCTGATCGGCTTCGGCGAGGAGCTGAAGCGGATGCGCGCGCTGACCGAGAAGGTCGGCGTCGAGGAGAAGGCCGGTGAGCTTCGCATCGGCACGATGATCGAGCTGCCGCGGGCCTGCGTGTGCGCGGACGAGATCGCCGAGTACGCCGACTTCTTCTCCTTCGGCACCAACGACCTGACGCAGACAACGATGGGTATCTCCCGCGACGACGCCGAGGGCAAGTTCCTCGCCAAGTACGTCGAGGATGGCGTCATCGCGCAGAATCCGTTCGCGTCGCTCGACCAGTCGGGCGTCGGCGACCTGATGAAGCTGGGCCTGAAGCGCGGCCGCAGCGTCAAGGAGAATCTCAAGACCGGAATCTGCGGCGAGCACGGCGGCGACCCCGTCTCCGTGACCTTCTGCCACAACATCGGCCTGGACTACGTGTCCTGCTCGCCCTTCCGCGTCCCGCTCGCCCGGCTGGCCGCGGCGCAGGCGGCGCTCAATGAGGCGGCGATGGCAGCTGCTGAAGGTGGTCGGTCGATTCGCGAGGTTCAGGCTCTGGCGTTCGAATAACCGGAGTAGAAGCGCAGAGGCAGTACCTGGGGCGCCGCCGAGAGGCGACGCCCCTTTCTTCTCCGATGCACCTCTACTGTCGCCTCAACGAGGCTTTTGGGCCACGCTCTCGCCGAGCTGTTTTTCTCGTCTCCCGATGCGACCTGTCTCAGGCGGTTAGCCGAGATCCTTCTTGAAATCGGCGATCATTTTGTCGTAGTCGAGCTGGTAAGCGGCGTGCACGTCCCAGCTCATCAGATCCATGTAAGGCTGGAGCAGATGGGTCACGTCGCGCTCCTCGCCCTCGACGAGCATGAAGCCGGCGCCGCCACCGGCGAGGTTGTACCAGCCCTTGATCTTCTCGGGCTGGTTGGTGCCGGCGGCGTCCTGCTCGAGAACACGCTTTCGCACCTGAGTGACGGACGTATGCGGATACCACTTGAAGCGGCAGTACCAGAGCATCGGATACCTCCCTTGAGACTGCGTTGACGCTATGATTCATCCTACGCCAGGCTACGCGATAATCGACAGTCGCGGCCAGTGCGCTCGACGTCAAGTGCGAGCTTCTGCGACCTGAAACAGTCGGCCGTGCTACTCGGAGGGCTTCTGCGCGAGTACCCAGAGGAACTTGACCTCGCCCTCTGGCTCGCGTGTTGCAACGACCTCGTCGAGCACGAGCGAGAGTCCAGCTTCGCGAAGCAAGCGACGGTTCTCGTCGGCGCCGTGGCTGCTGAAGAACATCGGGACACCCAGCCACTCTCCTGTCCAGCCCGGGCTCTCATCGGCGCCGAGGGTTGCGAGGAACAGTCCGCCCGGCTTCAGCCACCCTGCGACGCGCACGAACAGGCGAGCGTGCTCGTCGCGCGGGACGTGCGAGATCGAATAGAACGCGGTAATCCCGTCGAACGACTCATCCGGAAACGCCAAGTCGGAGAAGTCGCCGTGAACGAAAGTCGCCTTAGGGACGTTCTTCCGTGCGAGCTGGAGCTGTACTTCCGAGATGTCAACGCCAACAACCTCGAATCGCTCCGCAAGGAGCCGCGTAGATGGGATTCCGGCGCCGCATCCCAGATCGAGTACTCGCGCGCCATCAGGCAGCCGGCCGGCGAGCTCGTCGAAAAACCGACCGCGTGGATCGTTACCCACGCACTCGCCCAAAGAGAGATAGCGTTCGGCGATCGCGTTGTAGCCGGACCGAACGATCATCTTCTCGCGGTCGCTCATTCGACTCGAGTCGGAAGCGAGACCTTGTACGTAGTCCGTCGCGTGTCTTTCGGAAGCACGGTTGATCTAGTCGAGCGCGATCTCGACATCTTCGAGGATTACGCCGTGGGCGTTCGGGTCGGTCAGATCCTCGGACAGCTCGGCCTCGACCTTGCAGCTCTCGGCGATCGTTCCGCCGGTAGCGTCCTGCCAGTGCTCGACAAAGTGCTCGGGGGTGAAGTGCGAGAGCGCGCCGAGGTGAACCTTGATGCGAACGACGCGGGTGGCTTTGTTTTCCTCGGCGACGTGGAGGACGGTCGCGACCAGGTCGCGGATGGTGGCCTGCTCGTGCATCAGAGAAGCTCCTCGACTTGCTGGGCGATCTCCTCGACGATAGCGGGGATGGCCGCTGCGACCGCGGGCGAAAGCTCCTCGCCGGCACCGAAGCTCTCGCCCTCGATGCCGAGGAAGAGCGCTTTCGCCGGCAGGCGCTTTAGCGCGCGTGCCAGCTCGATCGTATCGCCGAGCGAGAAGTGGTGCGTCGAGCCCTGCAGGACGGCGTGGGGGACGATCTCGGCGTTCAGATCGAGGCGGTGGATCTGGCCGGCCGGCCCGCCGGAGTGAACGGCGTCCACGATCACGACCGTGTCGCAGCCCTCCCATTCGTCGAGCAGGCTCGACTGCTCGGCTTCGGTGGCGAGTACGCGCACCTGTTCGGGAAGCCGCGCGCGCAGAGCGCCCGCGACCTCTAGCCCGACACTGTCGTCGCCGCGCCAGCTGTTGCCGACGCCCGCGACGAGTATCTGAGCTCGTTTCATTTGACGACCGGCCGACTGGGTGTGATCGGTGGATGCGAGGCTAGGACGCAGTGTCGCGTTCGTAGCCGGAAGCTACGGGCGCGACCAGGGCCTATCTCGTTAGGGGTGCGCGCTCGAAGAGGTTGAGCCGTGGATGCCAGGGGTCGGACGGGCCGTGAAGGCGCACTGGTAGTGCGGTAAACGGTCTGGGCGGGCGCTGGCGCCGCGGGGCGACCTTTTCGGGCGTGTAGGCCTGGCGGGATAGGCCCAAGGACAACGCATCGCGCCGCCGAGCGCGGCCAGGCGGTTGAGTGCTTCATTTGAAACGAGCTCTTTTAGCTCACGTCCGCTCGATCTCGAGCGTGAGGAAGTGCGTTGCGCAGGAGATGCAGGGGTCGTAGTTCCGGATCGCCTGCTCGCAGCGGAGCGTCAGCTCCTCGTGCGGGAGATCCAGGAACTTACCCACGAACTCCTTCAGGTCGTCCTCGATCTGCGGCTGGTTCTGCGCGGTCGGCGGGACGATCTTGGCATCGGTGATCAGACCGGCATCGTCGGTCGAGTAGCGGTGATAGATCATGCCGCGCGGCGCCTCGCTGACCCCGTGGCCGGTGCCGGCACGCGGCGGGCACTCGAGCGCCGGCTCGGCCGGTTGCTCGTACTCGGCGATGATCCGGAGCGCCTCGGTGAACGACTCGACCAGCTCGATCGAGCGCACGATGATGCTCTTGAACGGGTTGCGGACGACCTTCGGCAGTCCGATCTCCTCCGCCACCCCGCGAGAGTTGTCGGAGAGCAGGTCATACCAGAGCGCGTAGCGGGCGAGCGGGCCGACCAGGTAGGCGCCGCGCTCCTTGAGGTGACCCTGAAGCGCGTTCGCGTGCGCGACGTGCTCCTCGGCGACGTGATCGTAGAACTCCGAGATCGGGATGTTGAGGCCCTTGCTGGAAACGATCCGCTCGCCGCGGTCGATCGGGTACTGCCCGTCCTCGACCATGGACACGAACTCGTAGTCCTGCTCGAAGTCGGGGAAGTCGAGCGTCGCGGCCCAGCGGACCGTGTCGAGCGACGCCCGCAGGGCCCACTCGAGATCGGGCACGAGGGCTTCGAGCTCTGCTTTTGGAGGTGTCTTGTAGAAACCGCCGACCTTCACGTTGATCGGATGCACCTCGCGGCCGCCGACGACCTGCATGATCTCGTTGCCGATCTTCTTTATCCGCAGCGCCTGCTCGACAATCTCCGGATGGTCCTTGGCAATCTCGATTGCGCTCGGGTAGCCGAGGAAGTCGGGCGCGTGAAGCATGTAGACGTGGAGAGAGTGGCTCTCGACCCACTCGCCGCAGTAGAGCAAGCGGCGCAGAGCCCTGAGCTGGCCGCCGACCTCGACGTCGACGATCGACTCCATCGCCTGCGTGGCCGCCGACTGATAGGCGATCGGGCAGATGCCGCAGATGCGGGCGGTGATGTCAGGCGCCTCGGTGAAGTAGCGGCCGCGCAGGAAGGCCTCGAAGAAGCGAGGCGGCTCGAAGATGTTGAGCTTGACCTCTTCGACTGCGTTGTCCTTGACGCGGACGAGCATTCCGCCTTCGCCTTCGACGCGGGCGAGGTACGCGGTCTTGATCGTGCGGGTTGCGTCATGAGCCATGGCGGGCACTCTCCTCGCGGAAGGCGGGCTGGTAGCCGTTGTAGGTGCGGTAGGCGCGAAGCAGGGCATCCTCGCTGACGCCCATCTCGCTCCAGCGCTTGGCCAGCGAGACGGTGTTCGGCGTCTCCTTCGGGCCGAAGCAGCCGTAGCAACCGCGCGCAAACGACGGGCAGATGGCACCGCAACCGGCCTGCGTCACCGGGCCCAGGCAGGGGGTGCCGAGAACCTGTACGCATGGGGTCTCGCGCCGCTTGCACTCGGCGCAGACGGAGTCGGTGGGTACGTTCGGACGCCTGCCCGAGAGCACTGCCAGAAGCGTGTCCACGAGCTGCTTCTTGTTGATCGGGCAGCCCTGCAGCTCGAGATCGACCTCGACGTGGTCGGAGATCGGCGTCGAGGTCTCGAGCGTCTCGATGTACTCGGGATGCGCGTAGACGATGTTCGTGTACTCCTTCACGTCGGCGAAGTTCTTGAGCGCCTGGATGCCGCCGGCGGTCGCGCAGGCGCCGATCGTGACCAGGAGCTTCGACTGCTCCCTGACCTCCTTGATTCGCTCGACCTCCTCGGGTGTCGTGACCGAGCCCTCGACGAGAGTGACGTCGTAGGGGCCCGCGACCTCCGCTCGAGTGGCCTCGAGGAAGTAAGCGATCTGGATGCGGCCGAGCAACGGCAGCAGCTCGTCCTCGCAGTGGAGCAGCGAGAGCTGGCAACCATCGCAGGAGGAGAACTTCCAGACGGAGAGTTTCGGTAGATCGGCCATCTAGAGCTCCTTCACGGCTAGGAGGTTCTCGACCTCGGCCCAGGTGTAGACGGCGCCGTCACGGCAGACGATCGTGGGGCCGACCTGGCAGTGTCCGCAGAGACCGACGCCGCAGCGCATCGTGCGCTCGAGCGAGACGTAGATCGACTCGGCCGGCAGGTCGCGGTTGATCAGCTCCTGCGCGACGAACTTCATCATGATCTCCGGCCCGACGATGAAGCCCCTGGCGTCGTCGGCGTCGAACTCGGCCGGCGGGATCAGCTTGGTGACCAGGCCGACCTTGCCTTTCCAGTCGGTGTCGCCCGCGTCGACGATCAGATCGAGATCGACGTCATAGTTGCACTGCCAGCTCTTGACCTCGTCGAGGAAGACCATGTCGGAGGGCGTGCGCGCTCCGTAGAGAAGGACGAAACGGCCGTAGTCCTTGCGGTTCTTGAGCACGTGGTAGATGGCCGGACGCAGCGGCGGAAGGCCGATGCCGCCGGCGACAATGACCACGTCCTTGCCCTTCGCGTCCTCGATCGGCCAGGTGTTGCCGAACGGGCCGCGGACGCCGATCACCGTGCCGACCTCGGCGGCGCAAAGCGCCTTGGTGACCGCACCGACCGCGCGGATCGTGTGCACGAGCCGCTCGTCCGTATCGAAGTTACCCGCGTTCGAGATCGGCACCTCGCCGACGCCGAAGGCGTAGAGCATGTTGAACTGGCCGGGGCCCGGAACGATTGGAGCGCCGTTCTGCGGCTCCAGCTCGAGCGTCCAGGTGTCATACGTGTCTTGCCGCTTTGCCGTCACCGCGTACGGGACGGGTGTCATGGCCTCGAGCGAGCCGGCGGTCTCAGTGAGTGTCTGTGCCATAGATATCCAGGAGTCGGAAGCGGGTCGCCTGCAGGCGCCCGACGAGGATCAGGGCAAAGCGGGAGAGGAGCTCGTAGCCGAGCGCGGTGTCGGTGTCGCACTTACCGCGCAGGCAGGCGCCGTCGAAGGCGACCGCCCGCACCAGCTCGGTGGCGGTCACGTCGTACTTCCACTCGTACGGAGGGATCAGCCACGACCAGCCGACGACCTGGCCGGCCTCGACGGTATCGATCCGCACCGGCTTCTTGTTCGGTACGTCGAGATCGAGCGCGACCTCGCCCATGCGGATGAGGTAGAAGGTGTCGGCCGAATCGCCGGCTTTGACGATGCGCTGACCCTCCTCGAAATGAACATTCTGGGCGCAGCCGACGATGAATTCGAGCTGCTCCTGTGTGAGTCCAAAGAAGACCGGACTCTCGGCGATGACAGCATCAAGGGTCTTCACGACTTTGCCTCCTGAGTTGCGCGGATTGCGCCAACTTCTTCGCGAATATCGATTCCGACCGGGCACCAGGTGATGCAGCGACCGCAGCCAACGCAGCCGAGCGTGTCGAACTGGTCGTTCCACGTGGACAGCTTGTGAGTCAGCCACTGGCGGTAGCGGGACTTCGTTTCCCTGCGCGTGCCGCCGCCGTGCATCTCCGAGTACTGGAGGGTGAAGCAGGAATCCCATAGACGGATTCGCTCGGTGGCCTCACCCGAGAGACTGTTCGCGTCGTCGACCGTGGTGCAGAAGCAGGTCGGACAGGCGAGCGTGCAGTTCGTGCAGGCCAAGCAGCGCTTGGCGACGTCGTCGTAGCGCTCGTGCTCGAGATTGGCGAGCAGGAGATCGTGTACGTCGCTGCGATCGAGCGTGATTCCCATCCGCTCGCGGGCCACGTCGGTGACCTTCTCGGCGGCAGTGACATCAGCCTCCTCGGCCGGCTGCTGCGGGAGCTCGGCCAGCAACTCGGCGCCCTCGTCGGTGCCGGCTTCGGCCAGGAAGCGGTGGCTACCGTCGAGGATCTCGGTCAGGACGAGGTCGTAGCCGTCCTCGGCCTTGGGGCCGGTGCCCATCGAGGCGCAGAAGCAGTTCGCGGCCGGCTCGCCGCAGTTGACGGCGATGACAAACGAGCTCTTGCGTCGCGCCAGGTAGTCCTCGTCAGCGTAGGGGCCACCGATGAGAACGCGATCCTGAATCTTGATCGCGGCGACCTCACAGGGCCGAACGCCGAAAAAGGCGGTTCGCTTGGTCTCGGCGGCGTCCTTGGCGGCCTTGAAGCTCCCGTTCGTGCGCTCGATCTGGAGCAGGCGCACACTCGGAGCGAGTAGCTCGCGCTTCCAAGACTGCGGTCCAACCGCATAGCCGAAGCGGGCCTCGTCGTCACGGCGTTCGAGCTTGTACGAGCCCGGGGCCTGAACGTCTTTCCATCCGACTGGAAGCTCGGCGGCAGAAGTGATCTCGTCGTAGATGATCGCCTTGTCGCGGACTGTGGGTGCAACCACGCGCCAGTCACGACGGCGAAGTACCTCAACGATCGCTTCGAGCGCCTCGGGCGCGAAAACGGCCCGCATAGCTTGCTCCTTTCGTTCGCTCGTCAGCGCAAATCCCTTTCTCTCGGGCGGCACGCGAACTTTCTCGGGCCGCCTTCGCTCTCGCATCGGTACCCCGGCCCGATGAGCTTGCGGAAAGCCCGCACGCCCCGGGCGACGGCACCGATGCCCGCGCCTGCAGCGTACATCTACGCTGAGGCGGTGACGACTTTATCTGAGAGTGGGCGGGCGATGGCGCAGCGAAAGCGCCTGCGCGTGGCCGGGATCGTTCAGGGGGTGGGTTTTCGGCCCTTTGTGTACGGATTAGCGCGCGTTCACGAACTCGGCGGTTTCGTACGCAACGACGCCCATGGTGTCGTTATCGAGGTGGAAGGCGCGCGGGAGAAACTCGACTTCTTCGCCGCCGCGCTGGTCGAGCAGGCGCCGCCTCTGGCCCGTATCGCCGCCATCAAGACGAGCGCGATCGAGCCTCTCGACGAGCACGAGTTCGTCATCGAGCAGAGCAGCGAAAGCGGCGAGCGAACGGCTCTCGTGCCAGCCGACGTGGCCACCTGCGACGACTGCCTTCGCGAGCTCTTCGACCCATCCGACCGTCGCTTTCGCTACCCGTTCATCAACTGCACCAACTGCGGTCCCCGCTTCACGATCGTACGCTCGGTTCCCTACGACCGTGCCAACACGACCATGGCTTCGTTCGAGATGTGCGGGCGTTGCCGGCGCGAGTACGAAGATCCGGTCGACCGGCGCTTCCACGCCGAGCCGACTTGCTGCCCGGACTGCGGGCCTAGGCTCTCGCTCGAGCTGGACGAGGCCGTCTCGCTGCTGCGCCAGGGAAAGATCGTGGCGATCAAGGGTCTCGGCGGCTACCACCTCGCTTGCGACGCGGCGAACGAGCAGGCGGTCGCCAGGCTCAGAGCCAGAAAGGGGCGCGAGGAGAAGCCGCTCGCAGTCATGACCTCGAGCCCGGAGCTTCTGGTCGAGCTGGAGCCCGATGAGGAGGCGCTGCTGCGCTCGGCCGAGCGCCCGATCGTGCTTGCTCGCCGCCGTTCCGAGGCGCCCGTGGCACCGTCAGTGGCCCCGGGCACCGAGTGGCTCGGCGTGATGCTTCCCTACACGCCTCTCCATCACCTGCTCTGCGCCGACTTCGCGGGCGCCCTGGTGATGACGAGCGGAAACCTCTCCGACGAGCCGATCGCCTTCGAGAACGAGGAAGCCGAGCGCCGCCTGGGCGAGATCGCCGACGGCTTTCTCTCGCACGACCGCCCAATCGAGCGCCGCTGCGAGGACTCGGTCGTGCGCGCGGGGTTCCCGATCCGTCGCTCTCGCGGCTACGCGCCGGCGGCTCTTCCACTTCCGGTTCCTGCTCGGGCGCCCCTGGTTGCGACCGGCGCCGAGTTGAAGAGCACCTTCTGCGTCACCCGCGGCGACCAAGCCTTCCTCTCTCCGCATCTCGGCGATCTCGACAGCGAGCTCGCCTACCGAGCCTTTAAGACCGACCTCGATCTCTACCTGCAGATGCTCGCGGTCGAGCCGGAGCTGGTGGCCTGCGACCTGCACCCCGACTACCTCGCCAGCAAGTGGGCGCGCGAGCAGGAGTTGGAACTGCTCGAGGTGCAGCACCACCACGCCCACGCCGCCGCCTGCCTGGCCGAGAACGGAGAGACCGGCCCGGCGCTGGCGCTCGTTCTCGACGGCACCGGCTACGGCAGCGACGGAATGATCTGGGGCGGCGAGCTCTTGCGCTTCGATCTCGCCGGGTTCGAGCGGATCTGCCACCTCGATCCCGTGCCGCTGCCCGGCGGCGAGGCGGCGGTGCGCGAGCCCTGGCGGATCGCCGCGGCCTACCTCGAGCGAGCCGGGCGGCTGGTTCCGTTCCCGAACTGGTCACTCGTACGCGAGAGCCTGAAGGTGAACGCCCCGCTTTCCTCGGGCGCCGGCAGACTGTTCGACGCCGCCTCGGCGCTGATGGGTGTGCGCGCGCAGGTCAGCTACGAGGGACAGGCGGCGATCGAGCTGGAGCAGCTGGCCGGGCAGCGCGAGGCGGAGCCTTACATCTGCCACCACGAGGACGGGCGCATCCTCGGCGCCGATCTCATCGCCTGCGTCCACGACGACCTCGAATCCGGACGCGAGCGCGCCGAGATCGCAGCGGCCTTCCACGAGGGAGTCGCGCTCGCCTTCGCCGAGGCCTGTGCCCGCGCTGCCGAGCCTAGAACGGTCGTGCTCTCGGGCGGCTGCTTCCAGAACCTGCGCCTGCTTGCGAGCGTGCGCCGGCGATTGGAGGAGCTCGGCTTCCACGTTCTCGTCCACCGCCTGCTTCCGCCCAACGACGCCTGTATCTCCTTCGGCCAAGCGGCCGTCGCCGCCTACGCTATGCGCTGATGTGCCTCGGAATTCCAGCCCAATTGGTCGAGATCGTCGACCGCAAAGCCAAGGTCGCCAAGGCCGAGATCGGCGGCGTGCGCCGTACCGTTTCCTGCGCGCTACTGGAGGGTGAGGCGCAGGTGGGCGAATGGGTGCTCGTCCACGTCGGCTTCGCGCTCGACCGGATCGACGAGGAGCAGGCGGCCGAGACGCTGCAGCTCTTGAGCGACATGGGCGAGGCCTACGAGCGCGAGCTGGCGAAAATCCGCGAGAGCGCGGAGGGCGCCGCGTGAGATACATCGACGAGTTCCGCTCGGGCGAATTGGCGAGTGCGCTTCAAAGCGAGCTCGAGCAGGCGATGCCGTCCGGGCGCGAGCTGGCGCTGATGGAGGTCTGCGGCGGGCACACGCACGCCATCTACAAGCACGGAATCGACGAGCTTTTACCGCAGGGCCTCGAGCTCGTGCACGGGCCCGGCTGCCCCGTCTGCGTGATCCCGGTCGGGCGAGTCGACGACGCCGTGGCCCTCGCGCTCGAGCCGAACGTCATCTTCACCACCTTCGGCGACATGATGCGCGTGCCTGGTAGCAAGGGCTCGCTGCTCGACGCCCGCTCGCGCGGAGCCGACGTGCGCATGGTCTACTCGCCGTTGGACGCGCTCGAGCTGGCGCGAGCCAACCCCGAGCGCGAGGTGATCTTCTTCGCCATCGGCTTCGAGACGACGGCGCCCTCCACGGCCGTAACGCTTCTCCAGGCGCGGGCGCAAGGAATCGCGAACTTCTCCGTCTTCTGCAACCACGTCACTATCGGGCCGCCGCTAAAGGCGATTATCGACGCGCCAGAGCTGCGCCTCGATGGGCTGATCGCGCCCGGCCACGTCTCGGCGGTGACCGGCTCGCGCGTCTACGACTTCATCGCCGCGGAGTACGGGCGCCCGGTCGTTGTGGCCGGCTTCGAGCCGCTCGACATTCTGCAGTCGATGCTGATGCTGGTGCGCCAGCTCGCCGCCGGCCGCGCCGAAGTCGAGAACCAGTACACCCGGGTCGTGCGCGAGCAGGGAAATCCGCGCGCTCTCGAGGCGATCGAGCAAACGATGGAGTTGCGCGACAGCTTCGAGTGGCGCGGGCTGGGCTCGATTCCGGATAGCGGGCTACGCCTGCGCGAGGAGCTCGCCGACTGGGACGCCGAGCGCCGCTACGAGGTGCCGGGCGTCAGCGTTCCCGATCACAAGGCTTGCCAGTGCGGCCAGGTGCTGCGCGGCATCGTCAAGCCCTGGGAGTGCAAGGTCTTCGGCAAGGCGTGCACGCCCGAGAGCCCGATCGGCACCTGCATGGTCTCTTCCGAGGGCGCTTGCGCCGCCTACTACCACTACGGACGCTCGCGGCCGAAGCGCGGTACCGTGGCTACGTGAGCGAGGGTAGGTCGGAAACCGAGGTGCAACACCGGCGCAAGCCGCGCCTGCGAGACGAGCGCATCACGCTGGTGCACGGCGCCGGCGGTAAGGCCACACGCAACCTTGTCGAGGCTCTCTTTCTCGAGCAGCTGGGAAACCCGCTGCTCGAGCCGCTTGGCGACTCGGCGCTGCTGGAAGTCGGCTCGACCCGGCTCGCCTTCACCACCGACGCGCACGTGGTTCAGCCGCTCTTTTTCCCCGGCGGCGACATCGGCTCGCTGGCGGTGAACGGCACCGTCAACGACATCGCCGTCTCCGGGGCGCGCCCGCTCGTGCTCTCGGCTGCATTCGTGCTCGAAGAAGGGCTCGAGGTCGCCGATTTGCGCCGCGTCGTCGCTTCGATGGCGGAAGCCGCGCGCGCGGCGGGGGTCGTGGTCGCGGCCGGCGACACCAAGGTGGTCGAGCGCGGGCGCGGCGACGGGCTGACCGTGACCACCGCGGCGATCGGTCTTGTCGACGAGCGCGTCTCGCTCGGCCCCGAGAAGGTGCGGCCCGGCGACAAGGTGATCGTCTCGGGCACGCTCGGCGATCACGGCATGGCGGTGATGATCGCGCGCGGCAACCTCGAGCTGGAGGTCGAGATCGAAAGCGACAGCGCCTCGATCTATCCGCTGGCCGAGTCTCTCTTCGCGCTCGGAGAGGATCTACGCTGGCTGCGCGACCCCACCCGCGGCGGCCTGGCGACCACGCTCAACGAGTTGACCGAAGAGAGCGGTCTCTGCGTGGTTCTGGACGAGAAGGCTCTGCCCGTGCGCGAGCAGGTGGCTGCGGCCTGCGAGATCCTCGGCATCGACCCGCTCTACGTGGCCAACGAGGGCAAGCTGATTGCCGTCGTGGCCGCCGGCCGGGCCGACGAGGCGTTGGCGTCGCTTCGTGCCCATCCGCTCGGCGCCGGAGCGTGCATCGTCGGCGAGGTGGAGCCGGAGCCGGAAGGTCTCGTTTTGCTGCAAACAGCCTTCGGCGGTAGCCGCGTGGTCGACATGCTGGTCGGCGATCCGCTGCCTCGTATTTGTTAGACGGCTTCGAGGCGGCCATGGGCCGAGTTTCGCTCCGAAACTTGCCGGGCACATAGAAGCGGTGTCGACGAAGATCTTTGCCGGCGCCGTCCTCACGGCCGCGCTTCTCGTGGCCGCCGGGGCTGGCTCGGTGACCCCGGCCGGCTCGTCGCGAGTGAACGTGACGGCCAAGACCGTCGTCGCCGGGAACGACTGGATGCGTTTCAACTGGGACGCCCGGCGGAGCGGCTCGGTACCGTTTTCGACCGGCATCACCGCGGCGAACGTCTCCGGGCTGAAGCGGCAGCAAGTACGGCTGCCCGGCACCGCCGATTCGTCGCCGATCTACCTGCATGGCGTCACTATCCGCGGCACGACGCACGACGCCTTCTTCGTCACGACGACGTACGGAATCACGCTGGCGATCGACGCCGCGAAGGGCTCGATCCTCTGGAAGTGGACGCCGCCGGGATACCGAGGCTGGGCCGGCTCGTACCGGATCACCACGGCGACGCCCGTCGCCGATCCGAGCCGGCAGTCGATCTACGCCGCTTCGCCTGACGGCCGCATCCAGAAGCTGTCCGTAGCGAACGGGCACGCCGCCTGGCGCGTCTCGATCACCAAGCTTCCCCAGCGCGAGAAGATCGCCTCATCGCTCAACTACGCGAACGGGCACGTGATCGCTACGACTGACGGCTATATCGGTGACCAGCCGCCTTACCAGGGGCATGTCGCGATCATAAAACCGGCGAACGGCCGTCTCTTGCACGTATGGAACTCGCTCTGCTCCAACCGGCACGGTCTGATCGCGCCCAGCTCGTGCCCGTCCAGCGACTCCGCGATCTGGGGCCGCGCCGGCGCCGTCGTCGTTCCCGGCAGTGGCAACCTGCTCGTCGCGACCGGTAACGGACCCTGGAACGGCCATACCGACTGGGGCGACTCGGTGCTCATGCTGACAGCGTCGGCGACGAAGCTGATCGGCAACTACACGCCGCCGAACACCGCGGCGCTGGAAGCGGCCGATCTCGATCTCGGCTCGACGTCGCCCGTTCTGCTCACCTCCGGCCTCGTTGCGCAGGGCGGCAAGGACGGGAAGATCCGGCTTCTGAGCATGAAGCGGCTGCGGGGGACGGCGCCGCACAAGGGCGGCGAGCTTCAGGTGGTGTCGACTCCGTCCGGCCAGGACCTGTTCACGGCACCGGCGGTGTGGCGAGCGAAAGGCCGTGTCTGGATGTTCGCCGCCGACAACGGCGGTACTGCGGCGTGGACGCTGAACGGAAGCAGGCTGCACCAGGTCTGGCGCAATGCGAGCGGCGGCACGAGCCCGATCGTCGCCGGCGGCCTGCTCTGGGTCTACGGCCCGAGCGGTGGCCTGCGCGTCTACGTGCCGAGGACGGGGAGGCTCGTGACGACGCTCCAAGCCGGGCCCGGCCACTGGAACAGCCCGATCGTCGTCGACGGCCGCGTCGCGCTCCCCGAGGGCAACGCGAACGATCACAGGACGAGCGGCGTACTCGACATCTGGCGCTAAGAGCTCGTAACAAAACTAAGCACTCCATCGCCTGACCGCGATCGGTCGTACGGGCCGAGCCGAATAGGCTCTAAAGTGCGCTCGTGCCATCTCGCCGGCGCCAACACGGACTCGAGCGCGTGCTCGGCTCGCCCGCGCTTTCTTCGACCGCTTACGGAGACGTCGGCTCCTCGATCTACTACGCGCTCGGCGTTACCGCCGCGCTCGCGCTTGGGCTGACGCCGCTCGTCTTCATCATCGCCGGCATCTTCTTCCTGACAACGTCGCTGACCTACGCCGAGGGCACCGTTCGCTACCCGGAGGCCGGCGGCTCGTCGAGCTTCGCGCGTCACGCCTTCAACGAGGTGGCGAGCTTCCTGGCGGCCTGGGGCCAGATGCTCAACTACGTGGTCACGATCTCGATCTCGGCCTACTTCGTGCCCCATTACCTGTCGGTGTTCTGGGGGCCGCTGCGCACGCCACCCTGGGACATCGTCTTCGGCGCAGCTCTGGTGCTAACGCTCGTCGGGCTGAACGTCCTCGGCCTGCGTGAGGCCGTCAAGCTGAACATCGTTTTGGCCGTCCTCGACTTCTCGACTCAGGTTCTGCTCGTCGCGCTCGGCAGTGTGCTCATCTTCAGGCCGCACATCCTGATCTCGAACATTCACCTCGGCGTCGCGCCGCACTGGTCGGGCTTCCTGCTCGCGGTTCCGATCGCGATGATCGCCTACACCGGTCTGGAGACGATCTCCAACCTGGCCGAGGAAACACGCGATCCGCCACGCGACGTCCCGCGTGCCTACAACACGCTGCGCATCGCGGTCTTCGCGATCTATCTGACTCTGCCGGCGATCGCTCTAATGGCGCTGCCGGTCACGTTCAAGAACGGCCATTACCAGACACTTCTTGGTCTGCCCCCGGGGAAGGGCGGCTATGCGAGCGATCCGGTGCTAGGAATTGTCTCGGGCCTCAAGCTCCACGGCGTGTTCCATACGATCCTGCGCTACTACGTCGGTGTGCTGGCGGGGACGATCCTCATCATCGGCACCAACGCCGGCATCATGGGCTCCTCGCGGGTGAGCTACGCGATGTCGAGCTACCGGCAGATCCCCGAGTTCTTCCGGAAGCTCCATCCGCGGCTGCGCACGCCCTGGCGCTCGCTCGTCTTCTTCTCGGCGACCTTCCCGATTCTGCTGATGCTGCCGGGCATAGTGCTACGCGATCGGGAGGTGAACTTTCTCGGGACGATGTACTCGTTCGGGGCGATGCTCTCGTTCGCGATCGCGAACATCTCGTTGATCGCGCTGCGCTACCGCTACCGCGATGCCGAGCTGGCCTACAAGGCGCGGCCAAATATCCGCTTCAGGGGAGTGGACTGGCCGCTCTTTGCCATCGTCGGACTTTTCGGGACCGCCGCGGCATGGCTTTCGATCACGATTCAGGAGTCGAGCACGCGCATCGCCGGTATGGCCTGGCTCGCTGGCGGGTTTGCTCTCTTCATCATCTATCGCAAGCGCGTTCTCAAGATTCCGCTGCGCCAGACGACTCACGCGCCGGCGGAGATCCTGCCCTGGCAGCTGGAGTACCGGCAGATCGTGGTGCCCGTCTTCGCCGAGGTGAACATCGCTACGGCGATGAACGTTGCCTGCGATCTGGCCACCGAGCGCCGCTCACGCATCACGGTTGTGGCGCCGCTCGAGGTGCCGCTCGGCTTCTCGATCGCGACGCGGCTTCCCGAGGAGGAGCACCTCGGCGATCTGCTCGACGAGGCCGAGACGATCGCGGCCGGCTACGGCATCAGCGTCCTACCGCGGCTCGTTCGCACGCGCAACGCCGCCGAGGCGATCGTCGCCGAGGCCCGGCACCACCACGCAGAGATCATCGTTCTTCCGACGAGGCGGCCCCCGTTCCGGCGCCAGAGCAGACACATGCCTCTGGACGCAACCACAGAGCTCGTTCTACGCCGCGCTCCTTGCCGCGTTTTGCTGGCCGTCGAGCGGAGCGACGCGCCCAAGCCGGGCTACCCGCCCGTTATCGCGCACTCCGAGGCACTGCACGCTCTATCCGGGGCCTAGAAAAAACGCTTGCCGGTGAGTGCCAATCCGACGGGCTAGGAAGCGGCTATCGGCTCGAAAGCGAACGGATCGTCGCTCGTCTGCTTCCCGCCGCCGCATGATTCCCGCACCACCAAATCGACCGGCAACGTCAAGCGCGGAGGAGTGATTATTCGCTCTTCGATGAGATCGATCAGAGCCTCGCAGGCCTTCTCGCCAATCATCTCCTTGTGCTGGCGAATCGTCGTCAGAGCCGGAACCGAGAGCGAAGCGAAGTGGATGTCATCGAAGCCGACGACGGCAACGTCCTCCGGGGTTCGCAGACCGAGATCGTGCACGGCTCGCATCGCTCCTAGAGCCATCATGTCGCCCGCAGCGAAAACTGCATCGGGAGGCTCGGGGAGCGAGAGCAACTTCCGCATCGCCGCGCAACCCGCCTCGTGGGTGTAATCGCCCTCCACGACGTACTCGTCTCTGAACGGGAGCCCCGCGCACTCGAGGCCGTTCCTGTACCCGGCCAACCGCTTCATCCCCGGCGCCGTGTGAAGCGTGCCGGCGATGTGAGCGATCATCTTCCGGCCCAACGAGTAGAGATGGGCCACGGCCAGCTCGCCGCCCGCGAAGTTGTCCGACTGCACGACTCCGGCCTGCTTCTCGAGCTTCCCGGTCGGCTCGACGTCTACCGTCATCACCGGAATCTTCAGCTTGACGAACTCCTCGATGTCCTTCTCGCGCACGCCCATGACAACGGCTCCGTCCACCTGATGGCGACGGGCGCGCGAGACGAAGTAATTGCTGTCTTCACCGTAGGTCTCGCCCGCGTGACTGAGGATGTAGAGGTCGTAACCACGCTTCGTGGCGTGGTGCTTGATCCCGTCGAGGACGACCTGGTAGTAAGGGTGCTCGAACTCCCGGTCGTCGCCGGTGCGGATGACGACCGTGAGCAAATGCGAGCGCTTGAGGACGAGGGTCCTGGCCGCGGCGTTGGGCGTGTAGTCGAGCTCGGTCGCGATCTTCAGCACGCGTTCGCGCACATCTGCGCTCACGCCGGAATGACCGTTCAATACTCGTGAGACGGTCGAGACCGATACCCCGGTGCGGGTCGCTATCTCTCTGAGAGTCGTTGTCAACTCTTTGGCCCTTTCTTGGCGCGCGGGTAGCGAATCAGGTCTTCGGGGGCGATCGGAGTGTAACGCTCGATACGAGCGTACACGCCGACTCCCGGCCTCTTTCGCCAGTGAGGATGGCTCTCCTCGACTCGCCGCTCTACTGGCACCAGGGGGCGCTTCCTTAGCGAATCCGCTTCTTCAGCTCGTCCTCGACCTGCGCCGGATCGAGCCCGCGCGAGGCCAGCAGGACGTAGCTGTGGAACCAGAGATCGGCGACCTCCTCGACCAGGCGCTGGTCGCTTTCCGATACGGCCGCCAGTGCCGCCTCGACGCCCTCCTCGGCCACCTTGCGCGCAGCGGCAGCCGGCCCCTTCTCGAGCAGGCTGACGACATAGGAGCCCTCCGGCCGCTTCTTCGCCCGCTCGGCTACGCGTCGCCACAACCAGGGCGCAAAGCAGGACTCGGCGCCCGTGTGACAGGCCGGGCCTTTGGCCCTCACCTTGAGCAGGATGGCGTCGCCGTCGCAGTCCTCGTGCAGCTCCTCGACGTTGAGGAACGAACCGGAGGTTGCGCCCTTGTGCCAGAGCTCCGCACGCGAGCGGCTCCAGAACCAGGCCTGCCCGCTCTCACGCGTGCGCCGGAGCGCCTCTTCGTTCATCCAGGCCAGCATCAGAACTCGCCCGCTACCAGCGTCCTGAACGATCGCCGCTTTAAGTGCTCTCTCCCGGGGGGCCGGTTGAGGCTGGCCGTGCGAAAACCAAGCAGCCGTAGGACGCAGGGAGGCCGCGTACTTTAAAAGTACGTGGCCGACTGAGGACACCCGGATGCGCAGCGTTTGCAGCCGGCCAGACCGGCCGGACTCCTGGGAGCGAGCACTCATCAAATCCTGATCGGCCATCCTGCCTCCTCAAGCTCGCGTTTGATCTCGGGAATCCTCTCCGGCGCCTCGTGCACGATCGAGGCGACGAGCGCCGCCTCGGCGCCCACCTCGAAGGCTTCGGCCAGATGCTTCACCGTGCCGGCGCCGCCCGAGGCGATCACCGGAACCGAGACCGCGTCGCTAACCAGGCCGGTGATCTCGAGATCGTAGCCCTCTCTCGTTCCGTCGGCGTCGATTGAGGTGAGCAGGATCTCGCCGGCGCCGCGCGCGACCGCTTCGCACGCCCATTCGATCGTGTCGAGTCCGCGAGGCTGCCGAGCGCCGTGCGTCACCACCTCGCCCTTACCGGGCCCAACCTTCTTCGAGTCGATGGCGCAGACGACGGCCTGGGCGCCGAATTCCTCGGCCAGCTCGGTCAGGAGCTCGGGCCGCTCGACCGCGGCGCGGTTGACCGCCACCTTGTCGGCGCCGAGGCGGAGCAGCCTGCGAGCGTGCTCTATCGTCGATACGCCGCCGCCGACGGTGAAGGGAATCTCGAGCTCGACGGCCGCCCGCTCGACCAGCTCGACGATGGGATCGTGGCCGAAAACGGTGGCGGTGATGTCGAGGAATACGAGCTCGTCGGCGCCGTACTCCGAGTAGCGCGTGGCCATCTCGACCGGATCACCAATGTCGCGCAGCTCGACGAAGCGCACCCCCTTGACGACGCGGCCCTTGGTGACATCGAGGCAGGGAATCAGGCGCTTCTTGACCATGCGATCACGTTCTTCAGTAGGCGCGCGCCGGCCTTACCGCTGCGCTCGGGGTGGAACTGGACCCCCGCCAGCGCTCCGCGCTCGAGTGCGGCGACGATCGGCCCGCCGTGATCGACCTCGGCGCCGGGCAGCTCTTCGGCCGGCCGAGCGGTATAGCTGTGCGCGAAGTAGACGTCCTCTCCGTCGAGCCCGTCCATGATCTGCGGCTTGCCGCGCAGGCTGAGCGTGTTCCAGCCCATGTGCGGCACACGCCGCGCCTGCACGCGAACCACCGGCCCGCGGAAGAAGCCGAGACCGATGCCACCCTCCTCGCTCTGCTCGAAGAGCATCTGCAAGCCGACGCAGATCCCGAGCAGCGGCCGGGCGGCCTCAACGCGCTCCCGCAGCGCCTGCGCAAGGCCTTCCCGCTCGAGTCCTTCCGCGCAGGCGGCGAGATGCCCGACCCCGGCGATGACGGCCAGATCGGCCTCGCGAACGATCTCCGGCTCGGGCGAGACGATCGCCTCGGCTCCCGCTCGCTCCAGCGCCGAGCAGACGCTGCGCAGGTTGCCCGCGCCGTAGTCGGCCAGCACGATCTTCATGCCTCGCCCTTGGTTGACGGAACCGCTTGCGTGCCGGAGCTCGCGCTGGCATCGGCCAGCGCCCGGCCGAGCGCCTTGAAGGCCGCCTCGGCGACGTGGTGGTCGTCGCTTCCGGAAGCCTCGACGTGAATCGTGAAGCGTCCCTGCATGGCGAAGCGTTCGAGCGCGTGCGCGAGCAGGCTGGTCGCCAGCGTGCCCACCCGGTCGTTCGTGAATGCGAGCGATACCTCGGCGTGCGGCCGGCTGCCGAGATCGATCGCCGCGGTGGCGCGCGCCTCGTCCATGGGCACGGTCGCCGAGCCGTAGCGGCTCAGGCCGGCGCGAGTGCCGAGCGCCTGGGCGAGCGCCTCGCCCAGCGTTGCCAGCACGTCCTCAACGGTGTGGTGCTCGTCCACCTCGAGATCGCCCCCGGCCAAGACCTCGAGATCGATCCGACCGTGGAAGGCGAAGAGCGTGAGCAGGTGATCGAGAAAGCCGACGCCCGTGTCGATCCGTGCCCTACCCTCGCCGTCGAGGACGAGCGAGACGCGAACGCCGGTCTCGGCCGTGGTGCGCACGACCAGCCCCGAGCGCCTCGCGCTCGGCTCGGCGACGGCACCCAGCGCCTCGAGCAGGCGGTCGTTCTCGGCCGGCAGGCGCACGGTGAAACGAAGGCCGTTGGGATAGCGGCGCAACACCAGGCCCTTCGACTCCAGCTCGTCCGCGAGCGAGTCGGCGTTCTCAACCCGGAGGAGGAGATAGTTCGCGGCCGAAGGTGGGCAGTCGTAGCCGGCGGCGAGCAGGGCGGCGCGGACGCGCTCGCGCTCTTGCACTGTCTGTTCGACATCCAGCCTGGGATCGCGCAGGGCCGCCGCGACGATCCTGGCCGAGGGCGCCGATACCGGCGCGGGCTCGCTGCGCTTGCGCAGCTCCGTCGCCACCTCCGCCGAGCAAACGGCGTAACCGACTCGCAGCGCCGCGAAACCGAACGCCTTCGAGAGCGTGCGCAGGACGACGCAATTCGGCGCCTCCTCGAGGAACGGCACCATCGTCTCGGCGCCGTACTCGACGTAGGCCTCGTCGATCACGATGAGCGCCTCGGGACGCCGCTTCGCCAGAGCGACGATCTGCTCGCATGGATAGACGTTCCCGACCGGGTTGTGCGGGTTGCAGATCCAGATGACTGAAGCCTCGGGAGCATCCTCAAGCGAACAGCCTGCGACCTCGCCACCTTCGATCTGGCTTGCAATCCCGTAGAGCGAGTAGGTGGGCATGTCGACCACGGCCGCCAGGCGCCCGGCGCCGAGGTAGGTACGCGTGACCAGGTGGATGAGCGAGTCCGAGCCGGCCCCGAGCACGATCTGCTCCGGGCTCACGCCGACGTAGCCGGCCGCCGCCGCGTGCAGCTCTAGGTAACCGCCGGGCGGGTACTCGTTCAGGCGCGCGAAACTCTCGCCAATCGGGATACGCGGAACGCCGGGAAGCGGCGGCACGTTGGCGTCGAAGCGGATCACGCAGACCGGATCGAGGCCGCGCCGGCGCGCGATATCCTCCGCGGGCGCGGTCCACTTGTAGGCGGCGAAGCCGTCGGGTAGGGCGCGGGGCTCAGGGCTCATTGCTCTTGCTCTTGCTCTCGCAGACGAGCCTCGACCGCGGCCGCGTGTTCGGTCAAGCCCTCCACCTTCGCCAGCGTCGCGACGATCGGGGCCAGGCGCTCGATTCCCTGGCGATCGATGCGCACGATCTCGAGCGGCTTGAGGAAGGCTTCGAGACCGAGCCCGCCGCAGGCCTTCGCCAGGCCGCCGGTTGGGAGCACGTGGTTGGTGCCGACCGCGTAGTCGCCGGCCGCCGCCGGTGCGTAGGGACCGAGAAAGACCGCGCCGGCATGTCGGACGTCGGCAAGCGCCGCTTCGGGATCGACGACCATCAGCTCGAGATGCTCGGGCGCGTAGTCGTTCGCCCGCGCTATCGCCTGCTCGAGCGACTCGACCAGCTCGATCTGGATCTGCTCGTTTGCCCCGACGAGCTCGCGCACGCTCGCCGCCAGCTCGGCGCTCGTCGTCACGAGCAGCGATTCCGAGCCCGGGCCGTGTTCCGCCTGCGCTTTCAGATCGACCGCGCAGAACTCCGCGTCGGCGCTCTCGTCGGCCACGATCAAGACCTCGCTCGGGCCCGCCGGTAGATCGATCCCGACCACGCTCGAGACGAGCAGTTTCGCCGCCGTCGTCCAGCTCTGGCCCGGGCCGACGATCTTGTCTACGCGCTCGACCGTCTCGGTCCCGTAGGCCAGCGCCGCGATCGCCTGCGCGCCGCCGATGCAGTAGACCTCGTCGAGCCCCAGCTCGCGGGCAGTGGCGAGGATGGTTGGATCGGGCTTCGGCGTGGCCACCGCGATCCTGCGCACGCCGGCGGCCTGAGCCGGGACGGCGCCCATCACCAGCGAGCTTGGCAGCGGCGCCAGCCCACCCGGGACGTAGACGCCCACCGAGTCGAGCGGTAAGAAGCGACGCTCGGCCTCGACACCCGGGTAGGTCGAGTAGCGGAACCCTTCCGGCCGCTGCTGCTCGTGGAACGTACGCACGGCCCGGATGCTCTCCCGCAGCGCCGCGAGAGTCCGCTCCTCCATCTTCGCCCGCTCGATTGCCTCGCGCGGTACGCGCAGCGACTCGGGCCGAGCGCCATCGAAGCGCTCGGCGAGTTCCAGCAGCGCCTCGTCGCCACGCAGGCGCACGTCCTCTACGATCTCGAGCGCGCGAGGAAGTATCTCGGCCAGCCCCATCGCCCTCACGGAATGACCCTTTCCAGGTGCATCACCAAAATCGAGGAGGCGCCGGCCTCCTTGAGCCGGGGCAGCAGATCCCAGATCGCGTCGACATCGACCGCCGCGTGCAAGGCGAGTTGTCCCTTCTCGGCCAGCTCAACTACCGACGGCGCGCCCATGCTCGGAAGCAGGGCCTCAAGCTCGGCCACGCTCTCGGCGGGAGCGTTCAACATCAGATAGCGGCGGCGCCGAGCGGCGACAACGCCGCGGAGCATCATTTCCAGGCGCTCGAGCATCTCGCCCTTCTCGCCCAGCTCACGCTTCCCGCCGATCAGAACCGCCTGCGACTCGAGCAGCGTCCCGATTCTGCGCAGGCCGTTGGCCGACGCGGTCGAGCCGGTCGAGACGAGATCGATCACGGCGTCGGAGAGCCCTAACCGCGGCGCCGCTTCGACGGAGCCCGAAAGCAGCACTAGTTCTACTTTCACTCCGACCTGCTCGAGCGCGCTCTTCGTCGAGACGGGATAGGCAGTGGCAACGCGTAGACCGTCGAGATCCTCGATGCGCTGAAGAGCCGATTCCTCGGGCACCGCGGCCTCGAGCGTGCAGCGCCCAAAGCCCAGCTCGAGCAACGCCTCGACCTCCGAGCCGGTCTCGGCGATCAGGTTAGCCCCGGTGACGCCGGCATCGACAACGCCATCCTGGACGTACTCGGGAATGTCGTGTGGACGGACGAGCAGCAGTTCGACCGGCGCGTTCGTGCAGGGGACGTGCAAAGCGCGCTCGCCGAGCTCAAAGGCGAGGCCGGCAGCTTCCAAGAGCTCGAGCGATGGCTGCGCGAGCCGTCCCTTCGAGGGGACAGCCACCACCAGGCGCCCATCAGCGCCCGCGATACGAAAACCAGTCTCTTTCACTACTCGCCCGCCTTTCCAGGGTTCGACGTCTTCGCTTTCGTACGATCGAGGGCGAGACGGTAGCCCCCGGCGCCGTGATGCAGCCATTGCGAGACGCGAGTTACGGTTGTCGTCGAAGCTTCGGCGTGATCGGCCACTGCCAGGTAGGAAAGCCCCTCCTCGAGCAGCCTGGCGATCAACCAGCGATGGGCGAGCGCCTCGAGCTCGGCTCGCGTACAGAGGTCGCGCAGAAAGCGCTTGACCTCTTCACCGCCATTCAAGCTGGCGATCGCTTCCGCCAGCGCGTCCAGCTCGCGGATATCCTCGCCTTCGTTGGGAAGAGGTGTTGGTGTCTCATCCACTTCGGTGGCCATGTTACCATATTAACATGCCATTCATCGTTTACCCGGCATTGGACGTTCTCGAGGGCCGCTGCGTTCGCCTCGCCGAGGGGCGGCGCGAGCAAGTAACCATCGAGGCTGGAAGCCCCGCGGCAGCGGCCCGGCGCTTCGTTGCCGAGGGGGCTCGCTTCCTCCACCTCGTAGACCTTGACGGCGCTTTCTCGGGGCAACCTTCCGTCGAGCTCGTGCGCCTGATCTCCGAGACTGCGGGCGACGTCCCGCTTCAGGTCGGCGGCGGTTATCGCTCGCTCCAGGAGATCGAGGCAGCCCTAGACGCCGGGGCGGCGCGCGTGATGGTCGGAACGGCAGCCGCCTCGCCCGATTTCCTGGCCCAAGCCGCAGTCCGTTTCGCCGAGCACCTCGTCGTGGCGATCGACGCCCGCGACGGGAAGGTCGCCCTGCGCGGCTGGACAGAGCTTTCGGAGCTCGACGCCGCCGATCTGGCTCGCGCCTGCGCCGATGCGGGCGTATGCCGTTTGCTCGTGACGAGCACGCGCCGAGACGGCTCGCTCGCCGGACCAGATCTGGAGCTCATCGACACGCTGCTCGAGGCCACGCGGTTGCCTCTCATCGCGGCCGGAGGCGTGGCCACGCTCGACGATCTACGGGCGATCCGTGCCGCCGGCTGCGAAGGCGCAGTTACCGGTAGCGCAATCTGGGCAGGGCGATTCACGCTCGCCGAGGCCGTACGCACGCTCTCGGATTAAGAGCCTATTCCGGTAGAGATGTGCGACCGAGGGGGTCAAGCCGTGGATGCCAGTGGCCGCAGGGTTGTGAAGGCGCACTGGGTAGTGCGGAGAGCAGCCCTGCGGTCGCTGGCGCCGCGGATCGGCAGCGTCGGGCGTGCAGCCCTAGCGGAATGGGCTCTAGGCCGCTGGCGAGAGCTCGTAGTTCCGGAGGTACGGTCGCCAGTTGGTTGGGACGGTGGCCGCAGCGAGCCGGATAAAGACCACCGGCGCCGGGGGCCGCGGTAGCACCCGAAGCGCCATCTCGGTCTCGGCGAGTAGCCGGTCTCCCTTGCGACGGTTGCACGGGGCGCAGGAAGCGACGACGTTCTCCCAGACCGATTCGCCTCCGCGGCTGCGCGGGACGATGTGATCGAGTGTGAGCTTGTTCGTGCTCGAGCCGCAGTAACCGCAGCGCCAGTCGTCGCGCGCGAACAGCACGGGGCGAGAGATCTTCCGCTTCACCAATCTCGGCACGTGCACGTAGGTGAGCAGCCGGATGACGTGCGGGCGAGGGTAAGTGTCGCTGGCTGAGCGAAGCGGCCGTGCATCCTTCTCGATCAACTCCGCTCGGCCCTTGAAGACCAGCACGTACGCTCGCCGCACGGTGCACACGTTCAGAGGTTCGTAGCTGGAGTTGAGCACAAGAGCCTGTTGCACCTTGGACGAAATGTAGCAGCGCCCCCTGCGCACCCACGCCTCGCCGGCAAGCGACAGCCACTTCAGGGCGTGTCTACCAAAGGCCTTCCCGACGAGCTCTCAGGGCCTATCCCGTTAGGAATGCGCGACCGAGGTGGTTGAGCCGTGGATGCCAGGGGCCGGACGTATCGTGAAGGCGCACTGGTTGTGCGTCGAACGGTCTGGGCGGTCACTGGCACCGCGGGGCGGCCGCCTCGGGGGTGTAGGCCTAGCGCGATAGGCCCTTAGAAGCTCTAACACAATGAGCTTTCGAGTCTTCGCCAACAGATGAGGCAGCAGGCGAGGGCGAGGAAGGCTTCGTGGATCTCATGCCGCCGATCGGT
>Ga0209913_1000083_pt1 | contig 111103 bp, 75 predicted proteins | sample PersoiDNA2013203_FD_185805 | JGI IMG/M metagenome (GOLD analysis project Ga0209913, IMG submission 185805) | Permafrost soil microbial communities from the Arctic, to analyse light accelerated degradation of dissolved organic matter (DOM) -... | ecosystem: Environmental > Terrestrial > Soil >...
TCACGTCCGGCGGCCATGGTGAGCGTGTTGCCGGTGACGCTGGCGACGCTGTCGATGTTGGTGCCGGTGGTGGTGGCGTTGGCGGTCGAGACACTGGTGCTGTTGACGTTGATGTCGCGCCCGGCGGTGGCGGTGACGCTGTTGCTGCCGTCGATCTTGCCGCCCAGATTATTGATGTCGGTCTGCGCCTGTAATACCGTGTCGGTGCCGGATACGCGGCCGCCGAGGTTGTTGATGTTGTTGCCGGCCAGCACGGCGGTGTTTTTAGCGGCAATGGTGCCGTTGTTGAGGATGTCGCCGGCGGTCTGGTAATTGACGTTGGTGCCGGCGATCAGCGTGCCTTCGCCGGTGACTTGCAGGCGGTTGGCGCGCAGGTAGACTTGCGGCACCAGTACGTCTTGGGTGCTGCCGTCGGCGAGCGTGACGGTTTGTTTGACCAGCCAGACGATGTCGGACGTGAGCATGGCCATTTGGGTAGCGGTCAGTGCAATACCGAGCTGGTAGTGGAAGGTCTGGGCCATTTGCACCCCAGCCGTCATCAGGGCTTGGTATTGCGCTTCGTTGCTGGTGTAATTGCCTGCGTAGCGCTGACCGATGGCTTTCTGGATCTGCTGCTGCACCAGGAGCTGCTCGTAGAAGCCGTCGCCGATGCGTTTCATGACCAGATTCGGATCCTGACTCAATTGGGTGAGCATGAAGTCGGAACTGAGCCAGGTGCGATAGTTGGCGAACTGCGGGTCGGTGGCGATCAGGTAGCGGTTGTTGCCGGGCACGAACAAGGCGTTATTCGGCAAAGTGATGTCGGGGTTGCTGGTGCGCACGACGATGCTGGCGTTGCCGGGAACCGTGCTGGGGGTGTTTTTAAGCGTTTTGTCCTGCTGGGCGCCGCTGCCGTTGGTCGGCGTGATGTCCAGCACGAAGCTGGTTTGCACCGATTGGCCTTCATAAGGACGGTCGTCGTAGCGACGGTCATCAGCACTGAAACGGTGGCTCTTGATGTAGGTGTATTTAGCCTCGCCGGTGGTGGTGACGACTTGCGTGCCAGCCATGCCATTGTTGACAGGTTTGGTGCCGAGGACGTTGTTGCCGGTATTGTCGCCGCCGGCGATGATCTGGCTGTTGCGGTTGTTGACGGTCTGGCTGTTAAAACGCAGGTTGCCGCCGGTCGTGATCATGGCGGGGTCGCTGCGGGTCACTTTGGTGCGGGCGATCTGCTCGGTGCCGTCGTAGATGGTCCATTCGCTGACCATCTCACCCGAGGGGAGCATCAGACGAAAGTTGTCTTCATCTCCCATTTGCGTCCAGTCGGTCGCAATCTGGCCGCTGTCTTTGTTGATGAGTGTGACGCTGTCGGCGTCGAGCTTTTCAGTCGCACCGTTCAACCGATATTGCACGATGCGACGGCCGGTGCTGTTCTCGACCGTCGTTTCCAGGTGGGCGTTGTTATTGTTGACGATGTTGTGATTGATCGTGGCATTGCCGTCGGCGGCAATGGTGGCGCTGCTGTTGTTGATGGTGTCGCCCATGCCGATAGCCTGATGGTTGGCATCGAGCGCATTGCCGGTGATCAGGTCGCCGGCGGAATAGAGCAAGGCATGGTCGCTGTTGTTGATGGTGGCCACGCCCAGGTCCATGCGCGTGCGCGCCGCGATGACCGGTGCTGAGGTGACGCCGTTGACGGTTTCGGGGGTATTGTTAAGGGTGTCGCCGGAGAGGGCGACGTGGTCGCCATAGGCGCGGCCGGTGCCGATATTGTTGATCGTCGGGCTGTCGATGAAGGTGTCGCTGCCGTCGATCAGGCCGCGATTGGTAAACGTATGACTGTCGGTGGCGCGCAGTTGATTGGTCTGGGCGATGATCTGGCCGTTGGCCTGGTTGTCCATCGATGCAGCGGTGGCGGCGAGCGTCTTGCCAGCCAGCAGCTTGCCGTTGTTGGTGAGTTTGCCGGCGGTCACCAGGGTGGCGTTGCCGTCGGCCTGGACGGTGCCGGTATTGGTATAGTCAGCATTGATCTTGATTGACAGATCGCCCAGGCTGAGTGCTTTGCCGTCGCCGGTCAGAGCGGCGCTGTCGGCGGACAATTGCTTGCCAGCGATGAGTGTGCCGTTGGTGTTGACGATGGCTTGTGTTTTAGGTGCGCCGGCGGCATGGGTGTCGTGCACGTCCAATGTCTGACCCGCAGACATTGCGCCGTTGGTGTTGTCGATATTGCCTGTGCCGGCAACCGTCAGATCGGTGTTGGCGCGAACCCCACCGGCCTTGTTATTGACGTTGGCCGCAGCAATCGTCACCGCTTGACCCTGTATGCCAAGATCAACGCCGGTGGTGTTGCTGTTGTTAACGCTCGCAGCCGTGATCGTGGTGGCGATGTTGGAGCGGACCAGGCCGCCGTTGCTGTTGTCGAACTGACCGGCGCCGAGGGCCAGCGTTGTGTTGCCGCCTGCCTGAAACTGGCTGCCCTGGTTGTTCAGGCCGGTGGCGGTGGCGGTAATATTTTGCGTAGCGGTGATGCTGCCCTTGTTTTGCAGAAGACCATCTACCGTGACGATGACATCGCCGGCACCAGCGCCGATGGCGCCGGCATTGTTCATGCCGACGCCGTGTTCGGTGCCGACCAGAACGATCTGCCCTGAATACATGCCTGCAAGTTTCGATACGTCAATAGAAAATTGTCCGGGAGCTACGCCGGTCGCCCCGGTGGTTGGCGTCACAACGCTATGGTCGGCAGAAATCGTATTGACGCCGGTGCTGACCTTGAGTTTGTTGGACCAGATGTTGGCGTTGACTTGCACGGCGCGCGCCATGATGTCGGTGTAGTCGGTCGATCTGGCGTCGAGGCCGGTGCCGTCAATAGTAACCGTGCCGCCGGTGACGCGATAGGAATCGAGTGCGCCACCGACGATATTGGCGGTGCCGGTGGTCAGTGTGGCGCGGGACGAATTGATGAAGCCAGCATTGCCCACAAACAGACCGGAAGGATTGGCAATGATGACCTGCGCACGATCGCCGGCGACTTCGACATAGCCGCGCAGATAGCTTGGATTACTGGAATTGACTTCGTTGACGATGACCTTGGCGGTGCCGACGGCCAGCCAGGGATTGCCTTGTACCCAACCGCCGAGTTGGGTCAGTGCATTGTTGCGGGCATTGTTGAGGATGACGCCTTTGCTGTCGACGTCAAACTGACTGTAGACGTTGCGCGATACGCCTTGGGCGCTTGGTGTCTGGATGTTGACAAGAGGAACACCGTTGCCGGTTTGCAGAATAGTTGGCTGCTGGTTGCCGGGCGCGTTGCGATAGGCGACGACCTGGGCATTGACGATGGTGACACTGCCGAAGAGCGCGGCAATGCCGACAGCCAGACGTGCAAAACGCAACGAGAACAAGCCAATGAGTGCGGAAAGCGCGGAAATGAGCGAGGCAGTGTTGCAGGAACTACCCTTTCCATGGGTGCTGGCGGTTTCAGCGACGGCGGTGTAGTCGCCGGTCTTTTGGTTAAAGACGACCCGATAACTATTCTTGTTCATGTCCTCGCGCCTGCTCAATCATTGAGTAAGCGCGTGACTTTAAATACTCACCTCTACGGACGATATAAGAAAAATCTGAAAGTTGAAATTATCGTAAAAATACGATTTCATCGTGATGTAAACATCATCAGATCCCATGAGTCATGTTCCGACATGATCCACGACTTCCTGCGGCCGGACAACGTCGTCACCGATGTGGACTTCATCCGCATCAGGCCATGCGAATGCCCGTAAAAAAGCAAAACGACGCCGCCAACCTCAGTCGGCGGCATCGTCCACCCGGCTACCTCAAACCACCACTACCTGCATCACCTTTGCGCCGGCGGCGGCGCCTTCCAGCGCCAACACCAACTGTTCCAGCAAGGCCTCATCCTTCATGATGGCGAAATGCGTCGTCGGCAATTGCGCGTCGACGCTGCCCTGGCGGCGCAGTTGCGACTTCATCGCCTGACGTTGCGCCGGCAGGCGCTTGGCGATCCACCAGTAATGCGGCTCAACCTGCAAGGACGGCAGCGCCTTGGCCGCGGCAGAGATCGTCTTCAGATGACGCGCCACCAGGAAAATGCGCGTCAATTCTTCGGCGCCCAAGGTCGCGTCATTCCGCTCGCCCCCACCATCGACCGAGAACATGCGCAAGCCATCGAACAGCACGCGCACGGTTTGCTCCGACTCCTGCCTGCCGGCCACGCGGTATTTATCGAGCTGCCGCGTCAGCCACGCCGTCGCCTTTTCATTGGCCGCCTGCTGCGGCAACACTACACCGACAAAATCCGCCACGTCCTTGAGCCAGTCGTCGACGGCGACGGCCTCGGTGCCCGGCACGAAGCTGTCGACCAAGCCGAGAAACTGCACCGTCTGTGCGCGCTGTTCCAGGCGCTGCGCAATCATTGCCGCCAGCGTGCCGCCGAGCGACCAGCCGGCCAGGTGATACGGCCCTTGCGGCTGCACTTCAACGATCTGCATCGTGTAGTCGTCGGCCATGCTTTCCAGCGAAGCGTCGCGATGATGCAGGTCGCTCAGCATGCGGCACGCCAGTCCGTACACCGTACGCCGCCCTTGCAGGCGGCGCGCCAATAGTTGATAGTCGAACACCGTGCCCATGCCAGGATGGATGCAGAACAACGGCGGCGTACCCGGACATTGCGCATTCATCGCCAGCATGGTCGAGGACGCGCCGTCTTGTGGCCCGCCCTCGCGGTCGGCAATACCCAGCAAGGCGCCGATGGTCGGGCGCTGCATCAGGTCGCTCAGCCTGATGTTGAAGTTCCATTCATGCAGACCGCGTGCGCGCGCAATCACTTGCAGGCACAGCAGAGAATCGCCGCCCAGCTCGAAGAAATTGTCGGTCTGGCCGATGCGCTCCACCTTCAGTACGGCCTGCCAGATCTCCGCCAGCGCCTGTGCCTGCGGCGTCGAGGGCGCCACATGCACGCTCTCGCGCGCAGCATCGGGCGGCGGCAGCGCCTTGCGGTCCAGCTTGCCGTTCTGCGTCACCGGCAAGGACGGCAACACGATGATGTGCGCCGGCACCATGTAGTCCGGCAGGCTTGCGGCCAGCATCTGCTTGAGTTGCACGCTGAATGTCGTTGACAGGTTTGCCTGCGGCGCGCCCACATACGCGACCAGTTGCTTGCTGCCCGCGCCTTCATAGGCAATCGCGACCGCTTCACTGACGCCTTCCTGCCGGCGCAGCAGCGCCTCGATCTCGCCCAGCTCGATGCGGAAGCCGCGAATTTTCACCTGATGATCGACCCGACCCAGGTACTCGACGTTGCCGTCCGGCAGCCAGCGCGCCAGATCGCCGGTGCGATACATGCGCCCGCCGTCGCCCGCGAACAGGTCGGCCACGAAGCGCTCGGCGCTCATGCCGGGGCGATCCAGGTAACCGCGTGCCAAGCCGTAGCCGCCGATGTAGAGTTCGCCGATCGCTCCCGGCGGCACCAGTTGCAACTGCTCATCGAGAATGTAGGCGCAGCGTTCGCCGACCGGTTTGCCGATCGGTGCATAGGCGCCGTCGAAGGCATGCTCGGACGTGGCGCCCTCCACCTTCCAGATCAGCGGCGTCACCACGGTTTCGGTCGGACCGTAACCGTTGATCAGCAGGCGCGGCGCCAGATGCCGGCGCACGCGTTCGAACGAAGCCTTGGGCATGGCCTCGCCGCCGAACACATACAACTCCATCGGCGGCGCATCGCTGCGCGTTTCCGCCCACTGCGCCAACTGCCCGAGATAGGCTGGTGGGAACACCGCATTGGTGGTGCGATAACGACGCAGCGCCTCGTAAGATTGCTCGATGCTCCACATTTCGCTGTCGCGCACCACCAGCGCGGCGCCGCTGATGAGCGTGGTCAGCCAGCGCTCGTGTGCGCCGTCGAACGAGAACGACATGAACTGCAACTCGCGCCAGGCCGGCGTCATCTCGTACAACTCCGCCGTGGCCTGGCAATGCATCACCAGCGGCCCGTGCTCGACTGCCACCCCCTTGGCGCGCCCGGTCGAACCGGAGGTATAGATGACGTAGGCCAGTTGCTGCGGACTGCATTGCAGATCCGGATTGGTCGCAGGCTGCCGTGACAACGCCGCGCAGGAACCGGCATCGTCCAGCGCCAACAGGCTCAGCGCGCTGGTTCCGGTCAATTGCGGCCGCACGCGTGCATGGGTAAGCAGCAAGGCGATGCGGCTGTCGTCGATCATGTAGGCCAGCCGCTCCGCCGGATAGTCGATGTCTAGCGGCACATACGCCGCGCCGGCCTTGAGCACCGCCAGCAAGCCGACCAGCATGTCGAGCGAACGCTCGACCGCGACGCCGACGCGCTGCTCCGGCCCCACGCCCTGCGCCATCAGGTAATGCGCCAAGCGGTTGGCCTGCAGATTGAGTTCGCCATAACTGAGCTCTTCGTCCCCCACCACCACCGCAGTCGCCGCCGGCGTCTGCGCAGCACGCCGTTCGATCAACACATGTGCCGGAATATCGGACTGATAGCGTTGGCGGCCATGGCCCAGCGCCAGCAGCGCCGCCTGCGCAGCGCCATCAAGCCATGCCAGGTCGCCGACCGCACGATTCTCGTCGATGCTCATTTGCGCGATCAGATGCGTCATCTGCGTGCGCATGCGCTCGACTTCTGCGTCGCCGAACAAATTGCGCGCATAGCAGAACTCGATTTCCAGCGTCTCCCCGGCCACCACCTGCAAGTCCATCGCATAGCCGGTCAAGCCCTCGCCGGCAACTTCGCCGAAGCGCAGGCCGGTGCTTTGCTGCACCTCCAGCGAGCGCGCAATCGGGAAGTTCTCGAACACGATGATGCTGTCGAACAGCGGACGTCCCGCCATGCCGGCCCAGCGTTGAATATCGTACAAGGGCGTCTGTTCATGCTCGCGGCATTCCAGATTGGCCTGTTGCACGGCACGCAACCAGTCGCCCACGGCCTGTTGCGGCTGATGTTCGATCACGATGGGAATGGTGTTGATGAACAGGCCCAGAATCTGTTCCACGCCCGCCAGCGTGGCTGGACGACCCGAGACCGTGGCGCCGAACACCACCGCATCGGTGCGCTTGCCGCCTTGCAGCAGCAAGCCCCAGGCGGCCTGGATCAAGGTGTTCATGGTCACGCGCTGGCTGCGCGCGAACTGCTCCAGCCGGCGCGTGGCGGCAGCATCGACGTGCGCATACATCTTGCCGTAACCCTGCCGCGCCGGGTCTGCGCGCACGCCCTCGGCCAGTAAGGTCGGACCGTCCAGGCGGCGCAGCGCCTGCTTCCAGAACTGCTCACTGGCTTGCGGATCTTGCCGTTCCAGCCAACGGATATACGCGGCATAGGCCGGCCCGGTCGGCGGCAGCGTCTGTTGCGCATAGCACTGCATCAGCTCGCGCATCAGCGCCGAGGTGCTCCAACCATCCAGCAGGATGTGATGCATGGTCCAGACCAGCTGGAAACGTTGCTCGCCCAATTGCAGCAAACTCACGCGCGCCAGCGGCGCTTGTTGCAGATCGAAGCCGCGCAGCAGATCTTCTTTGGCGAATGCGGCGATGGCCCGGTCATCCGAATTTTCAGCGACCGTGCGCGCGCGCCAGTCCAGCAACACGATCGGGAAATCCAGCGCCTTGTAGACCACCTGCAAGGGCTGCGCAAAACCACCCTGCCACAGGAAACCGGTGCGCATCACCGGATGCCGTTGCATCACCGTCTGCCACGCCTGGCGCAAACGCGCGACGTCGAGGTTCTCCACCGGCACGCTGAGCTGGTTGACGTACAAGCCGGAGCCAGGGCTATCCATCGTATGGAACAGCATGCCCTGCTGCATCGGCGACAAGGGATAGACATCTTCGATATTGCTCTGGTCGATCTCCAGTTCGGCCACTTGAGCCGCGCTCAGATAATCAGCCAGCGTGCCGATGGCATCCGCCGGCACGGTCGCCGCCGTTGGTGTCTCTGCAGCAGCGCCGCACAAGGCCGCCAATGCCGCGACCGTTTGGTGCATGAACAATTGTTTCGGCGTCAGTGTCAGTCCATGCGTACGGGCGCGCGCAACGATCTGCAGGCTCAGGATCGAGTCGCCGCCCAGTTCGAAGAAATTGTCGTGACGGCCCACGCGCGGCAGATGCAAGACCTCGGCCCAGATGGCGGCGAGCTGCTGCTCGGTCGCGCCCTGCGGCGCGACGTGACCGGCGCCTTCGGCGAAGTCCGGCGCCGGCAGGGCCTTGCGGTCGATCTTGCCGTTTGCGTTGAGCGGCAAGGCGTGCAGCATCACGATACGTTGCGGCACCATGTAATCCGGCAGCGTCTCTTCGAGCGCCGCGCGCAAGGCCGTCGGCGCAGCCTGCGCCGACATCGCCTCGCTATTCTTCAACGCCACGTACGCCACCAGTCGCGCGTTATTGCCCGGCCCGCTCAATGCCACTGTCACTGCAGCGGAGACGCTGGGTTGCGCCAGCAATTGCGCATCGATTTCACCGAGCTCGATGCGCAAGCCGCGGATCTTGACCTGATGATCGATACGTCCCAGGTACTCGATCTCGCCGTCGGCGCGCCAGCGCACCAGATCGCCGGTGCGATACAGGCGGTCGCCGTCCTCGCCGAAGGGATCGGCGACGAAGCGTTCGGCGGTCAGCGCGCTGCGTTGTAGATAGCCGCGCGCCAGTCCGATACCGCCCAGGTACAACTCGCCGGCAACGCCGACCGGCACCGGATTGAGTTCGCTGTCCAGCACATAGGTGCCGGTGTCGGCAATCGGACGACCGATCGGCACGCTGCGTTCGCCGCGCACGCAAGTCCAGTGCGTCACATCGATGGCGGCCTCGGTCGGACCGTAAAGGTTGTACAGCGCGATCTGCGGCAAGCGCGCGAATGCCTGTTCCTGCATCTCGGCCGGCAAGGCTTCACCGCTGCAGATGATGCGGCGCAGGCCGGTGCACGCGGCGCTCTCCTCGTGCGCCATGAAGGCCTGCAACATCGAGGGCACAAAATGCAAGGTCGTCACCGCATGGCGTCGAATCTGCGCAGCCAGCAAGGCCGGATCGCGATGATCGCCAGGCGCCGCCATCGCCAGCCGGGCGCCGGTCATCAGTGGCCAGAAGAATTCCCACACCGAGACGTCGAAGCTGAACGGCGTTTTTTGCAAGACCGTGTCGGTCGCCGTCAGCGGATAGGCCTCCTGCATCCACGCCAGGCGGTTGTGCAGGGAGCGATGGCGATTGCCGGCGCCCTTGGGCTTGCCGGTGGAGCCGGAGGTGTAAATCACATAGGCGAGATTGTCGCCGTCGACCACGATGCCGGGGTTTTGTGCCGTCTTTTGTTCCAGTGGAGACCAGGCCTGCTGCCATGCCTGCGCCGGATCGTCCAGTTCGATCACCTGCACGCCGTCGGCAAGCGGCAAGGTCGCACGCACGTGAGCTTGCGTCAGCAGCATGCGCATGCCGCTGTCGGCGATCATGTCGCGCAGGCGCTGTTGCGGATAGTCCGGGTCGAGCGGCAGGTAGGCGGCGCCGGCCTTGAGAATCGCCATCAGCCCGATCACCATGTCCAGCGAACGCTCGACCGCGATGCCGATCAGCGATTCAACGCCGACGCCATCGGCAATCAGCCGGTGCGCCAGCACATTGGCGCGACGGTTCAGCTCACCATAGCTCAGCCACTGCTCGCCGAACAACAGCGCCACGGCATCGGGTGCGGCAGCGGCCTGCTGCTCGAACAAGACGTGCACCGGCGCAGCGTAGTCGTAACGCCGGGTATTTCTGCTCCAGGCCTGCAATTGCTGGTGCTCGGGCCCGGCCAGCAAACGGATGCTGCCCAGCGGCTGCTGCGGCGCTTGCGCCAACGTCTCCAGCAAACCGCCGACGTGCTGCGCCATGCGCTCGACCGTGGCCGCGTCGAAATGCGCGCAATCGTAGCGATACTGCAATTGCAAGGTTTCGCCGGCGTTGACGATGACGGTCATCGGATAGTTGGTCTCTTCCCGATGCCGCACCGACGAAAACGCCAACCCGCCGGGCGCGCCCTGTTGCAGCGTGGCGTCGACCGGATAGTTTTCGAACACCAGGATGCTGTCGAACAAACCTTGTCCGCCCTGCCCGGCCCAGCGCTGGATATCGTACAGCGGCGTGTGTTCGTACTCGCGCGCGGCCAGATTCTGTTCTTGCAAGGCGCGCATCCATTGCGCCGCCGCTTGCTGCGGTGGCACCGCAGTCACTACCGGCAAGGTATTGATGAACAGGCCCAGCAAATGCTGCACGCCCGGCAACTCCGCCGGACGACCCGACACCGTTGCGCCGAACGCCACGCCGTTACGACCGCCGGCATCGGTATAGCGTTGCAGCAGCAGCGCCCATGCCGCCTGCACCAGCGTGTTCAAGGTAATGCGCTGCTGCCGCGCAGCGTCGTTGAGCAGCGCCGTCGCCTGCTGGTCGAAACAGAAGCGGTATTCGGCATGCCCGCGAGCGTCGGCGTCGGCCGGTTTGGGCATGGCGTCGGCCAGCCGGGTCGGCTGCTGCAATTGCGCCAACTGGCCGCGCCAGTATTGTTCGGTGCGCTGCGGATCTTGCGCTTGCAGCCAGGCGATGTAATCGCGATAGCGCGTGCCGGCAGTTTGCGGCGCAGCCTCTTTGTCGCCGGCATAAGCACGCAAGACTTCGCCCAGCAATTGCGAGGTGCTCCAGCCATCCATCAGCAAATGGTGCACGGTCCAGATCAGGTGATGCCGGGTGGCGCCTGTCTGCACCAGCGCCAGTCGCATCAGCGGCGGTTGCAGCAAGTCAAAGCCCTGCGCCAGTTGCGCGCGCGCCAGGTCGTCCAGTTGCGCTTCTTGCCCGCGCCGGCCGCGCCAGTCGAACTGCGTCAGCGGCAACGGCGCCTGCCTGGCCACCCATTGCAGGCGTTCCGGCTCATGCAGGAAACCGCTGCGCAAGATGTCGTGACGCGCCAGCACGCCACGCCAGGCCTGCTCGAATCGCGGCGCATCGAGACCGTCGATGTCCACCCGCAGTTGGTTCAGATAGGCGCTGCCGCCCGGTTCGAATACGCTGTGGAACAACATGCCGCTTTGCATCGGCGACAAGGGATAGAGATCGTCAATCTGCGCGGCCGGCAACGGCAAGGCATCGAGCTGTTGTTGCGACAAGCCCGCCAGCGGGAAATCCGAGGGCGTGATGCCGCTCGTGCCCGTCGCGCCGGACAGGCAAAGCGCCACCAGTTGCTCCAGTTCGATACGGAAATTGTCGGCCAGTTGCGCAATCGTGTCGCGCCGATGGCGCTTGCTGCTGAAGCGGAAGCTCAGTTGCAACACGCCCTGATACACCTGCCCGTTGACCGTCAAGGCATGCGCCATGCGCGCGTGCGGATCCATGCCGACGCCGGCCGATTCCGCCGCCGGACGCCACAAGGCATCCGCGCCAAAACTGGCGTCGAACTGGCCCAGGTAGTTGAACGCCAATTGCGCCGGCGGCAACGCCTCCAGCGCCGCGCGCTGCGTCGCCGAACCGAAACGGCGCAGCACGCCGTAGCCCAGCCCCTTGTCCGGTACGGCGCGTAAATTCTCCTTGACGCGTTTGAGCGCATCCAGCGGCGCGCCTTCGGTATCGAGCGCTACCGGGAACAACGCAGTGAACCAGCCGACGCTGCGCGACAAGTCGATGGCCGGATCAATGTCTTCGCGGCCGTGGCCTTCCAGGTCGATCAGCACGCGCGGCTGACCGGTCCAGCGCGAGACGGCGCGGCCCAGCGCCGTCAGCAAGATATCGTTGACCTGCGTACGCCACGCCGCCGGTGCATCTTTCAGCAGGCTTTGCGTGAGTGCGGGCGTGATGCGCAAGGTGATGCTGTCCTGGTCGCACAGACGATCCTCGCCGTCTTGTTCATCCACCGGCAAGCGCGCCGTTGCCGTGTTCAAGCTTTGCCAGTAATCCGTTTGCTGCTGGCGCTGCGCGTAGTCTTGCAAGGCCAGCGCCCAGTCGCGATAGCTGGCGCTGGCGGATGGCAAGACGATCTCGCCTTGCGCCGCTTGCACATAGGCGGCCTGCAAGTCTTCCAGCAGGATGCGCCACGACACGCCATCGACTGCCAGATGGTGAATCGCCAACAGCAAGCGTGCGCCGCCGTCCCCCATATCGACAATCATGGCGCGCAACAGCGGGCCCTGGACGATATCGAGACTGCGTTGCGCCTGTTCGCACAAATCGGCCAGCACATCCGCATCGGCGGCCTGACGCTGCCAGATCAGCGCCTGCATGTCGTCCAATGACGGCAGGCGATCGGCATAAGACTGACGCCAGCTGCCGTCGGCCTCTTGTCGATAACGCAGTTGCAGGGCCGGATGTTGCAGCACCACCGCGTGCAAGGCGCGCGCCAGTCGGTCCGCCTCGACAGGCCCGCTGCTATGCAACAGTACCGATTGATTCCAGTGATGCCGCGCCGGGATGTCGGCGTCGAAGAAATCCTGTTGTATCGGCAGCAGCGGACAATCTTCGCCGGGCTTGACGATGCTGCGCGCGGCCTGGGTCGCCGCGCTCGTCACGCTGGCGACTGCCGTCAATTCTGCGACCGTCTGGCGTTCGAACAACTGACGCGGCGTAATGCTTACGCCCACGCGCCGCCAGCGTGACACGATCTGCAGGCTCAGGATGGAATCGCCGCCGAGCTCGAAGAAGTTATCGTGGCGCCCCACGCGCGGCAGTCGCAGCACCTCGGCCCAGATTGCCGCCAACTGCTGCTCCAACTCGCCTTGCGGCGCGGTGTAGTCGCGCTGCTGCTGGAACTCTGGTTCGGGCAGCGCCTTGCGGTCGATCTTGCCGTTGGCGTTGAGCGGCAAGGCATCCAGCGCCACCAGCGCGGCCGGCACCATGTAATCCGGCAGCACTTCGGCCAGGCGCGTTTTCAAGACCACCATATCCAGCACATGGCCGCCGGCCGCCACCAGATAGGCGACCAGGCGTGCGCCGCCGGCGCCTTCGCGTACCGTGACCGTGGCCGCGCCGACTTCCGGCTGGGCCAGCAATTGCGCCTCGATCTCGCCGAGCTCGATGCGGAAGCCGCGCATCTTGACCTGCTGATCGATGCGTCCGAGATAATCCATCTGGCCGTCGCGCCGCCAGCGCACCAGATCGCCGGTGCGATACATGCGTCCGCCCTGCGCGTCGAAAGGATCGGCGACGAAGCGTTCCGCGCTCAGTCCGGGACGGTTCAGGTAGCCGCGCGCCAGACCGGCGCCGGCGACATACAGTTCGCCCGCGATGCCCGGCGCCACCGGATTGAGCGCTGCATCCAGCACGTACAAGCCGAGATCGGGAATGCGCTCGCCGATGGGGCTGCGCGCCAGTTCCAGGTCGGCCGCCACGATGGGGCGGAAGGTCACGTGCACGGTGGTCTCGGTGATGCCGTACATATTGATCAGCGCCGGCCCGGTGCCACCGAAATGCGTCATCCAGGGGCGCAGCATTTCCGGTTCCAGCGCCTCGCCGCCGAAGATCACGGCGCGCAAGGCCAGTAGATGGCCGGCCTGATACAAGTCCGGCAATTGCAGCAACTGGCGGAACGCCGACGGTGTCTGGTTGAGTACTGTCACGCGTTGCGTACGCAACAACTGCAGGAATTCTTCCGGCGAACGACTGACCGCAAACGGCACCACCACCAGCTTGCCGCCGTAGCATAGGGCGCCGAAAATTTCCCATACCGAAAAGTCAAAGGCATAGGAATGGAACATGGTCCACACGTCGTTCGCGCCGAAGCTGAACCAGGCCTCGGTTTGCTCCAGCAGGCGCAGCACGTTGCCGTGGCTGAGCTGCGCTCCCTTGGGGCGACCGGTGGAACCTGAGGTGTAAATGACATAGGCCAGACTGTCGCGATGCAATGCGATACCGGGGTTGTGATGCGGTTCTTGTGTTTGCGCTTCGGCGCCAGCGTCGAGCACTTGCACCTCATCGGCCAGCGCCGGCAAACGCGTGCCTGCATTGCTGAGCAACAGCCTGATGTCGGCGTCGGCGATCATGTACGTCAGGCGCTCAGCCGGATAATCCGGATCGAGCGGCACATAGGCAGCGCCGGCTTTGAGAATCGCCAGCATGCCGACCAGCATGTCGATGGAACGCGGCATTGCCAGGCCGATTTTCTGTTCCGCTGCGACGCCCTGCGCCAGCAGGCGATGGGCAAGGCGGTTGGCGCGCGTGTTCAGTTCGGCGTAGCTCAGTTGTGCATCTTCATAGGCGACGGCAATCCGCTGGCCCTGCTCGTGCGCCTGCCGTTCTATTATTTGCACCAGGCTGGCGGGCGCCTGGTCGCCGATTAGCGCGGCCTGGTTCTTTGCGCCCCAGCGATGCAGTTGCTGCAACTCTTGCGGCGCGAGGAAATTCAAGTCGGACAATGCCTGCTGGGGAGCGCGCACAAACTCCGCCAGCGTGGCCTGATAGTGCTGCGCCAGCGCCGCGATGGTAGCGGGATCGAACAGGTCGGTGCTGTATTCCAGCTGTCCTTGCGCGACGCCGTTGATGATCTTGATGTCGAGCGACAAATCGAACTTGGCGCTGTGCTGCGCCAGCGACATGAGCTCGGCGTCGATGCCGGCGAACTCAAGCGCGCCGGCTCCGTTGATGATCTGGAAACCGAACATGACCTGGAACAGCGGATTGCGGCTGGCGTCGCGCTCGGTCTTGCGATGCTCCAGCAGCAGTTCGAACGGCAGGTCGCCATGTTCCAGCGCCGCCAGCATGTCGGCGCGCACTTGCCGCACCAGCGCGCTCACCGGCTGCTGCGCAGCCAGACGCGCACGGTAGACCTGGGTGGTGATGAAGAAGCCGACCAGGTCCTGAATCTCGGCGCGATTGCGGCCGGCGTTGGGCACGCCGATGGCGAAATCGTTTTGGCCGCTGTAACGACTCAGCAGCAATTGCCAGGCCGCCATCAGCACCACAAACGGCGTGCAACGCTCGGCCCGGCAAAACTCTTGCACGCCTGCCGTCAAGGCCGGCGTCAGCGTGAAGGCATGACTGGCGCCGCGAAAACTCTGGCGCGGCGGACGCGGCCGGTCGGTCGGAAAATCCAGCACCGGCACGTCGGCACCGAGGTAGCCGTCCCAATAGGCCAGTTCCTGCGCCAGCCATGCGCCCTGCACGCGCGCGCGCTGCCAGCGCGCGTAGTCGGCGTATTGCATTGGCGGCGCCGGCAGGCTGACGGCGCCGCCGCTGGCCAGCGCTGCGCGATAAGCGGCGGCCAGATCCTTGACCACAATCGGATTGGACCAGGCATCCGACACGATGTGATGCATGCCGACGATGAGCACGTGATCGTCATCACCCAGCCTGACTAGCTGTGCAAACAACAAGCCGGCCTGGCCGAGATCGAAGACGTGTTGCGACGCCGCCAGTAATCGGGCTTGCAATTGCTGCTCACGTTGTTCTGCGGGCAGCGCCGACAAATCCAGCTGTTCCAGCGTCAGCGAAAACGGCGGCAGTACCTCTTGCTGCGGCACGCCGTCTTGTGGCACGAAGCGAGTGCGCAAGATGTCATGGCGCGCCAGCAAGGCATCGAAGGCGCGCGCGAGCGCAGCGACGTCCAGCGCGCCACGCAGGCGGAACGCACGGGTCAGGTTATAGGCCGTCAGCGTCGGCTCGTATTGCTGCAGGAACCAGAGCTGCTGCTGCGAAAATGAAAGTGGAGAAAGCGCCGCCGAGGACGGCGCGCCCGCGCCTTGCGTCGACAGTACAGTGTGCAAATCGCGACTGGAATCGTTCATGATGATGTCCGTATGAGACCTAGGAGGGTGTTGGCGATGTCGGGCCGCACACGATGGAGCGGCCCGCTTGCCCGGGTTGGATTACTCAGGCGGCGCTCGGAACGATGAAGGCCGGCGTTGCGACATCGCGCCCGGCCTGATCTTGCTTCTGTGCTTGCGCCAGTTGATCGAGATCGGGCGAGGCGTCGCTGACCCGCGCAGCCTGACGCAGCGCCTGCGCCAGTTGGGCGGCGTCGGGATGATCAAAGACCAGCGCGGGCGGCACTTCCAGCGTCAACAACTTGCGCAGGCGAGCGACCAGTTTGATCACCAGCAGTGAATGGCCGCCCAGTTCGAAGAAATCATCGTGCAGACCGATGCGCGGACGCTCCAGCAATTGCGCCATCTGTTCCAGCAACAAGGTTTGCAATGGATCGGCGCCGGCCTCGTCGCCGGCCGTGCCGACTTCGCCATGAGCAGCTTGCGCCAGCAAGCCCAACAAGGCCTTGCGGTCGACCTTGCCGTTGCCGAGGCGGGGGAAAGCCGGCAACGCCAGCCAGCGCGCCGGTTGCATGACCGCCGGCAGCGCTGCCGCCAGCGCAGCACGCAGCGCATCCAGCGTCTGCGCGGCCTGTTCCGCCTGTCCGTCAAGCAACAGGCAGGCCGCCAGTTCGACGCCCTGCTCGCTGTGCAACGGCATCACCTGCACCTGACGCACGCCGTTCTGGCGCAACAGCACGGCTTCGATCTCGCCGGGTTCGATGCGGAAACCGCGAATTTTCAATTGATGATCGGCGCGACCCAGCAAACGCACGCCGCCCTGCGCGGACGGCAACCAGCTCGCCAGATCACCACTGCGATACAAACGCTGACCGGGTTGGAACGGATCGTCGATGAATACGCCCGCGCCGTCGCCATTGAGATAGCCCCGGCAAACCTGCGCGCCGCCGATGTAAAGCTCGCCGACAGCGCCCGGCAAGGCCGGTTGCAGGCGTCGATCCAGCACGTAGACGCGGGAGCCGTCCAGCACTTGCGTCAAAGGCAAGCTCGCATGGTGCTGGTCGGCATCGGTAGAAACATGTCGATGCACCATCACGCCGACCGTGCATTCGGTCGGGCCGTAGTGATTGAAGATGCGGCTGGCCGGCGCCAGCGCAATGATCTTTTGCACCAGCGCGGCCGGGCTGGCTTCGCCGCCCAGCACCAGTGTTGCCGGCAACACCGGCGCATCGGTTTCGAGCAAGGCTTCCAGGTGCGACGGCACCATCTTCAACGCATCGATGGCGTACCGTCGCATGAAGCCGGCAAATGCAGCGCCATCCTGCATGTCGACCGCCGCGGCCACGGTCAGGCAAGCGCCGTTGGCGAGCGCACCGAACAAGGCGGTGTTGCCCAGATCGGCAGCCACCGTACTGGTCAGCGCCCAGTTGCGGCATTGCTGCAGGTCCAGTGCGGAGCTCACGCCGCCAACATAGGCGGCCAGTTGTGCATGGCCGATCACCACCCCCTTGGGCGTGCCGGTGGAGCCGGAGGTGTACAACACATAGGCGCTCGCGTCCAGTTGCGTGGCATCAGGCAGCGCCACGCCCACCTGTGCGGCGCGCTCGGCCTGCTGCTGCAACTCGCTCCAATCCAGATACGGACACGCAAGCTCTTCGCTGGCGCCCGAGCCGATCAGCAAGACCGCATCGGCGTCCTTGAGGATCTCGGCGCGACGCGCCGACGGGCCGTCCGGCTCCAGCGGCAGATAGGCGGCGCCGGCACGCCAGACCGCCAGCAAGGCCAGCACCAGCTCGGCAGAGCGCGGCAATTGCAAAGCGACGATACTGCCGGGCGCCACGCCTTGCTTGCCCAAGGCATAAGCCAGTACAGCGACGCGCTGCTCCAGTTCGGCATAGCTGATGCGTTGTGCTCCGGCGATCAGCGCCGGAGCCGCGGGAGTGCGCCGCGCCCATCCGGCGATCATGGCAGCGACGGTCTCGGTCGCAACGATGGTAGTGGTGGCGGCCACGGATGCCAGCAAGCGCGCGCGCGTCTCGCCGTCGAGCGCGTCGAGCAAGCCGACTGCCTGCTGCGGTTGCGCCAGCGCTGCGCCGAGCAGGGTCTGATATTGGCCGAGCAAGGCGCGGACGGCGGCAGCATCGTAGCGATGCGCGTCGTAGTGCAGCGTGGTCGACAACGAAGCGCCATCCAGCGTGATGTGCAAGGCCAGCTCGAACTGCGTCGACGGCCCCGGCAAACCTGCGTGCTCAAACTCCGCGGCCGCCTCGACGCAGGCAAAGCCGATGACAGGACGTGTCGCGTGGTCGGCGGGCGCGTGCTCTTGCATGTCGCGGTGGTGTTGCTTCACGACCTCAAGCTGTTGCACGACGACGCTGAAGGCGAGGTCTGTGTCGACGCGCATGGCCAGGGGCAAGACCTTGTCGAAACGGCCGACCGCCCCCTTGAGCATGTCGTAGTCGCGTCGGCAGTCGTGTTGCCAACCGCTGAGGTGCGCACGATCGTCCTGGGCCTCGCCGCTTTGCGTCTGGCGCGCCAGCAATACCAGCCACGCTGCGTGCAGCAGGTTTTCAGCCTGTACATTGCCAGCCTGGCAGAAGCTGTTCAACGCCCCTGCCAGCGTAGCCGGCACCGGAAGTGCGACGGCGCGGACGTCGGATACCTCATTGCCGATCCTGCGCCACGACAATGGCGGCGATTGGGCAGGCGCTTGGAGGTGATCATTCCAGTAAGCCAGTGCAGCCGCCGCATCCTCGCTGTTGGCGAGCTCTTCGCGCCATTCGCTGAACTGGCCGAACTGGAACAGTTCTTCTTCCGCACCGACAGGCAAACTGCCGGGCTGCGCAAGCAGGCGATGAAAATCCTGCGCCAGCGTCAACAGGGTCAAACGGTCGGCGATCAGCGGCGCGCAGCACAGCAGCAAAACATTTTCCGGCTTGCCATCGGTCCTGCGCAGCAGACGCGCCTGAAGCAGGGGCTGATCCGGCGCATCGAAGCGGCGCAGCTGGTCGCGTGAGATCTGAAGTTGCACGCCGGCGTCGTCCGCCACGTCCAGCTCTTCGAGCCCGATGGCCGCATCGGATGCGCGCAAGCGCACTTCACGATAGCCCGGCACGTGTTGCAGGCGATAGCGCAAGACTTCGTGACGTGTGGCGAGTCGCGCCAACGCCTCACGCACGTCGGCAGCGCTCGCCGATGCAGGGAGATGCAGTCGCAGCACCGGCGCCGGTGTGACTTGCGTTTGCGCCAGCATGGCGCGCTGCTCCGGCGTTGGAGGGAATCCTGCAAACGCGGCAGCCGCATTGGTGTGGTCAGTCATTTTTCATCTCGTCTTTTATCTGGTGCGACGCCGAGCCCGATATGCAGCTCCGCGCCGAGAATCATGTGGTTTTCTGAATGCTGTCGAGCGGCAACAAGTCCTTGCGGTCGAACATCGCGCCCATCGCCACGACGATCTTGCGCGGTCCCTCGAATGGATCGCGGGCATGGGCGGCGATCATGTTGTCGAGCATGACCACATCACCCTGACGCCACTGGAAACGTACCGCGCATTCTTCATAGACACGGCCGATCAGCGCCATGCTGTCGTCGTCGATGGGCGAACCATCGCCGTACATCACCTGGCGCGGCATGCGCTCGGCGCCGACCATCGCCAGCAAGTCGCGACGCACGTCGGGGTCCAGGCAGAACACGTGATGCAATTGCACCTGATTGAAGAACACCCGTTCGCCGGTCTGCGGATGGCGGATCACCGCGGGACACAAGGTGCGCGTCTGCAACTCGTCGCCCGGCAACCAGCGGAAGTCGATGCCGGCGGCGGCAAGCCTTGCCTCTACTTCGTTGCGGTCATCGGTCTTGAAGAAGTCGCGCCAGTTGACGTCGAGGCGGTCGGTGAAGGTGCGCACGTAGCGCAACTGACGCTCCTCCATGCGTTCGATCAGCGCGGCCGGCAAGCGCCGATAGACTTCACGGCAATCAACGATGGGCGTGGCGCCGCCAACCGGCGACGGCAGCTCGCAGAAGAACCATTGCTTGCGCGGCCAACGCTCCAGATGGGCGCTTTCGTTGTGGAACAGGATCATTTCCTTTTCCGGATAGGGCGTCGAGCGATAGGTGTTCTTGCCGCCCTCCTTCTTGGGCAGGTCGCCGTAATTGCCGTACAGCTCAGGCTCGATGGCTTCGGCGAAGGTTTCGAAATCCTGCGGCGTCTGCAAGCCGAAATTGCGGAACAGGATGCCGCCGTGGCGATTGAGCATGTCGGCGATATAGCTGCCGTTCTGCTGCGCCCAGCCGGCCATGTCGAGACCGCTGACCGTCGGTTCGATCACCAGCGGGAAGCTGCGCCCCGCTTCAAGGAAGGAGGTGCGCACCTGCGCGCGCGGCGGCGTGGAACCCGCTGTTGCCGATGCCGCCGCGGTCCGGCCCTTCAGGCTCTTGAGCTTGTCGAGCTTGTTGCCGGCGGGCGCGGCGGCAGTTGTGGTTGCAGCCGCGAAGGTCGATGAAGATGAGTTCATGTCTGGTCTCTCATGATGAGGAATGATAGGCAGCGGCGCTTGCGGCGCGGCCAGCACCTGCTCGAGCAAATGCAGCCACGCGCCCGCCAGGTCTTGCACCGTCTCGCTGCGCAGCACTGCACTGGCATAGACCCAGTCGGCGCGCCAGGCGCTGCGATCGGCTTGCGCATTGCCGTCGGCGCTGACGAATAGCGCCAGGTCGAATTTGGAGCGCGTCTCCAGCGGCTCCAGCGTCGCGATATCCAGCCCCGGCAAGGTGAAGCGTTCCTGCGGCGTGTTTTGCAACACGAACAGGATCTGCACCAGCGGATTCCAGCGGCGGTCACGCGGAATATCCGCCGCCTCGACGATGCGTTCGAAAGGCAACTCCTGATGTTCGAAGGCCTCGAGCACGCTGCGGCCGCTGTGACGCAACAGTTCGATGAAGCCGGCCTGCGCCGTCAACCCCTTCAGGCGCGAACGTAGCGGCAGCACGTTGACGAAGAAACCGACCAGCGCTTCCAGATCGGGATGCGGACGACCGGCGACGTCGGTGCCGACCACCAGATCGTCAGCGCCGCTGCGCTGATGCAGCAGCCACAGGAAGGCCGTCAGCAACACCAGATACGGCGTCACCCCTTGCGTCGCCGCGAAGTCTTCGACACGGCTGCGCAACGACGGCGGCACGGTGATACTCAGGCGCCGGCCGGCGTGCGAGACGCTGGCCGGACGCGCCAGGTCGGCCGGCAACACCGGCGCGCCGGACACGCCCGCCAGCGTGTCGCGCCAGAACTGTTCTTCCTTCCCGAGACGTGGCGCCTGCCAGCGTCGTTGCTGCCAGACAGCATAGTCGGCGTACTGGACAGCCAGCGGCGGCAAGCGATGCGCCTGCGCTTGTTGCAAGCTGCGATAAGCGCTCACCAGTTCATTGACCATCACCGCGACCGACCAGCCGTCGGCGACGATGTGATGAATCGCAAACAGCAGGACGTGCGAACGCGCCTCCAGCCGCGCCATCGCAACCCGCAGCAGCGGCGGCCGTGCCAGCGTAAAACGGCGGCCGGCATGCTCGCGCCGCAGTTGGCGCAACGCGGCGGCGCGATCGGTTTCAGCCAACAGGCTGAAATCGCTCAGCACAATCTCGACCGGCATGGCGTCGGCAATGATGGCGCAAGGATCGCCGTCGTCGTTCTGGCCGTAGCCGGTGCGCAGGATTTCATGCCGCGCAATCAGCAAGTCCAGGCTATGTTGCAGCAAGGGCAGCGAGAAATCGCCTTCCAGCGACAAGGCCGCGCTCATGTTGTAGGCGCTGCCGGCCTCATCGGCAGCCATGCGATCGACCAGCCACAGCCGTTGCTGCGCCGGCGACAGCGGCATCTCGGCGCTGCGTTGTACCGCTTCCAGAGCGACTTCCGGCGCGGCCGCGCGCGCGACGTCGTCGCGCTGTGCGGCAATGGCAATCTGCGCATCGATGCAGGCGGCCAGTTCATGCAGGCGCGGATGCTCGAAGACAAAGCGCAGCGGCAATACGATCTGCGACGACGGACCTGCCGCTGCCGACCATTGGTAACGCAGGCGCGCAATCAAGCCACTGGCGAGCAGCGAATGACCGCCCAGTTCAAAGAAGTGGTCGAAGCGACCGATGCGCTCCACACCCAGCAGTTCCGACCAGATCTGGGCGAGGCGGGTTTCGGTCTCACCCTGCGCCGCGACGTAGTCGTCATGGCGCGCCAGATCCGGCGCCGGCAGCGCCTTGCGGTCGATCTTGCCGTTGGCGTTGAGCGGCAGCGACGACAAGGGCACCAGCACCGTCGGCACCATGTAGTCCGGCAAGGTTTTGCTAAGCGCCGCCTTGAGCGACTCCGGCGTCTGCGTCTGCCAGTGATGCGCGGCGACGTAGCCAATCAGCACCGGGCCGCCGCCCTGGCCCAGGTCGCGGGCGACCACCACCGCTTCGCTGACTTCCGGCTGGGCCAACAATTGCGCTTCGATCTCGCCGAGCTCGATGCGCAAGCCGCGGATCTTGACCTGATGATCGAGGCGACCCAGATAGTCAATCTGGCCGTCAGCGCGCCAGCGCACCAGGTCACCGGTGCGATACAGGCGCTCGCCGAGCGACGCATCGCCGGCGAACGGACTGGCGACAAAGCGCTCCGCCGTCAAGGCGGCGCGGCCAAGATAGCCGCGCGCCAGGTTGACGCCGCCCAGATACAGTTCACCGGCAACACCGGGCGGCACCGGATTGAGATCGGCATCCAGCACATAAGTCTGGCTGGCGCTGATCGGCCGGCCGATGGGCACGCTGTTGCCGCTGTTGCTGATGCATGTCCAGTGAGTGATGTCGATGGCGGCCTCGGTGGGGCCGTAGAGGTTGAACAACCCGGCCTGCGGCAACAGCGCCATGACCTTGTCCTGCAGTTCGGCAGGCAAGGCTTCGCCGCTGCAGACGACGCGGCGCAGGCTGGTGCAATCGGCCGCATCCTGGGCGCCGACAAAGGCGTGCAGCATGGAGGGCACGAAATGCAGGGTCGTCACGCCGTACTGTTGAATCAATTGCGCCAGTTGCTGCGGATCGCGATGCGCACCCGGCGGCGCCATGACCAGTTGCGCACCGGTCATCAGCGGCCAAAAGAATTCCCACACCGAAACGTCGAAACCGAACGGCGTCTTTTGCAGCACGACGTCGGCACTCGACAAGGCGTAAGCCTGTTGCATCCAGTGCAGGCGATTATGCAGCGAACGGTGGCGATTGCCCGCCCCCTTGGGCTTGCCGGTCGAACCGGAGGTGTAAATGACGTAGGCCAGATGATCGCCGTGCAAGGCAATGTCGGGATTGCCGTGTTGCAGTTCGGTGCGGCTGCCTGCGTCGTCCTGAGCGTCCGGATCGAGTTGCAGCACCGACAATGTCCTCGGCAAAGACAGGCGCAGATGCAGGTGCTGGTGCGTGAGCAGCAATTGCGGACGGCTGTCTTCCAGCATGTAAGCCAGGCGATCGGCCGGATAATCGGGGTCGAGCGGCAGATAGGCGCCACCGGCCTTTTCGATTGCCAGCAGCGCAACCACCATCTCCACCGAGCGTTCGGCCAGCACGCCGACCACGCTATCCGGCTTGACGCCGACGGCGATCAGGCGATGCGCGAGGCGATTGGCGCGGCGATTCAGCTCGGCGTAGCTCAGCCTTTGCGTGCCGGCGACCAGTGCGATGGCGTCAGGCGTGGTGTCGGCATGGCGTTCGAACAAACGATGAACCGGCATGTCGTAAGCGAACTGCGCAGGATTCTCGCTCCACTGGCGGATCTGCCGTTGCGCAGCGGCGTCGCACAAGCCGATCTGCTGCGGGCGTGCCTGCGCATCGCTGCTCAACGCCCGCAACACATGGCGGAACTGATGCGCCAATGCGGCCACGCCGGCCGGTGAAAAATGCTTGCGGCTGTAGCCGAAACGCAGGCTGAGCTCATCCTGAATCGTCGCCACCACCGTCATGGGATAGCTGGTCTGCTCATGCACGCGCAGGCCGGACAAATCCAGGCCGTAAGCGCCGGCCTCGCGCAGGCCGGCATCCATGGGATAGTTTTCCACCACCAGGATGCTGTCGAACAGCGCCTGGCCACCCTTGCCGGCCCAGCGCTGGATATCGTACAGCGGCGCATAGTCGACATCGCGCACCGCCAGCGCCTGTTGCTGCAGCTCGCGCAGCCAGTCGCCGATGTCGCGCCGACCGTCGGGAGTCGTTACCACCAGCGGCAAGGTATTGATGAACAGGCCAAGCATCTGTTCGACGCCGGCCAGTTCAGTCGGACGCCCGGCGCTGGTGACGCCGAACAGCGCCTGCGTCCTGCCGCAATAGCGTTGCAGCAGGATGGCCCAGGCGCCTTGCAGCAAGGTGCTCACTGTGATGCGCTGGCTGCGGGCGAACTGTTGCAGCGCTTGCAGGCCGGCGGCGTCAAGCGTGCTGCTGACATCGGCGTAGTGTGCAGAAGAATCCGAGACAGAAGGCAGCGGCACGGCGCCCGCCAGCAAGGTCGGCTCATCGACGGCCTTCAGTTGCGCACGCCAGAAGTCACGCGCCAGTTGCTGGTCGCACTCGTGCAACCAGCCGATGTAGTCGCGGTAGGCCCCTTCTTGCGGCGGCAGGATTTCACCGGCGTAGCTGCGCAGGATTTCGCCCAGCAACTGGGCGCTGCTCCAACCGTCGAGCAACAGATGATGACGGGTCCAGATCAGATGATGCCCACCGTTGCCGGTATCGACCAGCAGCAGGCGCATCAGGCCGGCCTGTTCCAGATCGAAGCCCAGGGCGCGCTGCTGCTGCGCCAACTGCTCCAGTTCGGCGGCAAGGCCGGCTGGCTGGGCGCGCAGATCGACGATGTCGAAATGCAGCACCGGCGACGCCGCAACCCATTGCAGCGGCGTCGCCAGGCGATGCAGGAAACCGGTACGCAAGATGGTGTGACGCACCACGGCTTCTTGCCACGCTGCATGAAAGCGCGCCACGTCCAGCCTGCCGATGTCGAGCCGCAATTGATTGATGTAAGCGCCGCCATCCGGATCCAGCAAGCTGTGGAACAGCATGCCCGATTGCATCGGCGACAAGGGGTAGATATCGTCGACCGCGGCCACGGGCAGCTCGATCGCATCCAGCTGTTGCTGCGTCAGGCCGGCCAGCGGAAAGTCGCCGGCCAGCAGGCGCCGGCGCATCGGCTGGTGTATCGGCGAGTGTCCTGCAGCCGTGTCCTTGCCGCCACTGAAGTGCGCAATCAGGTGCAACAGGCCGCTGCGATATTGCTCCAGCAGTTGCGCCATGTGTGCGGCGTCGTGGGCATCCCGGCAATAGGTCCATTGCAGTTGCAGACGACCGTCCTGCACATGGGCGACGATTTCAAACAGGCTGCGGCGACGGCTGTCCGGCGCACGCGCAGCGCCGCTCTTTTCAGTCGCCAGCTGCCAGCCCGCCGGTTCGAAGCGATGGTCGAAATGACCGAGATAATTGAAGGTGACTTGCGGGTAGGCGCCCTGCGCCAGCACCTTGCCGGCTTCATTGAGATAGCGCAGCACGCCGTAGCCTATGCCTTTGTGCGGGACCGCCTGCAATTGTTCACGCACGGCTTGCAGCGTGGCCGCAGGCTTGCCGGCATGCACCGGCAAGCGCACCGGATACAGCGAAGTGAACCAGCCCACCGTGCGGCCGGCGTCGATGCCGTCGAAGATGTCTTCGCGGCCGTGGCCTTCGAGTTCGATCAGGATGTTGTCGCGCGCGCTGGTTGCGCACAGCGTGTCGGCCAGGGCGCTGAGCAGTGCTTCCTGCACCGGCACGCGCTGCCTGCCGTCGCCCAGCTTGAGCAGGCGCGCGGTATCGTCGGCAGACAAAGTAAAACCTGTCTGCGCAGCGCGGGCAACCGTATTGCGGGCGGGTGCGAATGCGGCGAGCGGCGCTTCGGGCTGTGCGACGACATCTTTCCAATAGTCCAGCTCTTGCAACAAGGAGCGGCTGAGTGCGTATTGGCCCAATGCCTGCGTCCAGCTGCGGAAGCTGCTGCCGGTGAGCGGCGCTTCCGGCTGCAGGCCGCTGCGCAGCCTGGCGTATGTGCTTTGCAGATCGTCGAGCAGAATGCGCCACGATACGCCGTCGACGATCAGGTGATGCGCCACCAGCAGCAGGCGACCATGACGACCGGCAGTATCGAGTTTCAGCCAGAGCGCGCGCAACAACGGCCCACGCTCGAGCTGCAAGCCGGCGTGCGCAGCATCGGCAGCAGCAGCAATGGCGGCCGCTTGATCAGCATGTTGCAGTTGCACCGACAAATCGACCACTTCCAGCGGTAACTCCTGCGCCGCGTCCGCATACCATTGCTGCCAGACGCCGCCCTCGCCTTCCTGACGGAAACGCAGTTGCAAGGCGTGGTGGTGACGCGCGACATGCGACAAGGCTTGCTGCAATGCCTTGGCGTCGAGCGCCGGTGTATCCAGCAGGACCGACTGATTCCAGTGATGCGGCGTGGCAAAACCTTGTTCGCAGAACCAGCGCTGGACCGGCGACAAGGAGAATTTTTCCGGAGTGGATGCGGAGGCAGACGGCGCAACGGTAGTGGCGGCAGCGCCGTTGCCGGGCTTGATATTGCCCGTGGCCCCGACGATGGCGGCGATGGTTTGCTTTTCCATCAACTGCTTCGGTGAAATCGGCACGCCGACCTTGCGCGCACGCGCAACGATCTTGAGCGTGAGGATGGAGTCGCCGCCGAGTTCGAAGAAATTGTCGTGACGACCGACGGTGGGCTGCTTGAGCACTTCCGCCCAGATCGCCGCGAGCGCCTGCTCTTGCTCGCCTTGCGGCGCGCTGTCGTCAACGACTGGCGCACCCTGACTTGCCGGCGCAGCGGCAATCAGTTGCGGCCTCGGCAAAGCACCACGGTCGAGCTTGCCGTTGGCGGTCAGCGGCAAGGACGGCAATACCGTCAGCGACGGCAGCATGTAATCGGGCAAGGCTTGCGCCAACTGCGCGCGCCAGGCGGCCGGATCGACCTGCGCAGAGCCGGCAACCACATAGGCGGCGAGCTGGGCACGGCCGTCGGGACCGTCCACCGCAATCACGGCGGCGTCGACGATGCCGGACAGGCCAAGCAGGCTGCTGCGGATCTCGTTGAGTTCGACCCGATAGCCGCGGATCTTGACCTGGTCGTCAATGCGACCGAGGAATTCCAGGCTGCCGTCGCGCAGGCGACGCACCAGATCACCGCTGCGGTACAGGCGCTCGCCGTCGGCAAACGGATGCGGCACGAAACGATCGGCCGTCAGTGCGGCGCGATCGAGATAGCCGCGCGCCACGCCGGCGCCGCCGAGATACAGTTCACCGGCCACGCCGGTCGGCGTCGCTCGTAAATCACGATCGAGCACGTAGGCGCTGCCATTGGGCAGCGGTGCGCCGATACCAAGCACCGCCGCCTGACGACTGGCGCTAGCGGCTTCCTGCGTGAGGATGCCGACCGTGGTTTCGGTCGGTCCATAGTGATTGAGGATGCGGCATTGCGGCTGCAGCGCATGGATGCGCGCGAGCAGGCTCCACGATGTGGCTTCGCCGCCCAGCACCAGCGTATGCCGCGGCAAGATGGCGGCGGCGTCTTCTGCATGCAGCAAGGCTTGCAAATGGCTGGGGACGATCTTGAGCACATCGATGCGATGCGTGCGCAGATAGTCGGCAAAGCGGTCCGGATCGAAGGCCCGTTCGGCGCTGATCAGATGCAGGCTGCGGCCCGAGCACAATGCACCGAACAGCGTCGTGTGACCAAGATCGGCGGCGACGGTGGAGACCATCGCCATGCTGCGCGCTTCGGACGGCAGTGCCAGTCGGGCCAGCACGCCTTGAACATAGTTGGCGAGCGCGCCATGGCTCAACGTCACCCCCTTGGGCTGGCCGGTGGAGCCGGAGGTGTAGATGACGTAAGCAGCTTGCAGCGGATGCGGCGCGGTGAAGGCGATCTCGTGGTTGACGAGAGCGCCGGCATCCATGTCCAGGGCGATGAGGGCAAATCCGCGGCGCTCGCTGTCCGCCTGCAGCCATGCAGGCACATCGGCGCCCGCATGCAGCACCAGTGCGGCGGCGCTGTCTTGCAGTTGATAGGCCAGCCGATCCGCCGGCAATTGCGGATCGAGCGGGACGTAGACGCCACCGGCGCGCAATACGGCCAGCATGCCGAGCACGAATTCGCAATTGCGGCCGGCATGTACGGCAACCCGTACTTCGGGTCCGACGCCGCTGGTGCGCAGGCGTCGGGCCAGGGCTTCGACGGCGTGCAGCAATCGGGAATGGCTGTAGCTGCGCTGTTCTTCTTGCAGTGCGACCGCATCCGGTTGCACCGAGGCGGCGTCGCGCCACAGGCGGATGACGTCGCCGGCGGCAAAGACGCTGGCTGCGCCCTGCGCAATGGCCGGGTCGATGATGTGATGGGCCACGTCGCCCAGTGCGCGCTGCGGCGCAGCCACGACTTGCTGCGCCAGTTCTTGATAAAGCGTAGCGAAACCGGCCACCGTCGCCACCTCGAACAAAGCACTCGAATAGGCCAGCAAGATGTCGATGCCGTCGTCACGATCGGTGAAGTCGAGGCTGAGATCGAAATGCGACTGGCCGTTGGACAGCAGGCGCAGTTGCGCATCGAGGTCACCGATGCGACGTTGTGGCGGCAGACTTTCCTGCTGCGTGCATTTGACCTGGAACAAGGGATGCGCGCCGGCGATGCGCTCGGCTTGCACGGCATGGACCAGCACGTCGAAAGGCAGGTCCTGATGGTCTTGCGCTTCATGCACGACGCGGCGCAGCTGCGCCAGCAACTGCGAAAAATTCTCGCGGCCGTCGAGACGCACGCGCAGCACCTGTACGTTGACGAGGTAGGCGATCAGGTCTCGCGTTTCGCGCCGCTGGCGATCCGCCAAGGGAGCGCCGATACACAGATCGCCGGCGCCGCCGAGACGTTCGAGCAAGAGCGCGAACACGCCCAGCATGGCGGTGTACAACGAGGTCCCCTGCTGCGCCGCAAGCGCGCGCAAGCCGTCGCTCAGTTCGCGCGGCAGGCTGAAGACATGGCGTCCTTCCGGCGCATCGCCGGCGGCATTGCGCGGACGGTCGAACGGCAGGGTGATCGCCGCCGGCGCAGCGGCCAGTTGTTGCTGCCAGTAGCGCAACTGGCGCTCGAACTCGGGTGCGCCTGCATGCATGCGGCGCTGTTGCCACAGTGCGTAATCGGCGAACTGAATCGCCAGCGGCGGCTGTTGGCCGCCCTCGCCCACGGCATGCGCCTGGTAGCGCTGCGCCAGCTCGTCGAGCAGAATCCCCAGCGACCAGCCATCGGCGGCGATGTGATGAATGCACAGCACCAGTTGGAAATGCGCATCGTCGCGCTGCAACAGCATGGCGCGCAAGGGCATCTCAGCGTCAAGCCGGAAGGCGCCTGAGGCGAAGCGTTTGATGGCGAGCTCGGCGGCGGCGGCGCGCACGTTTGCCGACAATTGGCGCAAATCGGTGAACGGCAGCAGGAAACCCGCTTCGTCGGCGGTCAGCACTTGTTGATGCGGCTGTCCGTCACTGGAGGGGAAGACGGTGCGCAAGGCTTCATGGCGCGCCACGATGTCGCGCAGGGCGGCGCTGAGCGCCGCCATCTGCAGCGGACCGCGCAGGTCGAGCACGCCGGGCAAATTGTAGGCCGGGCTGTCGGGCTGCAATTGCCAGTTCAGCCACAGGCCGCGCTGGGAATGCGACAACGGAATCTGCACCGGGCGCTGCTCGGCCGCGACGGCGACGATGCCGTCATGCGCTGCGCCGCTGCTCAGCAGGCCACGGATGACGACAGCGCAGTCGCGCAATTGCGGATGCGTGAACAACAGCGCCGCACGGAAATCGATGTTCCACTGCTCGACGATGTCGGCAACGACTTGCATCGCAGCCAGCGAGTTGCCGCCCTGGCGGAAGAAGTCGGCGTCGGCCGACACCACCGGACGCTTCAAGGCAGCTTGCCAGATAGCGGCGAGACGACTTTCGATGTCGTCGCCGAGATCGAAGGCTTGTGGCATATCCGACTCGTTGCCGGCAAACGCCGCGGCAGTCGCACCAAGGACGAAGCTGCCGAACTCCCAGAGCGCATAGGCATCGAGCGTCTTTTGTTGCCAGCCGTTACGGCAGGCGCTGCGCTGCAATTTTCCGCTGGAAGTCTTGGGCAAGGCGCCGGGATTGAGCAGGATGACGACGCCGGGCGATTCCATGCAGTTCTGGGCGACGGCTTCGTTGATGGCCGCCACCAATGCCTGCGGCGGCACCCGTTTTTGCATGCTGCGCGAGACTTCGACGGCGATGCCGATACCTTCGCTGTGTGCACCTTGTATGGCGAACGCCGAGACGCGGCCCTTGCGCACGGCCTCGACCGCGGATTCGATGGTGCGCTCGATGTCTTGCGGATACAGATTCTGCCCGCGCACGATGATCAGGTCTTTGCTGCGGCCGGCGATGTAGAGATGGCCGTCGCTGAAGAAGCCCAGATCGCCGGTGCGCAACCAGCGTTGGCCGTCATGTTCGATGAAGCTCACAGCGCTTTCTTCGGGGCGCTGCCAGTAGCCGTGCGCAACACTGGGGCCGGCAACCAGGATCTCGCCGATGCTGCCGGCGTCGACTTCGCTGGTCCCGGTTGCTTCGACGATGCGCACCGCATGCGCGTCCGGCACGACGCCGCACGATACCAGCAGCGCAGCGTCGGCGCCCTCGTCAGCCGGCGTCGCCTGCGCGCGCGCAATGGCGGCGCTGTCGAAACGCTGCGCCTGCATGCCGTAACCGCGTTGGCTACCACTGACCAGCAGCGTCGCTTCCGCGAGGCCGTAGCAAGGATAGAGCGCGCGGGCATCAAAACCGACGGCGCTGAATTTAGCGGCAAAGTCGCTCAGCGTATCGTGCCGCACCGGCTCCGCACCTGAAAATGCCAGGCGCCAGCAGGACAGATCCATGGCCTCAAGTTGCCCCGGACGCACGCGTTCAAGGCACAATCGATACGAAAAATCAGGGCCGCCGCTGACCGTCGCGCGATGATCGGCAATCGCTTGCAACCAGCGCGCCGGCCGCTCAAGAAAATAGCGCGGACTCATCAGCACCAGCGACAAACCGCGCGACAGCGGTTGCAACAGGCCGCCGATCAGTCCCATGTCGTGATACAGCGGCAACCAGCTGACGAACACGTCGTCGCTGCGGATCGCCATGCTTTGTCTGATCGCGACTTCATTGGCCATGAGGTTGCCGTGGCTGACCATGACGCCTTTGGGCGCGGAGGTGGAGCCGGAGGTGTATTGCAGGAAGGCGATGTCGTCGGCGCGCGGCGCATGTTCGCGCCAGGCGTCGGCGCTGCTGTCGTCGATCGTGTCGGCGGCGAGGATGTCGGCGGCGCCGAAGTAGTCGTGCGGGATGGCGTCCAGCGCCAGGCGCATTTTTTCGCTGACCATGACGCAGCAGGCGCAGGCGTCGGCGGCAATGCCGATCAGGCGCTGCAGGTGTTGCTCGCGCACCGACTCCGGCGGAAACACCGGCACCGCCACCAGCCCGGCATACAGACAGCCGAGAAAAGCGGCGACATAGTGTTCATCGTTTTCCAGCATCAGCAATATCCGCTCGCCGCTGCAGTAACGCGCTTGCAGCGTGGCGCCGATGGCGCGTGCGCGACGCTCCAGCGTGGCGTAGTCGAAGCGGCGCTCGCCGTCGGCGTCGCGTACGGTCAGCGTGCTGCGCAGACCCGGCTGGGCGACGAGCTGACGGAAGTGTTCGACGAAATTGGTGGCGGTGAAAACGAATGGATCGCGCTGGTTCATGCTGCGCCTTGAAAGTTGAGGTTGCCGTGCGATTCGGCCATGGCGACGACCACCTTGCGTGCACCTTCGAAGGGCGTACGTGCGTGCGCAGCGAGCATGTTGTCGAGCATCAGGACGTCGCCCGCCTGCCAGGGAAAGATCACCGTTTCCTGCGCCAACACGGCGCGCACCTCGTCGAGCATGCGGTCTTCGATGGCACTGCCGTCGGCAAAGAGGACGTTGCGCGGCAGATTTTCTGCACCCAGCATGTCTTCCAGGCTTTCGCGCACCTCCACTTGCAAATTGGAGGCATGGAACAAATGCGCCTGGTTGAACCAGACCGACTCGCCGGTGAGTGGATGGCGCTCAACACCCTGGCAACGCTGCAACGTGCGCAGGGTGCCGTCGTCCTTCCATTGCCATTCGATCCGGGTGCGGCGACAAAAGGCTTCGACTTCACTGCGCTGATCGGTGTTGAACACCTGCTGCCAGGGCACGTCGAAGTCGCTGTCGTAGTTGCGCACGTAGATCAGGCCATCGGCAAAACGATTGCGGATGGTAGCCGGCATGCGGCGGTAGATGGCGCGGCTGTCGGCAATCGGGGTCTCGCCGCCGACCGGTGAGGCGGTAACGCAATGGAACCAGATTTTCATTGGCCATTCGCGCGTGTAGGCTTGTTCGTTGTGCAGCGGAATGTGTTGATGCGCCGGATATTCGGTGGAGGTGTAGACGCCGCCGGACACCGCGGAACGCGGGGTGGAGGCGAACTCATAACTCAGCAACGGATGGCCGAAGCCGGCCGCAAAACTGCGAAAGGCGGCGACATCGGGAACCCCAAATCCGCGCAGCAGCACGCCGCCCACGCGCTGCACGGCAGCTTCGATCGAGGACTTGTGTTCGAGCAGCGCAGCGGCGAGCGACTGCCCGCCAGGCGGGGCTTCCAGTAAGGCCGGCAATTCGGATCCCGGCGGCGCATGACGTTGTAGTGACTGCATGATGTGTTTTCTTTCAGTGAGCGGCGAGCAAGGCGACGGCGGCGGCATATCCCGGCGGCGGCGCCAGTTGCCAGGCCGAGATGCCGGCCCAGTCGGGACGTGCATGGGAGAGTCGATAAGCGCCGTCGTCGGCCACCTCGACCGACAGCGCCTGCAAGTGCTCGCCGACGCCGAGGCCGAGTGCCTTGAGCACGGCTTCCTTGCCGACCCAGCGGGCAAAAAAGTCTAGGGGACGGATTTGTTCGACGCAGCGTTCCTGCTCCGACAAGACATGCGCAGCGATGCTGCCGACATCCAGGCCAGGATCGCGGTATTCGATGTCGACGCCGATTTCGCCACGCTCGGACAAGGCGATCAGGACGAAATCGCCGGAGTGCGACAGATTGAAGAACGGCGTCTGCGCTGCACCCCGGGCGACGACGCTGAGCTTGCCGTAAGGACCGACGGTGAAGACGATCTGCGCCGGTGCGCACTCCAGTCGCTCGGCCAGCAACAAGCGCAACGCGGCACGGGAAACGGCAAAGCGGCGACGATCCTGCTCGCGGAAAAACCGTGCGCAACGCGCAGCCTCATCCTTGCTCAGCAACGTGCGCGCAGCTTGCAGCGCATCGACGTCGATATGCCCAAGATCGATCTGCCAGACCTGTATGCCCGCCGGCAGACGCACAAGCGAGGACTCAGGCTGCATGACCGACCTCGACTGCAGAGGTGCTGCGCAGCTTCTCCGCAATCCCGACCTCATCGAGGCGTGCGCAGATGCGTGCGAGCAGAGCCTGCTCGTGACGACGCAAATAGAAATGATCTCCTTCAAACCAGTCGAGCGCAAAAGCGCCGCTGCTCTCGCTGCGCCAGGCCTGCAGACGTTCGGTGTCGATGCTGTCGTCGCTGCCTCCCAGGACCTGCAAGGGCATAGCCAAAGGCGCCGTCGCAGAGGCCGGCATGCCAAAGCTCCGGCACACGTCATAGTCGGCGCCGAGCAGATCGAGCGTCATGCGCAACAAGTCGGGATCATCAAAGACCGCTGCCGGCGTACCATTTTGCGCACGCAGATCGGCGATCAGCGAAGCATCGTCGGCGCGGCTGAAGCGATCCGTCAGGCGACGCGTCGGCGCCGCGCATGCAGACAAAAACAGGATGGCCGGCTGCGGCACCACATCGACAGCCAGGCGGCGAGCCAGACCGTAGGCCAGCAAAGCCCCCATGCTGTGCCCGAAAAATGCGTAGCCATGCGCGCCGGCCGCCTGCCTGTGCGCGGTATCGAGGTGCGCGTGCACGCGCGGCAACAGCCAATCGATCAAGGCATCAAAGTCGCGCAACGCAACTTGCCCCATGCAAGCGCCGCGGCCCGGCAACTCGAGTGGAACGACGTCGATATGCGACGGCATGCTTCGGCGCCAGCGCAAATACATGGCGGCACTGCCACCGGCGCACGGCAGACAGAACAGCGTCAGCGACATGGGATTAACGCGCAGCGGCGGACTGACTTTGCTGATCCATGAAACGGCGCAGGCTGAGCGGCCGCATATCGGTCCAGACCTTTTCGACGTGCGCGAGGCAAGTCTTTTTGTCGCCTGTGACGCCGACGTCCTTCCACCCTGCGGGGATGGATTTGTAGTCGGGCCAGATTGAGTATTGCTCTTCGTGATTGACGAGCACGCGAAAAATCGCGTCTTCCCGGTCAAAGCTCATGTCTGCACCTCTCCAAGTAAATGTATGACTTTTATTCGAAAGAATAAAAACAAGTCTCAATTACATTGACGATGCAGCGTACTAAAAATTTAAGCCAGGAACCGAGATACTCCGCCACAAAACCAATCGGCGACGCGATATGTGTAGGGAACGGCAGCAGGAAACCAGCGCGAGCGCGCTGGCGAAGCACGAGCCGACCTGCATGAGAAGAAGGGAATTTAGTGCATCGGAATAGTCGGCGATGCACCTGGGCCGACCTGGAGCCGCTAACAAAACACCGCCGGCAACGTTGTTTCTCGTTGCCGTCGCATCGTACTGCCTGCGTCGGCGCGCGTTGCCATCCGCGTGGTGTTAGCGACGCTTATTCGACGTCGTGCACGGGAGGAATGAATGCCAGCGCGAGCCAGATGCGACTGGCTTCCTTGTAGGCGTTGCGATGTTCTTCACTGGCGCCGAGCCAGTCGGCGAGCTGCAGTTGGCCTTGCTCGTCCAGAACGCCTTCGTGTTCGCGGGTGATCCAGTCGACCGCCGCTTTCCACGCTGTTTGGTTGTGCTCTGACTGTGACATGTGCCGTGTGCCAAGGAAAATGAATCGCTTGCAAGGGATCGGCGAGAGTACCGATTTGCATAATGATATTTGAAAATCAAATATTATTAAAAGATTAATTCCCATGCAATGCGAATGTACGGGAAATACTTACAAGAGTATCACCGTCATGGCGCAGCAAGAATGCCGGACGAGAAGAAACAGAACAAACCGAAGCTGCAAAGAGGAAATGCTTTTTGAATGAAACCCACCTCGCTCCGGCGAAGGCGGCGCCCTAGTGACGCCCCTCTTCCGGTAGCGCCTGGAGAACATTGCGGCAGCAATCCATGGCATCGCGAATCAGAAAATTCACCAGCGTCGTGGAGATCTCCAGTTTGGCGGCAACTTCACGCTGTGTCATGCCGCCCAGGCGATGCAACTCAAAGACCTGCCGCGTACGCGCGGGCAAGGTTTCCAGGGCCTGGCTCAGCAGACGCAGGTACTCGCGACTGATGACGATCGCTTCGGGCGTGTGGCCTTCTTGCTGCACCAGCAGGCCCTCGTCCTCTTCGGCAAACACGTCGTTCTCGAAAGAGCGACGACGATGGCGGTCGATTGCCAGGTTGCGAACCACGCGATAGAGATAAGCGACAGGCTGCTTGATGTCGAATTCGGCCGGGACCTCGATGATTTTCACAAAAGCGTCCTGCACGACATCATCTGCACGCTGCGAACAACCGAGTATGCGCGCAGCCACATCGCGCAATCGAGAACGGTGCTCGATGAATTCATCTCCGAGCGTAGTAATGTGCATTTGGGACACTGCCTGCTGCCTTTGAAATAAGCTGGTGCGAGTCACAATCAATGTTGATTACAAATGATAATTATTATCATTAATATTATTCCATAGAAGCACAAAATATGAAACACATTCAATAGTAAAAATCCTATTTTGAAAGACAAAAACTCAATAATTTGAATGACTTAGACAACATACCCAGAAGAATTATTGACGCAACGCCAGCGCGCCAGGCCTGGCCCGGCCAATCCTCGCAGCGGCCTCCCGCAAACCGCAGACGGCATTGCCCCCCCCCCCTTGATGCACCATTTTCCTGCGCATTCGGTCAGCTATTAACGACGCATGAAAAATGGTGTTTTTATCAGTTTTTGCAGCCAAAAAATAATTGCCCTGTTTATCAGCGGTCAACTTTTAGCGCAGGAGAGGGATAAGATTTGGCAAAACCATCGCAAACCTTGCCAGAATGCAGTTTGCAGTCGACGTCAGCGCGCATTCCAGATGCGAAACGCAGTCATCCTCTGGTAAGATGTCACATAACTTTTTCGTGAATATTGGTTCTGCGCCAGACTTCAGCGCACTCCATGTGAGGCGTTGATCTTGAAACGCTGAAGTGTTCACGACACTTTCACGTTACTTCACGCACCTGCCTATAAAAATGGAAGTTACCGAGACCCCCAGCCCGCTGATGCGCCCGCGCAAGAAGACCCAAAGCCTGTCTCAGGAAGTGGTCGGCGCGATTTCCGAAATGATCTCCAACGGCGCCATCAAGCCCGGCGAAAAACTGCCTACCGAGTCTGAAATCATGCTGACTCAGGGCGTCAGCCGCACCGTGGTGCGCGAAGCGATTTCACGCCTGCAGGCAGCCGGGCTGGTGGAAACCCGCCACGGTATCGGCACCTTCGTGCTGGAAGCGCAAAAGGCCGGCAACATCCATATCGATCCGGCCACCATTACCACCATGAAGGATCTGCTGGCGCTGCTGGAACTGCGCATCAGCCTGGAAACCGAAACCGCCGGCCTGGCCGCAGCACGCCGCACCGATGCCCAGTTGCTGGAAATCCGCCAGGCGCTGGACGCCTTCCATGAAAATCAGAAAAAGGGCAACGATACCGTCGGCCCCGACTTCCGCTTCCACTTCCAGATCGCCAACGCCACCGGCAACCGCTATTTCATTGAGATCCTGAGCCATCTCGGTGCCGGTGTGATACCGCGCAAGCGTCTCAACACCGCCGAACTGGCGCGCGATCCGCAAGCCAGCTACCTCGACCGTGTGCAGCGCGAACACGAAGATATTTACGAAGCGATCGCCCGGCGCGATACCGAAGCGGCGCGCGCAGCCATGCGCAATCACCTGACCAACAGCCGCGAGCGCCTGCGTCGCGCCCAGGAAGCCGCCGAATCGGCTGCCGGTACGCAGAAGGCGGCAGACGCCCCCAACACGTGACGGAACGCCAGGGCAATACCACAGTCTTGGCAGCACGCAGCACCCAGCCGTAATCCATACACAACAAACGCACGCGCAATCCCGGCCAGCAGCAAAAACTGCTGGCGTTCTCTCGATTCATGTTGTACGATGACTGATGTCTTAATACTGAATTCAACCAGAAGCGCCTGAGTACGTCTGGAGACACGGGCTTGTTATCCATGCGCGACGGTATTTTTAACTTCATCACCTGGCACCTACTGACATGTACACACCACAAGACCTGAAACAGATCCTTTCCTCCGGCCTGCTCTCTTTCCCGCTGACCGACTTCGACGAACAAGGCGATTTCCGTCCCAAGACCTATATCGAACGTCTGGAATGGCTGGCTCCTTACGGCGCCAGCGCGCTGTTCGCCGCCGGTGGTACAGGTGAGTTTTTCTCGTTGGTGCCGGGCGAATATTCGGACATCATCCGCACCGCCGTCGACACCTGCAAAGGCAAGGTGCCTATCATCGCCGGCGCCGGCGGCGCTACCCGCGCAGCGATCGCTTATGCACAAGAAGCGGAACGCCTGGGTGCACACGGCATCCTGTTGATGCCGCATTACCTGACTGAAGCCAGCCAGGACGGTATCGCCGAGCACGTCGAAGCGGTCTGCAAATCGGTCAAGTTCGGCGTCATCATATACAACCGCGGCGTCTGCAAACTGAACGCCGACATGCTGGAACGCCTGGCTGATCGCTGTCCCAACCTGATCGGCTTCAAGGACGGCGTCGGTGAAATCGAATCCATGGTCACGATCCGTCGCCGCCTGGGCGACCGCTTCACCTACCTCGGCGGCCTGCCGACTGCAGAAGTCTACGCCGCCGCCTACAAGGCGCTGGGCGTGCCGGTCTATTCGTCGGCGGTGTTCAACTTCATTCCGAAAACCGCGATGGACTTCTACCACGCCATCGCCAAGGAAGACCACGCCACCGTCGGCAAGCTGATCGACGACTTCTTCCTGCCTTACCTGGCCATCCGCAATCGCAAGGCCGGCTATGCAGTGAGCATCGTCAAGGCCGGCGCCAAAGTGGTCGGTCACGATGCAGGTCCGGTGCGTACGCCGCTGACTGCCTGCACCGAAGCCGAGCACGAAGAACTGGCCGCGCTGATCAAGCGTCTGGGACCACAGTAATTGCAGCCTCAAATTGCACTGCGCAATAAATAACCAAACCCCCGACTGACTGCCGGATTCGTCCCGCGGTCAGTTTTGGCTTCCACATCCAGGAGAAATCGATGACCCAATTCGCGAACTACATCAACGGTGAATGGCTGCCGGGCGCCAGCATCAACAAAAACGTCAACCCGTCCGACCTGTCCGACATCATCGGCGAATACGCCCAAGCCGATGCAGCCCAAGCCGACATCGCCATCGCTGCCGCACACGCCGCCTTCCCGGCCTGGAGCGTCGGCAACATCCAGGCGCGCTCGGATGCGCTCGACAAGATCGGCTCGGAAATCCTGGCGCGCAAGGAAGAACTCGGACGCCTGCTGTCGCGCGAAGAAGGCAAGACGCTGGCCGAAGGCATAGGCGAAGCCGGTCGCGCCGGCAACATCTTCAAATTCTTCGCCGCTGAAGTGCTGCGCATCCAGGGCCAGAAGCTGGCCTCGGTACGCCCCGGCATGGACATCGAAATCACCCGTGAACCGCTCGGCGTGGTCGGCATCATCGCACCATGGAATTTCCCGATGGCGATCCCGGCCTGGAAGATAGCCCCGGCGCTGGCCTACGGCAATACCGTGGTGTTCAAACCGGCCGAACTGGTGCCGGGCAGCGCCTGGGCGATCGCCGACATCATCAGCCGCTCGGGCATTCCGGCCGGCGTGTTCAACCTGGTCATGGGCCGCGGCTCGGTGGTCGGCCAGCGCTTCATCGACGACCGCCGCGTGACTGCCCTCACCTTCACCGGCTCGGTCTCGACCGGCAACCGCGTGGCGCAAGGCTGCATCGCACGCATGGCGAAGTTCCAGCTTGAAATGGGCGGCAAGAATCCGTTGGTCGTCCTGAACGACGCCGATCTCAACGTCGCTGTCACGGCCGCCGTACAAGGCGCATTTTTCTCGACCGGCCAACGTTGTACGGCATCAAGCCGCATCATCGTCGAGAAAGACATCTACCCGCGTTTCATCGAAGCGGCGCGCACCCAACTGGCCGGCCTGAAGATCGGTCACGCGCTGACGGCGGACACCAACATCGGTCCGGTAGTCGATCAATCGCAACTCGACCAGAACCTGTCGTACGTGGACATCGGCAAGCAGGAAGGCGCACGCCTGGCCTTCGGCGGCGAGCGCGTCAAGCGCGACACCGATGGTTTCTACATGACGCCGGCGTTGTTCGCCGACTGCAACAACGACATGCGCATCTCGCGCGAAGAAATCTTCGGACCGGTCGCCTCGGTGATCCCGGCCGACAATTATGAACACGCGCTGCAACTGGCCAACGACACCGAGTTCGGCCTGTCGTCGGGCATCTGCACCACCTCGCTGAAGTACGCTACCCACTTCAAGCGCCACGCTCAAGCCGGCATGGTGATGGTCAACACGGCCACGGCCGGCGTCGACTACCACGTACCGTTCGGCGGCCGCAAGGCATCGAGCTTCGGTCCGCGCGAACAAGGCGCTTACGCCGCCGAGTTCTACACCACCGTGAAGACTGCTTACACCGCTGCCTGAGGCAAGCGGCAACGCAAAGAACCCCGCCTCAACAGGTATCCACAGCCGCCGGCAACGGCGGTTTCAGGCGCTGGAGCGTATGCTCCGGCGCTTTTTTTTGCGCCCTTCGGCCCTAATTTTCAACCTACTAAACATAAGGTGTCTGAATACCTATTCATACTGATAATGGATGAAAAAACATCAGAGATATCCCTATAGATTCTTCGCGATTTGCTGCTATTGTTCATTCTATTCATTGCTATACGGATATACTTTTTACCATCAAGGCCCTTTGAATATCGCCATACATTGCGAATCGCGCTTGCCCTGTCGCCCATAGACCAGGAAGCAAACCGCGCGCTGATTAAACCCTGCCATAGAGGAGCAGCAAATGAAAATTTCCAATCTCAAAATAGGAGTCCGTCTCGGCTTTGCATTCGCCCTGGTCGTTGCCTTGCTGATCGGTACAGCGATCGTCGGCATCCGACACCTGGACGCCAACAATGAAAAAATGGATCGCATCGTCGGCGAGCGTTACTCGCTGATCGCCATCAGCAATCAGATCAAGAACAACGGCAACAAAGGTAATGCCATCGTCAGCAACCTGCTGCTGACAGACTCGCCTGAGCGCGCCAAGAATTACATGGACGACTATGCCGCGATACGCAAAGCGAATGCCGATGCTTACGCCAAATTCGAAAAGATGCTGCAGAACGAACAGAGCAAATCGCTGTTCAAGCAGCAGTTCGAATCGCGTTCGGCCTATGGCGTCACCGTGCGTAAATTTTTCGAACTGATTGCAGACAACAAGCAACAGGAAGCACGCGATCTTTATCAGGGCGACATGGCCCGCACGCAAGCCGCCTATTACGTACTGGTCGACAAGATGGTCGATTACCAGGCGCAGGAAATGGAAAACGATGTCACCAATGCGGCCCAGCAGGCGCGCAACGCCAAGATCCAGATGGCGATCCTGTCGGCTTGCGCGGTGCTGCTGTCGATCGTGACCGGCATTTTCATCACACGCACCATCACACGACCGATCAATCGCGCCGTCGATCTGGCCGAAGCAGTGGCCCAGGGCAACCTGACGTATCATCTGGAAATCGACAGCAAGGATGAAATCGGCCGCTTGCTGGTAGCCCTCAAGCTCATGATCGAAAACCTGCACGGCATCGTCAGCAAAGTGCGTAAAAGCACAGACACCATTGCCGACGCTTCACGCGAAGTCGCCAGTGGCAACATGGACCTGTCCAACCGCACCGAACAACAAGCCAGCTCGCTGGAAGAAACCGCCTCCGCGATGGAACAGCTGACCTCGGCGGTCAAGCAGAGCGCCGTCAATGCACGCCAGGCCAACCAGCTGGCCTCCGACGCATCGGCCGTCGCGGTCAAAGGCGGCGATGCCGTCGGACAAGTGGTCGACACCATGAGCGCCATCAACAATTCGTCGCGCCAGATCGTCGATATCATCGGCGTGATCGACGGCATCGCCTTCCAGACCAACATTCTCGCCCTCAACGCCGCCGTCGAAGCGGCGCGCGCCGGCGAACACGGCCGCGGCTTTGCGGTGGTCGCCAGCGAAGTGCGCAACCTCGCGCAACGCAGCGCCGTCGCCGCAAAAGAAATCAAGACCCTGATCGGCCACTCCGTCAATCAGGTCGACAACGGCAGCAAAATGGTCGAACAAGCCGGACAAACCATCCGGGACGTGGTCAACAGCATTCGCCACGTCACGGAGATCGTTGCGGAAATCAGCTCTTCCAGCCAGGAACAAAGCGCCGGCATCGAACAGATCAACCAGGCCATCACGCTGATGGATCAGGTCACGCAGGAAAACGCCGCGCTGGTCGAACAAAGCGCAGCAGCAGCACAAGCGCTGCAAGACCAGACCGGTCAACTGACCGACATGGTCAGCACTTTCACGCTCGACAGCGACCGGCTGCCGGCCACGACCACTACTCGCGGCGGCTCGCCTCGCCGTTCCATCGATATCACAGCGAAACCCTCCCGGCTGGGCGCAAACAAGACGCCTGAACTCGCGTTCAGCGCGTCAACGTAAGGAGACGCGAGCCGGTTTTCCGGGACCGGCCCGACCAGAAGAAAGAAACAAACGGAGCGCAGCTGCATTGACTGAGGGTCGCTGAGTCTGCTATCGGCGGCCACAATCATAGTCACAGCAGCAGCGCGCCGGGCCGTCTTGCCGCCTGTTGGAAGACGCCATGCGCCGACCTCGCCCTCACGTTGTCTGTGGCGAGACCGACACCGGGCGGTTGGAATGAGGCAGCGGACTTCTACAACCGCATTTCTCTTCTCCCTAGACCATGTCAAACAACTATCCTGAACACCTTGCGCTGCCGCGCTTGTCCTTCATTCCCTCCGAGGAGCCTGCCGCCGTCGATGCCACCGCGCTGTCGTCCTGGTACATTGCACAGTTCATCCAGGCGCACCGCAACCTCGGCCATCGTATCGCGCACCTTGACCCACTCACCTCATCCGCTCAGCAAGCCGCGCCGACGCCGGCGGAACTCACGCCGGAATTCTACGGACTCGATCCGGCCATGGCGCGTCCGCCCGGCAGCACGGTTTTTCCCTCCGCCGCGACGGTGCAGCAACTCGACCGCCAGTTGAAAGCCGTCTATTGCGGTGCGATCGCGCTGGATTGCAGCGGCATACGCGACGACTCGCGCCGCGCCTGGCTGTTTTCCCGGATGGAAGCCGTTTCGTCGACCGCGCCTTCAGATGCGCAGCGCCAGGCGTTATTGCGCAAGCTGCTCACGGCGGAAATGTGGGAACGCCACCTCGCCGCCACCGCGCCGCATGCCAAGCGCTTTTCGCTGGAAGGCTGCGAGAGCCTGTTGCCGCTCATAGAGCTGTTGATCGAAAACGCCGCGCACCACGGCGTACGGCAAATGTTCCTCGGACTGCCTCATCGCGGCAGGTTGAATATGCTGGTCAATCTGATGGACTTCCCGGTGCAGCATATCCTGGCCTGCCTTGATCCTGATTCCCAGGAAGCCATCAGCCAGAACGACCTGCCCTTCCATCTCGGCGGCAACGCCGTGAAGCAGACCGGACATGGCGAGGTAGAGGTGTTCCTAGCGCACAATCCCTCGCATCTGCAAAGCGTCTATCCGGTCGTCAGCGGCATGGCGCGCGCCTTCCAGGACGACCATCCCGACATGGCATGCGTGCCGGTCATGGTGCATGGCGACGCGGCGTTCGCCGGCCAGGGCATCGTCATGGAAACCTTGAACCTGACACGCACCGAAGGCTATACGCTGGGCGGCACCGTCCATGTCATCGTCAACAACCAGATCGCCTTCACCACCTCCAACGCCATGGACGTGGCCGGCAATCTCTACTGCACCGATATCGGCCGCCTGATCGATGCACCGGTGATCCGTGTCAACGCAGATCACCCTGACGACCTCATCCGCGCTGCCGCAATTGCTTTCGAATACCGCATGAAATACGGCGCCGATGTCATCATCGACCTGATCGGCTATCGCCGCCTCGGACATTCCGAGCACGACGTCCCGGCCCTCACTCATCCGCGTCTGCAGGCAGCGATCACGCGCCATCCGCCGGTCACCGAGCTTTACCATGCCCGCCTTGCCGGCGACGCTGCAAACACGACTGCAGCAGGCGATATCGACAGCCTGCGCGCCGGCGCATTGCGAACCTTGCTGACGCGCCCAACGGGAAGCAAGCCTGCCATGCAGATGTTGCCGGTGATCGACGACAACGCCTCCGGGCTGTTTTCCCAAGCGCCGTCGATCGAGCGCCTGCAAGCGCTGACCGCAATCATCACCACCCCGCCCGAGGACTTCGCGGTGCATGACATCATCCGGAAACTGATTCAGAAATGGCAAGCCGGTGCCGCCGACGCACAACATCCGGTCGACTGGTGCTTCGCGGAAAACCTCGCCTGCGCCTCACTGCTCGGCGACGGCGTCGACATCCGCCTATCCGGCCTTGACGTCGGCCGCGGCACCTTCATGCATCGCCATGCCCGCTGGTTTGCGCAGGATGACATCGACGAGCATACCGACGGGGTATTCATTCCGCTCGACCATATCGGCGCCGGCCAGGGCCGCTTCGACATCGTCAATTCGCCGCTGACCGAAGAAGCCGTGCTCGGCTTCGAATACGGTTACAGCGTTCAGGCGCAACGCCGGCTGACCATCTGGGAAGCGCAGTTCGGCGACTTCGTCAATGGCGCCCAGGTCATCGTCGACCAGTACATCGCGCCGGGCGAACACAAATGGGGATATCGCTCCGGCCTGACCATGCTGCTGCCGCACGGCCAGGAAGGCGTCGGTCCGGAACACTCGACCGCTTACCTCGGCCGCTTCCTGCAACTCTGCGCAGACCGCAACATGCGCATCGCGTTTCCCTCCACTTCGGCGCAGTGGTTCCATCTGCTGCGTCAGCAAGCGGTGGCGGCGGATCCCAAACCTTTGGTGGTCATGTCGCCGAAGTCCCAGCTCTATGGCAACCCACGGTCTCATTCGTCGCTGCGGGACATGGCGGAAGGCGAATTCAAGCCGTTGCTGACCGAGCAGAACCTTGCCGATCCGGCCGCAGTAGATCGCGTCATTCTGTGCAGCGGCAAGTTCTTCTATGACGTCGAGGCGGCCCGCAATGAAGTGAACGATGTCTCCACCGCAATCATCCGCGTCGAACAGTTATATCCGTTCCCGGAAGAGGCGCTAAACGAGGCGCTGGCAGCCTTCCCCCGTTTATCCGAAGTGGTCTGGGCGCAGGAAGAAGACAAGAACCAGGGCGCGTGGCGCTTCGTGCGAGATGCCCTTGAAGAAAGTCTGCCGCCGGGGATCGCCCTGCGCAATGTATGCCGCATCACGACGGCTGCGGGCGCGCACTCGTCGCTGAGACGCCACCAGCACGAGCAGCGTCGGCTGGTGGAGGCCGCTTTGGAAAGGCAGCAGAAGCGGTAGAAAGGAATCGTGGCGACAGGCCGGCTACCGGATTGTCGCCACGGCTCGCGCCTCTATCCGGAAAATACTGACTGCATCGGCCAGCGTGACGGCCTGGTTCTGCAGCGACTGCGCCGCCGCTGCCGCCTCTTCCACCAACGCTGCGTTTTGCTGCGTGACTTCATCCATCTGCGTGATCGCATTGTTGACCTGGCCGATGCCGTCGCTCTGCTCGCGGCTGGCGGAGCTGATCTCGCCGACGATGTCGGTCACGCGGCGCACGCTCTCCACGACTTCGCTCATGGTCTTGCCGGCATGCTCCACCAAGCGGCTGCCGGAGTCGACCTTCTCGACCGAGTCGGTGATCAGTCCCTTGATCTCTTTGGCTGCCGCCGCGGAACGCTGCGCCAGGCTGCGCACTTCCGATGCCACCACCGCAAAGCCGCGGCCCTGCTCGCCGGCACGCGCCGCTTCCACCGCCGCATTGAGCGCCAGGATATTGGTCTGGAAGGCAATCCCGTCGATGACGCTGATGATGTCGACAATCTTGCGCGAGGACTCGTTGATCGCATTCATGGTGTCGACCACCTGCGCCACCACTTCACCGCCCTTGACGGCGGTTTCGGAAGCCGAGTGCGCGAGCTGGTTGGCTTGCTGCGCATTCTCGGCATTTTGCTTGACGGTGCCGGTCAGCTGCTCCATCGATGCCGCAGTTTGTTCCAGCGAACTGGCCTGGGTCTCGGTGCGCGCCGACAAATCGAGGTTGCCGGCGGCGATTTCCTGGGCGCCGGTATTGATGATGTCGGTGCTGCTGCGCACGCGCGAAACGGTGTTCAGCAAACCTTGCTGCATGCTGCGGATGGAGCCGAACAAACGTCCGAGTTCATTGCGACCGGCGGCGTCGATCTTCATGCTGAGGTCGCCGTTGGCCACCTGGTCCAGCAGTGATATGGCGCGGTTCAAGGGCGTCAGCACGATGCTGCGCAAGACGAAATGCACCGCCAGCACCAGGATCAGCGCAGCCGCCAGGCCCACCACCACCAGCCAGACCACCATCGTGTATTCGCGTTCGCGCTCGGCCACGATGTCTTCCGACAAATCCTTGGTGAGCTTCTGGAATTTTTCCAGCAGCGTCGAAAAGCTGGCACCCTTGGCGGTGATGTCGCGGCCGTTGATCTCGGCATAGGCCGCGGTGTCATTGTTGCGCAAGGCCTCGGCGGCCTTGTTCAACACAGCCGACAATTGCTTGCCGGCGTCCACCAGGTCGGCCTTGAGCTTGTCGTCCTGGCCCTTGAAGGCCGGCGCCTGGTTGAATTCATCGAGCAATTTCAGCGTGCGGTCGTAGCTGGTCTGCGCGCTCTTGAGCGCCGAGCCCTTGACCGTCTGGTCGTTCTGCTCCTTCAGGGCGCTATAGGCGCGCGTCAGGGCGGCGCGTGTGCGCGTGGTGTCCTTGTAGGCGTCGTTGATGGTCAGCGCGCGTGAAGTGATGTCGTGCACCATGACGGTGGACTGGTTGGCACGCCCCAGCGCGAAAATGCCGACGGCCGCGCCCAGTGCAATCATGGCCGCGAACAAGGCCAACGCGCCCATCAGGCTGAAACGAACGGTGATATTGCGCATTCCTTACTCCTTTTATTCTCTCGGTTCCAGCGCGCACAGCGGGCTGATGCAACGCATGGGTCACTTTTATAGTGTCTTGCACGGCGACGTGCTATCGCCATCTTAGAGCAAGGGCGAAAAATCGACTCGCCATTTTTCAGGCTTGTTGAGCAAAATCAATTGCCCTGTTGTTGAATCGACAAATCCGGCGCCGCAACGAAAAATCCCCCGCGTGTTGCTGCGAGGGATGTTGAACATGGCGCCGTGCCGACAAGGGTCAGGGAAACCTGACGATGTCCACCCAGTTCGGATTCTTGCCCAGCTGGTAGTGCTGCAAGGGCGTCAAGGCACCGGTCTTTTGATTGATGGCGTAGCTGGTCATGCCGTTGGATTTCTGTCCGACCGCCAGCAGATACTTGCCTTGCGGATCGATGTTGAAGCCGCGCGGCTGGGTCTCGGTCGGGAAGTTGCCGATGGTGGTCAACTCGCCGGTCTTGGCATTGACGCGGTATGCCGTCAACGTGCTGGAAGTGCGTTCAGAGGCATACAGGAAACGCCCATCCGGCGTCAGATGGATATCCGCAGCGGCCGGCGCATCGCCCTTGACTCCGGGCGGCACGGCCGAGACCGTGCCCTTCAATGTCAGGGTGCCCTGCGCGGCATCGTAGGCGTAGGTGTTCACCGTGCCGTCGAGCTCGTTGGTCGAAAACACGTAACGCAGATTCGGATGGAACACAAAATGGCGCGGACCGGCGCCGGCCTTGGTAGCCACGGAAGGCGGCGTGTTCGGCGTGACCTTGCCGGTGGCGGCATCGAACTTGAACTGCAAGATCACGTCGCTGCCCAGATTGGAGGCAAACAGGAAATGATTGGTCGGATCGGTGCCAACCGCGTGTGCGTTCTTGCCGGTGTTGATGACGTCCACGCCGTTTTGCTGCACCAGGCCGGTGGCGGAAATCGGATTGATGGAAATTTTGTGACCGGTGTACGACGCCGCGAACAGGAAACGGCCGCTTTTGTCGGTCGCCAGATTGGCCATGTTGTCGGCCAGCGGCACCGTTGCCAGCGCTTTCAACTTGCCGCTTTTCTGATCGACGGCGAAGGTGGTGACCGAATACGGTTGCGAGCGCAGCGAAGCATACAGGCGGGTGTGATCGGGGCTGAACGCCAGCGGCATCACGGTGCCGCCGGTCGGCACCTGCTCGACCGGCGTCACGCTGCCGTCCTTGTTCAATTGCATGACGTAGATGTCCTTGCTGTCGGCATTGGACACATACACCATGGTCGCGGCGTTGACGCCGCTGCAGACCGTGCCGGCCAACAGCGCCGCTGCGCCTGCCTTCAGCGCAAAATTCATGACTCCCATGCTTCCTCCTCGTGATGAAAAAATGCCTCTGCCTTTTGTGCAGCGGAGGCTTGTTGGTTTTCTTATGTTTGCTGCGTGAACCGAACGATAAAGATCAGGTAATCGGCGCCGGATTGAACAAGGTCAGCGCATTGTGCAGCTTCCACTTTTCGGCCCAGGTTTGCTTGCGACCGCTGGCCACGTCCAGCATCAGTTGGAACAGTTCCCAGCCGACGTCGGCAATCGTTGCTTCGCCACTGGCGATGGTGCCGGCGTTGACGTCCATCAGATCATGCCAGCGACGCGCCAGGTCATTGCGCGTGGCGACCTTGATCACCGGCACCGCAGCCAGGCCGTAAGGCGTGCCGCGTCCGGTGGTGAAGATATGCAGATTCATGCCGGCGGCCAGTTGCAAAGTGCCGCAGACGAAATCGCTGGCCGGCGTGGCGGCGTAGATCAACCCCTTTTGCCTGAGCTTGTCGCCCGGCGCCAGCACGCCCGAGATCGCGCTGCTGCCGGACTTGACGATCGAGCCCATGGCCTTCTCGACGATGTTGGCGAGGCCGCCCTTCTTGTTGCCCGGTGTGGTGTTGGCGCTGCGGTCGACGCCGCCCTTCTTGAGGTAATTGTCGTACCAGTCCATCTCGCGGATCATGGCTTGTGCAACCTCGGCATTGATGGCGCGCGAGGTCAGTTGATCGATGCCGTCGCGCACTTCCGTGACTTCCGAAAACATCACGGCGGCGCCGGCGCGCACCAGCAAATCGGTGGCGAAGCCGACCGCCGGATTGGCAGTCACGCCCGAGAATGCATCGCTGCCGCCGCACTGCACGCCGACCACCAGGTCGGAAGCCGGACATGTCACGCGACGACGCTTGTCGAGCTCTTGCAGGCGCGCTTCGGCCATGCGCAGGATGGAGTCGATCATGGAGTTGAAACCGACGTGTTCCGCATCCTGCAGGCAGACCACGTAGGGCTCGCCTTCCTTGTGGATCGGGATGACGCTTTCCGGCAGCAGGCGATTCGGTTGCAGCTTTTCGCAACCGAGGCTGACCACCATGGCCTGGCCACCAAAATTCGGATTGAGGCTGATGTTGCGCAGCGTGCGAATCGGAATCTCGGCGTTGGGCGCATCAATCGCCACGCCGCAGCCGTAGGTGTGCTCCAGCGCCACCACGTCTTCGACATTGGGATACTTCGGCAGCAACTCCAGGCGGATGCGCTTGACCGCATGTTCGACCACACCGGCCACGCATTGCACGGTGGTGGTAATCGCCAGCAGGTTGCGCGTGCCGACTGAACCGTCGGCATTGCGATAGCCTTCGAAGGTATAGCCTTCCAGCGGCTCGGTGACCGGCGCCTTGCGCGTGGCGATAGGCAGGTTGTCGAGCTCGCGCGCCGGCGGCAACACCACCACCGACTCTTCGATCCAGCTGCCCTTGGCGATGTCGCGCGCGGCATAACCGATGGCGACGTCGTAACGAATGATGGGCGCGCCGGCAGCGATGTCCTGCAAGGCGATCTTGTGGCCTTGCGGCACCTGGCTGATCAGCGTCAGGCCATCCGGAAACACGGTGCCGGCCGGCAAGCCGCGATCGTTGACGACGATGGCGACGTTGTCGTTCTCGTGCATCAGGATGTAGCGAGGTGCATTGGCGTTGTGTTCGGCGATCTTTTCTGTGCTCATGGCGATTCCCATCTGCTGCAACCTTGGCTGCGTTGGCTTGCTGGTCAATACATTGTCGGCACCCGCGCAATCTGCAGGCCCCGGCAAGACAAACTTTTACGGCATTACATCGGTTTCAATTCAACCCGCTTGATTTCTTTCACGATGACCAGGTAGCTGATCACAGTCACCAGCGCATTGGCGCCGACGAACACCAGCGCGCCGCTGAACGAACCGGTTTCCTTGAGGATGTAACCGATCACGATAGGTGTGGTGATGCCGGCGATATTGCCGAAGGTGTTGAACAAACCACCCGACAAACCGACGATTTCCTTCGGCGCCGTATCGGCCACCACCGCCCAGCCCAGCGCACCGACGCCCTTGCCGAAAAAGGCCACGGCCATGATGCCGACCACCAGCCATTGCGCGTCGACGTAGTTGCACAGGATCATGGTGGTCGACAGCAGCATGCCGCCGACGATAGGAATCTTGCGCGACAAGGTGACGCTATGGCCGCGCTTGATCAGGCGATCCGAAATCAGGCCGCCGACCACGCCGCCGATGAAGCCGCACACCGCCGGGATCGACGCCACGAAGCCGGCCTTGAGGATGGACATGCCGCGCTCTTGCACCAGATACACCGGGAACCAGGTCAGGAAGAAGTAAGTGATGGTATTGATGCAGTACTGGCCGATGTATACGCCCAGCAGCATGCGGTTGCTCAGCAACTGCTTGATGTAGCCCCACTTGGCCTTGCCGTCATCGGCGCCGGCCTTGGGCTTGGCCTGATCCATGTCGACCAGGCCGCCGCCCTGCTCAATGTACTTCAGCTCGGCCTGATTGATCCTGGGATGATCTTTGGGGCTATGGATGACCTTGATCCAGATGAAGGTCAGCGCGATGCCGAACGCGCCCATCACCGTAAATACATGGTGCCAGCCGTAGACATGCGTGATCCAGCCCATCAGCGGCGTGAACAACACAGCCGCAAAGTATTGCGCCGAGTTGAAGATCGCCGATGCCGTGCCGCGTTCGGCGGTCGGGAACCAGGACGCCACGATGCGGCCGTTGGCCGGGAAGGACGGCGCTTCCGCCATGCCGACAATGAAACGCAGGAGGAACAGCAACACCACCGCCGCCGCCGTGCCGAACCAGGTCACGCCGCCTTGCAGCAGCGTGAAGAAAGACCACAGGAAAATGCTCAGCGCATAGATTTTTTTGGAACCGAAGCGGTCGAGCAGCCAGCCGCCCGGCAATTGCGCCAGCACATAGGCCCAGCTGAACGCCGAGAAGATATAGCCCATCATCACCGGATCGAGACCCAGCTCGGACTTCATCGACGTGCCGGCGATCGACAAGGTGGCGCGGTCCGCGTAGTTGACCGTAGTCACCACGAACAGCATGAACAGAATCAGATAACGGACATGACTTGCTTTGGCACTGGCGCCGATGGCGGCACCGACTTGATTGACACTCACGGACTATCTCCCGACCGGTACTGCGCCTGGAACCAACTGCACGACGCGACGATAATCCGGATGCTGCCGGCCTGGTTCGCCGGCGGCGGTCTCCTGCTTATGTCTTGCGGCGGGCAATGGGCTTGCAGCGGCAGTATTTATTATTGAAGGGTTGTTCCGACGATTTTGTTATCAGTCGTCGTACAACATAAAGCGGAGTATAAACACGCAAATTTCGTTTGGCAAACGAATTATCGAAGGCCACCAGATAATCCCGCAAAGCCTTATCCAGAGCGGCATTGACGGCACCATCAATTTATGTGAAACCGCACTTTTTTTGCGCACTGCAGCGAGCAAAAATGCAGTGGGAAATATGCCGAGAATGCCACTCAGCGTTGTCACCTTGCAAAGTTGTCCGACAATTCAAGCGCGCTCACCGCATCTTCTCCGGCCATGAAAAAAGCCGCCATCTTGCGATGACGGCCTGTTTCCGAAGGCAACGCAAGGCGCTTGCCACGCTTCGCCAAGGATCAAATTATTTCGGCAGCAACTGTCCGCGAATCTCGCCGCCCGGATGTGCTGCGCTGTGCACGTTGACGTACAAACCGCCGGCCAGGTAGGCTGCATATTGTTCGTCGCTGAATTTGGCGCCGGCCGGCACCGTCCAGCCGTTGTCGCCGTTCTTGGTCAGCCCGACGATCACAGGACCGTTGGCGCCGGCAACGCCGGTATGGATATGCGCCATCTTGCCCTCGATGCCGGTCGTGGTGACGCTGCCGCTGACGCTCTTGTCGGCGGCCACGCTGATGCTGCCGGTGCCGGTGGCGGCCGAGGTATTGGCCGGCACTTCATTGGCGCCCTTGAGTTCGACGCTGACGGTTTGCGCCATTGCCGACGCACCGCTCAGCAGCATGGCTGCAAACAAGGCTGTCTTGATGTTGCGCGAGGTGATGCTGAAGGTCTTGATCATGATTTGCTCTCCTGATTTTTATACGTCATGGGGAAACCGCCAACGCAGTGTAGAACACAAATCGAAACTGCGCAGCGTGCTCAGATCAGGTGCGCGCCAACGCCGCCTTGACCCGCTCCGGCGTGAACGGCACCGTGCGCAGGCGGATGCCCACCGCATCCCACACCGCATTGGCCAGCGCCGCCGTGACCGGTGAAGCCGCCGCTTCCCCGCCACCTAACGGCGGCATGGTGGGACGGTCGATCAATTCGATACGCAAGGCCGGCAGCGCCGGGAATGCCAGGATGGGATAGCTGGCCCAGTCGACGTTCTGCACACGGCGATGATCGAACTTGATCTCTTCATACAGGCTGCGCGAAATGGTTTGCAGGATGCTGCCCTCCACTTGTGCGCGCAAGCCGTCGGGATTGATGATCAGCCCGCAATCATGCGCACAGGCCACGCGCAGTACGCGGATCTCGCCGCTGGTCCGATCGACCTCGACTTCCATCGCCATCGCAACATAGGTCTCGTTGTGCTTGTAGTGGGAATAGGCAATACCGCGTCCGCGCCGGTTAGCCTTGTTGCCCGCGCTGGCGCTGGCGGCGCGCGCTTCCCAGCCGAACAGCGAAGCCGTGCGCCGCAGCACTTCGGCGCCGCGCGCATCCTTGAGCGACTGCAGGCGAAACGCCAGCGGATCGATGCCGGCCTTGGCCGCCAGTTCATCGGTCATGCATTCGACCGCATAGATATTGGCGATCTTGCCGGGCGCGCGGATATTGGCCGGACGCAGCGGTGCGCTATCGTGCCAGTGCACGCCCACGGTGACGTTGGCGACGTCATAGGGCGGATCGCCGTTCTGTGAAATCAGGCCGGTGGATATGCCCTTGGGCTGCGCCATGCCGGCCGTCTGCGGCGCCAGCAGGGGCACCGTCGGCAAGCTCGCGGTGGCGCGCGGCAGCCACATCTCGGTGCGCCAGGCGGTGATCGCATTGTCCGGTCCCAGTGCCGCTTGCAAGGTCAGCGCCTGCGGCGGCCCCTTGGGATCGAAACCGTGCTCATCCTGGCGCGACCACTGCACGCGCACCGGCTTGCCCAACGCCTTCGACATCAGCGCCGCATCGGCGGCGGCGTCGTCATGGCCGTTCATGCCATAGCAACCGGCGCCGTCGACATAAATCAGGCGTACCGCTTCGTTCGGCAAGCCCAGCATTTGCGCATAGGCCGGACGATAGCGATGGGTGCCTTGCGAGGCGGTGTAAATGGTCGCCTGCGCGGCCCCGACATCGGCCACCGCGCACGACGGACCGATCGAGCCATGGGTTTGCGGCGGCCAGTAATAACTGGCGGTCAGCGTGGACGACGCCGCCTGCAATGCGGCGGCGGCGTTGCCCTTGTTGACCAGCGTTTCTTCGCCGTCGTAAGGGCCGCTGCGCAACCACTGCTCGACCTGGTCGTGGCCCATCAGCTTGCCGTCGTCGCTCCACACCACTTTCAATGTCGCCGCAGCCTGGATCGCATCCCATTCGTCCGGCGCCGCCACCGCGAGGAAATCGCCGATGCGCACGATCTTCACGCCCGGGAATTGCTTCACCGACGCCTGATCCACCGAGAGGATATGCGCGCCGTCACCGGCCGGGCGGATTACACGCCCATGCAGCATGCCGGCCAGCTTCACGTCATGCACATAAGTGTGGCTGCCGGTCACCTTGGCCGGCACGTCGGGGCGCAGCAGCGGCTTGCCGACCACGCGATAAGCGGTCGGATGATGCAGCGGCGCCTTGGCATCGACCTTGAGATCGAAACGCTTGCCGCCCACCAGCTCGGCAAAACTCAGGCCGGCGCCGCCCGCCTTGGGTCGCACCACGCCATCCTGCACCGTCAGGTCGGACGCCGGCTTGTGCAAGCGTGTCGCCGCCATCGCGATCAGCGCTTCACGCGCCGTCGCCGCCGCCTGGCGTATCTGTACGCCGCCGCGCATGATGCCGCTGCTGCCGGCCGTCGGTCCCTGATCGGGCGTAAGCGCGGTATCGCCCTCGATCATCTCAATCTTGTCGACCGCAATGCCGAGCTCTTCCGCCGCCATCTGGCGTATCGCAATGCGCAAGCCCTGGCCCAGGTCGACCTTGCCGGAGAACAGCGTCACGCTGCCGTCCTCATGAATCGCGATGAAACCGTCCACCGCATTCACATCGAGCGTCTTGTTCAACAAGGCATGCGCCTGCGCATTGCCGGCCTTGTCGCGCAAGACCTGCTCGGTGGCGCGCGCGGACAGCGGCAAACTCAGTGTCACCACCAATGCGCCGCCGGCCTTGAGCAGTTGGCGCCTGCTCATCTGCAAATCGAAAGGCGCGTTCATGCCGGCGTCCTCCCCGAGGCGCGCATCACCGCGCGCACAATGCGCACGTGCGTGCCGCAACGACACAGGTTGGCCGACAAGGCATCCTTGATTTCGGTTTCGCTCGGAGTTGGGTTGGCGGCCAGCAAGGCGGCGCTGGTCATGAGCATGCCGTTGGCGCAATAACCACACTGCGCCGCCTGCTCGGCAATGAAGGCGGCCTGCACCGGATGCGGCTGGTCGGGCGTGCCCAGACCTTCGATGGTGGTGATGGATTTGCCGGCCACGGACGACAGCGGCGTGATGCAACTACGCAGCGGGGTCTGGTCAAGCAAGACAGTACAGGCGCCGCATTGCCCCAGGCCGCACCCGAATTTGGGCCCGGTCAGGCCGATCGTATTGCGCAGGGCGTACAGCAGGGGTTGTTCAGGATCGCGGACCGTGACGGAACGCAAGGTGCCGTTGACGGTGAAAGAAACGGTAGGCATGACGCTCTCCGGGTCATTGAAGCGTGGCTATTAAAAATCGGCGGGGGGATTTCCAAATCACTTGCAGTACCTGGTGCGCAAGGATTCTAGCACGCTATCAATGCCCGTCGCGTCAGCATTCACGCGGTGTCGCGGCTGACATGATCAAGCCGACACTTGGCAGACGATCAAGAAATTGCCTGCTCGGTTTCGCTGTTGACTTCGGCCGGTGCGCTGGCCGTATGGCGGATCTCCGCACGAATCGTCTGCGGGTTCTTCAACAGATTCAAAATCGGGCAGGTCTTCTCGACCGCTTCAAACAATGCCTGCACTGCTTCCTTGCCGGCCGGCGACACCAGGTGCACGGTGTAGCCGATGTCGTGCGGGTAAATCGGGATATCTTCATAACCCGGACGGCCGCCGCGCGGATCGATCTTGCCGCTCACTTCCACTTCCAGCGAATCAACCGGCACCTGGCGATGCGCGGCCTGGATCAGGAAGATGTGCGTCACGCAGGAACCGAGTACGCCCAGTTGCAATTCCGGCGAACTCGGTCCGAGGTTGTAGCCGGCGAAATCCGGCGGGCTGTCGCTGATCACCTGATGGTCGCGAATGCGGATGCGGCGCACGCCGCTGCGGCCTTCGGCGCTGACCTTGGCTTGCAAGGCGACCGGAGCGGCGTTGCCGGCATCGATCAGGGCTTCGCGCACCAGCACGGCGCTGCGCTTTTCGGAGAGATAGTGATTGAGGGTGGTCATGCGTGTCTCTTTCTTCACATTGGTGGATAACAGGCGCCAGTCTCTCGCCGCCCTGCGCGCCCGACAACGAAGCATTCTGAATATGGATATGCGCCGGCAAGGCGCTTGTCGTCTGCGATAGCGTCGCATCCGGCATCACAACCGGCAGCTCTTCCAAGCCTGCATACCGACACACCGGATAAGTGCGGCGACACGCGTTCACCGCATAAAGAAACACGTTCTTATTCTTTTGAGCGCGTGGTGCGGCGTCATTAGTATTCGCTTGTTTTGTCAGCGGCTCGTCAGCGCCATGCGTGTGCGCAGTCCGCTCCGGTCAACCTCGCGGAGTCCTCCACAATGAAGAAAAATATTCCCTCGCTCAACGCCAACACCACGCTCGACGCCAACGATCTGATTGCCACGCCATCCTGGTCGCGCCGCGATGTCTTGCGCGCCGGTGCGGCCGCCGCCATCGTCGGCGCCGGCGGCGCCATCGTTGCGCCCAACGCCTGGTCGGCGCCGCCGCGCAAGCTGACCTTTGCCTGGAGCTCGATTGCATTTTGCCTGTCGCCGGTGGTGGTGGCGCAAGAGCGCGGTTTTTTTGAAAAGAACGGTCTCGATGTCGAACTGCTCAACTGGGGCGGCTCCACCGACCAGTTGCTGGAAGCGCTGGCGACCGGCAAGGCCGATGTCGGCGTCGGCCTGATCCATCGCTGGCTCAAGCCGTTGGAAGCCGGCTTCGACGTGAAAATCGTCGGCAGCGCACATGGCGGCTGCCTGCGTCTGGTGGGCGCCAATCAGGCCGGCGTGAAAGATCTCAACAGCCTCAAGGGCAAGGTGATCGGCGTATCGGACCAGAACAGCCCGGCCAAGAATTTCTTCGCCATCCACCTGGCCAAGAAGGGTTTCAATGTCGAGAAAGATGTCGAATGGCGCGTCTATCCGGCCGACCTGCTCGACGTCGCCATCAAGAAAGGCGAGATCCAGGCGATTGCCGACGGCGATCCGAATATCTTCCTGATCGAGAAGCGCAACAAGGGCGTCTTCACGGAAATCGGCAACAGCGCCATCGGTGAATACAAGGACAAGATCTGCTGCATCCTCGGCGCCCGCGGCGACCTGGTGCGCAACGACAAACCGGCCGCCGCTGCGGTGGTGCGCTCGATTGTACAGGCCTCCGAATACGTCGCTGAAAACCCCAATGAAGCGGCCAAAATCTATGCCAAATATTCGCCCAAGGTACCGGTCGACGATCTGCGCGCGCTGCTGACCAGCCTCACGTATCACAACCACCCGACCGGCAAACCTTTGCGCGATGAAGTCGAATTCTTTGCGCGCGACTTCCACACCGCCGGCGTGCTGAAAAAATCGACCGACCCGGTGCGCCTGGCCAATCACGTCACTTACGATGTGCTCGCCTGAGCGCGGCCCAGGTCCGCTACTGCCACTTAACCGGAGTTCACCATGACTACCACCACGACCAACGATGTCTTGCTCAGGGCCGGCCAGGCCGGCCTGTTTGATGGCGTACGCGTTGCCGGCACCTGGCGCACCGGCTTGCTGGCGGCGACCACCTGGCTGCTGCTGGGCTTGATCACGCTGCGCTGGCCCAACAAGGAAGTCGGCTTCAGCGACTGGGCCTATACCGATGAATTCGGCTACGCCGCCGTGGCGGTGGCGATAGCGCTGGCGCTGTTGGCGCTGGCCGGGGAACGCGCCGGCCGCGCGCTGCTCCTGCTGCGTCCGGCCGGCCAGTGGCTGGTGGCGGCACCGTTGCTGCTGGGCGGGTGGGAAATCCTGACCGCCAAACTGGGCGTGTTGCCGTCGCCCTTCTTCGCGCCGCCGCAAAGCCTGATCGAAGTGTATAGCGAAGACTGGAGCCGCCTCGGCATCAGCACCGCCTATTCACTGCGCTTGCTGGTGCATGGTTTTGCCAGCGGCGGCATCGTCGGCTTCTTGGTCGGCGTGACCATAGGCTGGTCGCGCGTGGCCGGTTACTGGGTCCATCCGGTGCTGCGTTTCCTGGGGCCGGTGCCGGCCTCGGCGCTGTTGCCGCTGGCCTTCTTCTTCGCACCGTCGAGCTATGCCGCGGCGGTGTTCCTGATCGCGCTGGCGACGGCCTTCCCGGTGGCGGTGCTGACCTGGTCGGGCGTGGCGTCAGTGAGCAAGAGTTACTACGATGTGGCGCGCACGCTGGGCGCATCGGAACGCTTCCTGATCTTGCGCGTGGCGATTCCGGCGGCCTTGCCGCAAGTCTTCGTTGGTTTGTTCATGGGCCTGGGCGCAGCGTTCTCGGTGCTGGTGACGGCCGAAATGATGGGCGTCAAGGCCGGACTCGGCTGGTATCTGCAATGGTCGCAGGGCTGGGCCGCCTATAGCAACATGTACGCCGCGCTGATCGTGATGGCGATCCTGTGCTCCAGTCTCATCACGCTCTTGTTCAAGGTGCGCGACCGCGCGCTGTCGTGGCAAAAAGGAACCGTCAAATGGTAAGCGCAACCCTCGATACCCCCGTACAGCCGCACAGCAAAACCGGCGCGCAGATCGACATCCGCAACGTCAGCCACTGGTTCAAGTTGCCCAATGGCGTGTTGCAGGTGCTCGATGATATTTCGCTGACGGTGGCGCCGGGCGAATTCGTCGCCCTGCTCGGCCCCAGCGGTTGCGGCAAGTCGACCTTGCTGCGCCTGGTGGCGGGACTGGAACCGGCTACCACCGGCCAGGTCTTGCAGGACCAGGAAACGATCACACGTCCCGATCCATCGCGCATCGTGGTATTTCAGGATCCCACGCTCTACCCGTGGCGCAAGGTCTGGGACAATGTCGCACTCGGCCTGCAGGCACGCGGCTTGCTCAAGGAGCAACGCCAGCGTGTCGACGACGCCCTCGCGCTGGTCGGCCTGACCGAATTCGCCGACGCCTTCCCGCATCAACTGTCCGGCGGCATGGCGCAACGCGTGGCGCTGGCGCGTGCGCTGGTCAACGATCCGCAATTGCTGGTGCTGGACGAACCGCTGGGCAAGCTCGACTCGCTCACGCGCCTGCAGATGCAAAGCGAACTGGTGGCGCTGTGGCAACGCAACGGTTTCTCGGCACTGCTGGTGACGCATGATGTCGAAGAGGCGCTGTTCCTGGCCAACCGTGTGATCGTGTTCAGCGACCGGCCGGCGCGCATCCGTGCCGAGATCAAGGTCGACCTGCCCTATCCACGCCATCGCGGCGATGCGCGCCTGGCCGAGCTGCGCCATGAAGCCCTGCGTCATTTGGGATTGGATGCCAGCTGGTGAGTCTGTTGTCGCTGTCCGATTGGATCAACTTTTTATTGACCACGATCCAGAGCCTGCAAGAAGGCTTTTTGCATCTGCTGGCGACGCTGGGGTTGGCGCAAAACAGCCACGGTCAACCGGCCTGGCCGTTCGCCCAGCGCCTCAGCGGCGAGGTGTTGCTGATCGACCGCAGCGTCGCGCGGCAATTGTTGAGCGCGTTGGGATTCAGCGTGGTTGCGCTGTTGTCGTTGCTCCTGGCGCTGTGGTGGCGCCGCGGCCGCATCGTGATGCTGCTGTTGACGGTCGCGCTGGTGTTCTTCACGCCCTGGCCGGACAGCAGGCTGCTGCTGGCGCCGGCCGAACCGAGCAGCTTCCACATCTCCCCTTCCGGCTTCAGCGCCGCCGCCATCGTCCGCGGCCAGCAGGTGTATGCGCAGCGTTGCGCGAGTTGCCATGCGGTTGACGGCAAGGGCGACACGCCGCTGGCCTTGTCGCTGCCGCAGTCGCCGCCTAACCTGGCCAGCGGCTTGTTGTGGCGGCGCGCTGACGGCGATCTGTTCTGGAAAATCGCCTACGGCATCCGCGGTCGTCACGGCGCAGCCACCATGCCCGGCTTCACGCGCCAACTCAGCGACAATGATGTCTGGGCCCTGATCGATTTCATGAAAGCCAATGCCGCCGGCGCCAGCATCCGCGCCATCGGCGCCTGGGACCAGCCGGTGGCGCTGCCCGCGCTCACCGTCGCATGCGCCGGCGCCGCGCCGCAAGCGCTCACGCAATGGCGCGGCCAGCGCACGCGCGTGATCCTGGCGCCGAGCGGACCAGCCCAACACTTTCCGCTCGACGATCCACGCCTGCGCAGCCTGATACTCACGACCGGCCCGCTGACGCGCCCGGTTTCACAGGCCGGCGCACCGGCCATCGATTGCGTGGCGCGCTCGGCCGAGGCATGGCAAGCCTTGTCCATCATCACCGGCATCGACAGCACACAGCTGGCCGGCACGCAATTGCTGATTGACCGCGACGGCTGGCTGCGCGCGCGCAAGCTGCCCGGCGCAGGCAACGGCAACTGGTCGGAATCGGACATCCTGTGCCGCGCGCCGGCGACGATGAACGCCACCACCGCGACCGACGGCAACGGCCTCGACGCGCTGATCGCCGCGATGGATGCGGAGCCGGTGCGCTTCGTCAAGGGCGGCTTTGTCCACACCACGCAATAAGCGGGAACACAGACAGGCGCAGGCAGGACGGTAAAGACGAAAACCGCATATGGTGCTGCGAAATGCGTCGTTCGCGATCGCGGGAGCGGTTGCTACACTTTCTCGCCTCTTGCTATCGACCAGAAAGAACACTGTGTTTCCATCCCGCTTCACCCAAAAATTCCTCTTCGCCGCGACGCTTGCCTTCAGCGCCAGCAGCTTCGCCGCCGATGCACCGCTGCGCGTAGGCGCCTCGCCCGGCCCCTTCAGCGACTTCTTGCAGGAAGCCGCCAAGATCGCCAACGCCCAGGGCTTTCCGGTCAAGGTGATCGAGTTCACCGAACCGACCCAGATCAACGAAGCCACCCAGGCCGGCGACATCGACCTGAACAATTTCCAGCATGTGCCTTACATGCAGAAACAGAACGAGTCGCGCGGCTACAAGATCGTATCCATCAAGCCGACTTATGTGGCGCCGGCCGGCATTTACTCGTCCCGGCACAAGTCGATTGCGAGCTTCCCGCAGGGCGCCAAGATCGGCATTCCCAACGATCCGGCCAATGAAGCACGCGCGCTGTTCCTGTTGCAAAAAGCCGGCCTGATCAAACTGAAAGCCGACGCCAACACCAATGCCGGCGTGGCCGACATCGCCGAAAATCCGAAGAAACTCAACATCGTGCTGCTTGATGAAGTGCAGTTGCCGCGCGTGCTGGTCGACATCGACGCCGGCGTGATTACGCTCAACAAGGGCGTGCTGGCGGGCCTGAATCCGAAGGATGCGCTGCTGCTGGAAGACAAGACCTCGCAATGGGCCATCATCTGGGCCGCACGCGCCGACCGCAAGGACGATCCGCGCATTGCCCGCTTCATCAAGATCTTCGAGTCGGAGCAGATCAAGCAATTCATCATCAAGAAATTCAACGGCACGGTGATCCCGGCCTGGTGATTTGCGCTCAACCGCCTTTTTTACCGTCGTCCCAGCACACGCTGGGCCCCCGTGTCGTGATGAACGCTGCTACGACGCCGGGTCCTGACTTGTGTCAGGACGGCAGTGGTGGGTTCATCAATTGATGGGGGATGACGCTGGAGCCGCACGGCTCCTTTTTTATTGCCTGCGCTATTCAGCGGGGTAGCGACGCGGCCGCAAACCCGCATGGAACCAATTGACCAACGACACCGTGTCGTAGATCGGCAGTCCGAAAGTCTGCTGGATATCGGCCGTGAATGGCGCGAGATTGGTGCATTCGGAAACGATGGCGCCGATCTCGGGATGCTCGCGCAACATCTGCGCGGTGAGATCCAGCACCTCTTGGCGCAGCACCGCGTACGGCACGCTGTCGTCGCCGTCGCGGATCGATCGCACGAACTCCGAATCCTGCGGCATGCCGTACACCGGCGTGTCGGCGGCGATGCCGACCGCTTCCAGGTATTTTCCGTTCAGCACGGCGCCGTTGTAGGTGAGGATGCCGACCTTCTGCCGGGAGGGAATGATCCGCTGCACCATCGGCACTTGCAGCAAGCTGCTGGTGGCCACCGGCACGCCGCAAAAATCGGCCAGCTCTTGCTGGTAGATCGACAGGAAACCGCAGGTAGTCGTGATGCCGTCGACGCCGGCGGCAACCAGTTCCAGCGCCGCCTGCTTGAACGGTTCCAAGAGGCTGACGTTGTGCAGGTCGGTCATCTTGGCCGGCACGGCATCTTCAACAATGCGATATTGCACCGGAAACGGCCAGGTGCCGGCATGGCCGATGTCGCCGAGGTAGCGACGGAAATGCGTCTTCACCATCAGGATGCCGACACTGACGCCGTAATAGGTTTTCTTGGCTGCTGTCATTGCGCTGCTCCGCTCATTGCGCCGGGTCTTGCAGGTAGTCGTCGATGTCGACTTCCAGCAGGCTATTGAAAATATTGGTCGCGACCATGGTGCCGCCGAAGCCGATCAGGTTGACGATAGCGGCATCGTCATAGCGCTGCTTCAGGCGTACCCAGATGGCGTCGTCGATTTGTTTGGCGCGACCGCCGATGCGGCTGCCCAGATCGATCAGCAATTGTTCTTCTTCAGTCGGGTTGAAATCCTTGGGCGCGATGCCTTCTTCCGCCAGGGCCTTGCGGAAGAAGGTCGAGCACAACAGGCAATCGGAGGCTGACGAGATCGCGTGGGCATAGACATGGAAGGCGCGCTTGCCGAGCAGCGTGATCAGCTCGGCCTTGATCAGGTAAGCGCCGTGATAAGCCTGGTGCGCCGCCAGCGAATGCAGAATGGTGCCTTTCATGTTGGTGACCAGGCCGACGCGTTCGATTTCGTTGTCGTAAGCCTGCTGGCCTTGCGGCGCGAGCGCGGCACGTTCCACGAGCTTGATTCTTGCCATGATGGTTTTCTCTTAGGTAGATTGAAAAAAACGTTGCGGGCGGAAGCTTGCGAGCTCCGGCCGCTCAATATTGTTGAGGATTTCGTCGGCGACGGCGGCGCCCAGGAATGGCGCCAGGGTCACGCCGCTATGCGTGACCACGCTGTAATAGCCAGTGATGCCGGGCGCCGTGCCGACCGCCGGAAACTGGTCGGCGGGAATCGCGCGTATGCCGACCCGCAAGGCTTCAGCGTCCACACCGCGCAGCAGCGGCAAGACTGCGGCGGCGGCCTGCAGCAGCACCGCGACATCCTCGGCGTACTGCTGCGGCTTTGCATCCAGCGGCACTTCGAGATCGTTGCGGCAAATCAGCAGGCGTCCCGCGCCATCGGGCCGGATATGCACGCGCGGGGAAAAGATCACGCGTTGCACGCTGCTCGCCAGCGGCGGCGTGAACAGCATCAGGCCCGCCGACGGCGCCAGCGGGATACGCAACAGCGCCGGCAAGGCCGCCTGGTCAGCCCAACGGCCGGTGCAGTTGATGACGACATCGGCAGCGTGGGCGACACCATCTGCGGTGGTCACGCCGACCACGCGATCGCCCTGCTGCCGGATGCCGGCTACACCAAGATGCGACAACACCGTCGCACCGTGCTGGGCTGCCGCCGTCAGCAAGGCATGGCTGTAGACCACAGGATCGACCCAGCCCTCATCGGCAAAGAAGGCCACCGCGGCGTCGCCGATGGCGGCCGCATTGATGTCCGGTTCGAGCGCGCGCACCTGTTGTGGGTCCAGCCATTGCGCGGCGTAGCCCCAGGCCTGCAGTTGCTCGACTTTTTTACGATAGGTTTGCGGTGCGCCGCTTTCCCACTCCAGCGTGCCGCCGCCATGCCACCACGAAGGACTGTCGAAGTCCTCACGCAAGGTCGCATGCGCATGCATGCCGGCGACGTTGAGGTCGTGATAGGCGCGCGGCGCCTTGCTGTGTGAATTGACCCAGGCGAAGCTGGTGCTGCTGGTGCCGCCGCCGATGCGGCCGGCGTCGATGACCGTGACCGGCGCACCTGCACGCGCCAGGTAATAGGCCACGGAAGCACCGATTACGCCGGCGCCGATGACGATATGCATAGTAGTGGAAGAGGTATCGTTGCGCGGAGAACGCGGTGGTTCTCCGGTAGATTTCCTGATGACGAAAACAAGATTTCTACTATAGCGCCGGCGCTGCCGACGCCCAACGATCAATAGCGAGTAAGCAAATTACAAAAGCGCTGGCCGGGGCGAGGCGAAACTGCTCAACGCCGTTTCTTGCGACGCTCGCCATGCTTGAGCACGGCGGCACGTTCTTCGCTGGTCAGTTCCAGCATGTCGGAATACACCAGGTCGACCGCCTGTTCATACGTCAACGTGGCGTCGAGCGCCATTTTTTCGGTGAGCAAGGCATTCGATTTTTTGAGATTGCCGTCGCAGATGTCGCGGATGAAATTCAACTTGCGCTCAAACTCGGTTTGCGGTTTTTCAACGTGCAACGTCTTGCCGTAACGCAGCCATAGCAGCGCCGCGCCAAACAAACCTGCACCTGTACCGATCAAGATATTTCCCATGCACTTCCCCAGCCGAGTGGTTAATCATTGTTGTGACTCGTGCGCAAAACTGGCTGCTTTGCATTGCCGCTGGCAAGCCTTGTCTGTCTGCGATTATGCTTGGATTCCCCCAAACCCTTAGACCTGATGTCTCACATTCAGAGAATATCTTTCTCTCAAGTCAGGCGACATTAAGCGACATTTCCAAGCACTCTGCAAGAAATCTTTACAACATACCAAGACGACTGGCGTCAATGCCGCCGCACGGGCCCGACGGTCGGCTTTTCCTCTGCGACAACCTCGGCGAAAGCCAGACCCATCCTGACATTTAACTGACAATTACGTTTTTGATAACAGTGATTATCAAGCTCCACAACCGTTATGAAAACACTAATAAATTCTGGTATTTCAAGGTAAAAACATGACTTTTCAACACGCTTTCGACGCAAGTTGTAAAGATCGGCGCATCAGCAATTCCAACGCTGCTCGTAGTTCGCCGTGCGGAAATGTTCGACCAGAAAATCGATGAAGACGCGCACCTTGGCCGGCAAGTGCTGGCGGTTCTGATAGGCGATGTTGATTGCCAGTACCGGCAACTCCCAGTCGGCCATGATCCTGACCAGGCGCCCGGCGTCGATGTCGTCGTGGACGATATAGGCCGGCTGCACCAGGATGCCGAGGCCGTCCAGCGCAGCCGCGCGCAGGATCTGGCCGTCGTTGGCTTCCAGCCGTTGCTGTACGCGCACAACGGCGCTCTTGCCCTTGCGCGTGAAGCGCAACTCGTTCATGCGGTTGGCATGGGTGTAGAGCAGCAGTTTGTGGCGCGCCAACTGGTCCGGCGTGGCGGGCGTGCCGTATTGCTGCAGGTAGGCCGGTGCGGCCGCCAGCACGCGTGGTGTGCTGGCCAGCTTGCGTACGGTGATGGCGGAATCCGGCTCGAATTCACGCGTGCGGATGGCGATGTCGATGCCGCTCTCGATCAGGTCGAAGTAACGATTGGCGGCCACGATCTGCACGTCGATGTCGGGATAGCGCAGCGTGAACGCCGGCAATAGCGGCGTGATGTGTCTCAGGCAGAACGACAAGGATGCCGTGATGCGCAAGGTGCCGCTGGCGGCGATCGTGGTGGCGTTGACGGCGGCTTCGGCGTCGCTGATCTCGGCCAGCACGGCCTTGCAGCTGCGGCAGAAATGCTCGCCGACTTCGGTCAGGGTGAGACGACGCGTATTGCGTTCGATCAGGCGCGCGCCCAGGCGCTGTTCCAGCGAAGCCAGGTAACGGCTGGCGGTGGCGTTGGAGATGTCCATCTGCTCGGCAGCCTTGGAGAGACTGCCGAGTTCGGCAGTGGTGACGAACAATTCGTATTCGGTCCAACGGTCCATAGGGATTCTTTGCGCTGAGGGGTGGCGGATTCAGTTTTTCATAAAATGAAAATAAGAATTTCAACCGAGGCATTCTTTTTCATTATTTGATGAACTATATTACCCAAAAATCGAGAGGCATTATTAATGAAAGTGAGACATATCGTGATGTGGGACGTCGCCGGCACGCGCGGCAGCCCCGAACATGCAGCCAACCTGGCCACGCTGAAACAGGCCTTCGACGCGCTCGCCGTGACGGGCGTGATCCCCGGCTTGCTCAAACTGGAAATCGGCATCGACTACAGTGCCGTCGACTATGCCTGCGACGTGGTCCTGCTGAGCGAGTTTGAAAGCGCCGAGGCGCTCGCCGTCTACCAGCAACATCCGGCCCACGCCGCCGCCAAGCAACAGATCGGCGACATCCGCATCGCGCGGCATCAGGTCGATTACCACTTCAACTGATCCTGGGGCTGCGCCGGTGTAGAGTAGCGCGCAGTGTCGGACCACACCTTGAACGGATAGCAGCATGACGCAGACCTTTACCTATAACGCCGCCCCGGCGCGCATCCTGTTCGGCGCCGGCCGCGCGGCGGAAATCGGCGACGAATTGCGCCGCCTCGATTGTCGCCGCGCGCTGATCTTGTCGACCCCGGCGCAGCAGCAACTGGCCGGACAGATCGCGCAGCAATTGGGCGAACTCTACGGCGGCAGCTTCACCGAAGCGGTGATGCACACGCCGGTCGCGGTTACCGAAAAAGCCCTGGCTTACCTGCAGGCGCAGCAATGCGACAGCATCGTGTCACTGGGTGGCGGCTCGACCATCGGCCTCGGCAAGGCGCTGGCCTTGCGCACCGATTTGCCGCAGGTGGTGTTGCCCACCACGTACGCCGGTTCGGAAGTGACGTCCATCCTGGGCCAGACCGACCAGGGCCTCAAGACTACGCAACGCTCGCCACGCATCTTGCCGGAAGTGGTGATCTACGATGTCAACCTGACGCTGACGCTGCCGCCCGCCTTGTCCGCCACCAGCGGCATGAACGCGCTGGCGCACGCGGTCGAAGCGCTGTACGCCAAAGACGCCAATCCCATCGTCTCGCTGATGGCCGCCGAAGGCATACGCGCACTGGCGCGCAGCTTGCCGCGCGTGGTCGCCCAACCGGACGACCTGGCCGCACGCAGCGATGCGCAATATGGCGCCTGGCTGTGCGGCACTTGCCTGGGCGCGGTCGGCATGGCCTTGCATCACAAGATTTGCCACGTGCTCGGCGGCAGCTTCGATTTGCCGCATGCGCCGACCCACACCATCCTGCTGCCGCATGCGCTGGCCTACAACGCACCGGCCGCGCCGCAGGCGATGCGCGTGATTGCCGAGGCACTCGGTGCGGACGATGCCGTACGCGGCATGCATGCGCTGGCGCAGTCATTGAACACGCCGCTGGCCCTGCGCGACATCGGCATGCCGCAAGACGGCCTGGCGCGCGCGACCGAACTGGTGATGCAAGACGCCTACTGGAATCCGCGTCCGTTGGAGCAACAAGCCATCGCCGCCATGCTGGCGCGCGCCTGGGCCGGCCACGCGCCGGCCAGTTGAATTGACAGGAACAGATCATGCGAAATTTTGACGAAAACAATATCACCCGCGCCGTGCTGGAGCGCCTGCAAAACACCACGTCGCCGCGCACACGCCAGATCAGCGAAGCGGTGGTGCGCCATCTGCACGCGCTGATCCAGGAAGTCGAGCCGAGCCAGCAAGAGTGGCTGGCGGCGATCGAATTCCTCACCGCGACCGGGCAAATGTGTTCGGATACGCGCCAGGAATTCATCCTGCTCTCCGATACGCTGGGCGCTTCGATGCTGGTCGACGCCATCAACCACCGCCATCCCGGCCACGCCACGCAAACCACGGTGCTGGGCCCGTTTTATGTTGAGAACCCCAAGCAACATGCATTGGGCGACATGATTTCGCAAGACGCCGACGGCGCACCGCTGCTGGTCGAGGGCAGCGTGGCGGCAATAGACGGCACGCCTGTTGCCGGCGCGGTAGTCGATGTCTGGCATTCGGACGGCGACGGCTACTACGACGTGCAGCGGCTGGATGGCCTGCAACACCTGAGCGACCGCGCGCGCTTCGTCACCGATACCCAAGGCCGGTTCTGGTTTCGCTCCATCGTGCCGGCGTTCTACCCGATTCCCGACGATGGCCCGGTCGGCAAGATGCTCGATGCGCAAGGTCGCCATCCGTATCGTCCGGCGCACGTGCATTTCATGATCAGCGCACCGGCCTGCGACACGCTGGTGACGCACTTGTTCCTGGCCGACGATCCCTATCTCGATTCGGACGTGGTGTTCGGCGTCAAGGATGCGCTGATCTGCCAGCTTGAAGCACAAGCTGCCGGCGTCACCGCACGCGGCAATACGATTGCCGTGCCGATGGCCGCCTTGCGTTACGACTTTGTGTTGGCGCCGGGTTAAATGACACGCGCGTTTTCAACGCGTTTTCTCCGATTCGACTACTATCTTGATCTTGCCCTGCGCCCTGCGCGGGGCAGTGCATACCATCAAGAGCAGTTCACGAAAATACGGAGAGATATCCCATGAGTTACCTGGCATCCAGCACCCGCTACGAAACCATGCAATACCGCCGTTGCGGCAACAGCGGCTTGCAATTGCCGCTGCTGTCGCTGGGCATGTGGCACAACTTCGGCGACACCAGCTCGCTGGCGAACCAGCGTGAAATGCTGCGCACCGCCTTCGATCTCGGCATCACCCATTTCGACCTGGCCAACAATTACGGGCCGCCTTACGGCAGCGCCGAAGCCAATTTCGGTCATTTGTTCAAACAGGATTTCCAGCCCTACCGCGATGAGCTGATCATCTCCACCAAGGCCGGCTGGGATATGTGGCCCGGTCCCTACGGCCAGGGCGGCGGCTCGCGCAAGTATGTGCTGGCCAGCCTTGACCAAAGCCTCAAGCGCATGAATCTCGACTATGTCGACATCTTCTATTCACATCGCTTCGACCCGGATACCCCGCTGGAAGAAACCATGGGCGCGCTGGCCACCGCCGTGCAGCAAGGCAAGGCGCTGTATGTCGGCGTGTCGTCCTACTCGCCGCAAAAAACCAAGGAAGCGGCCGAGCTGTTGAAACAGTGGAAGGTGCCGTGCCTGATCCACCAACCTTCGTACAACATGTTCAACCGCTGGATTGAACAAGGCTTGCTCGACGAGCTGGAACAGCAAGGCATGGGTTGCATCACCTTCACGGCGCTGGCGCAAGGCCTGCTGAGCGACAAGTATCTGAACGGGATTCCCGACAATGCGCGTATCAACCGTATCGGCGGCGGCTCACTGAAAGATGCTCACCTGAGCGATGAAAACCTGGCGCGCGTGCGCGTGCTCAATGACATCGCCAAGGCGCGCGGCCAGACGCTGGCGCAGATGGCGCTGGCCTGGGTGCTGCGCGATCCGCGTGTGACGTCGACACTGATCGGCGCCAGCAGCAGCAAGCAGATCCGCGAAAACGTTGCGGCGCTGGACAAGCTGAACTTCACGGCGCAAGAGCTGGCCGCAATCGACCAGCAGGCGCAGGACGGCCATCTCAATTTGTGGGAAGTGTCGTCGCGTCATTAAGCGCAACAAGGGCAATATGGAGGGCGGGAAGCCTTGCTCCCGCCATCGCCATCAAGTCAGCGTGCGTATCGAATTGCTGATCGCACGCGCGCATTCGAGCACCAGCGACCCCATCCGTTTTTCCGCGTCTTCCTGCGTCCAGCGACTGGTCGGCGCCACCACGTGCACTGCCGCCACCGGCATGCCCTGGTTATTGAGTATCGGCGCGGCTATCGTCATGTCGCCCAGGAACAGTTCTTCCACATTGCAGGCATAGCCGCGTTCGCGGATAGTCTCCAGCACTTGCAGGATGTCGTCGATATCGGTACGCGTGTGCTGCGTGCGCACGATCAGTTCAGTGGCCTGCAACTGGCTGCGCGCCTGCTCCGGCGGCAAGGCGCTCAGGTAGGCGCGGCCCGACGCCGTGCAATACATCGGAATGCGGCTGCCGATGGGCATGTGGATGGGAATGAATTTGCTGCTCACGAAGCGCGCCACGTAGACCATCTCGCGGTCGTAGGGTTCGGTCAGGTTGACGGTCTCGCCGGTGATGTTGGCCAGCTCCGACAAGAACGGATTGGCGACGTCGACCAGGATGTCGGCCGCCAGATAGTTGTAGCCCACTTCCATCACCTTGGGCGTGAGCTGGTAACGCCGCGTCTTGGGGTGCTTGCAGACATAGCCCAGCGTTTCCAGCGTATAGACCATGCGCTGGGCCGAACTCTTGGTGATCGCCGTGGCTTCGGCCACTTCGGCCAGCGTCATGGTGCGGCGCTGCGCACTGAAGGCGCGCAAGACAGCCAGGCCCTTTTCCAGCGATTGATTGAACAGCAGATCGGGCGCTTCCGCCGCCGCTTGCACTTCCGATGCCGGCTGCGCCTGCCGGGTATCCCGCACTTCCCTTTTGCTCATCGCAAACCTCATGGTGGCTGTGTCGGCTCATTATAAACCGTATCGAATATCGATACAATAATATCTATTGACGATATTTAAAATGCGCATATACTTATTTTCGTAGCGTTTTTGATGTTGAATCCGTCAAACCTGGTCGCCTGCCGATCCGGCTCGAACTCATACCAAAAAGGGAAATGTATGAAACCGTTCACCGCTCTCCGCAAACAGTTGCTCAACACCGTCCTGCTGTTGGCCGCCGCCTCCGCCTCTGCCACTGTGCTGGCACAAACTTCTTACACCGTCGGCGCCACCTCGACCGGCGTGCCGTTCACCTTCCTCGACATCAAGACCAACAAGCTGCAAGGCATGATGGTCGACACCGTGACCGCCATCGGCAAGAACGCCGGCTTCAGCGTCAATGTGCAGCAAACGCCGTTCGCCGCACTGATCCCTTCGCTGACCGCCAACAAGATCGACATCATCGCCGCCGCCATGCTGAAGACCGCAGCGCGCGCGCAGATCGTCGACTTCAGCGATCCGGTGTATTCCTATGGCGAAGGGTTGTTTGTGAACATGGAAGACAAACACGTCTATAAATCGCTCGATGATTTGAAAGGCGAAGTCGTCGGCGCCCAAGTCGGCACCGTGTTCGTTGATGCGCTCAATAAAAAAGGCGGCTTCAAGGAAGTGCGCGTATACGACTCGATTGCCGACATGATGCGCGACGTCGGCCTGGGCCGCATCAAGGCCGGCTTCGGCGACCGCCCCATCGTGGCGTATCAGCTGTCGCAGGGCGCCAACCCGCAAGTACGCCTGGTCAAGGAATACCAGTCGACGCTGATGGGCGATGTCTGCCTGGTCGTGCGCAAGGGTGAGACGCAATTGCTGGAGCGCCTCAACAAGGCAATCGCCACCGCAAAGGCAGACGGCACCATTGCGCGCATCGTCCAGCAGTGGAATCTCAACTAAGAAGCGCTCCACGTTCTTGCTGCAACCCGGGTTGTCCACTGCGAACAACCCGCGCTCCTCCTGATCGACCTCACCCTGCCTTCATCCTGCCAGGACCGCCATGCTGATACAGAACATGCTCGACTTCTTGCCCATCCTGCTGCGCGGCGCCTGGGTGACGGTGGAAGTGACGATTTACGCTTTCATCCTGAGCTCGTTGCTGGGCCTGGCGCTGGCGCTCATGAAACTGTCGCGCTGGAAACCGCTGGCGCTGACCGCCGCCACCGTCATCAACATCATCCGCGGCCTGCCCATCATCGTGCAGCTGTTCTACATCTATTTTGTGTTGCCGGAGTTCGGCATCCAGCTGAGCGCCTTCCAGGCCGGCGTGATCGGACTCGGGATTGCCTACTCGGCTTATCAGGCGGAAAACTTCCGCGCCGGCATCGAGGCGGTGGACGTCGGCCAGATTGAAGCGGCGCAGTCGATCGGCATGAAAAATCCCATGATCATGCGCCGCGTGGTGTTGCCGCAGGCGTTTCGCATCGCCCTGCCGCCGTATGGCAACACCCTGGTGATGATGCTCAAAGATTCTTCGCTGGTGTCGACCATCACGGTGCTGGAAATGACGCGCGCCGGCCAGATGATCGCCTCGTCCACGTTCCAGAACATGACGGTCTACACCATGGTGGCGATCCTGTACCTGCTGCTGAGCCTGCCGCTGGTATTCATCATTCGCCGCCTGGAAATTCGTAGCGGCAAAGGAAAAGCCAAATGATCGACGTCAAGAATATCCATAAAAGTTTCGGCCAGCATGCAGTGCTCAAAGGTGTTTCGCTGCAAGTGGCGCAAGGTGAAGTGGTGTGCCTGATCGGCCCGTCCGGCTCGGGCAAGTCAACCGTGCTGCGCTGTATCAACGGCCTCGAAACCTACGACGCCGGCGAGATCCTGATCGACGGCCGGCGCGTCGACAGCATGTCGCCCGGCATCCATCAGTTGCGCACCAAGGTCGGCATGGTGTTCCAGCGCTTCAACCTGTTCCCCCATCGCACGGTGCTGGAGAATGTGGTCGAAGGCCCGATCTTCGTCAACAAGATCGCGCCCGATATCGCCAGAAAATCGGCCATGGCGCTGCTCGACAAAGTCGGCCTGGCGCAGCGTTGCGATTCTTATCCCAGCCAGTTGTCGGGCGGCCAGCAGCAGCGCGTGGCGATTGCGCGCGCACTGGCGATGCAGCCGCAGGCGATCCTGTTCGATGAGCCGACTTCGGCGCTCGATCCGGAGCTGGTCGGTGAAGTGCTGGCGGTGATGCGCACGCTGGCAGCCGATGGCATGACCATGATCGTAGTCACGCATGAAATGGGATTCGCCAAAGAAGTCGCTGACCGCGTGTGCTTCTTGCACAGCGGCGCGATTGTAGAACAAGGCCCGGCCAAGGAGGTGCTCGGCGCCCCCCGCCACGACCGCACCAAGGATTTCCTGCGCCGCATCCTGGCCCCGCAGATCGGCGCCGGATCGGCGGTGGCGCCATGAATGCAGTCATTGCCGGCGCCGCCCTGCCGCCCTCGCTGTGGGCAGCCACCGCCACGGCAGCGCCGCCTACGCCGCCGTGCACCGAATCGAAGTCGGTCGACGTTGCCATCATCGGCGCCGGCTACACCGGATTGTCGGCGGCACTGCACCTGGCCGAAGCCGGCGTCAAGGTCTGTGTACTGGAGGCCAGCGAGCCCGGCTGGGGCGCCTCGGGCCGCAACGGCGGACAAGTGATTCCCGGCCTCAAATACGATCCGGACCAGTTGCGCGTGATGTTCGGTTCGGCCAAGGCCGAAGGCCTGATCGACACCATCGGCAAGGCCGCCGACACGGTGTTTGATCTGATCGAGCGCCATCGCATCGATTGCGACGCCGTGCGCCAGGGCTGGATACAACCGGCGCATTCGGCCACCGTCATGCCCCTGCTGGAAAAGCGCGCGGCGCAATGGGCCGAACGCGGCGCCCCGATAGAACTGCTGGACCGCGACGCCGTGGCGCGCCGCATCGGCACTTCGGCCTACGTCGGCGCCTGGGTCGATCGCCGCGCCGGCAGCATCCATCCGCTCAAATATTGCCGCGGGCTGGCGCAGGCTGCGCTGGCGCAGGGCGTGGCCATCCACGGCCGCACCCACGTCAGCAAACTGGAACGCCAGGGCTCACGCTGGCTGCTGCAAACCGAACAAGGCGCCGTCGTCAGCGCCGAGCGCGTGATCATCGCCACCAACGGCTATACCGGCGGCTTGTGGCCGCAATTGAAACAATCGGTGATCGCCGCCAACAGTTTCATCGTGGCGACACGGCCACTGCCTGCGGCGCTGGGCGACAGCATCCTGGCCGGCAAGGAAGTGGTGTCCGACTCGCGCCGGCTGTTGCTGTACTACCGCCGCGATGCCGCGGGACGCTTGCTCATGGGCGGACGCGGGCCCTTTACCGATCCGCAGGGTCCGCAAGATTTTGCACACCTGGAACGCTCGCTGGCGTTGCTGTTTCCGCAACTGGCCGGCATCGAATACGAATACCGCTGGGCCGGCCGCGTGGCGATCACGCGCGACTTCCTGCCGCATGTGCACGAACCGGCCGCCGGCCTGAGCATCGCGCTGGGCTACAACGGCCGCGGTATCGCCATGGCCAGCACCATGGGACGCTGCCTGGCGCAACGCCTGACCGGCGACGCCGCCACGCCCTTCCCGTTTCCGATCAGCACGATACAACCGATCCCCTTCCACGGTTTGCAGCGTTTTTACATTGCTGCCGGCGTGGCGTACTACAGCATCCTCGACAAGCTCTCGTAAGCGGCTGAAAGATCAGGCGTTGAGCGCGGCCGCCACCGAGCTGGTCCACGCCGTGGTCGGGCGGCCGAGCAAGGTGGAGAGTTGATGCGTGTCGTCGAACAAGGCGCCCTTGGACGCTGCGGCATCCGAATCGGACAACAACGCGGCGATCGCTTCCGGCAACCCGAAACCGATCAAGGCCGCCTTGTAGTCGGCTTCCGGAATATCGCGATAGGCAACTTCCTTGCCGGACTGGCGCGCCACTTCAGCCGCCAGCTCGCTCAGCGTATAGGCGCTGTCGCCGGCCAATTCATAGACCTTGCCGGCATGACCGCTGCCGCTCAACACCACTGCGGCGGCCTCGGCATAATCGCTGCGCGCGGCCGAAGAAATACGACCGTCGCCGGCGCTGCCGTAGATGGCGCCTTGCGCCAGCGCGTTCGGCAAGCCGGCGGTGTAGTTTTCGCTATACCAGCCATTGCGCAGGATCGCCGCCGGCACGCCGCTGGCCTGGATCGCTTGCTCGGTGTGCAGATGCTCTGCCGCCAAGCCCAGTGTCGAGCTGTCGGCGCGCAACACGCTGGTATAGGCCAGCAACTGTACGTTGGCGCGTTTGGCGGCGTCGATGACGGCGCGATGTTGCGCCAGACGCTGGCCGATTTCATTGGAAGAAATCAGCAAGACTTTTTGTGCGCCCTGGAAGGCGGCATCAAGGCTGGCGGCGTCGGTGTAATCGGCACGGCGCACTTGCACGCCCAAGGCGGCGAGGTCGGCGGCTTTTTCCGGACTGCGCACGGCGGCGATCACCTGGCCGGCGGGAACGGTTTTCAACAATGCTGCGATCACGAGACGGCCCAATTGGCCGGTAGCTCCGGTAACGACGATCATGACAATTTCCTGTTCGATAAAGTGAAAAAAGGTGACAGAAACCGCAGCTTAATGCAGACACTAACTTTTTGTAAGTACGCACAAAAAGGTTAGTGTAAAATGCCGCCATGAATACACGCGACCCACTCCCGACCACGCTCGACGACCACGTTTGCCTGAAGGAAAGGCTGCGGCGCGGCGAGCTGTTTTCCGCCGATTGCCCCTCGCGCAGCGTGCTCAAGCACATCACCAGCCGCTGGGGCGTCCTGATCCTGGTGGCGCTGCTGGCCGGCACGCACCGCTTCAGCGACCTGCGCCGCAAGGTCGGCGGCGTCAGCGAAAAGATGCTGGCGCAGACACTGCAAGATCTGGAAGGCGACGGCCTGGTGATCCGCAAATCCTATGATGTGGTGCCGCCGCATGTGGACTACACCTTGTCGCCGCTGGGGCTGGAAGCGGCGCAACGGGTGGAAGCGCTGACCGATTGGATAGAGCTGAGCTTGCCGCGGATTATGGAAATACGACAACAAAGCTGATGTGTTTTTTGGCCACCGACGCGGCGCCACAAGGAATCATTTTTCAACAGAAACGTTTCCGGTTACACACATTTCTTGTGGCGGGAAACAACAATATTGCGGAGCTGCCTGCCCGACAAAATCAAGATACGGCGCGCCGCGCACGATGGCGCTCGCCATGCAACGAGAGGGCATTTCAAAGATATTTCAAACATATCTCAAATAACAATAAATTCTGTCCACACATAATTTTGGGTTGTATCATTAGCCATTGCGTCGCGGTGGCGGATGCCAGGCAAAATTGTCTATCCATTAGGGGGGAATTCTCATGTCAGAAGCAAAAAAATATCGTCTGGTCACACGCAGCGACTTTGATGGTTTGGTGTGCGCCGTCTTGTTGAAGCACTTGAACATGATCGACGAAATCCTGTTCGTGCATCCGAAAGACATGCAAGACGGAAAAATCGCCATCAGCGACAACGACATCACCACCAACCTGCCCTTCGTGCCCGGCGTGCATATCGCATTCGACCATCACCTGTCGGAAACCATCCGCAACACCGGCGAGCGCAAGAACCACGTGATCCATCCCGAAGCGCCGTCGGCTGCACGCGTGGTGTATGACTACTACGGCGCAGAGAAAGCCTTCCCGGCGTCGTGGGGCGACATGATGGCGGCCGTCGACAAGGGCGACGCGGCGCGCTTCAACGAACAGGAAGTGCTCAATCCGGTAGGCTGGGACTTGCTCAACTTCCTGATGGACGCACGCACCGGCCTGGGCCGCTTCCGCGATTTCCGCATCTCCAACTACAACCTGATGATGGATTTGATCGAGCTGTGCAAAACGCACACCATTGAACAGATCATGGCCTCGCCGGACGTCAAGGAGCGCATGGATTTGTATTTCGAGCACGCCGAAAAGTGCAAGGAACAAATCCGCCGCTGCGCCACCGTGCACCAGAACCTGGTGGTGCTGGACCTGCGCAACGAAGAAGTGATCTTCGCCGGCAACCGCTTCATCATCTATGCACTGTTCCCGCAGACGAACATTTCCATCCACGTGTTGTGGGGCCTGAAGAACCAAAACACGGTATTCGCCACCGGCAAGTCCATCCTGAATCGCACATCGAAGACCAACATCGGCGTGCTGATGCTGGAATACGGCGGCGGCGGGCATGAAAATGCCGGCACTTGCCAGGTCGAGAATGATCGTGCGGAAGAGGTGTTGAAAACGCTGATCACCCGCATCAACACGGACGGTTGAACAGCGGCGCGGGATCACCCGACGCACAAATGAAAAAGGCTCCCGATGGGAGCCTTTTTGCTTTCCTCGGCCGGCCTGTCAGGCGCGCATATAGGACCAGCCTTCCGACTGGCGCTGCGCAATATGCAGCACTGCCGCCGGCACCACCGCCACCCCCTCGGGCGCGGTCAGTTGATTGGCCGTCAAACTGTTCTGGCAAACCCGCAAATGGCCGTCGAGCGCATCCGGCGTGCTCAGCGCCGCAGGCACTGCCGCCGCATTGATCACCAGCTCAACTTGCGCATCCGGCGCCGCCGTCAACAAATTGGCCAGATTGCGGCGCGCACGCTCAAGCGCGTTGGCGGTGGGTGCGTGGATGATCAGTCGCAGGGTTTCCATCATGGCCTTTGCATGGTGTGAAGTTGGTCGGGATTAACAATTATTCCACACCCAGCCACGCCGACAAATGGGTGACGTAAGCGGCAAACTCCGGCGCATTGCGGTCGCGTGGGCGCGGCAAATCGATTTGCAAATTTTCCACCACCGTCGCCGGCCGGTTGCCCAGCACCACCACCCGGTCTGCCAGGTAGACTGCTTCATCGATATCGTGGGTAACGAACATGACGGCCGATTGGGTCGACTGCCAGATGCGGATCAGTTCGGTCTGCAGCTTGCGCCGGGTCATCGCATCGACCGCGCTGAACGGCTCATCCATGAGCAGGATATCCGGCTTGACCGCCAGCGCCCGCGCAATGCCGACCCGTTGCGCCTGACCGCCGGAAAGCTGGTGCGGCCAGCGATCATGCAGCTCTTCCAGGCCCGTCAGTTGCAAGGCCTCGGCCACGCGCGCGGCGCTTTCAGCCTTGTCGATACCGAGTGTTTCCAGTCCGTAGGCGATGTTCTCATCCACCGTGCGCCATGGCAGCAAGCGGCTATCCTGGAATACGATGGCGCGTCGACGCCGCCCCGGCCGCTGCGGCAGATTGAAGCGCATCTCGCCGGCCTCGGGCGTCACCAGACCGGCGGCGGCACGCAACAGCGTCGACTTGCCGACCCCGGAACCGCCGACCACGGCAATGAAACTGCCGGCCTCGATATCCAGCGACAGATCCTGGATCACCGGCGCGTCGGCGCCGGGATGGGTATAGGCCAAACCATCGAATTCGATTACGGACGCCACGACAAGACCTTCCTTTCGATCAGCAGGTACAGCAGATCGGTGGCCGCGTACATCACCGAGATCGCCAGCATGTACACCACCACCGCATCGTAGGCGCCGACGCCGGCGGCCGCATTCATTTCCTGGCCCATGCCGGGCACGCCCAGCAGTTCCGCCGCGATCATCGTCATCCAGGCCTGGCCGATGCCGGTGCGAATACCCGACAGCAGGCCCGGCGCAATCGCCGGCAGCGTGATGCTCACCGAGCGGCGCCAGTAACCGCCCTGACCAAAACTGCGCGCCAGCTCATAGAAGCGCGGATCGATATTGCGTACGGCGCTGTAAGTCGCAAAATAATTGACCCAGAACACGCCGATGGCGATCACGAACGCGGCGCCGGCATGGCTGACCTTGAACCAGGCAATGGCGAAGATGACCCAGGCCAGCGGCGGAATCGGACGCAAGATGCGCGACACGTAGGATTGCAGCATGTCGAAACGCTGCAGCGTCGCTGCAGCCAACCCGACCAGGATGCCGGACAAGGCGCCCAGGCCTAGCCCCCAGACATAGTGAACCAGGCTGGAACCGACGGCCGGCAAAAAGCGATCGCTTTGCCATTCAAGCAGAAAGGTTTCCGGCAGCAGGAAAGGATCGGGAAGAATGCCCGGATTGACCCAGCCGAATGCGCCGACGGCCTTCCACAGCAGCACGAACAGGACCACGCCGGCGAGGCCGTAGGCAATGCGCGTCAGCGGATGATAGGAGCGCGTCAACATCTCGGCGTCGCCAGGGAAAAATTAATGCGCTGCCGCGTCATAGAAGGTGGTGTTGAACATTTTTGGAACATCCACCGCAGGTCCCGACAGCGTGCCGGTTTCGGCCTGGAATTTTTGCAACGCCAGGGTGGCGGGAATGATGGAATTCGGATCGGCGACGAACTGGCCTTCGGAATTGCGGATCGCCTGTTCCACCAGCTTGACCGGCAAGCGGCCGCCGCCTACATATTTTTGCACCATCGGCGCCGCCTTGGCCGGATCATTTTCCAGCATCTTGGTGGCAGCGATATGCGCCGCCAGCAAGGCTTTCACCAAGGCCGGCTGTTCGCGCAGCACTTTCTCGCGCACCAGCAGGACGGCGCCCGGCTGCTTGGGAAACAGATCCGAGCCGCGCGCGATGACTTTGGATTTCGGCGATTTGTTCAGCACATTGGTGGTGGTCGGCTCAAGAATCACGGCGCCGTCGATAGCGCCGGTCAACAGCGACTCCTGGATCTGCGATTCGCCCTGGTAAATCAACTTCAATTGGGAGACGTCGGCACGGATGCGATTACGCAGCCAATACTGCAATGCGGCTTCCGGCACCGCGCCCTTGGGATAGCTGGCAACGACAGCCTGGCGTCCTTTGTCCTTGGCAAAACGGGAAAACGCCGTGGCCGGATCGCCTGACGCAAAGTAAGGCGCCAGATTGCCCAGGGCGACAAAGCTGACCTGTTCAACGATATTGGATGCCACCACTTTGATATCAGCCCCCTTGGCGCGCGCCACCAGCGCCGGACCGATACCGACATAGGCAACATCAAGCTGCCCCGCCAGCAAGGCCTGCACCATCGCAGGACCGCTCTGGAACTGAATCAGCTTGGGCGCACCGCCGTCTTTCGGAAAGCTCCCCTGCTCCAACGCAATGAACAACTGCGCATCGGGAAGGATCGGCATATAACCCACTTCGAGCGGGGCGGACATTGCGGGGTGGATACTCAGCAAGGCAAAGGCCGATGCCAGCAAGGTCCGTGCAAGTAGTCGCTTCATTGTTATCTTTCTATGGGTAAGCAAGGGGCAAGCGGTGCAGCCCGACATTATAGCGGGTGCCTGGCGGGTCTACCCCGAGGCGGCGAGCAACGGGTGTGCGCGGAGAGAAAATTGCGAGAGGCGCTTCGATTGCCTTCTTTTTCCGGCCGGCCAACGATAGAATGGTCAACAAAACGTCGCAAGCAACATTGCGTTGTCGATAAAAACAAGCAAGCAACCCAGAGTACAAGGCGCACCTGATGCTAAAAAAAATCGACTTGCTGATGCGCAATGCTGCACCGCTCAAGCTGGATCTGATCACGCTCCTGATGCTGGCTGTCATTGGCGCCGCCGACTACCTGACCGGATATGAGACCTCCCTCTCATTTTTCTATGCCATCCCGGTGGCAGTCTCCACCTGGTACACCGGAAAAGCAACGGGACTGGCAATCTCGGTGATCGCAGGCATCATTGCCTATGCCGTCGATGTGAGTAGCGGCCACGTATATAGCAACCCATTTATCGGCATCTGGAATGCCTTGATGCGAATCAGCATCTCCATATTGATTTCGCGCACCATCCACAAGTTGCACATGAGCCTGGAACGGGAACGCCGGCTCGCGCGAACCGACACCATCAGCGACGTACTGAATCGACGCGCGTTCCTGGAGCAGTTGGAATTGACGATGCGCGTGGCAGCAAGAGAGGGCCAGGCGTTTACCCTCTGCTATATCGATCTTGATGATTTCAAGAGCATTAACGACCACCATGGCCACCACGTGGGCGACGCGGTACTCAGGAATGTCGCCTCCATCTTGACCAGATGCAGTCGGCAGACCGACCATGTCGCACGATTTGGCGGAGATGAGTTCCTGATGTTGTTTCCGCATACCGACCTCAGCAAAGCACACACCATCATCGACAGAGTGCAAACGTCCTTGTCTGCTTCCGGCTCCGTCGATATGCCCGCTGTTCGTTGCAGCATTGGAGTCATCACGTTCAAAAAAATGCCGGAGTCGGCCTCCGACGCCATACGACGAGTCGACGAACTGATGTATGGCGTCAAAAAATCAGGGAAGAACTCCGTGGTTTTTCGCGAAGATCAGTAACGCTGCCAGGCGCCGCCGGCAAACGCCCAGCCGTTGCCGCTGCGATACCAGTGTCCCGGCGCCCAGAAATAGCCATCGCGACGCACGTCCCAGTGACCGTTCACCCAGACATGCTGGCCATGATCCCAGCGCCAGTAACCGCCTATCCAGATGTGATTGGGCGTCGGCGCCGGCGGCATGACTTCGATGCGCGGCAATGGCGGCGCCACCGTGATCACGACCGGAGGAGCTTGACGCTCTTGCACGATTTCCACCCATCGTCCCGGATGAAACACCCACTCGCCGTGCTCGTCAGTCCAATGCGCATGCTGATAAACCATATTCACACGCGCTTGTTCCCAGTGCCCGCCATTCCAGACGTAGCGATCGCGCTCCCATTTCCAATGTCCGGGAATCCAGTAAGAATCCGGATAAGGCGCTGCCGGAATAGCCTCCACCAATGGCGCCGGCGGCGCCTGAACGATGCGATGTTCCGGTTGACGCTCGCTATGTGCACGGGGCGGTTCGACGACGCAGGCACTTAATGACAGCGTCGAGGCGGCGATTGCTGCAAGGACCAGGTAACGGCGCTTCTGTTTGAAAATCATGATGATCAACCTCAGTGGTGTGTAGGATTATTTTGGATCAACGCCGACTGTGGGGCCGGCGCTGACCGATACGACAAATTGTTGCAAAATCGCCGGGGGAGTTGCGCAATGCACGTCTAGCTGCGCGCGTATGCCAGCTGAAATCCGGTCACGTCGGGCATGGCCTGCAGTTTTTCGGCGAAGCCGGCGAGGGGCTCTTCCGTTACGCGGTTGACGACAACCGCAATGAAATGCCACTCCAGCTTCTGCTCGCGCCTGATGACGGAGAGCGAGCGCTTGGCAATGCGATATCCGCACTGGCCGGCAATCGCGTGCAGAGTAGCGGTGTCGGGGACAGAACCCTGCTGAAACGCCAACATCACGGCGATCCCTTCCTGCGACGGCAGACGATTTTCAATCTTGCTGCCCAGCGCCATGCAAAGGCTCGACAACAAAGCCAGGCCGATCGCGGCAGGATAGAGTTCCAGTCCCGTCAGGATACCGATGGCAGAGGATGCCCAGATCGAGGCCGCGGTCGTCAGTCCATGGGTCGAATATTGCGCATGCACGATCACGCCGGCACCAAGAAAGCCGATGCCGGTCACGATGCCTTGTATTACCCGCGTTGGATCCGCCACGGTGGCCATTGCGTTATGGCTGGCGAACCACACATCCGGATGGCCGACAATGGCGACCAGCGCCGCCGAAGCCATGCACACAACGCCATAGGTCCGCATGCCGGCGGCGTGTCCATGATAAAACCGTTCGTAGCCGACGATCGCGCCGAGCACCAGCGCTGCAAGCAAATTGGCCAGTACGCGCAGACTGGCGTCCATTGCCGGTCCTGACCAATACAGGGAAAAGAGATGATCGAAGGCGCTCATGGTTTTTCAGATAAGGTGGATTGCACAAGATAAGAACATAGGAAGCCAGGAGCCGTGACGATCTTCATCCTGATAGCGCTTGGGTCAATCTGGTACGTCCAGTCTGAACACGCCGTCATCGTAGGCTTCGCAGTATTGCGCCCAGTCCTGATGCACGTCGGCCGCCAGTTCCGTACAGGCCGGCAGCAACTTGCTGCGCCACTTCTTTTGCCGGGAAAAATCAATCAGTGCATCCGCAATGGCCGAACCATCGCGTCCGGCGCTGCGCAACTGGGCCCATGCCACGCATTGCCCCATCACGCTCACCACACCGATCAAATGATCAAGATGATGCTTCTGTCCGGTCAGCGGGACACGATCTTCAATAGGCTGCAAGGCGCGCAGTACGTAAGATTGCTTGCCCAGCTCCACCGCATGCAAAAATGCAATGGAGACCGCCTGCATGCGTCGCTGCAGCGCCACCACACGCTCGGCCTGATGGTGCCATTGCGGCTGAAGACGTCCCAGATGGCCGGCCATGGATGACGGCAACGCCTGCTTCATGTCGAGCAGATAATTCTGGTCCGGCGAGCCTTTTCCTGCGACCAGGATGGCATAGCGCTCAACGCCCAGACTACCGGTGCCGGCAACCCGGCGGGCAATGTCGAGGACCTTATAAAACTCCGGCTGCGCCTGCGTCTGTGCAAAGGTGTCGATGAAGGTATGCATCTTGTGCCGCTGCTCGTCCGACACCGGCAACAGTTTTTTATCATCCAGTCGGAAGCGGCGCTGCCGCCCCTTCTTTTGCGTGCGCTTGTTGAGGAAATCAACACGGGAGCGCAGCCGCACCTGCTCCAGCAATTGGCCGACCATTCCGGAACTGGTTTCACGCTCGACCCAGCGCGCTTTGCCCAGCGCCAGCGCAGCCGCATAGCCGTCGATGAAACGCTCGGCCAAGGTCGTCGCACTCTCTGGCGACAAACCGAGCGAAGGCGCTGCCACCAGAATACTGACAATGAACCGCGACAACTCCCATGTCGCCGGCGCCATCGCCGCTTCATCGAAATCGTTAATATCAAAGTAAGCCAGTCGATTGTCGCCTTTGTAGCTGCCGAAGTTCTCCAGATGCAAATCGCCGCAACACCAGACCGATGGCGACGAAGTAAAGATACCGCTCTTGGGCAGGCGGTCGTAGAACAAATGGCAGGTCCCGCGCAGAAAGACGAAGGGGGTCGTACGCAGCGCAGCATACTTCATGGCGAGTCGCTCCGGATCGCGTCCCACATTCGCCTTGCGTATGCGATTGATGATTTTCATACACTTCCTTTTTTCGAGCCCGCCTTGTCACTCCATTCTGGACTGGGCAAAGCGCCCGGACTTCCACGTTTCAGACATACACGCAACGACCGCCGATTTCTGAACGAATGAAAGATCCGCTTGCCCCGTCCCTGCCCACCCCGGCCTTGCGCAGCACAACTTTCGTACGGCATTTTGAGGCCATTCTCTGCACATAGGCTGACAAGAGACGGACTGGATACTGACATTGCACTTACAAGCCATCCCCTCTCCAGCTGGACCAAAGGGTTCACGCCAAGCCACGCCGCGCTTTCGTTACAAGCTGTTTCGAACTTTGCAATTGCTGTCACAAATGCACGGAGATATCACGCGCATAATAGGCTCCCGGTCATCTGAATGATGGCCGCATATAGTCATGTTTATCGTTGGGTATTGAACAGGCAGGAGCCACGCATCATGAGTCCTCAAGAAACGCAAACACTGCAAGATTTTCTCAATCAACTGACGCAAGTACGCGGCGTCGGCAAAGACCCGCAAGCCGATGCGATGATCGCGGCAGCGGTGGCGCAACAGCCGGACGCGGCTTATCTACTGGTGCAACGCGCGCTGCTGATGGAGCAGGCGCTGACGACTTCCAAGGCCCAACTTGCCTCATTGCAAAGCCAGTTGCAGGCCTTGCAGTCAGGCGCAGCTCCGGCGCGCAATTTCCTCGACAGCAACACTTGGGGTAATGCCCCCGCGGCGGCCGTGCGCCCCGCCCCGGCTCCCGCTTATGCCCCCGGCTATGCGCCGGTGCCGGCACCAGTACCGGCTCCGCCATATCAAGCCGCGCCGGCGCCGTCGTCGGGCTTTTTTGGCGGCGGCCTGGGCAGCACGCTCGGCACCGTCGCGGCCACCGCCGCCGGTGTGGCCGGTGGCGCGTTCCTGTTCCAGGGAATCGAACACTTGATGAATGGCGGCAACGGCTCAGGACTGATGCATCAGAACGGCTTGAGCGCGCCGCTGGAAAACGTCGAAAACACGACGGTCAACAACTACTACGGCAGCGATGGCGACAAGGATCGTACTCAGGGCCGCGACGACAGTGGCAATGACACAGCATCCAACAATGACCTCGCAGACCTCAGCGACATTGATCTTGCCGACAGCAGCGACAGCGGTGGTTACGACGATTCCATGACGTGATCGTGCGGCATGGCCGGCAAGCAATGTCGGCTGTGCCTCACCTGAGTCGAAGGCATTGTGATGTCAAATGCAGAAGAAAAGTTTTTGTTTGCAAAACTCCAGGCAATAGACATTGCATTGACCGCAATTTACGCTCAGCTTAGTGCTGTTCAAGCATCTGCGGCACCTGATCTTATCCCGCAGGCTGCCAGCCATGTGGCCCAGGTCGCCCCCCACATAATCGTGCCGCCGGAGTTATAGAACGGATTCCTTCTGAGCGACTTCGCTATCAAGAAATACTTTTACGGCACACAAGTAGAGCCAGTTAGCCGCCCCCAATTTGCGTAAGGAGCAGATCATGAGCGGCCATTGTCTAAGATAATAAGTGCCGATTACCAAGGTTAAAGACGCTGACTACACCCGAGAGCTTTTCCGCTTGGTCTCTCAAAGATTGGGCAGCAGCTGCAGCTTCCTCGACAAGCGCGGCATTTTGCTGCGTCACCTCATCCATTTGGGCGATCGCTTTATTGACTTGCTCAATACCTTCGCTTTGTTCTTCGCTTGCGGCAGCAATATCCGAAACCACATCCGTGACCTTCTTTACGCTGGCAACAACATCACTCATCGTCGTACCAGCTTGTTCGACCAACTTACTTCCCGCATCAACGTTAGCGACTGATTCATCGATGAGCGTCTTGACCTCTCTGGCTGCAGCGGCCGAACGTTGAGCCAGACTACGAACTTCTGAGGCAACTACCGCAAAGCCACGACCTTGTTCGCCTGCACGCGCAGCTTCTACCGCGGCATTGAGCGCCAGAATATTCGTCTGGAAAGCGATGCCATCGATCACGCTGATAATATCGACAATCTTCCTGGAGGATGAATTGATTGAATTCATCGTATCAACGACTTGGCTCACCACTGTACCGCCGTGAACAGCTATTTCGGATGCCGAAACCGAAAGACGGCTAGCTTGACGCGCACTTTCAGTGTTTTGTTTTACTGTCGAGGTGAGCTCTTCCATGGCAGATGCCGTTTCCTCCAGAGAGCTCGCTTGTTGTTCAGTTCTGGACGATAAGTCGAGATTGCCGGAAGCAATTTCACCGGACGCCGTCGTAATCGTTTCAGTTCCACCGCGTACTTGTCCGACAATACGCTGCAAACTTTCATTCATCGCTTTAAGTGCCTGGAGTAACTGCCCCGTCTCATCTTTCGAGTCGACAGATATTTCTCGGCTTAAATCTCCTGAGGCGACTGTTTGCGCAAGGTCTACCGCCTTGGCAATGGGCCGCGTAATCGAAACAGTGATCAAATAAGCCAGAACAAGTGCAATCACAGCAGCAGCAACAGTAATGCTCACCGTAATCCAAAATGCCTGCTGATAGACTTCGCTAGCATGCGTTTTGGCATTCGCCATTTGCGACTCTTGATAGTTGACTAGCTCGCGCAATGCGCTCAGAAATGCAGCCTGAGTCTTATACTTTTCTCCAAATAGCGCTGCGCTAGCATCTTCTTTCTTGCCATCAAGCGCTAGCCGTATAACTTCATTGCTGTATTCAAAATAGGAAATACTAGTTGATTTGACTCTGTCAACAATTTTCCTTTCTTCCTCCGTATCAACCATCTTCTCAAGAATACCAAGGTCTTTATTCACTTGGACAATGTCTTTGTCGAATGCAGCCTTATTGCTAGTCATGGCAACATCATCTTTGACCAAAATTAAATTGCGAATAATCCGTGCTACATCCATCACAAGATAAGAAGTTTCTTGTGCGGCCTGCGTATTGGGGTAGATAGCAGTGGTGATTTCTTCTGTGGTTTTGTTCTGGTCTGCCAATCTGGTGACGCTGACCACAGCAATCACCAACATCAGGAACATCATGGCCGCAAAGGCGAGGCCGAGCCGGAACCGTAGTTTCAAATTTTTCATATTACCCTTCTGATTATCTTGAGAAATGCTTCTCGCCAGCTCAATTCAACAACAATGAGGCTCCTATTTTCTCACCATTCTATGACCGCACTATGTTGTCATATCTGAATTATTCGCTTCGATATAACTGAACACAAAAATTGACATGTCAATTTTAAATCACATATTATGTAACGACCGTAACATATATTAAATTACGATGAAAACAAATTGGCTGCTTCTAAGTTACAAAATGCCGCCCGAGCCGGCCAAGGCACGCGTCGCTGTCTGGCGCAAAATCAAGGCTTGCGGCGCGGTGTACATCCAAAACAGCGTCTGTCTCTTACCGAATACTCCGGAGCACCAGCGCACCTTGCGCGTGCTGCAGAACGACGTGGTGACCAATGCCGGCGAAGCGTTTGTGCTGGAGGCCGTGGGGCTGGATGAGCACCAGGAAAGCTTGTTGATCCAGCGTTTCAATCAGGATCGAGACGAAGAATACGAAGAGTTTCTGGATAAGTGCAACGACTTCGAGAAGGAAATCGAGAAGGAAACAGCCAATGCGCACTTCACCTATGCGGAGCTGCAAGAGAACGAAGAAGATCTCAAAAAGTTAAAAAACTGGCTGGAGAAGATCCGCAAGCTCGACTTTTGTCACGCGCCCAAGGCGGAAGATGCGGCCCAGCACTTGGCCGCCTGCGAGCAATTGCTGGACGAATACGCCAACATCGTGTTTCAGCGCGAACACGGTGGTTGAAGATAATTTGTGGTTATCCGCAGAAAGAGAAGAATGACCATGCTACTCAATTTGGCGCATACCGCACCGACCATTCTGGCCTCATTTATGGCGTCACTCGTCGAATTTGTCGAGGCCCTGACAGTTGTGCTAGCCGTTGGTACGGTACGCGGCTGGAGAGCCGCCCTCATCGGTACCGTCAGCGCGTTGCTCCTGCTGATGTTGATGGTACTGGCCTTTGGTCACTCGCTGTCGGAGATACCGCTACCAGTCATCCAGCTAGTCGTCGGCACCTTGCTTTTGCTATTTGGCTTGCGCTGGCTGCGCAAAGCAATTTTACGCTCAGCAGGTGTCATTGCCTTGCATGACGAAGTGGCCACCTACATGAAGGAAACGGCGCAATTGCGCCAGTCACTCCCAGGTGTTCGAGGTGCTTGGGACAAAGTCGCTTTTTTGACTGCCTTCAAGATTGTGATGCTGGAAGGAATTGAGGTCGTTTTCATTGTCATTGCTATCGGCGCCAGTGGCCAGCTTATCGTTCCGGCGTCTGTCGGAGCCATTGCGGCGCTGGTCCTAGTCATCTTGCTTGGGTTATGGCTGCATCGTCCTTTGGGCAATATTCCTGAAAATGCGCTGAAGTTTGGCGTTGGCATTTTGCTCGCTGCCTTTGGTACGTTCTGGGTAGGCGAAGGCGTCCATATTGAATGGCCCGGCGCCGACTGGGCCATCATTGCGTTGATCGTCGGCTATTTCATCTTTGCCCACGTTCTGCTGATGATTTGCAAAACACTGCCAAGACCGGACACGCCAACCATCAAGAATGCAAAGAAAACCTCGCCAACTGGCTGGTTGGAGACCATCTGGCATGAACTGGTCGGGCTATTTATCGACGATGGCATGCTCGCGGCCGGCATTCTGATCTGGGTGATCGCTGCCTGGAGCATTGCCAGCCGGGTGAAGGTTTCCATGATGGCGGATTCCGTGGTCTTTTTTATCGGCTTTGTGCTGATGCTCGGAGTGAGCGCCGTGCGAGCAGCGCGGTCGTAGCGTACGGGGAATTGAACAAAGTTGTCGCCATTCTGAAATCTTGTTAATATCCCACAAACGGGAGATGGCATTCCTCCTTGAACCGCCACCGGCATCACGCCGGAGCTGATGATGCCTACAGATACCTGGTAAGCCGGGACTGTGGGCATTCGCCTAAAGTCTTTGTTCGCCAGACCGATTTACTCGACACCTGGCAACATGAAACACTACAAACACCCTGAGCAACTTGATCTACTGCCGTACATCGGCAAGTGGTGCATTATCGCAAGCGTTATTGCCGCGCTGGCTGGTACCGCATCGGCCTTTTTTCTCTTCTCGCTCGAATACGCTACCACCTGGCGTGAAGCCCATCCATGGATCATCTGGCTATTGCCGCTCGCCGGTTTCGCTGTGGGATGGCTTTATCTGCACACCGGCAAGCCTGTTGAGGCCGGCAATAATCTCCTCATCGACGAAATCCACGATCCCAAGAAAGTAGTCCCGCTGCGCATGGTGCCGTTGGTGCTGATCGGCACCATCGCCTCTCACTTGTTCGGCGCCTCTGTGGGTCGCGAAGGTACCGCGGTGCAAATGGGCGGTGCGCTGGCCGACCAATTGACGCATCTGTTCAAGTTGCGCCAGGAGGATCGTCGCATTCTGCTGATGGCGGGTATCAGTGCTGGCTTCGCCTCGGTGTTTGGCACCCCCATGGCCGGTGCGATCTTCGGCCTGGAAGTGCTGGCCATCGGCCGCATGCGCTATGACGCCATCTTTCCGTGTTTTGTGGCGGCGATTGCTGCCGACCAGATCGGATTGGCCTGGGGTGTGCACCATACCCACTATGTGATAACTGGGATGACGCCCATTGCGTTCTGGAGTGTTGTGTCTGTCATCGTCGCCGGCATTATCTTTGGACTGGTCGGCATGCTGTTCGCCAATACCACGCATGGCCTGTCGGCATTCATGAAGCGCCACATCACCTACGCGCCTCTGCGCCCACTCATTGGCGGCGTCATTGTGGCTGTGGCTGTCTGGGCCATCGGCACGCAGAGATACATCGGCTTGGGCATTCCCGTGATCGTGGAATCGTTCCAGCAACCGGTTGCCCCGTGGGATTTCCTTGCCAAGATGATGTTCACCGTGACTTCGTTGGGCACCGGCTTCAAAGGCGGCGAAGTGACGCCACTGTTCTACATCGGCGCGACGCTCGGCAATGCGCTGGCGCCGTTACTCCATCTTCCCTTTTCTCTGCTGACCGGTATCGGTTTCGTCGCCGTATTTGCCGGTGCGGCCAACACACCTATAGCATCGACCATCATGGCCATCGAGCTATTCGGCCCCGAAATTGGTCCATTCGCCGCCCTGGCGTGCATCGTCAGCTATCTGTTCTCCGGGCATACCGGTATTTATCACGCTCAGCGCGTGGGCCACGCCAAGCATCGGCCCATGCCAGAAGGCATGAAGCTCGCCGAGCTGCGCACCTATAAAGCTGAGCTCAAAAGAAAGCATCAAGAAAGCGAAGCATCCACTCCTCCTACCAAAGACCAATCCCATCATGAGTGAACTGACCGCATTGCGACTGTATTCCCTGTCTCGGCCCAAGCCAAGGCAACACGATTTTGGCATCGCCTGTCCGCACCGGCGCTTGTCCGTATCATGTTTTTCCTGAAAGGCAATATACCTCGTTACAGATAAGGGTGCGAATGAACGCGGACCGTGCATAGCGACGCGGATCGGAAAAGAAACTGTGGAGACATAAGCCGGGCGAAAGCGCCGGCTGACCGTAAGATTGGGGCCGAAAAAATGCTGGCGTCAGGCCCAAGCGTCAACAAGATTGTGAGTCAAAAGAGCATGTGTGCGGCGAGCTGCAAAGTTAGGCCCCGCAAGGATCATTGATTGTGCATACCGTGCGCGAATTCTCCAATTTACGCCGGTTTTGGCAAAATATTCCCCAGCAAGAAATCCTGATAAAGTGGCGTTCGCGACCGCCGCCGATGTCCGCAATCGGCCGAGGCTGATACTTCTGCCACTGCATGCTCCCTTACTAACTGCTCACCATTTCATTTGCGATCGGATCGACCACTTTTTTCGGCAATCCGAGGACAAGCAGCAAGGGTTTCAGCACGTTGTCGGAGTTGGGACAGAACAACAATAGTGAAAACAAGGGAGATAACTTGAAACACCGATACGCCGGATTACTGGCAATGCTGCTTAGCATGGCATTGACATCTCTGCATGCCGAGGAAACAACACCACTGCCTGCGACCATCGAAAATTCAATTGGAATGCAAATGGTCCTGATCCCTGCGGGAGAATTTCTGATGGGTACCGATGAATCTCTCGCATCGCTGAAAGGGGCCTATCCGGATTATGAAGAGCGTCGTCTGCGGGACCTTGACGATGAGCGGCCTCGACACAAGGTGCTGATCAGCCATCCGTTTTATGTAGGGAAGTATCTGGTCACGGTTGGGCAGTTTGCCAAATTTGTGGCGGAGTCGGGCTATACCCCGGAATCCATTCGAGATCAGACCGGAGGCTATGGTTACAACCCAGACTATGATCCTCAAGAAACTGAACGCAAAGACGCCTTCGAAGGCCGCAACCCCCGATACAGCTGGAAAAATCCCGGCTTTCCGCAGACCGACAATCATCCGGTGCTTAACGTCACCTGGAATGATGCACAAGCCCTGGCAGCATGGCTGAGCAAGAAAGAACAGGTGCACTACCGGCTACCGACCGAAGCAGAGTGGGAATACTCGTGTCGCGCAGGCAGCACGACTCGCTACCCCAATGGCGATGATCCGGAGGGCTTGAGCCGCATCGCCAATACCTTCGATGCTAACGCTGCACCGTACTGGCCTAGCTTCGCCAGTCATGCGCTCAAGAATCACGATGGCTTTGCCTTTACCTCTCCCGTGGGGAGTTTCCCACCGAATGGATTCGGACTGTATGACATAGTCGGCAATGCCTGGGAATGGACAGCCGACTGGTATGGCGAAGATACCTACGCACATTCGCCGCTGGCAGACCCCCATGGCCCGGCAGACGGTGAAGTCAAAGTGCGACGTGGCGGCTCGTGGCATACCTGGTCATTGTATGCACGTTGCGCCTTCCGCAACTGGAATACCACTAGCACTCGCTATACCCTGGTAGGAATGCGTCTGGTGAGAGATGTAGAGCACGCACATTGAGGACCCATCTGTGCGCATTGGGATTTGAAGGTTCTTATGACCGTGTTGCCGCGTTCGCTCGGCAATGGATCATTAGACTCTCCATTGGCTTGGTATAGATACTTCGGGCTGGGCAACATGATCACTCTTCTTGGTTAAAAGCCTGAATTTTCTGAAGCACGCGCACACGCCACCGCGGACGATGTGCATGAAGTCATTGGCGCCGTGTGGGCGGATGATGCGATGATGGGAAGAAGAGCCCGGGCCCCTTCCGTAAGTCGATTATGCGACCTCAACCTGCGGAGATGATTGACGATATGCAAAGCAGCGATTAAACGCACTTTCATGTTTCCCGACGCGCAAGGAAATAGCGAAAGTTCTGCAGCCGCGCCATGCCTCCAAACTGCGTCTTCAGCACTGACGCTGCATGCCTACCCGTCGGCCACCTGCAACGACGAATCCGTCACGAGAACTTGCGTCCCATCATTCGATGAAGATGGACCTGCCAGGAAAAGCCGCGCGCACACTGGGGGCTGCGCACAGGAGGACGTATTCCCTCAGCACGTCCTCCAAACCCGCGCGGGTGAATTTTCAGCCATGGAAAATGCGGGAAATGTCCCTTATTAAAGTAGAACCTGCTTCATTCTCTTTGCAATAAAAATTTTTTGTTCGGTGCGCGCGGCCATACTTCTCTCATCCACAACGAAGGAGATTGACCAAATGATTTTCAAGCCGAAGTTCATCAGTTTCGATTGCTATGGAACGCTTATCAACTTTGAAATGGGGCCCACTGCCAGGACACTGTTTGCAGATCGCGTGCCGGAGAGTCGGATGAGCGCCTTCCTCGACAGTTTCCGTTTCTATCGTCTTGACGAGGTACTCGGCGCCTGGAAGCCGTTCTTCGCGGTCGTCGAGAACGCCATCCAACGGGCGTGCGAGGCCCATCACGTCGAATATCATGCGGCTGATGCGCGCGCGCTCTACGACGCCGTACCCACCTGGCAGCCCCATCCCCACGTTGTGGAGACACTGGAAGCGATTGCTCCCCACATCCCGCTGGTGATCCTCTCGAATTCGATGATCGATCTCATCCCGCACAGCGTTGCACACCTCAAGGCACCGTTCCACGCGGTCTACACCGCAGAGCACGCACAGGCCTACAAGCCGCGCGCCCAGGCATTCGAATACATGTTCGACCAGCTCGGTTGCGGCCCGGAACAGATGATGCACTGCTCATCGAGCTTCCGTTACGACCACATGACGGCGGCCGACCTGGGCTTCATGAGCAGAGCCTGGATCGATCGCGGCCACGAGCCCAACTGCGATGGCTATAGCGTCAATCGCCTGACCGACTTCCGCCAGCTTCCCGGCTTGCTGGGCCTTTGATAACGGCAACAGAAAGTCATCGCGAGACTAGGCAAATGATGTCAAAGCAAGCTCCAATGGACACCGCCGCGCTGAGTACGGCGACTCCCGAACTCCCAATTCCGATGATCCGGGCGCTGGCAGCCACGCGCTACGGCATCGACGGCGCGGTTCGGATACTGGGAGGTGAGCGTGACCTGAACTGCTGCATCGAAACGGCCGACGGCACGCGCTATGTCCTCAAAATCAGCAATCAGTCAGAGCCGGCTTCGGTGGTCGACTTCCAGATTGCCGCGCTTGACCATATCGCTACTGTCGCGCCCGAGCTGCCCATTCCCCGGGTCGTACGTACGTTAGAGGGACGCACCAGTGACCATGTGAGCTTGCGTGACGGCAGTCGCACCATCGTGCGCATGCTCACCTATCTGGACGGCGTCCAGATCAAGGAAACCACCAGGACCTCGGGGCAACGGCGCGCCATGGGAAGCGGCCTGGCCAAACTGGACCTGGCCTTGCGCGGCTTCTCGCATCCGGGCGCCCAGCATGACCTGCTGTGGAACGTCTCGGCCGCGCACCGGCTAAAAGAAAAGCTGGACGGCCTGGTCGATCCGGCCCGTCGCCTGCTGGCCGAGAAATTCATGGACCGCTTCAACCAGCACGTGCTGCCAAGACTACCGGCAGTCAGGGCCCAGGTGATCCATAACGACTACCATCTCTACAATGTGCTGGTCGCGCCTGAGGAACAGAATCGCATCACCGGCATCATCGACTTCGGCGACATGCTGCATGCGCCGCTGGTGGGTGAAGTCGCAACCGCGGCAGCCTTTCACATGACCGGCAGCACCGATCCCTTCGGAGGTCCGGCGCAGTTCGTCGGGGCTTACCACGGCATCTTGCCGCTGGTCGAGCTCGAACAGGACATCGTGGCCGACCTCATGGCCACGCGCCACCTGATCACGGCCCTGATCTCTGAATGGCGTGCTGTCCGCTACCCTCATAACCGCGCCTACATCATGCGTCACAACCCGGCCGCCTGGGAAGCACTGTCCCAGATGGCGGACCTTTCGCGTCAGGCCGTGCGAGACCGTTTGCTTTCCGAAATCCGTAATGGGAGAAATCAATGAAGAGTACTACTGACCTCAATATGGTGAACGCCTACATCCCCGGACGAGCCGACGTCGGGCCGGTCACTGCGGCGCTGATCGAGCGCCGCGATGCGCTGCTCGGGCCCGCCTATCGGCTGATGTACGAACACCCGCTGCATATCGTACGGGGCGAAGGCGTCTGGCTCATCGATCCGGAAGGCCGGCGTTACCTCGACGTCTACAACAACGTCACTTCGCTGGGCCATTGCCACCCTGCGGTGACCGAGGCCATCTGCCGCCAGGTCCAGACGCTCGGCACGAACACCCGCTATCTGCATGAAACGATTCTGGAACTGGCGGAGCGCCTGCTGGCCAGTGTCCCGGAAACGGCGCTGGCGCATCTCATGCTGACTTGTACCGGCAGCGAGGCGAACGATCTGGCCTACCGCATCGCCAAGATCCGCACCGGCGGCACCGGCGTGATCGTGACGGAGACCGCCTATCATGGCATCACGGACGCCGTGTCCCAGTTCTCTCCATCACTGGGAACCTCGGTCGACCTGGGCGCCCATGTGCGGCTGGTTCCGGCTCCACGCCGCTATCACGCCGATGAGGCCGATCTGGGCGAGCGCTTCACGCACGACGTCGAGGCCGCCATCGCTGACCTGCGACGTCATGGCATCAAGCCAGCAGCGCTGATCGTCGACTCGCTGTTCACCAGCGACGGCATCCTGCCCGGCCCGACCGGCTTCCTGCAGGGCGCGGTCGAAGCGATCAAGCGCGCCGGCGGTCTGTTCATCGCCGACGAGGTCCAGCCGGGCTTCGGACGGACCGGGGCGCACATGTGGGGATTCCAGCGTCACGGCGTGATCCCGGACCTCGTGACCATGGGCAAGCCAATGGGCAACGGGCAACCGGTTGCCGGGCTGCTGGCCACAAAGGACGCGTTGCAGGAGTTCGGCCAGCGCTCCAGGTATTTCAATACGTTTGGCGGCAATACCGTATCGTGTGCGGCAGCCCTTGCGGTGCTCAAGACGATCGAACGGGACGGTCTGATTGCGCATGCCCGCAAGGTGGGTTCGGTTTTGCTCGACGGCATTTCCAAACTGGCCGGACGGCACGAAGCCATCGGCGACGTCCGCGGTGCAGGCCTGTTCGTCGGCGTAGAACTGGTTTCCTCTCGCTCATCGCGCGCACCCGACCGCAGCTTGACCAGCCAGGTCGTCAACCGGATGCGGCACAAGGGAGTGCTGCTCAGTGCCTGCGCCATGGGACACAATGTTCTGAAGATCCGGCCCCCGCTGGTATTGACGGCCGAGCAAACCGAGATGGTGATCGACGCCCTCGATGAAGCCCTGACGGAAGCGGCAGCGGCCTCGGCCGTGAAGTAGCAACCAATGTTATGATCAATTCATGCGCCCCACAGATCCCCTCGACCGTATCGACATCAAGATTCTGGAGCACCTTCAGCGCGAGGGGCGCTGTTCGAACGTGGAACTGGCCGAGGCGATCAGCCTGAGTCCGAGTCCATGCCTGACGCGCACCAAGCGTCTTGAGGAGAGCGGCGTCATCTCGGGCTACGGCGCCGCCATCTCGCTGGACAAACTGGGCAGCAATGTAGTGGTGTTTTCTGAAGTCACCCTCAACAGCCATCGGCCTGCCGATTTCCGCAAATTCGAGACGGGAGCCAGCAAATATTCAGAGATCGTGGATTGCTATAACGTCAGTGGCGGCTACGATTATTTGCTGAAGATCATTGCCCCCACTGTCTCCCTGTTTCAAGCGCTGATGGAACAGCTATTGGAAGATGAAATCGGCATAGAGAAATTCGCCAGCCGTATCGTGTTGCGCCACCCCTACAAGCAACGCAGCGATCCGGTGGCAGTCATCGCGACGGGGAAATCGAGCTGGAAGTAATCACGCTGCCGACGTCTTCGCCCAAGGGCCTGTGCATCATTTTGTGTAAACGCCTATGGACAGGAAACTGTCTCGTCGTCCGTACCCGTACTGCGTAAAAGAGAACCGAAGTAACGGAACACTGCTGACTGATCTGCCGGCCAGTTCTGTGGACGGCTCCCTAAAATTACAAGAAGCTCCACTTGCAAAGAAATGCGGCCGCGACCCGCAATTCAGGTTCCATTCCTGCTGCAGCCGGAACGAAAAGAGCGCCGCAGAAGGAGATCAAGCTCACCCCGTAATGTGTCGATATCCGAACATGCAGTCACTTGTTTATCCACTGTGATGACGCAGGGGAATCCCAAGCACGACTGTGCCCAGGTCGCAATGACTTGGTCGGCAGTACCGTTGCTGTCGTCTCGGATCAGAAGAACCGACCTGGTTTCGGCATGAAAATACTCTTGCATGGTTACACTGCGATAATCAAAGGGGCCGCCATACCGTCGTCGTTTGATTGTCAGCTTCTCTGTTCCACATTCTTTTTTCATCGAAGCACTGAAATCGGAAAACACATGGTTGATGTGGCGCCGATTCTTTACAGTCGTCATCACAAGGTGAAAAAAAGCGCGGAATTTTTGAAGAAACTGCATCGTCTTACCTGGCAGTGAAATAGCGCTGAGCCAACGCCACCCAATACCGCACGCCCTCTTCGATGACATCGTCGTTGAAGTCGTATTGGGGATGATGTAATGATGGAGACCCTTTCCCTTCGGGTGCATTACCGATCAGCACATAGGTCCCCGGACGCTCCTCAAGCATGAAACCGAAGTCTTCCGAGGTCATGTTCGCCGCAATATCCGTCCGAATACGCGCATCGCCGAAGGTCTCGCGAATGATGCTCTCGCAAAATGCCGTCTCGCCCGGAGTATTGATCGTGGCCGGGTAATACTGGAAGAACTCGACCTCGACCTGTGCTCCATAGGCGCCGGCCAATGCCTCACTCATCTGGCGGACATCGCACTGCAGTTTCTGTTGCAACGAAGATGACAGCGTGCGGATCGTACCGCGCAGTTCAGCCCGTCCCGGAATGACGTTGTCGGTATCGCCCGCATGAATCATGCACACCGAGATGACGGCCGGGTCGACCGGATCCTTGTGCCGCGCGACGATGGTCTGGCATTGCAGCACGATAGAGCAGGCCAGCGGGATTGGATCCAGTCCGAGGTGAGGTTGTGCCGCGTGTGCCCCCTTGCCGGTAATAGTTATTTTCAGACGTGAGCCGGCAGCCATGATGGGGCCGGTGCGTAATCCGAAATGTCCCGCCGGCAGGCCGGGCCAGTTATGCATGCCGAACACCGCGTCGGTCGGAAAATGCTCGAACAGGCCGTCATCAATCATCTTGCGCGCCCCCGCACCGCCCTCCTCGCCGGGCTGGAACACAAAATGCACCGCGCCGGGCAATTGCGGCATCTGCTTCAATACGCGCGCGGCGCCCAGCAACATCACAGTATGACCGTCATGCCCGCAGGCATGCATGATCCCGTGCGTGCAGGAGGCATGGGCGAAATCATTGGTTTCCTGGATCGGCAAGGCATCCATGTCGGCCCGCAGGACGATACCGCGCTGCCGATCGGCGCCGGGCAAGCTGGCCACCACGCCGGTTCCGCCCAGGCCGCGCACGACCTGGTAGCCCAGCGCCTGGAGTTCATTGGCAACCACCTCGGCCGTGCGATGTTCTTCGAACCGCAGCTCAGGATGGGCGTGCAAATCGCGGCGCAGGCTTGCCCAGTGCGAACGATGGGTGCTCAGTATTGAATCGGGAATGACGGGAATTTCCATGCGCGATACCTTTTAAACTGCCAGTCAGCCGCTCACGTTGCGGCGTCCGGACTGATATGTTGGGCCAGCTTTCAGTCGTAGTACCCGAGGACCGATTTCACCTCCATGTACTCCTCCATCCCCTCGACGCCGTACTCACGCCCGTTACCGGATTGCTTGTAGCCGCCGAATGGTGCCTGCGGATCCCAAGGGGGATAGTTCAAGTGGACTTGGCCTGAATGAATGCACGCAGCCACCGCGCGCAGCTGTTCCTTGTCCCTTCCCTGCACATGGGCGCCCAGGCCATAGACCGTATCGTTGGCGATAGCGATGGCTTCCTCCACCGTGTCGTAGGGCAGGATCGCCAGCACCGGACCGAAGATTTCCTGCTGTGCGATCACCATATCCGTATGCACGTCGGAAAAGATGGTCGGCCGCGCATAGAAGCCGCGCTCCAATCCCTCGGGGCGCCCCGGCCCGCCCGCCAGCAGATGGGCACCATCCTGTAATCCGGCCTCGATCATCTGCTGCACCCGCTCGAACTGCGCGCGATTGGCAAGGGGGCCGTGGGTGGTCGCCGCATCCATAGGATCGCCGACCTTCATCGGTCCCAGCGCCGCCAAGGCCAGTTGATGAACACGATCAAGCTGGTTGCGCGGCACGATCAGGCGCGTGGGCGCGCTGCACGACTGGCCCATGTTGCGGAATGCCGCCGCCACGCCGTGCGGAATGGCCTGCGCCAGGTCGGCATCCGGCAGCACGACATTGGGCGACTTGCCGCCCAGCTCCTGGGCCACACGCTTGACGCCCGGTGCCGCCGCCTGGGCCACCAGCACACCCGCACGGGTGGAGCCGGTAATCGACACCATGTCCACCTGGGGATGCGCGGCCAGCGTCGCACCGACTTCGGCGCCGGTGCCGCTGACCAGGTTGAAGACACCCGGCGGCACCCCGGCCTCGGCGACGATCTCGGCGAACAACAAGGCCGACAACGGCGAGAGTTCGCTCGGTTTCAACACCACCGTGCAGCCTGCCGCCAGCGCCGGCCCGACCTTGGCGGTGATCTGGTAGATCGGCCAGTTCCAGGGAGTGATCAGCGCGCACACGCCGATGGGTTCGCGCAGGATCGCCGTCGTGCCGCGCGGCCGGATGAAGGGATAACTCGCCAGGTTGTCGCGCGCCACCCGCAGGTGTTCGGCCGCCAGCGGCACATGCGCGCTGCGGGCATAGCCGATCGGCGCGCCCATCTCCAGCGTGAGCGCCGTAGCGAACAGCTCGCTGCGCTCCAGCAGCAGCGCATGGATCCGCCCCAACAACGCTGCGCGTTGCTGCGGAGGAGTTGCCGACCAGGCCGGGAAAGCCCCGCGCGCAGCCAGCACCGCACGTTCGACATCGCGCGCATCGCCCAGTGCGATCTCGCATAGCCTCTGTTCGGTCGAAGGGCAGATCACGGAGACCCGTTCGCGGCCCTCCGGCAGTATCCAATGGCCGTTGATGAAGAAGCGCTCCAGCCGGCCAGCATGCTGCAGGTGATGCAGAGGTGATGTCATTCAGTATGTCCTTGCGGCGATACCGGCCCCCGCGGCGGGAGCGCCGGCGACGTCTAGAAATCGGCGACCTTGCCCCACGCGGAACGGGCAAAGCGGCCAGGGTGATATGGGCGGGGATCGACGAGAGGCTCGGCGCCGGTCGCCAGGTCGGCGATCAGGTGACCCGCCCCGGGGCCGATACCGAAGCCATGGCCGGAGAAACCCGCGGCCAGGATCAGTCCGGGAACCTGCGGCATCTCGCCGATGCCAGGCACCCCGTCGGGTGTGCTGTCGACATAACCGGCCCAGGTGTGCGTGACCCTGGCGTTGCGCAATTCGGGCAGCAACTCGATGGCCCGCTGATGGGTGGCGCGGATGGCCACCGGATCGGCTTTGGGATCGAGGATGCGCATGCGCTCCATCGGCGTAGGCGCATCCAGGCGCCAGCGCGACAACGTCTCATGGCCGCTGCGCAGCGCGTCCAGGCCGCCCGGAGACAGGCTGCGCCAGCGCTTGGCGAACATGGGCAGGAATTGCGGCGAAAAGCGCAGGAACTGCCCGGTCGGATCCACCCGGGCGCGACCGCTGATGGCCAGCGCATAGGAACCATCGCTGCGCCGCGTGGCCGCCACGCCCGAGGTGAACAGCGCCCCGGGCAGCGGCTGGTCCATGGGCGCTACGCTCATGATCGATTGGCGTACCGAGGCTTGCGGGAAGCGTATGCCCAACTGACGGCAGAACGACGACGCCCAAGCGCCGCCAGCCAGCACCACGGTCCTGGTCTTGATGACCCCGGCTTCGGTAACCACGCCGGCGACCCGCCCTGCCTCCATCTCGATGCCCCGCGCCGCGCATTGCTGGATCACGCTGCCGCCCAGCTTCATCACGGCGCGCGCCACGGCCGGCGCGGCCTTGACCGGATCGGCGGTACCATCGGTGGGCGAGAACACTCCGCCCTTCCAGGCGCGACCGGTGGCATGGCCGCGCTCGGCGGCTTGCTGACTGTCGAGCATATGGGTGGTCACGCCGGCGGTCTTGGCAAACTTGCCCCAACTGGCCCAGCGTGCCAGTTCTTCGTCGTCATTACTGAGATACAGCAAGCCGCAGCGCGTAAAGCCGGCATCCTCGCCGGACTCAGCGCTGAACTGCTCCCACAGGTCGATGCTCTTGGTGGCCATCGGCAATTCGCGCGCATCGCGGTTCTGCTGGCGGCACCAGCCCCAGTTGCGGCTGGACTGCTCGGCGCCGACCCGCCCCTTCTCCACCACGACCACGGATACACCGCGCCGGGCCAGGTAATAGGCGGTAAAGATGCCGATGATGCCCCCCCCGATCACGACCACGTCGGCGGTGGCAGGAGGGATGGAAGGTGTCTGTACCAGGTTCAGCGGAGGCGACATGGTCATTTCCCTTCGATAGCGGTCGGGACGGTTTGCACCACGTAGAACTTGGCCACGCGTTCACTGCTCTCCCAGCCGATCGCCGCGCCCTGCGGCACGAAAACCGCGTCGCCGGCAGCCACCGACACCACGCTGCCGTCCGGCTCGGCAAAGCGCACGCCGCCGGCCAGGAGATGCATGAACTCATTGACCGGATGCGCACGCACGATACGGTGATAAGGCGTGGAATCCCAGGTGCCTGCCAGATACTTGATGGACTCTTCATTGAAGACATTGTCACTGCGGCATTGCGGCACCGGTCCCAGCAAGATTTCCTTGGGCAGCGAGTTGGCCGAAGGCTTGAAGTTGGCCTTGGCGTGCAGCGGGAACACGCCGGTTTGCGCCGCTTGCGGGCATGCGGCCGCGCAGAACAGCACCAGCGCCGACGAGCTGGTCGCTACCCGCAGGGCCGTGCCCGCACCGATCACCACACCGCTGCCGGGCTGTAGCATCAGCGGCGCAGCACCTGCGGCTTCCACGGTCAATTCACCTTCGACAACGACCAGGGTTTCCACATGCGGAAAGCTGACAACGTCCAGCGTGCCCTCGAAACGCAGGCGACCGGCACTCATCGCGCCGATGCCTTCCCAGGCAATTTCGCGCCAGGGTGCAAAGGGATCGTTGCCGCCTAGTCCTGCGCGGCGGAACACGGTGGAAACGGGCGTGCCTGAAGCACGATACAACACCAGCGTTGCGGTCATTTCTTCTCCTGAATGAGGGCCGGCGGCAGACTCGACAGCTTCGCCTGCGACGGCCCGGATGTGTCGCCTGCACTCTTGCGCAGGCTTGTTCTCGTCAACCGATCGTCAAACAGTCACGCCATCCACCGGCAGCAGCGGCGATTGATATTGCTGCAGATCGGCATCGGAGCGATGGCAGAGGATCTCGCCGCCATGCTCCATGTTGCGCCGGCGCGGCGGTACCGTATTGCACACGCCTTCCACGCGCATCGTGCAACGCGGCAGGAAGGCGCAGATATCGGGCGATGCCTCCACCGGCCCGATCGGCGGCAGCTTGTGCTGGCCCGCGCCAGATACCTGTTCCAGCCACCCCTGCTGCATGGCCGGCACCGACGACAGCAGCAGATGCGAATACGGGTGATAAGGCGGCGCCATCATCGCCTCGCGCGGGCGGTTGGCCACCATGCGCCCGGCATACAGCACCACGATGTCATCGCAGATGGCGCGCACCGTGCTGATGTCATGGCTGATGAACATGTAGGACACTTGCAGCTCGCGCCGCAGCTCGGCCAGCAATTCCAGGATGGCAGCGGCCACCACGGTATCCAGCGCCGAGGTCACCTCGTCGCACAGGATCAGGTCCGGCTTGGCCGCCAGCGCCCGCGCCAGGTTCACGCGCTGCTTCTGGCCACCCGAGAGCTCGCCCGGCAGGCGCTCGAGCACACTTGATGGCAGGCGCACCAGGTCCAGCAACTCGGCCGTGCGACGGCGCATGGCCTCGCCCTTCAGACCGTGATAGAAGCTCAGCGGCCGGTTCAGGATGCGGCCGATGGTATGGGCTGGATTGAGCGCCGTATCGGCGTTCTGGAACACGATCTGTACCCGGCGGAACTGTTCGCGGGTGCGGCCCTCCAGGGAAGGCGAGAGGTTTTCGCCATCGAGCTGGATGCTGCCGCGCGCCGGCGCGATCATGCCGGCCACCGCACGTGCCAGCGTGGTCTTTCCTGATCCCGATTCGCCGATGATGCCGACCGTGCTGCCGCGCTGCATCGTCAGGTTGATATCGTCCAGGATTCGCACCCCCGGCAAGCCCAGGCGATCCGGGCTGCCATAGCCGGCGATCAGGCCGCTGATGCGCAGCAGCGGCGCCTTGGCCAGCGCCGGATCCGGCAATATCTCGCGCACCTGCGCCACGCGCGAGGCTGGCGCCGCGGCGGCGATCAGGCTTTGCGTATAGCTGTCGGCCGGGGCGTGCAGCACCTGGCCGGTCTGGCCGGTCTCGCGCACGGCGCCATCGCGCAGCACGATGATGCGGTCAGCCATCTGTGCTACCACCGCCAGGTCGTGCGAGACATAGACAGCCGTCGTGCCCAATTCCTTGACCACGTTCTTGAAGGCACGCAGCACCTCGATCTGGGTGGTCACATCCAGCGCGGTAGTCGGCTCATCCAGGATCACCAGCTCAGGATCGGTGATCAGGGCCATGGCCGCCATCACCCGCTGCAACTGACCGCCGGAGACCTGATGCGGATAGCGCCGGCCAATATGCTCGGGGTTCGGCAAGGCCAGCGCGCGAAACAGGTCGACCGCCTTGCGCATGGCGCTGGCCTTGTCCATCACACGGTGTTGCAGGGCGCTTTCGATGACCTGGTCCATGAGCGTGCGCGCCGGGTTGAAGGCGGCTGCTGCGCTCTGCGCGATGTAGGCCACGTGATGACCGCGCATGGCCAGCAGCGCCTTCTCATCCATCTGGTCGATCTGGCACCGGCCGATGCGGATCCGGCCGCCGGCGATGTGGCAACCGGCGCGCGCATAGCCCAACAGCGACAGCGCAATGGTGGTCTTGCCGGAACCGGATTCGCCGATCAGCGCCAGCACTTCGCCGCGGGCCACGGTGAAATTGACGTCCTTGACGATCTCCACCGAGGAACCATCGTCCTTGCGGGCGTTGACGCACAGGCCGCTGACGCTCACCAGCGGCTCGCCGGGGGGCATACCGGGCGCCGTCGTCTTGCCGAGGAATTGGTCGAACTGCATCACTGGCTTACTCCTTGGCAGCGCGCTTGCCGCGCAGGTTATCGATCAACAGGTTCACACCGATGGTCAGCGAGGCAATGGCCAGCGCCGGCATGATCACCGCCAGCGCGCCCTCGCCCAGTCCGGAAATGTTTTCCCGCACCAGCGAGCCCCAGTCGGCGTCCGGCGGCTGCACACCCAGGCTCAGGAAACTCAGCCCGCTCAACAGCAGCACCACGTAGACAAAGCGCAACCCGAAGTCAGCCAGCACGGGGCGAATCATGTTGGGCAGCATCTCCATCGTCATGATGTACCACACGCCCTCGCCGCGCGCCCGCGCGGCCTGCACGTATTCCATGGCCTGCACGTTGACCGCCAGCGAACGGGCGATCCGGTAAGCGCCCGGCATGTAGGTGATGGCGGCGGTCATCACCAGGAGCCACATGGAGGAACCAAAGGTCGCCACCATCATCAATGCGAACATCTTGCTGGGAATGGAGATCAGCGCATCGAGCGCGCGACTGATGACGGCGTCGCGCCAGCCGCCGGAGAAGGCGGCGAACAGCGCAATGGCCGTGCCGATGATGCTGGCCAGCAGTGTAGCCGCCAGCGCCAGCCCGATGGTGGCCCGGGTGCCGAAGAGGATGCGGCTCAGCATGTCGCGCCCCAGGTAATCACTGCCCAGCAGGAACTTGCGGCTCATGCCGGAAAACACATCGACATCGACAATGGCGGTGGCGTCGTAGGGCGAGATGGTCGGGCCGATGATGGCCATGAGCAGCCAGAAGCCGACGATGCCCATGCCGATCCAGGCCATGGTGGAATGGCGGCGCGGCTTCTTGGTGGCGGCGCTGGCAGCCGCGGTCGTGGCCTCGGCGCGCGCCGAATCGTGGAGAGCTTTCATCGTGTCTTCAACCTCGGATTGGAAACAATGGCCAGCACATCGGCGGTCAGCACCAGCAGCAAGTAGCCGGCACAGAAGATCATTGAACAGGCCTGCACCAGCGGCATGTCGCGGGTGCTGACGGCATCGATCATCAGGGTGGCGATGCCGGGATAGTTGAAGATGCTCTCGACGATGATCACTCCCCCTAGCAGGTAGGACAGGCTCAGCGCCACCGCATTGGCGATCGGACCGATGGCGTTGGGCAAGGCGTGGCGCAGCACGATGCGGGTGCGCCTGACGCCTTTGAGCAAGGCCATCTCGGCATAGGAGGAACGCAACTGGTCGATCACGGCCGCGCGCGTCATGCGCGTCATCTGCGCCACGATCACGCAGCAGAGCGTCATCACCGGCATCGCATAGGACTTGATAAAGGCCCCCAAGGTAGCTGCATCGGCCGAATGCGACAGCGCCGACAACCAGCGCAGCTTGACCGCGAAGATCATTACCGCGACGGTGGCGACCAGGAATTCCGGCACCGAGACCAGCGACACCGCGCTGACATTGACCACGCGATCGAAGGCCGAGCCGCGATACATGGCCGAAGCGATGCCCAGCAACAGCGCCAGCGGTACCGACACCGCTGCCGTGACTGCCGCCAGCATCAGCGATGCGGGCAAGCGGCCACCGATCATCTGCGCTACCGGCACGTTATTGACCAGCGATATGCCGGGGTTGCCCGAGAGCAGGTGCCCCAGCCACCGGGCATAACGCAATGGCCCAGGGAGGTCCAGCCCATACTGCAGGCGCAACGCCGCCACCGTCTCGGGCGTCGCGGCTTGGCCCAGTGCGGCTTGGGCCGCGTCGCCCGGCAACAGGTTGGTGATGAAGAACACGCCAGCCGACACCAGCAACAGCGTCAGCGCCGCCAGTGCCAGGCGGCGTAGTATCAGACGCAGGACCATTCCATTCATAGCTATCCTCGATAAGCAGGTCACGGGCCACGACGGGTCGCCCGCGTGGCCTTTACTTCTGTTGCCGATCCTCAGGCGTCCATCCAGACATACTCGGCACAGGTGTAGTTCATGAACGCACCCAGGGGGATCGCATCAATGCCCTTGACCTTGGTGCTGATGCCTTCGAGGTTGGTGATGAAGACCGGAATGCCGATGCCGCCCTTCTCGTGCACCAGGGTCTGCAGGTCGGCGTACATCTGCTTGCGCTTGCCGAAATCGGTCTCGCCGCGCGCGGCCACGACCAGTTGGTCGAACTGCGCGTTCTTCCAGCCTGATTCGTTCCACTGTGCATCGGACTTGAAGAACTGTGTGAACAGAATGTCGGCGCTGGGACGCGGATTGATATTGCCAAAGCCCAACGGCACCTTCATCCACTGGTTGGCCCAGTAGCCGTCGGCCGGAACCCGCTTCAGATCCAACTTCAGGCCGATCTTCTGGGCGCTTTGCTGCATCAGCACGCCCATGTCCACCGAGCCGGTCGCGGCCACCGAGGCCACCAGCGGGATGGTGCTGCCCAGCACGCCCGCCTTCTGCAGGTGGAACTTGGCCTTGTCGGGGTCGTAGGGACGTTGCGGCAGGCCGGCGAAGTAGAAGCGGTTGGTCGGATCGATAGGCTGATCGTTGGCGGTTACGGCGAAACCGCGGAAGGCGGCGGTCTTGATCTGCTCGCGATCCATCAGGTACTTCATGCCCAGCGTGAAATCCTGGCTGTTGCCGGGTGCCACGTCCTGGCGGATCACCAAGTCCGTGTAAAGACCTGACTTGGTTTCCATTACCGTGTAGCCGGCCGTGGACTTGACGCGACCGGTGGAGCGCGCATTGACGTCGTTGATCCAATGCACGTCGCCCGACAGCAGCGCATTGACGCGTGCGGCCTCATCGGGGATGCCAAAGAGCTCGACCTCGTCCAGGTAAGGCAGACCGGACTTCCAGTAATTCTCGTTGCGTACGGCGATGGTGCGTACGCCCGGCGTGAATTCCTTGCACTTGAAGGCGCCGGTGCCGTTGGGCATGGTGAAGTTGGTGGTGCCGTCGCGGATGATGAGGAACTGGGCGGTGGCCAGGATCACCGGCAGGTCGGCGTTGGCGCTGGTCAGCTTGATCTGGACCTCATTGGGGCCGGTGGCCTTGACCGATTCGATCTGGTCGGCGAGCACCTTGACTTTGGAGGCCGTGGCAGGGTCCTTGTGGCGCATCAGCGAATAAACCACGTCGGCCGGCGTGAACGGCTTGCCGTCGTGAAACAGCACCCCCTTGCGCAGCTTGACGGTCCACAGCGTGGCGTCGGTGGTCAGCATTTCTTCGGCCAGCACCATTTGCGGGCCGAGCTTGCCATCCAGCTTGGTCAGGCCGTTGTAGAACATGTGAGCGCGCGTGTAATCGGTGGAGTGCGCGGTCTTGGCCGGGTCAAGGGTATCGGCGGTGGAGCTGGTCTGGGTCGCAATGCGCATCTTGCCGCCGCGCTTTGGCGGCAGCGCCATGGCGCTGCCGCTGGCGCTGAGCAGGCCCGCAGAGCCCACCGTCATAAGACTGCCAGCCAGCAGGGTGCGCATCATGTCGCGGCGGGTAAAACCGCCCTGCACGTTTTCCAGCGAATCGCCGGTAATGATGTTTCCCTCTGTGGGGTATCGTCCGTTTTCCTGCTTGCTCATGAAAAGCCTCACAATAAAAATTCAACCACGAAGACCACCGACCTGCCCCTCCCTTCTGCTCACGCAGATTGCTCACGCGGGGCCTGTCACCTGATGTGTCCGGTACCTGTCGCAACGTTGATACCAACTGCGGCGACGCCCGGACAACGGACTTTGCAAACGACGATCCGGCTGTTGCCGGTTGCTACAGACCGACCACGCCCGGCAGGCCGGACAGGTCGGAGATTTCGGTATAGCCGTAATACGGAGTGGACGGTTCGTGGCCGCGGGCGACGAATACCTTGTTCTTGATCCCCATGTCGGAGGCCGGCATCAGGTCGTAGCGCAGACTGGAAGACACGTGCAGCACGTCTTCCGGATTGCAGTTCAGGTTGTCGAGCATATATTCGAAGGCGCGCAGGCGCGGCTTGTAAGCTTGCGCCTGCTGGGCGGTAAAGACCTTGTGGAAAGGCGCACCGAGCTGTTCGACGTTGTGCATGATCTGGCTGTCGTCGGCATTGGAGAAGATCACCAGCGGGATTTCCTTTGCCACCTTGGCCAGCGCGGCCGGCACATCGGGATGCGGCCCCCAGGTGGGTACGGCCTTGTAGAAGGTGCTCATCTCTTCGTCGGTGGTCTTGACACCCCAGCGCTCGCAGGTGCGCCGGATGGCGTTCTTGCACACCTGCTCGTAGGGTTTCCACTGGTCCAGCACTTCATCCAGGCGGTAAGCCGCAAACTGGCGCAGGAAGAATGGCATGTCGGCCTCGGAAACGCGATTGGCGTAGAGCATCTTGGCCGTTTCCGACATCTGGAAACGGGTCAGCGTGCCATAGCAATCGAAGGTGATGAATTTGGGCTTGAAAGTGCTCATTGAAAATCGTCCTATCAAAAAAGTGTTCGCGTCACCGGAATGGTCCTGCGAATGACATGGTGCTAATTCTCTCGCTTGCGGGTTCAATGCATGGGAAGGATTACAACATATCGAAACTTGCGATTTACTCCTTTTTGACCGGGTCACGAAACAGAAATATGTGTTTTGGACGGCGCAATCAGCATAGCTTGCCGAGCAGTGCAGCAATGCGAGCCGGGCGCGCCCCTTTGGGGCATATTCACCATGACGGTGCGGGTCGAGCCTACCTGCGCGCAGAGTTGCCTGCTTAATTTCTTCCTCCCGATGAACGCATTGACCAATAGAAAATCTGGCGTGGCATTTACGGATGGAATATGAAATGCGCGCCACACATAAAAGAAAAGAGAGAAGCGCGCCTGTCTGCCTCATGCTATGCCGAAGCCGCCCAATTTTGTGCCGAGAACAGGGTGCAGATCGCCATAAGATTGCGAATTCGCGCTATCGAAAACAAACGCTGCGCGGCGCCAAAGAGGCATCATCGCTAGTAACCGGCCATGCTGCGCCATGGCCTCGTGAACAGGTATATATAAGGAAGCGTTCAATGCAAGCTGCAAGGACACTGCCGGCCAGCCCGGCAGGCCAGACCACACTGCGCGCCATGCGCGAGACCGACCTGCAGGCCTGCCACGGCCTGAGTCAGCATCTGAAATGGCCACACCGCCTGGCCGACTGGCAATTCCATCATGCGGTCAGTCGTGGCTGGGTAGTGGCGCTGACGCGCACCGGGGGCGCCCCCGAGACATCGGGCAGCGGCATGCTGTGTCATTGCGGCCCCGAGCACGCCACACTGGGCCTGGTCATCATCAGCGATGCCCTGCAAGGCCAAGGCCTGGGCCGTGCCATGATGCAGCAACTGCTGGCCGACGCCGGTGGACGCAGCGTGCTCCTCAACGCCACGGCGGCCGGCCGGCCGCTCTATGAAAAGCTGGGCTTCCAGGTCATCGATACTCTGAGCCAACACCAGAGCGCCACGGCGCAAGTGCCGCACACGGCATTGCCGCCAGGCAGCCGCATCCGCCCGCTGCAAGCCGACGAAGCGCCGGCCTTGCTGGCATTGGACCGTCACGCCAGCGGCATGGATCGCAGCGCCGTGCTGACGGCCCTGCTCAAGTTCGCCGAGGTAGCGGTGCTGGAACAGGATGGTCGCGTCAAGGGTGTGGCGATGCTGCGCGCGTTCGGGCGCGGCCACGTAATCGGGCCGGTGATCGCGGCCGACCTTGAGGATGCGAAAACGCTGATCAGGCACTGGGTCAACGCCCGCCCTGGCGCCTTCCTGCGCATCGACGTGCCGGGCAAGAGCGGCCTGAAACCATGGCTGCAGGACATCGGCCTCACCGGCGTGGACGACGTGGTAACCATGTGCCGTGGCAGCGCGCCTCAGGGCGATGCGCAATGGCGAATCTATTCCATCATCAACCAAGCGCTGGGCTGACGCCGGCGCAAACGACATCATGACTTTTCTCTACAAGGCCGACCTGGAACGCGGCGCCGAATGGGGCCGGTTATTCGCCCAGAAGGCGCCGGAGCTGCCCTTCCACCTGTGGCCGTATGAAGGCGATCCGGCCAGCGTGCGCTATCTGGCTGCATGGACGCCGCCCGAAGACATCTCCCGGCGCTTTCCCAACCTGGAGATCCTGTTTTCGGTGGGGGCTGGCATCGACCAGTTCGACATGTCCGGCTTGCCGCCGGAGCTGCCGGTGGTGCGCATGACCGAGCCAGGCATCGCCGCCGGCATGGTGCAATATGTAACCCACGCGGTACTGGGCCTGCACCGCGACAGTCGCCACTATGCCCGCCAGCAGCAGCAGCAGCAGATATGGCAGGCGCGCCGCGTGCGCCCGGCCAGCGCCTGCCGGGTCGGCGTACTGGGCCTGGGCATGCTGGGGCGGGCTGTGCTGCAGCAATTGCATGGTCTGGGCTTTCCCTGCGCCGGCTGGAGCCGCTCGCCGCATCAGATCGACGGCGTCGAGTGCCATAGCGGTTGCGATGGCCTGGATCATTTCTTGGCGCGCACCGATGTGCTGATCTGCCTGCTGCCGCTTACCGATGACACGCGCGGCATCCTGTGCCGCGAATTGTTCGCGCAATTGCCGCACGGCGCGGCGCTTGTCAATGTGGGACGCGGTGGCCACCTGGTCGAGGACGATCTGCTGGCAGCCCTGCAGGACGGCCGACTGAGCGCCGCCGTGCTGGACGTCTGCGATACCGAGCCGTTACCGGGCGGCCACCCGTTTTGGGACCATCCCGACATTGTCATCACACCGCATATCGCCAGCATGACCCAGCCCGACGGCGCGGTCGATGCGGTGCTGGAAAATCTGCGGCGCCATCGTGCCGGCATGCCGCTTCTGGGACTGATCGACCGCCGGCGAGGCTACTGAGACGGTACGAAGGGGCCGGCGGGAAAACATTCTGCCGATTCCCCGCCTGACAACGGTACATCATGCCGCTGCGCCATCGCAGTTTGCGTCACAGGCACATCGGTGTGGGCTTATGCTGGATCCCATGACGCATTGCGTCGATGTGCCCTCAGCATGCCGGTGACGGCGCTCCTGGTTTCATTAACCCACTTTGTCGAGTTACTCTCACCATGAAGCTGGAATCCTACTGGACCGATTCGGCGCCCGTATATGTCTCCCCGGCACGTGCATTGCCGGCCCAGGTCGATGTGGCCATCGTCGGGGGCGGCTTTACGGGCCTGTCGGCCGCATTGGCCCTGGCCAAGCGCGGCGCCAGCGTGGTCGTGCTGGAAGCCGGCCCGCATGTGGCGGCCGAAGCCTCCGGGCGCAACGGCGGCCACGTCAACAACGGCCTCGCGGTGGACTATGCCGAAGTCGCGGCCAAGGTCGGCGTGGAGCGCGCCCGCGCCTGGTATCACGCTTATGATGACGCCGTCGACACGGTAGCGCGGCTGGTGGATCAGGAACAGATCGCCTGCGACTTCCGTCGCCACGGCAAACTCAAACTGGCCACCCGGCCGGGCCAGATGGAGGCCTTGCAGCGCAGCGCCGAACGCCTCATCGCCGACCGCGTGGATCTCGACGTCGCTGTCCTGGACGCCGCGCAAGTGCACGCCGAGGTGCAGAGCGAGCGTTTCCATGGCGGCCTGCTCTACAAACGCAGCGCGCAGATGCACATGGGCCGCTTCGCCCACGGCCTGGCGCTGGCGGCCGAGAAGCATGGCGCGGTCATCCACACCGATACCGAAGTGCGCCGGCTGGAGCGCATCGGCAGCACCTGCGCGCATCGCGTCCATACGGTACGAGGCACGATTCTGGCCAAGCAGGTGCTGCTGGCCACCGGCGCCAGCCGGCATGGCGCCTATGGTACGTTTGGCTGGCTGCGTCGTCGCATCGTGCCCATCGGTAGCTTCATCGTGGCCACTGAACCGCTGGGTGCCGAGCGCGCCACCGCACTGCTTGCGCAGCAGCGTACCTACACAACAGTAGCCAATATCCACCATTACTTTCGCATGACGGCCGACCATCGTCTGATCTTCGGCGGACGGGCCCGCTTCGCCATTTCCAGCCCGCAGTCCGATGCCGCCAGTGGCGAAATCCTGCGCGCGGGCCTGATGCAGACCTTCCCGCAGCTGGGCAAGGTGCGCCTGGACTACTGCTGGGGTGGTCTGGTCGACATGACGCGCGACCGCCTGCCGCAAGCCGGCGAGCGCGATGGTCTGTATTACTCGATGGGTTATAGCGGACACGGCACCCAGATGTCGGTGCACATGGGCCAATGCATGGCCGCGGTGATGACCGGCGACGCCAGCGCCAATCCCTGGCGCGAACGCGACTGGCCGGCCATCCCCGGCCACCTCGGGCCGCCATGGTTCCTGCCCCTGATCGGCATGTACTACCAGCTCAAGGATAAGCTGGCCTGAGATTATCTTTTTCAGTTAATTGAATTCGAGACGCTGCCATGAAAAACAGTTTTTCCATCGCATTAATCGCCGGCGACGGCATCGGTAAGGAAGTCATGCCTGAGGGCCTGAGAGTGGTACAGGCCGCCGCGAAACGCTTCGATATCCAGTTGGAATTGAAGGTAGTCGACTGGGCCAGCTGTGACTATTACGCCGCCCATGGCCAGATGATGCCGGATGACTGGAAGGATCAGCTCGCCGGCTGCGACGCCATTTACTTCGGCGCGGTAGGCTGGCCTGCCACCGTACCTGACCATGTCTCGCTGTGGGGCTCGTTGTTGAAGTTCCGCCGCGAATTCGACCAGTACATCAACCTGCGCCCGGTGCGCCTGTTCGAAGGCGT